>SMUY01172467.1_pt1 | contig 12701 bp, 5 predicted proteins | sample 2456441 | NCBI WGS metagenome assembly SMUY01 (sample SAMN11095931, study PRJNA526329) | marine sediment metagenome | biome: Marine sediment; feature: Surficial sediment; material: Deep marine sediment; isolation source: Hadal surficial sediment | place: Pacific Ocean | collected 2014-11 | depth 0-1...
CCACAACCTGCTGATGGAGTGGTTCAAGGGCCTGCCCGAGGTGGCGCGCTGGATAGAGGGCGGCGAGGTTACTTCCTACGGAACCAAGATTATCCGCGGCGGCGGGCTGCGTGAGATCCCACGGCTGGTCGACGACGGTCTGGTGATCGGCGGCGCGGCGAGCGGCATCGGCCTCGACTTTCCGTACCCGAACTTCACCGGTCCGGCGACCTCGATGGGCCTGCTGTTCGCGCGCGCCGTGTCGAGCATCGCGGCCGACCACGACGGCCCCGGTAACGGCGCCGTCGCCGGCGGGATCGGCAAGAGTCCGTTTACGGCTGCGGTGCTCGAAGCGGCCTACGTGAAGCCGCTGAAGGCGACGCACTACTACCGCAACGTCGAACGTCTGGCGGACTGGCCGGACTACATCGAGCGCACCCGGTTTTTCTTCGAGCGTCAACTCGACGTCGTCAACGGCGCCGCTTTCATCATGTCGCGCCCCAACGTGGCGGCGCCGCGGCGCTGGTGGGAAGTAGTGCGGCTGAAGCGCCGCCTGATCGGGATCAAGAGAATCGGCTCCGTGTTCCGCGACCTGCGCGCCAACTCTGAAGCACTCGGGTTGGGGCGGGCCGCCTGGGCCGGAATCGGCGTCGGCACCGTTGTTCGCTGGTTGCTCAATACGGTGACGGCGCTGCTGCCCCTGGGTAATGCGTCGATCGGTGGCGACGAGACCACCGGGATTGCGGAAGCGTCGACGGTGAGCGGCGGCAGGTTCCGCGTGACGTACCGCGTCATGGCCGGCGCCGAGCCCGCCGGCCGCATGCCTTGGCTGGCGCGCTGGTACTGGAAACGGTTCGGGCCGGCGCTGGCCGGCGCCTTTGCCGATGTCTACGCCAACGACGACGAGCCGCTTGACGACAAGCTGCCGAGGGCGCTCGGCCGGCTGATCGGTCAGATCTCGATCTGGGACCCGCTGGTCGCGCTCTTCATGCTCGCGGTCGGCTCGCTGATGGCCGCAGCCCAGGCAGCCGCGGAATGGTTCCAGTACGCCGTGCTGAAGAAGGACCTGGCGGCATTCCGCGAGCAGTACGTGGCGCGGCTACTGGACGAGAACTGGTCCCGGATGCGGCTCGACGACGACGTCGTCGAGATCAAGACGCCGTACGAGCACAAGCTCGGCACGATTCGCTATCGCGCGGGCAACCACTCACACATCAAGGTGATGTGGCCCGACGAGCTGACAGCACGCGGCGAGCTGGCGGAGTCGCCCCTGTGGAGCGTCTGCCCCGCCAAGGTCTACGAGGTACAACGCCACCCGATGGGTATGCCCGGCGTGGTCGTCAATTTCGACAATTGCCTGAAATGTGAGACCTGTTGGCGCGCCACACCCGACGTGCACTGGAGTCGTGCCACCCAGCAGCGCCTCATCTACGAGACCTACACGCCGGCGCACGCCGAGCTGCGCGACTACCTCATGGCGCGGCCGCAACCGCTGCCGCGGCTGCGACAGCTTCCCTCGTACTGGGACGCCTTCTGGGGCGACGTGGTTGGTGTCGAGGACGCCGATGCCGGCGCCGTCGAGGCACTGCGGGCCGAGCTCGCCCGATTCGCGGCGACGCTCGGCGGATATTCGCGAGCCCTCGCCGATTCGCCGCTCGTTCTCGAGCAGGGTGAGCGTCGCTATCTCGACGACTTGTTGGGCGTGGCGGCGCGGCGCTTCGCGGCGGCGCACCTCATCTGGGCGTCTGACGCGCTTGCCGGCATACGCTCGGCGACGGGTGAATCGGGTGCTTCATTGTGGTCGGATGCGGCGGCCGGCGTCGAGGAAATGTCGAGGCACGCCCGGGCCAAGCGCTTTTTTTGGGCGGACGTGTTGGGCAAACAGCTACTCGACCACCACCTGGCCGGATTCGCCAACCTCTTCGCCCGCCGTGGTGAGCTCGAAAGGACGAGCGAGACCGGGAGTCAACCGACCGCGGAGCTCGGCAGCCTCTCGGCGATCGCGGCGCGCGCCTGGGCCGATGATTGGATCCAGGCGGAGAACCTGCCGGCGCAGTTCGATGCGGTGCGGACCGGCATCCGGGAATGGTGCGACGCGCACATCGACAGCGCCGTGTTGCGCTCGCTCGAGCAGCAAGAGCCCCTCAGCGTCGAGCTCAAGGCGTGGCTGGCGAACCAGCTCGCGGCGGCGGCCGAGGACGGCCGGAGGAGGGCGACGGCCTCAGGCCCGACGGCCGAATACGGACGCCGCGACGTGCTGCTGGAGGAGCTCGCCGCGGTCGACCCGTCGCTCGCGGCCCTTGCGGCGCAGCACTTGCTTGCCGTGGACCTGCTGCAAGGGATCGAGACCGACGAGGACATCGCCGACAGAATTCGCGCCGGCCGCTCGCTTGCCACCGTCGTGATGCAGGGCTCGATCAGCACCCGGCCGCTCGCCACCCCTGCCGTGCAGGGCGTCGAGGGCGTCGAGGCCGAGGTCGGTCCTGGTGGCGCCGAGCTGCGCGGCGAGGCGCCGCTGGTTCTGGCGGCGCTGGCCGAATGGTTGCTGGTCGTCCGCGACAATGTCGGCTACCTGGTGCCGATTGACGATCCGCGTGTTCACCTCGACGCGGTCGGTTGCATCGGTCTCGCCGGTGCCGGCGTTCGCCGCGCCGTATTCGACGGCTGTGAGGTCCCCGCTGGTCGGATCTTCGAGATCGCGGCGTTGGCACCCGGTTCCGTGTTCACCTCGCCCGCGGTCGACGTGCCCTTCGCCGATACCCTTGTCGTTGCGGTGCTCGACCACCTTGCCATCGTGCGTGGTGCCGGCGCCTATCTCACCGGACGGGCCCGCCAGCAAGCCGCGAGTCGCGTCCAGTTTCCGGGCGCCTTTCAAGACGAGGCCGGCCGCGACACGATCGCCAAGTTCGGCGCAGTCAAGCAGATGCTCGCCGAGATGGAGTCGCAACGCATCCTCGTCGAGGCGCTCAGCCTCCTGGACCCGGGCCCGCCGGACGACGTCTGGTTGGGGGCCGCGGTTCGCAAGATTCTGGCAGCCGATGCTTTCGGGCCGCAGCCGGGGTCGTTGAGCTACAACGCCGGTCAGGTCTTCGGCGGCACCGCGTTCTCCGAGGACGACTGCCTGGCCAAGTACTATCGCGACAGCAGCCCGTTCAGGTTCCTGATCGCCCACGATGACGCCCTCCGCGCCGAGATCGGCCGCCGCCGGCTCGACGCGGTAAGCGCCGGGGACTCGTTGATTCCGGTCTCGCCGCAGGAGGCGGCGTGGCTCGACACACTGCGCGACGAGGGTCCGCTTTCCGGCATCATTCCGCGCTGGGAGGCGGCCTGCGCCGAGATCGAGGCCTGGGCGGTGGATGCCGCCTCACAGGTTGACGGCGGCTCCGAGCTCGCCCAAGTGGTGCGCTTTCACGCCGGCTCCATCGTTGCCCGTGCTCTCGGCATCAAGGCATGTATTCTCCGCGCCGCCTGGCGATTGGAGTGCGGTCTCGCCGCCATGGCGACGCTCGAGGCCACCGCCCTGATGGCCGATCGGTTCGTTGCCGATGCACCGGGGTTGGTCGGTGAAGCGGGGTTGCTCGGCGAGGTTGTCGCCGTCGGCATCGACGCCATCGCCAGAGGGGACTTCGAGCCCGCCGCCGAGATCCCCGACGCCGAGCCCTACGACGAGGTTCTATCGACCGACCACGCCGCCCAATCGGGCGAGTGGTTGTATCGGCCCTTCGACAGAGAGACCCTCCGCTATCTGCCCGAGACCCTTTGGAACGACCCGGAGCTGCGCCCGTTTCGCGAGCAGGTCGAAGCCGAGCACCGCAAACGCTACGTCGAGACCCGCTTCGATGGGCTGACCTACAATCGGCACCTGGAAAAGCTCCACATCGTTCCCGACGACGACCTCCGCTACCTCGTCGACCGTGGCTTCATGCGCATGCCGATTCCGTCCGAATACGGCGGCGAGGGCGCTCTCAAGGCGAAGTACTACATCGTCTGTGAGATGAGCGGCCGCTACGGCGACGCGGCGTTGTCGCTCGCGATCATGGCGAACACGAGCATCGGCACGACCCCGGTGCTTCTCGGCATGAAGCAGGATTTGCCACGCGCCCGGGTCGAGCTCGAAAAGGTCAAAGAAGACCCGGCGTTGCTGGGCGAGATCAGCGACGGGCTCGACGCCCTGATCGCCGGCTTGGAGCGCCCCGACCTCGAACGTCTGCAGCGCGACTACCTGCAGCTCACCGACCTGGTCAAGGCACGGATCGTCAAATCGAGCGTCTTGAAGTACATCGGCGGCGGCTTTCTGCGCGCCTATTTTGCCGCCGGCAACGCCGGGAAGCAGCGCGATCTCGTGGGCTTCGAAAAAGAACTGCGTAGCGCCCGCAGCCTGATCGGCGAGATGCTCGGTGCGGTAGAGGACCGGCTTGTCGAGTACCCGCGGCGCGAACGTGCCCACGAGTTGTTCCTGAAGATGATCTCGGCCGGTTATATCTCGGCGTTCGCACTCACCGAGCCGACTGCCGGATCCGACTCGGGCGGCGTCAAGACCAGCGCACGGCTCGCCCGCCGGCGGGTGCGCGAGGACGATGACGGCGTCCTGTACTTCTTCCTCGACGAGGAGGGCGAGAGCGAGCGCCGCAATCTGCTCGATGCCGATCGCGTCGAGTTCGATTTCGACGGCCACCGCATGTTGTACCGATGGTCGGAGGAAGCCGCGCCAAGCGAGATCCGACACGACGCCTACGACTACGAAAAGGATCTTCCCGGCCACTGGCGCACCTACGAGCACGCCGGGCGCGAGGTCGCCTTCACCGACATCGCTCAGATCCGCGCCGATGCCGACGGCAAGCGCTGGTACGAGTTCTGGGAGCTCAACGGCGCCAAGATGTGGATCACCAACGGCCGCTTCGCGCATTGCTTCGCGCTCTACGCCAACACCGAGCCCGAGGGGGTGACCGGGTTCATGGTTGATCGCCATGCCGAGGGCCTGGTGGTCGGTTCCGACGAAGAGAAGCTCGGCCAGCGCGGTTCGCCGACCAACGAGCTTTCGTTGACCGCCGTTCGCGTGCCGCGCGAGTGCATCATCGGTTTCCGCGGCCGCGGCCAAGTCAACGCTCTGGAGACGCTCAACACCGGGCGTGCCGGCTTGGCGGTCACGACGCGGGCGACCATCCAGGAAATGATGGAGGACGCCGCCGACTATCTCGGCGGTGGCTCAGAGATCGACAAGTCGCGCGGCGGCATCTACCCGGCGCAGCAGACGCCGGTGACTCCGCTGCAGCGCTACTGGATGGGTCGTCTGATGGAGGAGCTCGTCACCACCGCTGCGGTGGCCAACGAGCTCATCGGATTGTTCGACCATCCGCTGACCAAAGACGTGCGGATGGAGTCGGCGATCGGCAAGTACTACGGCAGCGAGGCCGAGCACGAGGGTATCGATTGGATGGAGCGGTTGCGTGGACTCGACGGTTTGACCCACCGGCACCGGATCGAGAAGACGCGCCGCGATGCCCGTGTCCTGAACATCTACGAGGGCACCAACGAGGTTCAGCGCTACCTGTTGTTGCGCGACCTGGCGCAGCGGGTGCTACCGGCTTGGAAAGCCGCCGGCGACGACCCGCTGGTCTCTGACGATCTCGGCGGCGCCTATCCCGAGCTCAGGCAACAAATCGAGGACGCCAAGCGGTCCCTGATGTCGCGTCTCGACGAGGCCGTCGATGCGCTCGGCAACGTCATCTGGGAAAACGTCAACTTGCAACCGTGTTTCTTCCGCCTGGCCGAGATCGCCGGGCTGATCAAGGTGATGGACGCGGTTCTGTATCGCCTCGAATGGCTCGCATCCCACGACGTACCCGACGAGTATGGGGACCGGCTGGCGAAGGCATCGCTCCTGGTGCTGGCGCGTTGCGCGCTTCGCATCGAAACGCTCGACCGGCGCTTCACCGCGTCCTACGCCTACTTGCAGGACGACCGCTATCCCCCCGAGGTGCAGCTCGGCTTCCTGTCGCTCGATCCGAACGGCGCCGAGGCCGAGAGCTGGGGTGTGCTCCCGGTTTCGTTGCGACCCACGGCGCCCCGTGCAACGTTGTCGCGGAGCGTACGTATTATCGTTCTGGCCAAGCCCGTTCCGGTGGTTGCGCCCCGACCGAGATTCGGGCCCGACACCCTCGAGGAGTCGCTCTATACGATCGACGCCGTCGATCGGCTCTCCCTGCAGATGGCGCTGGAGCTGAAACGTCGCGATCCGGCGAGGGTGACCGTCGAAGTGATCTCGCTCGCCGGGGCCGCGGGTGCCGAGGCCCTGCGGCTGGCACTCGCGCTCGGCGTCGACGAGGCCACCCTGCTGGAAACGCCGGGTGACGTGGCGTTGCACGACCCGACCGCGGTTGCCCGTCTGGTCGCCCGGGCAATGAGCGCCAACCCGGCCGACATCGTCTTTGCCGGCGCCGGCGCATCCGACACCGGGCAAGGAATCGTCGCGCCGATGCTCGCCGGCATTCTCGGGCGTGACCATGTCGACGGTGTCCTGGCGGTGGATTGGGGTGAGGGTGCCGATCCGAGCCTCCGTCTGACGGCAAGCGGGTGGCAGGGGCACGAGCTCGATGTGGCGCTGCCGTGCGTGGTCGCGGTGGAGCCGACAGCCGAACACGTCGAGCTCGAGTATCGCCTGGGCGACGCCATCGCCGCCTCATCGGCGGAAATCTCACGTGTCGAAGTCGACGACGCCGAACCGATGCTCGTCCGCCACCGCGCGCGGCCGGCCAGGGGTGGGCGCGATGCCGGTCGCATCGCCACAACTCCGGAGGCGGCGGCGGAGGTGCTGCTCGACATCGCGGGGTTGAGCACCTCGGCGGGTACGTCGGAGGTAACCCCCTTCCACGGAGACCCGCGCGGCTTCGGCCAGCAGCCCGACGATGCCGCCGACGCTTGTCTGTTTGTTTGCGAGCCTGCCGTTGGGGACGAGATCTCTGCGGCCAGCTCCGCGGCGCTCGGGTCCGCGGCTCGGTTCGCGGCGGGTACCGACCTGGCGCTCGACATCGTGCTGCCGTTGACCGGCCGGCAGCACACCGCCGGGGCGGTGGGCCAGGTCATCAGCGAGGTGAGTCCGCGCCGCGTCTACGTGATCGAGCATCCCCGCCTCGCCGAGTTCGGGTGGCGCGGTCATCTGGAGTGGTTGCACGAGTTCTGGGGCATGTACCGTGGCGAGCCCCAGTGGTTGCTCGGCCCCGAGGCGATGAACACACTGTTCGCGCGTTTCGCCGGGCAAGGCCCGCCCGGGGTGAGTCGTTGCTGGCCCTGGTTTAACGTCCAGACCGTCCGCAACGGCTCGGGTCCGTTGCGCCTCGGCAGCGACATCTACGACGGGGCCGGGCAAGCGACGGCCGTTCCGCCGCGCCGAGGTGGCCTGCGCATCGCGACGTTTGCGCCGGCGGCGGAAATCGAACTGCCCGACAAGGGTGTAAGGAACGACATCGAAACCGAAGTGTTTCGCTACCAGCCCGCCGTCGACTACGACCCGGCGGCCGACCCGATCGCGGCGCTGGTGAATCGACTAGGTGGCGGCGAGCTCACCCTGCGCGACGCCGAGTACATCGTCGATTTTGGCTACGGGGCCGGCGGGCGCGAGGGTCTGGATTCATTGGCCGAGCCGCTCTTGGCCTTGCTTGCCGACGAGCTCGGGCTGTCGGAGTCACTGATCGGCGGCACGCGCAAGGTTACGCAGGATCTCGAAGTGTTGCCGATGAACCGCCAGATCGGCCAAACCGGCGTTCGGGTCGGCCCCAAGGTGCTCATGGCGCTGGCCGTCTCCGGCGCCCCGCAGCACGTCGATTGGATCGACGACAACGCCGTGATCCTGTCGTTCAACATCGATCCGGAGGCCCCGCTGATGAAGCTCAACGAGCAACAGGCCAGGCCGGTGGTTCACCCGATCGTCGGCGACGTCCATGACACGGTGCCGCGGTTCATGGCGGCGCTGCGCAAGAAGATCGGCGGCGAAGAGTAGGCTGGCCCGCATATGTCAACGCCCTCGCGACGAAGGGCGTTGAGACATGCAGGCTGAGGATCGTCGGCAGCGTCGAAGCGGGGGCCGATTGCGGCGAGCGTCAACGCTCCTTGGCAACCACCCACAGGGAACCGTGGCGACCGGTGTCGAAGCCGACGTTGTTGGCGTCGAGCTCGTCGACCGTTAGCTGGTACGTGGTTTCGTCGCCATAGGCGAGAAGGAGCCGCCCGCAGTCATCGCAGGTGGCGACGTCGCGATGTTTCTCGAGGCTCTTGCCCGCCTCTATGGAACAGCAGTCTCTCAGCGACATGGAGGCATTGTAGTGTGCTGTCTTCAACCTGGCAGCGACCGCGATAGCCGGCGCTCGGACGGATGGCTCGCCGACGGGACGCTCTGCACCGGCTCGGTCGGGGCGGCTTGTCGCCGCGGCGCTCTGGACGGGAAGCTCGCCGCTTGGCAATCTGATGGTAGACACGTTTCCCCAGCATCTTGCTAGCCCAGCCGTGACCCGTTGAGATATTCGGGCTGAATGAAAGGGTTCGTCATGGAACGCACTCCCGGTAAGGCAGTAATCCTGTTCTCGTTGCTCGCCGTGGCCACGGTCGGAGCGGCGTCGATAGACTGGCCCACCAGCGCGTCGCCGGAGAAGGTCGTCGCCGCCACTTTTCTCGGCTTCGAGCGCGGCGAAGAGCGTCGCTACGTGATTGCTCCTGACGGCGCCATGCGCGACGGCGAATGGGCCACCTGGAGCACGCGTCTCGATCGCGTCGAAACGGTCGACGGCAGGTCGATCGGTGTTTTCGAGCTCACCCACGCGGAGAGCCGGCAGGGCCTGAATTTCGGCGGCACGATGCAGGTGGTATGGAACTATCGCGGTGAAGCGCGCATCAACGAGTTCGGCTTTCCGGAGGAAGTGCGCTTCTCGATGTACGAGGAGCACGTCGGTGAATCTCCATGGCGCGGCGTGCTGATGTCGGCGGCCTACGTACTCGACGGTGACGAGTACATCAAGACGGTCCGGGTTCCCGATCAGGAGTGGCGGTTCACCTTCGGGATCGCCACCCACAACGATCTCGACCTCGATGTCCCGACCGGGATGTTCCTTTTCCGGCCGCAGGCGTCGGGGATCGACTTCTTCATGAATCCGGCGTTGCTGGGATTCGCCGTCCCCGATCTCGTGCCCGACACCTGGAAGCAGCGGGTGCTTTTCTTCGGGCCCACGTACCCGGTTCGTTTTCCCGGTGCCGGCTACGCGAGACGCGAACGCGACCGACTCGCCGCCATCCGACGTTACTACGCCAAGCGGACGCTGGAGGCGAAGGAGTGGTCCGAACTGGAAATCGGTGGCCGCATGCTCAACGTTCGCAAGATCGACGTCACGGGTACGGCGCGCGCCGGCTTCATCGATGAATTCGGGCGCATCGTGCGCATGGATCTCGATCCCGACTCGATCACTCGCAAGGATCGGTACATCCGCCTACTCTTTCCTTCGGAATACTGATTCCGTCACCGCAAGGTGCTGAAGGGTACGTGAGCCTCGGGGACTCTTCGCCTGTCTAGATCGGGCGCGACGGGGAAGGACGCGATGTTCAGCAACCGCAACAACGAGAGCCAGGGGCTGCTAGCGGTTCTCTTATTGGGTGTGCTGCTGATTCTCGATATCGGCTCCACCTCCGGCCAGGCGTTGGCCGCCGACCAGTCGGCCGTTGACTTTGGTGACCGGTCGGCCGTTGAATCCGCCGCCCCCAACCAGCTTCGCGCCGCCTTCGGCTACGAGGTTGGTGAAGAACGACGTTACGTGATGGGGCCGGCGCGCTCGTTGCGGCCCGGCGAGAGCGCTTGGTGGTCGATCGTGCTCACCGATATCCAGGGCGAGGGTGACGACACCCGCATCATCTTCGACCTCGAGCACGAGCGCAGCGAGGTGATCCGCGACCTGTTCGGGGGTGTCAACGGGCGCATGCAGGTCGTCAATGTCGACGTCCGGCTGACGGTCAACCGTTTCGGGTTTCCGCTCCGCCTGGTGATCAGCGAGCAACACGACGTGCACGGAGAGATGGGGTCGCAAAGCGACGTCCGCACGACTTTGTACACGTTCGATGGCGAGCGGTTCGTCAAGCAGGTACGCATCAACGGGCGCGAGTGGAAGTTCAACATCGCGATCGCCAGCCACGACGACCTGGATTTGGGGGGTCCGGTGGGCCTGTACGCCTACTTGCCGACAGAGCTGCGCTGCTTGGGGGCCCGCGGCGTGCCCGGCAGACCGGCACGCTGCTCCGGCGGTGATCCGGCGTTCGCCAACCCCGGACTGTTGAGCCTCGCCCTTCCCGTGATGTGGGAGGAGCAGGTCAACGAGAAGCGGTTCCTGTTCTTCATGCCGGCCGGCGTGGGGACGGTTCCGGGCGGTCTGATGGACATGAATCGGTTCATGGCGCGAGAGCGTGACCAGTTGCGCAACATCACTCGCTACTACGACAAGACCAACCTCGAGATCCAAGAGTACGTCCAGCATGTCGAGATCGGGCCGCGTTTCGTCGATGCCTGGTTGCTCGACGGCAGCGGCGAGATGGGGAAGTTCTACGCCGAGCCCGACGGTAGGGTGCTCAAGGTCTTTGTGGGCCCACACCCGGTGACCTACGGGGAGCGCTGGATCCGCCTCCTGTTTCCTTCCGAGTATTGACGTTGCTCGACGAGTACTCGTTCAAGCTGTCGATCAGGGTGCGCTTCCGCGACACCGACATGATGGGACACGTCAACAACGCCGTGTACTTGACCTACTTCGAAGCCGGGCGGATCGAGTACTGGATCAACCTCACCGGAAATCCCTCACTCGAAGACCTGCCGTTCATCCTGGCACGAACCGAGATCGACTTCCTGGCCGAGGCACGGGCGGCGGAGCAGTTGACGCTCGGCGTTCGCGCTGGTCGCCTCGGCAACAAGTCGTTCGACCTCGAGTACCTGTTGGTTCGCGACGCCGACGAAACGGTTGTTGCGCGCGGCCTGTCGGTGCAGGTGATGTTCGATTACGAATCGAAGCGAGCGCAGCCGCTCGACGACGAGACTCGGCGGATGATCGGCGAATTCGAAGGCGCTCGGGCGCCGGGTTAAGATCCAACCAACGCGTCCCCCGCTCGTTTTCTATCGCCAACCGACTCGATCTTGTCAAAGAGCTCCGCAACGTGGGTGTTGTGCGCCGTCGCGCTCGCCGCGCTGGCGAACGGCTGTGCCCCGGCCGAGTCGCAGCCTTCGATTGTCATTGTGGTGATTGATACGCTGCGCCCCGACCACCTCGGGTTGTACGGCTACGAGGAGCGGCCGACGTCTCCTTACCTCGATGAGCGCGCCGCGTCAGCCGCCGTGTTCGAACGCGCCTACACGACGTCGTCCTGGACCCTGCCCGCCTTCGGGTCGCTGTTTACCGGCCAGCTACCGACCCGGCATTCCGCCGGCGTGATCATCAGCAGCCTTTCGGAGGCGCGCGAGACAGGAACGATCGGCGACCTTGTCAGCAAGAGCGGCACGATCTTCTTGCGAATCGGCGCGTCGCTCCCGACCCTTGCCGGCGTGTTGGAGGATGCCGGTTACCACACCGGGGCAATCGTCAACAACGCGTTTCTCTCACCGGAGTTCGGGCTGGACCGCGGGTTCCAGACCTACGACTACTACGCCCCCGAGCCTGACCGTCGCGCCACCGAGGTGACCGACTTGGCGCTCGCCTGGCTCGAGGCGCACGACGCCCGAGACGGCGCGCCGTTTCTGTTGGTCGTCCACTACTTCGACCCGCACATGCCGTACGAGGCGCCAGCTCCGTTCCTCGGGCGCTTCGCCGCGCAGTACGCCGACGATCAGTACGGTGTTCCGTTGCGGGGGGTTCACGCGATGCGTGATCTCGTTCGCTATCGCAAGCCCGGGTGGGAGCGCTACTTGGCGCTCGAGGCGGCTCTCTACGACGAGGAGATCGCTTACACGGATCGGGAGCTCGAGCGGCTGTTCGCGGCGCTCGACGAGCGCGGTTTTTCCGACGACGGATACATATTCGTGACATCGGACCACGGCGAGGAGTTTTTCGACCACGGTCGCTTCGAGCATGGACATTCGATGTTCGAGGTGGTGGTGCGCGTACCCCTCCTGGTCTGGGGTCCGGGAGTGGTGCCAGGCAGCTACCGACTTCCGGTTTCGTTGGTCGACATCATGCCGACGGTTCTCGACATCGCCGGAGTCGACACCGACGCGAATTTTGAAGGCGACTCGATCTGGCAGGCGCTCGCCGAGGGGCCGGTGGCGCGGTCGGAGTCGATAGTGCGCTTCGATCGGCCTTTGGTCGCTGAGCGCGTCCTGTACGGCGACTCCAAGCTGGCGCTGATCCGTTGGCCTTGGAAACTGATGGTGGATATCGAAGACAGCGCTCAGCTCCTCTTCAATCTGGAAACTGACCCCGGCGAGCTCAACGGCTTCGACATCGAAGACCTCGACGCCGATGGACGCGATCGTCTACTCCGAATGCTCGTCGAGTTACAGGCGAAGATGGAGGAAGCGGCGGAGTACGGGCAGGGGGAGGGGGCGTTGCTGAGCGAGGACACTCTCAGGACGCTTCGCAACCTGGGGTACATACGCTAGTAACCCGGATATCTCATCGCCCTTCTCCGCACCCTCAGCAGGAGGGCGTTGAGATATGCGGGCCAGGTTGGTTCAGCGGTCTGCCAGCCCTACGACGGGTTAATCGGCC
>SMUY01055374.1_pt1 | contig 12699 bp, 9 predicted proteins | sample 2456441 | NCBI WGS metagenome assembly SMUY01 (sample SAMN11095931, study PRJNA526329) | marine sediment metagenome | biome: Marine sediment; feature: Surficial sediment; material: Deep marine sediment; isolation source: Hadal surficial sediment | place: Pacific Ocean | collected 2014-11 | depth 0-1...
CACCGTGCCCCGAGCCGCATTGTACGCCCGCGTCAGCACTTCGGAACAGACCGTCGATCCCCAGCTCGACGCCCTGCGGGAGTATGCCCGCGCCAGGGGCCTCGAGGTCATCGAGGAGTTCGTGGATCAGGGAGTATCGGGGGCGAAGGATCGGCGTCCGGCGCTGGACCGGCTCCTGAAGGACGCCCGCCGTCGGCGGTTCGACCTGATGGCCTGCGTGAAGCTCGACCGCCTGGCCCGCTCGGTGAGGCACCTGACGACCCTGGCAGCCGAGTTCGAGGCTCTGGGAATTGGGCTCGTGGTTCTCGACCAGGCCATCGACACAACCACGCCCTCAGGACGGCTTCTCTTCCACGTTCTCGGGGCCATCGCGGAGTTCGAGCGGGACCTCATACGAGAGCGCACCGTGGCGGGCATGATGGCCGCCAGGAGACGTGGAAAACGGATCGGGCGGCCTCGCGCTATCACCGGGTCGTCCACGTTCGCCCTCGAGCGAGGGCTCGCTGAGGGACGGTCTATCCGCTCTCTCGCACACGAGCTGGGCGTTTCGCGAGCGACTGTAGCCACAGAGGTTCGGCGGCTCGGACTGACCGCGCAGTCCTCTTGATTACAGTATTTGTGTAGGGCGTCGTGACCGAGCTGCCCTCGCAAGGCGCGGTGTACAGTCCTGTGTACACGAGCGTGACTCCTCGAGAAGCAGGCCTGATCCGAGGGAGGTATCATCACGCGCGCGCGGGGGTGTGAACTGTTCACCCGCCGGGCCGGGGTGGCAAAGTGGAGCTGCTGGAACTGCGAACGCTCTGGCGCTGGCTCGTGCTGGGCGCGCTGGCCGTGACCTTGCTCGGAGGCGCGGTGGAACGCGCCCTCGCACGCACGGCGGGCGACCCGCCGCACGCCAGCGGCCTGTTCGCGGACGAGCGCGAGGTCCTCGCGCGAAAGCGCATGGTAGACCGCCAACTCCGCTCGCGCGGTATCGTCGACACTCGCGTGCTCGACGTCATGGGAGCGATCCGGCGTTCGCTCTTTATCCCAGCGGCGCAGCGCGAGCACGCCTACGAAGACCGACCCCTGCCGATCGGCCACGGGCAGACGATCTCGCAGCCCTACATAGTCGCCGTCATGACCGAGCTCCTCCGGCTCGAGCCGGGGGATCGGGTCCTCGAAGTGGGCACCGGCTCCGGCTACCAGGCGGCCGTGCTCTCGCGTCTTGCGCAGCGCGTCTTCACGATCGAGATCCTCGCTCCCCTGGCCGAGCGGGCGCGCGGTACGCTCCACAGCCTCGGCTTCGACAACGTCGTCGTCGTGACGGGAGATGGCTATCGGGGACTCCCCGAGGAGGCGCCGTTCGACGGCATCCTGGTCACCGCCGCGCCCGCCGAGGTGCCGCAGCCGCTCCTCGATCAGCTCGCCCCGGAGGGGCGGCTCGTGATCCCGGTGGGCAAGCGCCAGCAGTGGCTGCGTGTGTACGAGCGCGAAGAGCAGGGCATCCGCAGCGAGAGGCTGCTCAGGGTGCGCTTTGTGCCGATGACGGGGCGCGCCAAGCGCGGACCGCAGCGGTCCCGCTGAGGGGGGAATGTGCCCAGGTCCCGTGCAGGAGGGCTGCTCAAGACCGCTCTGGATTACACAAATACTGTGATTCCCCGGTCGCTCGGGAAGGGGTGCTCGCTAGCTGGCTGAGTAGATGAAATTGCGGCTTTACATCACCTAGTCGCCGCGCAACATCACCAACTATTCCGGTATTGAGGTCAGCGTTCTCAGTAAAGGCAGCAGATGGGGTCGTTGCAAACTTTCTCCGCGCCAAGTGGCAGAGCAGGCTCAGGGCTCCGAGGCCGTTGCCGCTCGGCAGCCGTAGCGCCAGATTCGGAAGCAAATCGCGAAGCCGCTCGGGTGGCCTCCGCGTTGGTCGATGTTGGCTGTGGTTGGCCTTCGTTATTGACCCCAAAATTGACCCTACGGACGAAACCCAGCGCACTTGTGCTGTGGTCGTTCGCGTTGGGATCAGGCTGCCCCGCCCGGTGACGGCGGGGGGTCACCGAGGCGTCAGCGGCCTCCGGGTGTAGTTCTTCTCTGGGTACTGGTAGTGGCGGTCCAGCACAATCCCGTCGTTGCGCATGATTCGGAGGAAGTTACGGCTAGCCAGGTTCTCCACTAGATTCGAATCTTCGAGCTCGTCGAAGAGCGGATCGTAGATCCGGATCTGGTCCGGGTAGTCGCTGAACCTCCCCACTACATCAGATCCGAGCACGAAGCTATCCGGGTACTTTCGGATCAGCGCGGCCCAACGTTCAAGGTCCTTTAGGACGTACTCGGGGTAGACCACCCAGGACAGGTCGATGACCACATGATCCCGATGCGCGTCGAGTAGGCGGTCCAGGTGATCAGCCAGGTCAGGGACACGGATGCGCCGGCTGATTCCAGCATGGCACCAGATGAACTTGGTGCGTGGGAATTCGTTGAAAACGTCGAGAAGCTCCGGCAGGTAGAGAGGTAGCTTGGGCTCGTCGCCACGCGAGACCGGCGCGATGTTGTGATGGATGCTTATTGGAATCCCGTGCTCGCCGGCGAAATCGAAGACGCGGAGGAGGGCCGGGTGGTTCGCGCGAGGACGCTCGCCGGTGGTCAGGTTTGTTAGGTCGTCGTGCCTCGACATTACTTCGCCGATGCACTTGAAGACCCCGGGAAACTCTTTCATGCGCTTAGCAATCATGTCCACTGCACCCAGATCGGTGCTATCGAACCCGGAGACGCAGGGGTAGAGGCGTTCAAGCTGCTTTCGCGCGGTCCCGCCACCTGCGCGCACGAAGTCCTCAATTGCCAAGGCTATGTGGTAGTCCGTGTCCCGCGCACGGACCACACGGGAGCTGGAGTCGAGGTAGTAGGCCGAGCGGAAGGCTTCGTCTTCCGACCACTTTTTTAGGAAGGGCATACCGCTCACCAAGGCGTGACTTACGTTCGCGCGGTCCATCGCCCAGAGGACGGCCTCGATGCGCTTCCCGCGCTCGCCCGCGGGCAAGGCAGCCCCGGGGCGCTTGGGGACGAGTTTCCCATTTTCTAGGTAGTCGCCGTTCTGGAGAAAGTCCAACAAGTGGATGTGAGCGTCGGCAATCACAACGTCGCGCCAGCCAGCGTACGCGTGAGAGGTGGTAAGGACAAAAAGAGACGCGGCCACAGCCAGCGGAAATCGGTCCATCGCCCCGTGCATTCGCAATGCTTTCCCCTACATGGGCCATTCTGACATGAACACGGACCTTTGTATTCCCCTAATTGGACCAAGTCATATGGTGGAGCCTCCTCCCCCGGGTTGGCTACGGTCGTGCACCTAAACATTCAAGTCCGTTGGGATTTTCCTACATATCGTAGTCTCAATTCTCTGATACACGGACCAGTGATAAAATTGTTCCGGTGGGCGACCTGCCCATTCTCGGGGTGGGCGTAACGCTGGGTCATGCAGCTCTCGGTGCTTGAGCTGGGCGGGCGAGTAGATGAAAATGGCTGTTTTCGTCACCCGGTCAGGGTCTCGGGTGACTTGTCTTCCTCGGGGCCAGGGCCTAGATGAAATTGCGGCATTACAGCAGCTCTACAGCAGCTCATCACCAACCACAGGCGGCCCCTACTTCTGCGGCGCGAGGGGCTTTGGGGGCAGCTCCGGCTGTAGCCTCGTCTGGCGTATCGCAAGGGTGTAGGATCGTCCCGCAGGGCGAATCTTGCTGGGTAGCACTCGTGGACCCAGACGGGGTCGAACGCAAGCTCGCAGCGATCATGTTCACCGACATCGTATGCTACACGGCCCTCATGGCGGAGAGCGAAGAGAAGGGGCTTCGCGCACGGGAACGCTACCGCAGAAGTGCGCAGCGCCGAGCTCGCGGCCGAGCGCGACGCCCTGCAGTTCGCGCACGTCGAGTCCGACGACCTGGAGAACGTCTTCTACACGCGCATCCAGGGACCCGTCACGTTGATTGAGATCGACAACACGGAGGACGGCGATCACGTGCACGCCGTCTGGCCCTCGAGCGCAGGCGACTTCGGCGACGATCTTCTCGCGCGCCACTGGCGCAGTGAGCACGCCTACGCGGGTCTCGTCACGGGGGACGCGGGGAAGTGACCCCCCGCGAGCGGGTCGAGCACGGCTTCGGCTCCTGGGGCCGGTGGGTCTTCCGCTTCCGCTGGTGGACGATCGCCGGGATGATCGGCCTGTCCCTCGGCATGGCCAGCCGCCTGCCGCACGTCGAGGTCGACACCTCGATCGAGAACTGGCTGCGCGAGGGCGATGCCGTGAAGGCGGCCTACGACGAGCTGCGCGAGCGTTTCGGGCGCGACCAGCTGGTGGTCCTGGCGATCGAGCCGCCCGAGGTCTTCGACGCGGAGTTCCTCGCCAAGCTCGCGCGCATGCACGCCGAGCTCGAAGAGAGCGTTCCTCATCTGGAGGAGGTCACCAGCCTCGTCAACGTGCGCTCGACCTACGGCAATGACGACGAGCTGATCGTTGAGGACCTGCTGGAGGAGATGCCGAGGAGTGTGGGGGAACTCGCGGCGCTGCGCGAACGCGTTATGAGCACGCCCAGCTATATCGACGGCGTGATCTCTGCCGACGGGCGCATCACGAGGATGATCGTCGAGACGGACGCCTACTCCTCGATCGGACTCGACGACGACGTCCTCGCGGGTTTCGAGGAGGTCGCCACGCCCGAGCCGGTCCCGCGCCGGTTCCTCACCGGCGCAGAGAACGCGGAGATCGTGGAAGCCGTGAAGGCCGTGGTCGAGAAGTACGAGGCACCCGACTTCCCGATCCAGGTGGCCGGGAGCGTGCTGCTGCCCCACGAGCTCCAGGCCGCGATGTTCCGCGACTTTCCCCGCTTCTTCGGCACCGCGCTGCTGGTGATCGCGGGGCTGCTGATGCTGCTCTTCCGGCGCATCTTGCCCGTGGCCCTGTGCCTCGTCGTGGTGGTGCTGGCGGTGGTCTCGACGCTGGGTGCGGCGCAGCTCGCGGGCATCGCGCTCACGCTCTCCACGCAGATCCTGCCCTCGTTCCTGCTGTCGGTCGGGATCGGCTACTCGGTGCACCTGATCGCGATCTTCCTGCCCCAGCTCGACGAGCACGGCGACCGGCGCGAGGCCCTGGTCCAGGCGCTGCGCCACTCGGGGCTTCCCATCCTCATGACGGGGTTGACCACGTGGGCCGGGATGATGTCCTTCCTGGCTGCGGAGCTCGCGCCCATCAACGAATTCGGGATCATCTCGTCGATCGGTGTGGCGATGACGCTGCTCTACGCGCTGATCCTGCTGCCGGCCTTGCTCGTGGCTCTCCCGCTGCGTCCCCGACCCCGCATCAAGCGTCTCGCGCTGCACGATCGCGCGCTGGCAGCCTGCGGTAGGCTCGCCGCACACCATCCCTGGAAGGTGACGATCGCGACCGCGGTGCTCGGGGTGGCGGCCGTCACGCTCGCCACCCAGGTGCGCTTCTCGAGCAACCCCCTCGCCTACTTTCCCGAGGAGCACGCGTTCCGGCGGGCCATGGACTACATGGACGAGCGCCTCGGAGGCGCGATAACCCTGGAAGTGGTAGTGGACACGGGCCACGAGAACGGCCTCCACGAGCCCGACGTGCTGAACCGCATGGACGCCATGCGTGAACGCGTCGGTGTCTACTCGCAGCAGGGGCTCAAGGTGCGCAAGACGACGTCGTTGCTGGACGTCGTCAAGGAGACGCACCAGGCGTTGAATGAGAACCGCCCCGAGTTCTACGCCATCCCGCAGGAGCGCCAGCTCCTGGCCCAGGAGCTGCTGCTCTTCGAGAACAGCGGCAGCGACGACCTCGAGCGTCTGGTCGACTCGCAGTTCAGCATCGCGCGCTTCACCATCGGCGCGGAGTGGCGCGACGGATTCGAGATGGTGGAGCTCGTGGACCGCGCGACGCTGGAGTTCCACGAGATCATGGGCGATCAGATACAGCTCACGATCACGGGTTTGGCGGCCGTGATCACGCGCACCGTCACCGCCACGGCCGAAAGCATGATCCGCACCTACGGTCTGGCGCTCATCCTGATCACGCCGCTGATGATGCTGCTGATCGGGAGCCTGCGCTCAGGGCTGGTGTCGATGGTGCCCAACCTCATCCCGATCGCAATGACCCTGGGAATGATGGCGCTTACCGACATCAAACTCGACATGTTCACACTGCTGGTGGGCTGCATCGCCATCAGTCTCGCCGTCGACGACACGATCCACATGATCGCGGGCTTCCGGCGCTACATGGCCCAGACCGGCGACCCGGTGCGCTCGGTGGAGCTGACGCTCCAGACCACCGGCCGCGCGCTGCTCTTTACCTCGGTCGTACTGACGATGGGCTTCCTCGTGTTTACGCTGTCTTCGATGGGAAACCTCCAGACGTTCGGCGTGCTCACGGCCTTCGCCATCGCAACCGCCTTCCTGCTCGACATCACGGCGACCCCGGCGTTGCTCGTGCTAGTGACGCGCGGGAGAACCCAGCGTTAGGGTTCACTCAAGGTGAGACCGTTCTTGTAACCCGTCTCTCGGTCTACCCCCGACTCCCAGAAGAGCACTTCCGCTTGATCTTCCCGAGCCGCGCAACGCGGCGCAAGAATCCCACCAAACAATAGGTCGCCTTACACCTGTTAGGTGGTTCCGGCGGGAACTCGCGGCGTCGATGTATCGCTGTAAGGGCATAGTCTTCGGTGCAGACAAGCCCGACAAGCGCTTCGCCCTCCAGACCGTGGGGCGCCGTACCGAGACCTGCGAACTGGACGAATGGGGAGAGCGAACTCCATGCACACAGATCGTTGTCATCGGACCGTCGCGGCCGTCGTCGTCGGGTCTCACCCCAGGGCGCGAAGCGCGGACCCGACGAGGACGGGCGCAGTGGACGCCAACATCGTGCAACACAATTTCCTCGCCGGCGAGACTAGGACACGAGGCACGGACCACCCCGTCGCCTGCTGCGCGGCGGTGCCGTGGGGCAGTAGATGTAATTGGCTGTTTTCATCAATAGCCCTGCCAGGCCTATCATGCGCCCGGGAGGGGTGCCAACAATGGTCCCCGAAGGTGACCTAGGAAACCCTTCTATCTCGCGCGTTGGACCAGCGGCCGAAGCCCCTGGCAGAAACCGTCCCCTTTCCACCAGCCCCGGCTTTACTCGCGCTGCGATACGCCTGATCCTCGTCCGTCGCATTCCGCCAGACGAGTGTTCCCATCCAGCTCCAGGTACTCTTCGGATATGGTCTCCTCGATCCCTTAAACCCACATCGATTGCCGGCCAACTCGACCGGGTACCGGCGCGCCCGCTAGGTTCCGCGACGATTGGCCGCTCTCCTAGCCCAGTACATCCCCCTTTTGCTCTACCGGCCCTGGGAGCCGCGATTCAACATATCGCCCGATCTCGGAACCTCAAAAGGGACCCTAAAGCCCCTATCCCCGCGGAGGTAGGCGCAAACGGGTATCCTGGCTGTTGCCGAGCCAATTCCGGCCGGGCACGTTCGGAGCGCCATGACCACCGCATCTCCAGCCCCCAAGGACACCGGCAAGCTTCCGCCCCGCTGGGTGCTCAAGACCATGACCCGCCTTCATGTGTTCCTCCACCGGTTGAGCGGCGGTGGACTCAACAAGCTGGGCGGCGATGAGGTCTGCTTCGTCACGATGACGGGGGCGAAGAGCGGTCGGACGCTGACGATTCCGCTCATGTACGTGCCGCACGGCGAGGGAGTGCTCCTCGTGGCCTCAATGGGCGGTGCACCCAAGAATCCGGTCTGGTACCACAACCTGGTCAAGCACCCGGACATCGAGGTGGAGCACCGGGGCGAGCGGCGAAAGCTCCGTGCACGGCTTGCGGAGTCCGCGGAGAAGGCAGCGCTCTGGCCGAACTGTGACCACCACTACGCGCCCTACGCGGAATACCGGAAGCGCACGACGCGTGACATCCCGATCTTCGTGTGCGAGCCGCGCTGACGCAGTGGGCCGCCCCACGGGCCTGCCCAGGCCTAACCAGCCCGCCACTACGCCGCTTCCTGCCAGATATAGCGATGGTGCAGATCCATCATTCGCCAAAACCCGTCCGATTCGAAATCACTAAGATTTTGGCGCCCGGTCGCCCGAACCTCGCCATGGCGTCGGCCCCGCTCGCCGTAGAGGCTCTTTCATGAAACTCCGCCGACGCGCATTTCTGAGAATCCTGGCAGGCGCCGTCGCCTTCCTCGCCGGCCGTCCTGCCCCCGCCCGCGCAAAGACGCGAGTGCTCGAGATCCACCGGGCCACGCGCAACACGCTTGCCGGCGCGCTGGACGGGTTGCTCTCGAAGCTGCGCAGGCCGCCCGCCCGTTTCAAGGCGTACGCCGGTGCAGAGCGCGCGAAGCTCCCAGCGCTGCGGGCGGATCCGGCGCTTCCGCTGGCGGAGGCTGTGCGCCACTACGCGCCGGCGAGAGGATTTCGAGAAGCGCCGCTCTCGCTCGCCGAGCTCGGGAGGCTTCTCTACTTCACCAACGGAGTGACGGGGCGGCGCGGCCTCCATCTGCGCGCGGCGCCCTCGGCCGGCGCCCTCTACTCGGGAGAGGTCTACGTGGTGGCAGAGCGGGTGAGCGGATTGCCCTCCGGCGTCTACTACTACGACGTGATGGGCCACGCGCTGGTGCGGGTCCAGGCCGGCTCCTTCACAAGCCAGGTGGCCGACGCCCTCGAGCGACCGGGCGAGATCGCGAATGTGCCGGTCGTGATTCTTCTGGCGAACGTCTTCCATCGCTACACGTGGCGCTACGCCAACCGGGGCTACCGCTACGCGCTGATCGACTCCGGTCACATCGGCGAGAACCTGCGCCTCTCCGCGACCTCCGCGGGCTTCGGCCATGCCGCCCCCCTTCGCTTTCACGACGACCGTCTCAACGCGATTCTCCAGGTCGACGGGCGCGCGGAGGCCGTCTGCGCCGTTCACGTGGTGGGAGCCCCCGCGGACGGCGCGACCGGCTCCGCGGTGAAGCGGAGCCTCGTCGAGAGACATTCCAAGGGTGAGACACCCCTGCGCGAGGAGGTGATCGAACGGTATCACCAGGCCACGAAGCTCGTAGATGGGGATACGGCGACCCCTGCACCGACCGATCCCGTCCTTCCTCCGACGGCGTCTCCGTCTTCCCTGGCCCTGCCCGAGACCAGCGCGCTCCCGACGACCGTGGTGGAAGAGAGCATTCAAAAGCGGCGCTCGGCCAGGCACTTCGAGCCCGACCCGATCGCCCTGGAGAACCTGAGCTTCGTCCTGGAGATGGCCCAGGGACCACGCGCCCTGGAGCGGGCGCCCGGTGTGGAGCTGTATCTCGCGGCGCACCGCGTGAAGGATCTCGCTCCCGGCCTGTACCGTTACGAAGCGAAGGCCCACCGCCTCGCCCCGCTTCGCGAGGGCGACCTGACTCGAGCACTGGTGAGCGCCTGCCTCGGCCAGGAGAAGGCGGGTGCGGCCGCGGTGGCCTTTCTGATGGTGGCAAAGCTCACACGCGAAGCCGCCCGTGCCGGGGACCGCAGCTATCGCGACCTCCTCATCGAATCGGGGGCGATCGGCCAGCGCATCTACCTTTCCGCCGAATCGGCGGGCCTCGCCGCGCGAAACCTGGCCGCCTTTATGGACGACGAGCTGAACGAGCTGATGGGACTGGACGGCCAGAACGAGGCGGTGGTCCACCTGACCGTGGTCGGCCACGGCGACTGAGAGCAGGGAGCAGTTGCTATCCTCTGAAACCATGGCGAGAAAGCCGCCCGGGCCGGTTCTTGCCACGCACGCTCTCCTCCTGACGGGCGCCCCGGGCGTCGGCAAGACGACGCTGGTGCGGCGAGTCGCCACCGAGCGGGCCGGCCCCAGCCCGAGGAAGGCGGCGCCCCGGCGGACCGGGGAAACGGGAAGCGAACGACGGCAGGGTCTGGTCTGCTCGGGCTTCACCACCGAGGAGATCCGCGAAGGGACTCGACGGGTCGGCTTCCGGATCGAACCCGTTGGCGGGCCGGGTCGGATCATGGCCCACGTGCGCTTCGGCGGCGCCGCGCGGGTCGGACGCTACGGCGTCGATGTGGCGTGCATTGACGCCATCACCGAGGAGGTTCTCGGTCTGGAGCCGAACGTCGACCTCTATCTCATCGACGAGATCGGGAAGATGGAGTGCCTGTCAGAGCGTTTCGTCGCGGCGGTGCGGGCTCTCCTCGACTCGGAAAAGCGCGTGGTCGCGACCATCACGCGCAGTGGCGGCGGCTTCATCGCCCAGGTCAAGCGCCGGCAGGACGTCGAACTCTGGGAGGTTCGGGTCGACAACCGTGACGGCCTCCTCGGCCCGATGCTCGCCTGGATTGACTCCAGGTGAGAACCGCGTGCGCCCGGACCACTCCTCTGCCTGATTCCGTAAGTGGTCTCGATGCCCCGACGCTGCTGCGTTTGTTGCGGATTTGTTGCGGACATCGGTGCCGATCGGCGCAATTCGGCGGAGCTAAGTCCCGAAGTTCCCGTCATTCCTGGTCTTCGGATCCCCGTCCCCATCCGGATGGGCCCCTACAGGATCACGTGACAAAGAGTGTCTCTACTTGAAAAGACGCCCACTAGTGAGGGTCCGTATAGGGCCGTCGGGGCCGTCCTAGGTGCAGGCCAGTGCCGGCATTTGCACCCGCTTGCAAGGCCACAGACGCAAGTTCGCGCTATTCCTCGGGGTCGTCGGGATCTTTTAATCCATCGGTCCCGGGTTCGATTCCCGGCGGGCCCACCAGCCAGTGGATGACCCCGATTAGCCGCGCAGCTCAGGCGGACTTTTTCCTAGCCGCCGCCCGTCTGGTTTTAGCATCGTAGGTTACCTGCCCTGCGCTTCGCCTCTTGCTCTTATGAGAAGTGGAGGGTTTCACGGCCTGGGCCTGGCCGATCTGCCCTGCCTCGGTACCCGCGAGCGCGCGGCCAATGTGGGACCGTGTGGCTCCTGCCTTGAGGAGCGCCCGCACGATGAGATCCAGAGTTCCATCACCTTTTTCGACCCGAGCAACGCGCGACTGATCTGAGCCCATGATCTCGGCAAGATCCCTCTGAGTCAGTTTCTTTCGCTTGCGCTTCTGCTTCAGCGCGAGCGCGAGCGCGACCTTTATCTCGATCAGTCGTGTCTCGTCATCGTTCAGGCCCAGGAAGTCCTGAACGGTGCCGGTCTTAAATCCAGCCGCCCGGAGTCGGCGCTTCTTCTTTGCGTTCATGAGTCGTCTCCCGAATCATCACCGGCGATCGCGGCGTCGTAGAGCCTTAGTCGCTGCCGCGCAGCGTTCTTGTTCCTATTGGGGGTCTTGCCGGTCTTTTTCTTGAAAACCTCAACGACGACGATTGCATCGTCGTCTATACGAAAAATGAGCCTCCATCGGTCCCCCGCGTCAGGGATCCGCAGCTCGTAGACACCCCGTCCAAGATCGCGCATCCGCTTGACATGCGGTTCCTTGAGCGGGAGTTCCCCGAGCTGGAGAAGCCGGAGCAGGAACCCCGCCCGTCTGCGGGCTACCTTGCCGAGTGGAGGCGTCGACGGTCGGTCTACTTGCCACCAGATCAGCTCCTTAGTGGGCATACTTAGATATAGGTCCATATCGACATATTGTCAATGGATCTTTAGGTCGAATCCGACCTTACAGGGTCTGCTTACCCGATGCTGCCCCGAGCTTGGACGTCAGATGTAACCTATGGAAACTAAAAGGGAAACAGGTGTTCGGGGCGGGACTTTTAATCCATCGGTCCCGGGTTCGATTCCCGGCGGGCCCACCAGCGAACTGCTTGGTTTCGCTCGCCTTATTGGTGCCTGCCTGCGGCGGGAGATCCCCGGCGCCCCAGCCTGGTGCCGTCGAAAGAGGTCAAAGCGTCCGCGTAGCCTGTGAAGTCAATGCTCAGCTTTGTTGTCATACATCGCTCCAGCATGTCGGACATTGTCTGACACCTTAGAGCTGACGTAGGATGGTCGGAACTTCATCCAGAATGACACTTTTATAGGTTACAAGTGTCTTCGTTTGTGGACGAGTCGACGGACCTAGGGGGGGCTGCCGAGACTTGACCCGTTCGCTCCCGAGCGGGATCTAGTGGGAGCTCGTAGAGCTGATCGATCGGGATCGTATCGGCCCAGTCGGCCTATCTGGCCATGCCGCCGAGCATGACCTTGAGCACAGGGGTCGCGAGTTCAGCAGGGCGCGGCCCAGCGCGGCTCCGCTTGCACCGGGGCAAGTGATCGAGATCGCGCCTCATCCAAAGAGCCCAGACAGCCGGTACTTTGGCTCGATCTCCACGTCACAGATCATCGCCTTCATCGGCAACATTGCCTTCCACTCCGTACTGGAGCCGTCAACTCTGCTGCTGCTCGCTCTGGGCTGACGGGGCGGGAAGGAGAAATAAGGGTCCAGAGCGATACCTCGGACTCGATGTTCATGCCACCAGCTCGACGTTGGTGCTGCTTCCTTTCCGCCGACGCTGGACTTCCCCCGGAATTGTGGACGCCTAACTACATCTACTGGCCCGTCCCGCTCGGACACCGAGAGCTGTCCATGACCCAGCGGCACGCCCACCTCAGCCCGACCCCATGCAACGAGGAGCGAAGGTTCTGGAGATTGCCCGACATCTGAACACCGCTGCGTAAAATCACGCACGACGGGGCAAATGCCCCACCCTCCGCCCGGCCCGGGGCGCTCTCTCGTTTTTTGAGCGTCTTGCAGCCC
>SMUY01182533.1_pt1 | contig 12699 bp, 14 predicted proteins | sample 2456441 | NCBI WGS metagenome assembly SMUY01 (sample SAMN11095931, study PRJNA526329) | marine sediment metagenome | biome: Marine sediment; feature: Surficial sediment; material: Deep marine sediment; isolation source: Hadal surficial sediment | place: Pacific Ocean | collected 2014-11 | depth...
GCATTGCTAATTTCGCCGATGTCGCCTCCAACCTGGCGTTTCTCGTCGTCGGCACGCTCGGTCTCTTTCATTGCTTGGCTTTCCGCCCGCCCGGCGCGCGCCTTGCCTGGACGGTGTTCTTCCTAGGCCTGGTCCTTACCGCCTTCGGTTCCGGCGCCTACCACCGGAGCCCCGATAACGGGACCCTGGTCTGGGACCGTCTGGCCATGATGATCGGCTTCATGGGCCTCTACGTGGCGCTGCTCGGCGAATACGTGGGCGCGGGCCTAGAGAAGCATCTCCTGCCCCCGGCGCTTTTTGCCGGATTCGGCGCCGTCCTCTATTGGCACGGGGTGGACGATCTCAGGTTCTATTTCGCGCTACAGGCGACGGTCTTCGTTTCCGCCGCCGTGATTCTGGCCGCATTCGAGAGCGCCTTTAGGCAAAAGGCGTTCATTCTCGCCATGTTCGCTTGTCACCTGGGCGCCATGGCCTTGGAGCAACTGGACCACCAGGTCTTTAGCTGGACCGGGGGGGTGGTCGGCGGCCATGCCCTAAAGCACCTCATGGCCGGGCTTGGGGGATACTGGATCTATCGCATGCTGGTGGCCCGGCGCAAGGAGGCGGGGGCGCGCTAGGAGGCTCTCCCGGCGCAATCGATACAGGTGGCGATCGCCGGGTCGAACTCCAGGCGCTTGGCGGCGATGTCCTCGCCGCAGGCGAGGCAAGCGCCGAATGTTGCGTCCTCGATCCGTTTAAGCGCTGCCCTTAACGCCGCGGCGCGGGCCTGGCGCCGGCGCTCGGTTTCCTGGGCCATGGCCTGGACCTGAATGGCGTCCATGCGCGACAGGCGGCCGACGCTCTGGGGGTCGAGCGCCACCGGGGCGCGGGCTTCCTTGGCCGCCGCGCTCTCGATCGCCAGGGAATCCAGCTCCTGCGCAAGCCGCGCGCGGTAAGGCGCCGTGTCCATTCAGGGGCCTCGTACAATTTGTGCTTTCGCCCACAGGCGGGCTTCCGGACCCGCCTTAGCCCAGGATGTTCTTGGCGTGATAGCGCTGTTCCCAGGTGGGCAGCACGTCCTTGTTGAAGACCCCATCGGGGACCTCGCCCTTAAGCGCCGCCAGCACGCATTTGGTGGCCCAGATCAGCCCCGGGTGCAGGCCGCCGCGAAGGTTGGACGACACCATGTGGGGCGACAGCAACACCTTGTCCCCCATGGTCAGGATACGGGCATCGGGATCGACCGGCTCGTCCTCGAACACGTCGAGCGCCGCGGCGGCGATATGGCCCGAATCCAGCGCCTCGCACAAGGCCTCCAAATTGACCACCTGGCCCCGGGAATCGTTGATCAGGATGGCGCCTTCCCTTGTCTTGGCGATGGCATCGGAATCGTACATCTGGCGTGTTTCCGGCGTCAGCGTCACGTGGAAGGTGATGATTTCGGCACGCGCCAGCAGGGTGTCGTAATCGACCCTCTCAACGCCCAACGCGTCGAAATGCGATTCGGCAACGTAGGGGTCGCAGGCGATGATCGGGCAGCCCCAGGGTTTGAGCAGCTTCGCCACCCGGCTGCCGACGCGCCCAAGGCCGACGATTCCCACCACCATGCCGGGGTAACCGTCGGATTCACGGGAGCCCAGGTAAAGCCCTTGGAGTTCGGGCAATCGCCAGGTCCCCTGCTTCATGGTCCGGTCCCGTTCACGGGCCTTTTTCAGGATGGTCAGGATCATGGAAATGGTGCCTTCCCCGACCCCGCCCCAGTTCGATTCCGTCGGCGCGTGGGTGACCATGATGTTCTTGGCGGTCGCGCCCGCCACATCCACGTCGTCGACGCCGATGGTGCATTTGGAGATGACGCGGAGACCCGGGCCCGCGGCGTTCATGATCTTCGTGGTGATCGGGCAGGAGCGGATCGAGGTCCCCATCATGGCCACCGCGCCCTTGGCCATCTCCATCATTTCTTCTTCATTATTGCCTTGGGGATTGTGCCAGTCGGCGCTGCCGAGAACCAGCTCGCAGCCGGCTTCCTCGAAGGTTTCTCGCCACTCGTCGTGATCTAAGATGGGGGCGAAGACGAAGACCTTGGGCTTGGGCATGAAAAGAACTCCCCTGGTTTGTTATTGGCTTATTTGGTTATATTCGGTGGGTCCATGGGATCAAAGGAGAATTGACCGTGCCAAGGCTGGAAGATCGGGTTGCCATCGTGACGGGGGCGGGCAGGGGAATCGGCGTCGCCTATGCCAAGGCGCTGGCCGCCGAAGGCGCCAAGGTCTGCGCCACCGACATCCGCGATACCTCCAGGACCGTGGAAATCATCCATCAACAGGGCGGCGAGGCGATCGGCATCGAGGCCGACGTCACCGACCCGGCGGCGGTCGCCCATATGGTGGCCGAGACCATCGCCAAATTCGGCAAGGTGGATATCCTGGTCAACAACGCCGCCTTCTTCGCCGATCTCAAGCGCGGCCATTTCATGGATATCACGTCCGACGACTGGGACAAGGTGATGGCGGTCAACACCCGCGGCGTCTTCGAATGCGTGCGCGCGGTGGTGCCCGACATGCGCTTACGCGGCTACGGAAAGATCATCAATATCGCGTCGGGCACGGTGTTCAAGGGCTCCACCGGGCTCTGCCACTACGTCGCGTCCAAGGGCGCGGTCATCGCCATGACCCGGGTCATGGCCCGCGAACTGGGCGATGACAACATCTGCGTCAATGCGCTGGCGCCCGGCCTCACCATGTCCGAGGCTCTCGCCGACCGCGAGGAATATCAGAACTCGGCGACCCCGGGCACGCGCTGCTTCAAGCGCCATGAACAGCCCGACGACCTCACCGGCGCCGTGGTCTTCCTGTCCTCGAATGAGAGCGATTTCATGACCGGCCAGACCATGGTGGTGGACGGCGGCTCGGCCATGCATTGACCGGTCGGCCGCCACGGTTTGACCCGGATAGTGCTCTAATATCGGAATCCGAACGTTTGTTGCGCGGGAGTCGAGGCCATGGAAGTCACGCCCCTATCCGATGTCATGGGCGCGGAGGTCACCGGGGTCGACCTGTCGGTCCCCATGGACCCCGCGACCTTGGCCTGCTTGCGCGACGCCTTTCTCACCCATCAGGTCCTGGTGGTGAGGGATCAGCACCTGACGCCTAGGCAGCAGGTCGCGTTTTCCTCCCAATGGGGGGATTTGGAGACTCCCGACAACGTCGGCCACACCCATGGGGACAGCAACCAAGTGATGATCCTGTCCAATGAACTGCGGCCGGACGGCTCGGCCGTCGGCGTCGTCGATGGCGGCGACTTCTGGCATTCGGATTCGTCCCATCATGTGGTCCCGTCGATGATCACCATCCTGCAGTCGATCCGCCATCCGGCCAGGGGCGGCGATACGGAATTCTGCAATATGTACGCGGTGTTCGATGCCTTGGGGAAAGAGACCAAGGCGAAGATCGGCGAAATGTCGGGCATCCACCATGTCTCCAAGACCAAGAACAAGCGGGTGACCATTTCGCCCTCCCGGCCCGGCGCCAAGGATTTCTACGAATTGCAGGCGGGCACAAGGGACGAGGTGATCCAGCCCCTGGTGCTGGTCCATCCCGAAACCGGGCGCAAGGCGCTCTATTGTTCGCCGCGCTTCACCATCGGGATCAAAGGGCTGGCCGAGGCCGAGGCCGATGCCATCCTGGACCAGCTGTTCGCCTATGTCAGCGACCGCAAACGGCGCTGGCACATCCGCCATAAGTGGCGCGACAATGACCTGGTGATGTGGGACAACCGGTGCGTCTGCCACCGGGCGGTGGGCGGCTACGGCCTGCCCGATATCCGCTGCCTGCACCGGACCGTGGTGGCCGGCGACCGCGCTTACGCCGATCAGGAAGCCGCCTAGGCGCGGCCACCCTCAAAAATTCGCCGTCAGGCTGATGGCGCCGAAATGGTGGGGGGTGGCCTGGCCGTCGAATTCGATGGTCCGCAGCACCTGGGTGTAGGTGATCCGGAAGCGCCGGAAGATGAGGGCGAAGCCCAGTTGCGCGTCGCCCACCAAGGTCTTCTTATCGACCGAGTGGCTGTCGGTAAAGGTGTTGCCGTCCAGGAAGATATTGCGCGCCACCGCGCGGGCCTCGAAGCCGGCGAACAGGTACCAGCCGAAACCGCCCGGGGGCGGCTGGAAATGGCCGGCGCCGGGCATCGACGGGCGGATGCGCGGCGGGCCGCCGAAATCGCCCGCGAAATCTCGGCCCACGCGGGTCATCAACCCGGCGGCGGCGTAGGTGAAAACGTTGCCGAGGCTGAGCCCCACATGGGGCGTGAAGTCGGCATCGAGGCCGAACAACGGGGTGCGGTTCCACTCGAAGCGCCGGGAGTGTTCATAGGTGATGTTCAGCGCCGGTTCGTTGTTCAACTGATGTTGCCAGCCCCGGGGGCGGGTGATGTTGAACAGCCGGTGCCAAGTCCGCTGGGTGGGCTCGGCCTGGGAGGCGGGGCCGATCACGCCGAGCGATATGGCGACCGAATCGAGACGGTTCTTGGTCTGCGCGGTCAGCCCCAATTCACCGTACAGCCAGCCGGCATAGGGGCGGTCCTCGGTTTGCAGCGTGGCCACGGATAAGTCGCCGGGGGTGTAAATGTTCTGGCCCAATGCGAAGGCGATGCGCCTTTCCCCGCCGTCGGGAAAGAGCGGCAGGGCGCCGGCCAACCAGCGGCTGAAGTCGGCGAAGTCGCCTTTCTTGGACAGCCAGCTTGCCTTGATGCCGTTGGTGTAATGGCGGTCGGTGCCACTGATGCTGTCATTTTCCACCAAGAGCGAGAAGCTCGCCCGGTCTTCGGCGCCATGGGCGGGCGCCGCGGCGGCGAGGGCAACAAGGCCGGAGAGGACGAAAACCCTTAACACTGAGAAGCGGGTCGAAGCCATGGCGCTTAACATAGCGCCGCCCTATCCCCGCTTCCAGGGGCTGCCTATAGTCGAATCCAACCAACCAAAAAGATCAAAACCAGATGGGAGGAAGGGGTGGCCGGAATCAAACTGCCCGAAATCGACCTCGACGGGCGCGTGGTGATCATGACCGGTGCCGATCGTGGCTTAGGGCGCGCCATGAGCCTGGGTTTGGCGGAAGCCGGCGCCAGGCTGGTGCTGGCCTCGCCGGCCATGGACGGGCTTAAGAAGGTGGCGGAGGACATCCGCGCGGTCGCCGGGGCGGGCCACGCGCTCCCGGTGGAAACCGATATCACGGATCTGGAATCGTGCCGCGCCTGCCTGGCCCGGACCATCGACGCCTTCGGCGCGCTCCATGTGCTGGTCAACAACGCGCGGCGCCTCCATCGCGGCCCCGGCCTGCCTGCGTCGGGAAACTCCTTTAAGTTCTGGGAGACCAACCCCCGGATCTATAAGGAATCGGTGGAGGTGAACGTCACCGGCACCTTTTTCATGGCCTTTACCGTGGCGCCCACTTTGATCGGCCAGGGCCATGGCAAGATCATCAACCTCACCACCTCGGTGCATAATTTCTCCGGCCCCAGGAACAGCCCCTACGGGGTGACCAAGGCGGCGATCGACGCGGAAACCTATATCTGGGCCAAGGACCTGGCCGGGACCGGGGTGAGTTGCAACGCGCTGTTGCCCGGCGGGGCGTGTGATTCCGATCCCGAGCGGGAAAAGAAGCCGGGCCGCAGCTATCTTCCCGTGGACGTCATGAACCCGGTTTTGGTCTGGCTGTGTTCGGCCCGTTCCGACGGGCACACCGGCAGGCGCTTCAACGGAAACCTTTGGGACCCAAACCTCGACCCCGACGCCGCCGGGGCGGCCTGCCGCGAGGAACCAGCCTTTCGCGGCGTGGACTAGGCGTCGTCCACCCCCTTCCTAACCCTCCCCCGTCAAGGGGGAGGGTTCCCCGAGTGCCACTTTTTCCCTCCCCCCTTGCGGGGGAGGGACAGGGTGGGGGATTACTCGGCGGCCGAGGCCGAGCCCTTGGGCCGCTTCTCGGCCATGACCTTGGCCACCGCGTCCTCGACCACCGTTCCCTTGAAAAAATCCGGGTTCATCTGGGCGTGCATCTCGGCGGTGTTGGTGAACACGAATTCCTTGAAGTCGTCTTCGTTGATGGTCTCATTCTCGACCATTTCCCAAGCCTCGTAGAGGACGCCGGACATGTCGGGCACGTCCCAATGGCCGATGTCCGACGAGAAGACGGCCTTCAGCTTGACGCCGAAATGGTTGAGCTTGGTATCGAAGGCCAGCGCCGTCATCCTGTCGTCCGCTTCCGCGCCGTAATAGAAATTGGGGACGAACTGATCGCGGATGTCCTCGCGCGACGCAACGCCGCTCGCCTCGAAGTCGTTCATGGGCCGGGTTTCGACCTTTTGGGACTGGGGCAATTCCTGGCAGTCGCGCCATTTCTCCGCTGTCATGTAGGGCATGTGGCCGTAGCGCTCGAACATCTCTTCCATCAGCTCGACGTCGAGCTTGGAAGGGTCCTGGTGCTCGTAGATCCACTCGATGTTGCGTTTCTCGTAGATCTCCATCAAATCGTTGTAGAGCTGGGAGGCCCAGGCCACGCCGCCTTCGAGGAAGGCGAAGTTGAGCCGCGGGAAACGCCGGAGCACGCCCGAGAAGAACAGCGAGCGGGCAAAGAACTCGTTGCCGATAGAGAACGTGCCCAACCGGTTGAAGGCATAACAATTGGGCGACTGGCGGCGCTGGCTTTTCTGGGAGCCGGCATGGCCGGCGGGCAGGACGCGGAGATCCATGCATTTCTGCCAAAGCGGGTCGTAGTCGTTGCCATCTCTAGGTTCCATGCAGATGGACGTGATGCGCTGGGTCAGCGCGCCGAGCGCGGGATCGGCGGCCGCCACTTCGGGTACCGCGTCGCGCACCTCTCCGGCCAGGGTGAAGGTCTTGAGGCCGAGCGTGTTGACCGCGTATTCCAGTTCGTCGATGGCCTCCTTGGGCGTCCAGGTGGGGATGATCGCCGCCGGTGTCATGCGGTCCTTCACGTCGTCGAACATTTCCGCGTAAAGGGTGTTCAGGGAACGGGCCAGGACCTGGCGCATTTCATCGTCGCGCACCTGGTTGGCGGAAATGCCGTAGGTGGTGTAGATGATGGAGAAATCGATGCCGGCGTCCTCCAGCCGTTCGGCATAGAGCTTGGGCAGCATGCAGGTGGCGCGGTCGATGGTGTATTTGCCCGATGGCGCCGCCCAGAACATGGAGCGGTGCTTCGGGGTGTAGCCGGGCCGGCCGGTCTTTTCGAACTTCGCGGCGATCTCGGGGCCGCCGATGTCGCGGATATGGTCCATGATCGCCCATTCGCATTCCAGCACATGGGCGTCGGCATCGATCACGGGGTGGTCGAGGCGCTTCTTGACGGCAGCGGACTTGCTGTTGAGTGTGTGAACTTCGCGCATGATGGTATCCTTCCCGTTCCCGGGCGCCTTGGCCCGCGATAGGCGTCATTTTGGGTAGAAGAGTAAGTATTTTGCCACAGACCGGCGGGTGCGGTAAAGGCGGCAAATCCCCTTATCGAGGCTAGCCCGGCGATCACCGCCGCGGGGTATTCCGCTGGTGTCACCAGGGACGAGGTGCTGGCGATGGCCATCCTCGTCAACCTGCCGGAGGGGAGTGAACAATGACGACGGTTGTTATCCAATGCGCTGGCAGGAAGAGCCCGTGCGCGGGATATTGCCGCACCAAACAGGGTGAGCGGGTGGAGTTTGTTGCCCGTCCCGACGAAGCCCCAACGAGCGACAGAACCGTATATGCTCGCCCCGATGATGTAAGCGACGATGGAGCACACACGTGGCGACAGCGTCTGCTTTCTTATAACGCCCAACCGGGCGAAAACGTCTGGAGCTTGTTGCCAGCGTACAAACTTTACCAACCTAAACAATATCGCGGACTCGTCGATAGATTCGGAGCCGAGCAGGTATTCATTCTCTCTGCGGGTTGGGGCATCATCCGATCTGATTTTTTGACACCGAATTACAACATCACGCTGTCCCGACCTTCCGAGAAAGAGGGCAGATACCAGTGGCGGCGGCCAGGAGATCATTATGATGATTTCTGCCATCTGCCTGTGGATGACACTAACCCGGTGATATTCTTAGGCGGCAAAAACTATCTTCCACTCTTTGAGGGTCTTACTGGAGAGATCGCGGCGCGGAAAACCATATATTTTCGATCAACGGCGATTGAGCAACATCACGGTTTTATCTACGAGAAATACGATTGCAGACACACTATGAATTGGCACTACAGTTGTGCGACTGACCTAATTGCTGGACGGTTATAGGAACATGACGGGCGATGCGACGGCTCCAGAAGATTTGTGTGGGCGCCTGCATGCTGCCGTGCGTCGCCTGCCGGTGGTGTCGTTCCCTGCTGTGAAAGACCGGTTGCCATCAGATGGCGTCTATTTCCTGTTTGAAAAAGGAGAAGCCGGTCATGACGGAGCGCGGATTGTCCGTGTTGGCAGCCATACCGGTGACGGGAATCTGCCGAACCGTCTCGTTGAACACACCACTGAAAACAAAGATCGAAGCATATTCCGTAAAAACCTAGGGCGCGCGCTACTGAACAAATCGCATGATCCTTTCCTGGAGCAGTGGAACTGGGAGCTCGTGTCCAGAAAGAATCTTGAATTGTACGGATCTCGGCTCGATACCAAGAGGCAGCATGAGGTAGAAGAAGCAGTAACAAGTTACATCGTTGATGCTTTCTCTTTTGCCGTCATTGCCAGTGGTGCACGGCTTCCTTTTGAGAAGGCGTTGATCGCAACCGTCGCTCAATGCCCAAGCTGTCGGCCATCCACGGATTGGCTCGGAAATTCCTCTCCCCTAGAGTCTATTCGCACGAGCGGGCTATGGCTTACGCACCACTTGCATGGTAAGGCGCTTACTTTCAGTCAACTCGAATGGTTGGAATGATCATGACGTTCGAGATACTGGGAATCGACCACGTGGTGCTCCGCATAGCCAGCGCCTGCGCCGGGACCCGCTATCCGGAACAGATGATGCCCCCCATGATTGCCTGAACCGGAGGTTGGTCGCCATGCCCTTTTTCCCATCCCTGCCAGAGAACGCCAATGTCCGGACCATCTTCGCCATGGCCGAGGGGAGGTTCCACGGCTGGCATGATTTCTCGGAACACTTGATGCGCAAGGACAGCCCTTTTTCGTTGGAAGAACGCGAGCTGATCGCCGGTTACGTGTCGGGCGTCAACGCCTGCCAGTATTGCCACGGGGTTCATTCCCAGGTGGCCATCGCGCTGGGCTTTCCCGAGGACGGGTTCGTCAAGCTGATGGAGGATGTGGACGGCTCCGACGTCGATGAGAAGATCAAGCCGGTCCTCAAATTCGTCCGCAAGCTGACCCTGACCCCGTCGAACATGGTGCAGGACGACGCCGACGCGGTGTTCGCCGCGGGCTGGAGCGAACGCGCCCTTCACGACGCCGTCACGGTTTGCGCCATGTTCAATTTCATGAACCGGATGCTGGACGGCCACGGCATCAAAGGCGATCCCGCGACTTTCGCCCAACGCGGCCGGATGAAGGCCAAGATCGGTTACGCCGACCGCGCGCCGCTTAATGCCCATGGCAAGCCGGAGCCCGCGCCGGCGAAATGACGCCGCCGGATGGTTGACGCCGATCGTTGACAAGGGCGGCGGCGGCGCTAGTTTGCCGCGATGTCCTCCCCTGTGTCTCCCGGGCGCCCGCCCATGAATGCCACCCGCCCCACAAGCTGGGCGGTGGTGATCGCCGCCTTCGGTGCCGGGGTCATCGGCGCCGCCCATATCGGCAAACTGCCCGCGGCACTCCCCGCCATTCGCGCCGAATTCGCCATGGATCTGGTGACCGCGGGCTGGGTGGTGTCGCTCTTTTCCTTGACCGGAATCCTCGCCGGCATGGCCGCGGGCCTGGCCTCGGACCGTCTCGGCCATCGCACGCTCTGCGTTGGCGGCATGGTCCTGCTGGCCGCCGGGTCGGCCGCCGGCGCGGGCGCGAGCTCGGCGCCGGCGATCCTGGCGACCCGCCTGGTCGAAGGGTTTGGCTACATCATCGCCATCGTGTCTGCGGCCTCGGTCATCGCCCAGGCGGCGGCGCCGGCCGACCGCCGACTGGCCGTGGGCATGTGGGGGGCCTTCATGCCGACCGGCATGGGCGCCATGTTGCTGATCTCGCCCTTCGTTCAGGAATGGGCGGGCTGGCGCGGCTCCTGGCTGGTCCTGGCGGCGTTGACGGTGATTTGGGCGGCCGTCATGGCAAAGGTGTTTCGCGGCGGCCACGGCTTAGGCACGGCGGACGGGGGGCCCGAGCATCCCTGGCGCAATTTGGTGCTCACCGTGAGGGCGCGGGGGCCGTGGCTGCTGGCGCTCTGCTTCGGGTTCTACACCACGGCCTGGATCGCCTTGATGGTGTGGCTGCCGACCTACATGGTCGAGCAACGCGGGCTGCCGGTGCGCACGGCCGCCATGGTGACGGTGATCGCCGTCCTCATCAACCTGCCGGGCAACCTGCTGGGCGGTTGGCTCACCCACAAGGAAGTGCCGCGCGGCGCCGTGATCGCCGTCGCCGGGGCGGTGATCGTGCTTTCCGGGCCGCTGATCTTCCTCGATTTCCTGCCCGACGGCGGCCGGTTCCTAGCCTGCCTGGTCTATTCCTTCGCCGCCGGTATCCTGCCCGCGACGATTCTCGGCAGCGCGCCTTATTTCGCGCCCAGCCCACGCCAGATCGCCACCACCAATGGGCTGATCATCCAGGGCTCGCACCTCGGGCAGTTCGCCGGCCCGCCGGTCTTGGCCTGGGTGGTCGCCATGACCGGCGGCTGGCAGGCCGGGGCGCTGGTGTTCGCCGGCGCCGGCGCCGGGGTGCTGGTGTTCGCCGTCCTGATCAATCGCGAGGAACGCCGACTTAGAGCACTACCCAGCTTGGATCACGACAAATAGCCCTGCCAGCACCAGGCATATCCCGCCGAAAATCCTGAAAAGTCCGGCCACGGGGCAGAGTTTCTCGATCAACACCAAGGCGGCGATGGCCGCCACCCACAACAAATTCATCACCCCGCCGACGAAAAGCAACCCCATCAGGGCCCAGCAGCAGCCGACGCAGAAAACCCCGTGTTCCAGGCCCATGCGAACCGCGCCGCGAACCCCTGGCCGCCAATGCCGGGAGATGAACACCGCCGGCGCGCCGCAATGCTTGAGGCAGACATCCTTGAGCGGCGTCAACTGATAGACGCCGGCTACGATCAAAAGGCCGCCGCCGAATTGGGGGCTGGCGCTGGCCATCATCGGCGACAGCAGGGCGAGGCGCTCCAATCCCAATTGCAGGACCGTGGCGATGAGACTGAAGGCGGTCCACACCACCAGGTAGCCGCCGAGGAAGGCGCCGACCGGTGGGAACGGATGTCCCTGATCCCTGCTGCTGCGGGCGACCAGGGTGTACAACAGGATCATGGGCGCGGCGCTGGGCACCATCATGCCCACCATCATCACCGCCCACATCAGGAACATCAGAATGAAATCCAGCACGCTCCACGGTTTCAGCGCCATGGAAGCCATCACGCCGTCGGCCGCCGACATCGGGCCCATATCCCCGGCCAAAAACACCAGATGGATCCATGCCAGTCCGGTCAGGCCGCCAAGGCTCGCCATGACCACGGCGCGGTCCCGTTTGAGGACGGAGGAGAGTGCCGATGTCTCGGTCACGGGCGCACCTAAGGACATTCCATGATCCCGCGGAAGCCGGCGGTTAGCGGACCGGACCGTTCTGGGTCAGGTGCAACATGGTCAATTGCCCGTGGCTGCCCACATAGTCGTGTTCGATCTCGCCATGGGCCTGGAAGGTGGCGCTGGCTATCTCCGCGGTGGTGTACTCGAACCCATGTGGAAGATTGATGCGGGCGCGGTGGGGTTTGCCGGTCACCGGGTTGCGGATGGGTTCGATCTTCGATTCGATCATGCCGGGAACCCTGGCGCTGGCGGTGCGTTCCTCGATGTCGCACTCGAATTCGATCGGCAGGAACACCGGATCATGGACCTTGGTCATGGTCGTGGCGAAAACCTGCAGCATGGTGGCGCCGGGCTCGGTTTCGCGGCCGTGGAGGATTTCAATCAGGGCGGCGCGCTGATCATCGTCGGCGCGTTCGTCGATGATCGCCTGCATGGTGCCGTTGCCTTCATGAATCGGATTGGGCCAGGCCAAGACGATGATCCAGCTCAAGCCATCGAGCCGGACGTCGCCGAAATGTCCCTCGTCGATGGTCATGCCGGTGATCGCCTGGCAGGTCCCGTCGGTGGGTGGTGAATTGAACTGGCACGGGCATCCGTAATCGCAGTTGCAGTTCATAAATTCCGGGCCCTTCATGCTCCAGTCGGTAATTGTCATGATTTGGTTCTCTCCTAGTGATGACAGGTGATGTCACGGAAACAATTTTGGCCGATCACGATCGGCGGCGGTTGATATGACGATGCCTTACGCACGCCGGGCCTAACCCACGCGGCCCGGCGGCCGGCGTCCCGCTCCGACCATAGCTAAATTGCACCACCAACGGAACGGGTTTGGGCGCCGCTCAGGGCAGTTCCGAGAGCAACACCCCATAGCCTTCACGGGGTTCGCGAACGCGCAGGCGCTTTTGGAATTCCCACACCCGGGCGCACACCGGATGGATCACCGGCACCGACAGGTCGGCTTCGAGCACCTGGACGATATCGAGGCTGCGCCAGCCCGAGCC
>SMUY01430091.1_pt1 | contig 12690 bp, 12 predicted proteins | sample 2456441 | NCBI WGS metagenome assembly SMUY01 (sample SAMN11095931, study PRJNA526329) | marine sediment metagenome | biome: Marine sediment; feature: Surficial sediment; material: Deep marine sediment; isolation source: Hadal surficial sediment | place: Pacific Ocean | collected 2014-11 | depth...
CGCCGTGCGGTGCTCGGCGTGTAGCGCGGGTCGGCGGTCGTCGCTGAATCAACCAGTCGCCGAATGGCGTCGGTGTCCAGGGCGTAGACGCCGTGACCGAAGTCGACCAGATCCGTCAGCGGCACCCTTGCGTCCCCGGCCATCAGCGCCACGTCCTCATGAGTGCGGAGGCAGAGCATCTGGCGCTGCGTGTCGCCAGCGGTGACACCGAGGTGGAGCAGACCGGGACCATCGGAACGCCGACCGCTCCGGCGCAGGCCCAGATGCCCCACGACAAAGCGGGCGATGGCTTCAGCATCGCACTTCCACTGGTTGACGCGCTCCGAGGTGAGCGCGACGCGGTTGATGTCGCTTCGCTTGTCACAGACGATGAACGGCGCCGAACCTCGCCGCCCTGCGGGCATCGTCTGCACCGGCATGACGCAGTCCTCTTCGCAGCCGGGACAGACCACGGTCGTGGCGGGACGCGCTCGTGTCAGGAGCCGGTGCGACTTCATGGCGCTGACGGCATCCGCAGGCCACTGGCGCACCTCTGCCTCGCTGATCAGGACCGCCGCGCCATGTCGTGCTCCCACACGCTCAACGAGTTCGACCAAGGCGTCCCGCGGCGTCATCCCCCAGCCTCCTGCGCGGCGTTCGTGGTGTCGGTCGGCTCGGCTGGTGCCTTCGGTTCGATCCCGGAGGCGTGCAACATGTCGCGCAGGCTCAGGTCGAGGTCGTCGTATTTCAGAGAGCAAGAGTTGGGATGCGTGATACGAATCGTCACCCTCTTTGGCGGCGTGCTGGCATCCGTGATCACCGATGCCACCAACTCGACCTGGGTGACGTGATAGAGGTGGAGTGGCACGGCCGTGCCAAGCTGAGCCAGTAAGGTGTAGACGGCCTTCGGATTGTCGGCCGCATTAGCTTCGAGCGTGATGCGGTCGCCCTTCGTCACTCTCGACGACAGGCGGAGCTTCTTCACCACCACATCCTGAATGCCGCTGCCGCCGTTGTAGACGAACTCGAACCCCTGCTGGAGTAGTGGATTCAGGTCGTAGACACGTTCATCCTTCGGGTCGGGTGGCAGCTCGGGAAGCTTGAGGATGGTGGTCGCGAACATGCCCTGCAACGGTTCGACGGTCCTGCGCGGGCCACGGAAATTCAGATCGAGCGATCCGTCCTGCTGCGAGTAGACATAGATCACCTCGAACGCTGGGTTGTGCGGCCGTCGTGCAAACTCCCCGTCCACCCATTCGATGCTGTGCTGCGAATAGTCCTCGGGGTAGGCGAAGAAATAGTCCAGAAGGCCGCGGCGGAACGGTTCCACGACGCAGTTCTTGCCTCGGCCCTCGGTACGGTGGAAGAAGGTGCTGATGCTGGAGGCGAGTTCGCGCAGGCTCGCGTCGTCCACCGCCGCCTGGACGCGCGGCAGATGCGTGCGCTTGCGCCAGTAGGGCAATGAGTCCGCATGATAGAAGAGTGTGGCGCCCTTCCAGAAGTCGTGATGGTCGAGGAACGTCGTCATCGCTCGCTCGAAATGATTCGCCAACGTCGCGAGCTGTTCCACGAATGCCGTGTGGGCCTCCGGGTCGTTCGCGAAGTGCCATGCCGCCTCGTCAATGATGGCCCGGAAGCCCTTCTCGCAACTCAGTTCGGAGATGTCCCGCAACTCTGCGTCCATCTCGTGGTGCCGGGTGTCGGGCAAATCAAGCCATGCCGCGAACAGCTCGTCCGGCTGCGTCTCTTTCATCGAGGCGAAATCTAGATCGCCGAAGACGCCGTGGGCATGGAAATAGCGGGCGAGCAGACCGTTCGGCATCTGCCGGAAAAAGTCTCGTGTGGAGTAATGACGAGCCATCAGTGCCACCTGCACCGGTCGTGCTCGAACGCTTCTACGCGCGCCTGAACAGCGGAATCACCTGGGCGTCGCCCTTGAGCCCATCCAGATAGTCGGCCCACGCCTGCATCATCTTGCGTCGTTCAGGGAGATGCTCCGCGAAGTTGTAGGCGGCGCTGACGGCGTTGCGCTCCGCGTGGGCGAGCTGGCGTTCGATGACCTGATGGTTCCAGCCCTGCTCGTGAAGAAGGGTGGACGCCATGCTGCGAAAGCCGTGGCCGGTCATCTCCTCCTTCGTGTAGCCCATTCGACGTAGCGCGGCGAGGACGGCGTTTTCGCTCATCGGTCGCTCCGCTGATCGGGCGCTGGGGAAGACGAAGCTGGGCGCGTTGAGTTTGATGGAGGACACGCGGTTCGTCAGGGGCTCAAGCTCGCGCAAAATGTCAACGGCTTGTCGGGACAGCGGCACGATGTGCGGCTCGCGCATCTTCATGCGATTGGCGGGAATGCGCCACTCGGTCTCGTCGAGGTCGAGTTCAGGCCACTGTGCCTTGCGCAGCTCGCCTGGGCGGACGAATACCAGCGGGGCGAGCCGCAAGGCGCATTTCGTCACGAAGAACCCTTCGTAGGTGTCGATCGCGCGAAGCAGCCCACCAATGTGCTTCGGTTCGATGATAGAAGCGTGATGCCGCCCCTTGCGCGGAGGGAGGGCGCCACGAATGTCGCCGGTCGGATCACGCTCCGCCCGGCCTGTGGCGATGGCATACCGGAAGACCTGCCCGCAGTTCTGCACGGCGCGATGGGCGGTCTCCACGGCGCCGCGGCTCTCAATCCGGCGCACCACCGAGAGCAGTTCCGGTGCCTTGATGTCGGCGATGGGTCGCTGGCCGAGCCAGGGGAACAGGTCGTTCTCGAATCGGCGTAGGATGCGGTCACCGTGGCTTGCGACCCACCCCGCTGAGAACTTCGTGTGCCACTCCCGAGCGATGGCCTCGAAGCTGTCTGCGCCCGCGCGCGAGAGCTTCTGCGCCTTGCGGGCCTGCCCTGGATCGATACCGGCGGCAAGCTGCTGTCGGACCGCGTCACGTCTCTTACGGGCCGACTTCAGACTGACGTCCGGGTAGACGCCGAGCGATAGCCGTTTTTCCTTGCCGCCGAACCGGTATTTCCACCGCCACCACTTACCGCCGACGGGGTTGACCTCCAGGTAGAGACCGCCGCCGTCGAACAGCTTGCGGGTCCTGGCCTGCGGTTTGGCAGCGCGGACCGCGGCGTCCGTCAGCGCCATGAGGGGGCAACTCCTGTTCGGTGTCTGCTTGTTGCCCCCAGAGTTGCCCCACATGTGGGGGTGGCTTCCCCTGGAAGAGATGGGACCATACCGGACAGTATAACAGGTACAAGACAGCTATTTACGGGATCAATCGGATTTACCTGGCTCTGGTTGGACAGGATGGTGGTGGACCGCATGGGACTCGAACCCACGACCTCCGCGTTGCGAACGCGGCGCTCTCCCAGCTGAGCTAGCGGCCCTAGAGGCTGGATGCAGCATGTAGAACGATGTGCGTGCTGCGCAATCCGCCATTGTACACGGCCGGTGAAAGTCGCCGCAATCGGGGCGCTACATCGGCTCGTCGCCGGGCAGCGGTTCCCTCAGCGCTGGTGTCCGCGTTAGGATCGAGCGAGGACCGATCTGACGATCCGCGGCTACGCCCTCCGGCCTGGAACTGACTCTCATCTGTGTCTACCACCAAGCGTATCGCCATCCTGACCGGCGGCGGAGATGCACCCGGCCTCAACGCGGTCATCCGCGCGGTGGTGAAGTCGGCGTGCAACCGTGGCTGCGAGTGTGTGGGTCTCGAGGACAGCTTCGACGGGCTGATCTATCCCGACCGCGTGCGGGTGCTGACGCCGCGAGACGTCACCGGCATCCTGCGCCAGGGCGGTACTATCCTCGGCACGACCAACCGCGGCGACCCGTTCGCGTATACGGCCGACCCGGCGAGCGCGAAACAAGACTACTCGGCCCGCTGCATCGAGCGGTTCCATGAACTGAAGCTCGATGCCCTCGTGGCAATCGGCGGCGATGGGACACTGGCGATCGCCTACGAGTTCTTCAAACGCGGGATTCCGCTGGTCGGCGTGCCCAAGACGATCGACAACGACATCGTCGGCACGAATAGCACGTTCGGGTTCGACAGCGCCGTCAGCTTCGCGACCGAGGCGATCGACCGGCTGCACGTGACCGCCGAGGCCCATCACCGGGTGATGCTGGTCGAGGTCATGGGTCGTCACGCCGGGTGGATCGCCCTGCATGCGGGGGTGGCCGGCGGGGCGGACGTCATCTTGATCCCGGAGATCCCCTATGAGCTCGAACGGGTCGCCGGCTGCATCGCGGAGCGTGAGCGACGCGGCGCGCGGTTCAGCATCGTCGTCGTGGCCGAAGGCGCGGTACCCAGCGGAGGGGAGGTCTCGGTGATCGAGCAGGCCAGGGAGGGGCGGCTGGCTCGGCTTGGCGGTCTCGGTGGGCAGGTGGCGGCCAGGCTGGAAGAGTTGACCGGGAAAGAGGCGCGGTCGGTCGTGCTGGGTCACTTGCAGCGGGGCGGGGGGCCGACGAGCTTCGACCGGGTGCTGGCCACGCGGTTCGGCGGGAAGGCGGTCGACCTGATTATGGCGGGTCAGTTCGGCCACATGGTCGCCAACCGCCCGCCGAACATCGTCTCGGTACCGCTCGAGGAGGTCATCGGCCGCACAAAGCAGGTGCCATCGGACCTCGACCTCGTACGGACGGCCCGTGCCTTGGGGATCTCGTTCGGAGATTGAGAGAACGAGCACCGGGTCAGTCTGGGCGGGAAGGCGGTGACAAGGCGCTGTGTATCCGGTAGCAGCTCCCAGCCCTCGAGCGCCCGAAGGCCAAAGCCCAGAGCCGGTGCCTCGAGAAGCGGCGGCCAGTGGCGACCGGGTCCGCGTCTACCCCAGCACGTCCAGATACTTCAGTGCGCCACCTGTGTTGAGCAGCACGACCCGATCCGTCGACCCGACCGTTCCGTCCGCGACCATCCGGCGCAGCGCGGCGAGTGTCGCGCCGCCCTCTGGCGCAGCGCCGATCCCCTCGCGGCGACCGAGGTCGCGCATGCCCTGCACCATCTCCGCGTCTGTGACGGTCAGCGCGCGGCCACCGCTCTCGCGCAGCGCGCGCAGCACCAGCATGTCGCCGACCGCGACCGGCACGCGCAGTCCGTCCGCTACGGTCGTCGCGTCGATCCAGGGCTCAGCGGTGTCGGCGCCGGTCTCGAACGCCCTCACGATCGGGGCGCATCCTTCGGCCTGCACCGAGACGAGTCGGGGACGCGGGCCCGTGACCCAGCCGAGCTGCTCCAGCTCCTCGCAGGCCTTCCAGATACCAACGATGCCGGTGCCGCCGCCGGTCGGATAGATGATCCAGTCGGGCCAGGACCACTCCAGCTGTTCCGCGATCTCGTACCCCATGGTCTTCTTGCCCTCGACTCGGTACGGTTCCTTGAGCGTCGAGACGTCATACCAGCCCCGGAGGCGGCCCTGCTCGGCGGCGAGCCGGCCGGCATCGGTGATCAGACCATCGACCAGCGTCACGTCCGCGCCGTGTAACTGGCACTCCTGGATGAACGGACGCTTGACGTCGCGTGGCATGAAGACGCGCGCGTCGAGTCCAGCGTGCGCCGCGTAGGCCGCCAGCGCGCAGGCCGCGTTGCCGGCCGACGGCACCGCCAGCGTCGTTGCCCCGAGGGCACGCGCGCGGGTCACGGCGGCCGACATGCCACGCGCTTTGAACGAGTTGGTGGGGTTCAGCGCTTCGTCTTTGACGAACAGCTGTGACAGGCCCAGCTCGGTGCCGAGCCGGGGTGCAGGGAAGAGTGGTGTCCACCCTTCACCCAGCGTCACCGGCGCGTCGCCGTCGGCCAGCGGCAGCGCCGGGGCGTACCGCCACATCGACCGCGCGGCGTCGCGCAGCGACTCGCGTGTCCAGCCGGCGGCGACACGTTCCCAGTCGTAGCGAACCAGCAGCGGCCGCCCACACACGCAGAGGTGATGACGCTCACTTGCGTCAAACGGACCGGCACCGCACGGCACCGAACATTCGAGATGGAAGGTGAGTGGCACAGCAAGGCCGGTGGGGGCACGAACGCGTGGGACTCGATGCGGGGAACCGAGGCTCGCGAAGCCCGCCAGGTTTTCCCTGTTTTCGACCCTTGTCTCCTGTGAGTAGGCCCGCCAGACTTCTCCAATGGCCCCCGGCGATGTCTGGCCCCCGCGTAGCGGGGCTGTAAGAACGGCAGCACTAGCGATGCCGCGCCGACCGTCGTCTGAGCGGCGTGACCCGCCAGACATCGCCAATGGCCCCCGGCGATGTCTGGCCCCCGCGTAGCCGGGCTGTAAGAACAGCAGCACTAGCGATGCTGCGCCGACGGTCGTCTGGGCGGCGCCGCATCGCTAATGGTCCAGGAGCTCTGTGTCCTTTGCCTTCTGCAGGTCGTCGATCTGGTGGATGTGCTCGTCGGTCACTGTCTGGACATCGTGGAGGGCGCGCCGCTCGTCGTCCTCGGAGAGATCGTGGTTCTTGAGCAGCTTCTTGAGGGCGTCGTTCACGTGACGGCGGGTGTTTCGCACGCTGTTGCGGCCCTCCTCGGAGATCGTGTGGACGATGCGGGACATCTGTTTCCGGCGCTCGTCGGTCAGCGGCGGAATCGGGATCCGGATCACCTTGCCGTCGTTGCTCGGGTTCAGCCCGAGGTTGGCGCTCTGGATGGCGCGTTCGATCGCGCCGATTTGGGTCGGGTCGAATGGGTGGGCGGCGATCAGCGTCGGCTCCGGTACCGACAAGGTGGCGACCTGGTTCAACGGCATCTGGGTGCCGTAGGCCTCGACGCGGACCGAGTCGAGAATCCCCACCGACACACGGCCCGTCCGGACCCCCGCCAACTCGTGCCGGACGTGCTCGACCTGCCCCTTCATGCCCGTGCGCGCGTCGGTCACCGCGCTCTTGCCGTCTGTGATGTTCATGCCGGGATGCTCAACCCTCTCTGCCCACCGTGCAGACCACTCGTCAGGCGGTGACCACCGAGCCGACCGCTTCCCCCATCACCGCCCGGAGCACGTTTCCCGGTGTCGTCAGGTTGAAGACGACGATCGGGAGCTTGTTGTCCATGCACAGCGAGATCGCGGTCGCGTCCATCACGTTCAGCCGTCGCTCCAGCACCTCGAGGTGCGACAGCGAGTCGAGACGGGTGGCGCTGGGGTCGGTCAGCGGGTCGGCGGTGTAGATCCCGTCCACCTTGGTCGCCTTCATGATGACGTCGGCTCGGATCTCCATGGCGCGAAGGGCCGCCGCGGTGTCCGTCGTGAAATAGGGGTGCCCGGTGCCGGCGGCGAACAGCACCACCCGCCCCTTCTCGAGGTGTCGGATGGCGCGCCGGCGGATAAACGTCTCCGCGACGGTGCGCATCTCGATGGCGGAGAGCACGCGGGTGTCGGCGCCGTGACGCTCCAGCGCGTCCGAGAGCGCGAGCGCGTTCATCACCGTCGCCAGCATCCCCATGTTGTCGGCGGTGGTGCGGTCCATCCCCTTCGCGCTGGCCGCCAGGCCCCGGAAGATGTTGCCGCCGCCGATCACGACCGCCAACTCGACACCGAGCCGCCGGACCTCGGCAATCTCCCCCGCGATCTGGTCGGCCACCTCGGGGTCGATGCCATAGTCGCGACGCCCCATGAGCGCTTCGCCCGAGAGCTTGAGGAGGACGCGCTGATACGCCGGAGTAGACATCGAGTGAGGGGATTATAGCGCAGAGTGAACGCACGACGCCTGGCTCGTCAGCGTGCGCGGGAGCGCGTGAGGCCGAGGTCAGTCCGCCGTCTCGCCGACCTTGAGACGAGCGAAGCGGACGATGGTGATGTTCTCGCCCAGCTTGGCGATTGCCGCGGTGACGAGATCCCCAATCGAGATCTTCGGGTCCCGGATGGATGGCTGGTCCAGCAGCACGACCTGCTGGTAATAGCTGTTCACCTTGCCGTCGACGATCTTGTCGACGACCTGCGGCGGCTTGTTGGAGTCCTCGAACTGCGCGCGGAAGATCGCCTTCTCCCGTTCGAGGTCCTCGCGAGGGACCTGGTCCCGGGTCACATATCGTGGGTTGGCGGCCGCGATGTGCATCGCGATCTCTCGGGCCAAGTGCTGGAATTCGTCGGTGCGCGCCACGAAGTCGGACTCGCATCCAACCTCGACCAGCACGCCCACCTGGCTACCCATGTGGATGTAGTTCCCGACGAGGCCCTGGCTGGTGGTGCGTCCCGAGCGCTTCGCGGCACGCGCCTGTCCGCGTGTCCGCAGAATGGTCACGGCCTTGTCGAGGTCGCCATCGGCTTCAGCCAGCGCCACTTTGCAATCCATGAACCCGGCCCCGGTGTTGTCTCTGAGCTCCTTCACCTGTGTGGCGGTAATGGCCATGTCCAGTCTTCCTCAGTGTGACGACACGCGCGCCGGCGCGTGGCCCGTACCGTTAGGGTGCACCGGTACCGTTCGCCGGGCGGGGCAACCCGCCTGGACTGCCTGGGGCTTCCGGCGCAGTCGCACCTGCTGCCGGGCACTGTCGATTTTTTCCGCATCGCGCCGTGCGCCACTGGCCGGGCGCGGCATGCGCACGACGCCGGCGACCGTCAAGCACGGGCCACTGTTGCCGTGGAGGTGATACGCAACACGCACCGGCCAGGCCTGCCGGCAGCCGTCACTCGCCATACGCACGAAGGGTCACACGGAGGCCGGAGCCGGTTCAGGCTTCGCCGGCGCCGGCGCGGACGCCGGTGCCGCGTTGGCGCTGCCGGCCGACGCGGCAGGAGGCGCGTTGTGCGCCGCATCGTGCAGTCCGCGACCGGCAATGGCGGCATCGGCGATTCGGGACAGGAACAACCTGAGCGACCGTAGGGCATCGTCGTTGCCCGGAATCACGAAGTCGACGTCATCCGGGTCGCAATTGGTGTCAACGATCCCGATCACCGGAATCTTCAGCTTCCGGGCCTCGTCGACCGCGATCTTCTCCATTTGGGTGTCGACGACGAACACCGCGTCCGGCAGCCGCGACATGTGGCGGATGCCGTCCAGGTTCTTGTGCAGCTTGTGCTTTTCTTTTTCTTTGCGCGCGATTTCCTTCTTGGAGAAGGTGTCGTACCGCCCGTCCTCGGCCATGGCCTCGAGATCGCGCAGACGCGCGATGCTGCGCTGGATCGTGACAAAGTTGGTCAGCAGGCCGCCCAGCCAGCGCTGATTCACGAAGTACATGCCGCAGCGCCTGGCCTCTTCGACGACGATGTCCTGGGCTTGGCGCTTGGTGCCGACAAACAGCACGGTCTTGCCGTTGGCGGCGAGGTCGCGGACGAACGCCTCGGCCTTGTCGAACAGCACGGCCGTTTGGGTGAGGTCAATGATGTAAATCCCGTTGCGGGCCCCGAAGATATACCGCTTCATCTTCGGGTTCCAGCGCCGTGTCTGGTGCCCGAAGTGCACACCGGCTTCGAGCAGATCCTTGATCGCGATCGACATCTTCCTCCATTTCCTCCGGGTGCACGCAGAATGCATCCAGGCAGCGCGGGTCCAGCTCTAGCGCTTGCTGAACTGGAAGCGCTTCCGGGCGCCGGCCAGTCCGTACTTCTTCCGTTCCTTCATCCGGGCGTCACGTCTGAGCATGCCGGCCTTCTTCAGCACCGGACGCAGATCCGGGTCGAACTGTATCAGCGCGCGGGCGATGCCGAGTCGCAGCGCATCGGCCTGGCCGGTCATGCCTCCACCCTTGGCGGTGGCCAGGATGTCGACCTTGTCGGACGCTTCTGCCACCTGCAGCGGTCCTCTGATGCGGGTCCGGAGCGCCTCGGACGGGAACCGCTGCTCGAGCGACGACCCCCGCAGGACGATCTCGCCGGCACCAGGCTTCAGGAACACGCGCGCGGTCGACGTCTTGCGCCGGCCAGTACCGTAGAAAGTCGTCGCCGCCACGTCAGGACACCTCGAAGGGGGTGGGTCGCTGGGCCGCATGCGGATGGTCGGGTCCGGCATACACCTTCAGCTTGCGATACATCGCATTGCCCAGTTTGGTCTTTGGCAGCATTCCGCGCACCGCCTCTTCCATCATGCGCGTTGGAATCCGCTGCCGCAGGACTTTCGCGCGCTCCTCGCGGAGCCCGCCCATATACCCGCTGTGATAGCGGTAGAGCTTCTGCTCTTCTTTCGCACCGGTCAGTTTGGCGCGGGCGGCGTTCGTGATGATGACGAAATCGCCGGTATCGAGGAACGGTGCGTACTGTGGCTTGTGCTTGCCCTGCAGGAGTGTGGCCGCCACCGTCGCGATCCGCCCCAGCACACGCTCGCCAGCATCGATGACATGCCACCGATGTTCGATGGTCGTCGGCGTGGGAACATACGTGGACATCAATTCTAGAGCGGCCTCCATACCACAGACGCAATCGCTGATAATACGTGTAACTAGCCCTGCTGTCAAGGTTTACACTCGATTTGCACACGACGCGTCAGCGAGGGGCGGACGGGCTGTTCGCGTCGGCCCGGGCCTGCCTGGCGCGCCGAGCACGCGCCGGGGCGCACGCGGGCCTGCCCGCCGTCGTCCTGGTGCTCATCCGCGCGGGCGCAAGCGAGTGGCGGCGCGGTGGGTCGCGACCGATACACGAGATGTGGGAAGACACCAGGTGTCCGGCTTGACGTGGCGTCGATGCGGCCGTAGCGTCAGATCTGATACACACAGTGCATTGCGTAGACGAGCGAGGTAGCGATTGAGCGCCTTCTTCCGTCGGACGAAACCGCTGGTCGGGCTCGACATCGGGTCGAGTGCCGTGAAAGCGGTCGAGCTGCGCCAGACAGCCAGCGGGTACAAGGTGGTGGCCATCGGCAGCGAGCCGGTGCCACCCGAGAGCATCGTAGACGGCGCAATCATCGACGCCGGTGTGGTGGCGGGTGTCATCCGGCAGGTGCTCGAGAAGAACAACATCAAGGCGAAAGAGGTCGTCGCGTCGCTGTCCGGTAACGCCGTGATCGTGAAGAAGATCATGTTGCCGCTGATGGCCGAGACGGAGCTGGCCGAGTCGATCTACTGGGAGGCCGAGCAGTACATCCCGTTCGACATCCAGGACGTGAACCTCGACTATCAGGTGCTCGAGGCCGGCGCGGAGGATGCGGACCAGGAGACGATGGCCGTGCTGCTCGTGGCGGCCAAGAAGGAGAAAATCGCCGACTACACGGGGGTGATCTCCCAGGCGGGCCGGGTGCCGGTTGTCGTGGACGTGGACGCCTTCGCGTTGCAGAACGCCTATGAGGTCAACTACGGCATCGACATGGCCCGGGTGGTCGTGCTCGTCAACGCCGGGGCGAGCGCCATCAACATCAACATCATCGAAGGGGGGCAGTCGCTCTTCACGCGTGACATCTCTATTGGCGGCAACGCCTACACCGAAGCGCTGCAGAAGGAGTTGAACCTCAGCTTCGAGGATGCCGACCTGGTGAAGCGGGGGGTGCGCGTCGACGGCGCAAGCGTCGAGGACGCCGACCCGATCATCCGAACCGTCACCGAGAACCTGTTGCTGGAAATCGAGAAAACCTTCGATTTCTTCAAGTCGACGGCGGCCTCCGACCGCATCGATCAACTGGTCGTCACCGGCGGTGCCGCCGGCATCGACGGTTTCACCCAGGCGTTCGAGGCCAAGTTCGACCTGCCGGTCTCGGCGTTCGATCCGTTCCGGCAGGTGGCGTTCGACACCAGGAAATTCAGCGAGGAGCTCCGGGCGGAGCTGGTCCCGACCACCGCGGTCGCCGTCGGCCTCGCCCTGCGTCGGGTGGACGACCGATGATTCGCATCAACCTGCTGGCGGTCGAGCGCGGCCGCACCAAACCTCGGATCGGCATCGAGCCAGCGCAGCAGATCACCCTGGCCTGTGGCGCGATTTTCGTCGGGGTCGTCGCCATCGTGGTCTGGCAGTTGCTCGCGGTGCGGGGAGACCATGTCCAGCTCGACGACCAGATCCGTGTGGCGGACGAGGCGCTGGCCATGATGTCCGACGTCGTGGGGCGTCGCAACGAGTTCGAGACGCGGAGCGCCGAGTTGGCCCGGCGGGTCGCGTTGATCGAGAGTTTGCGCGAAGGGCAGGGCGGGCCGGTGCGGATGCTCGACCAGATCAGCCGGTCGCTGCCGGACGGGGTGTGGCTGACGGAGTTGCGCCAGGAAGGCGCCGATATCACCATTGAGGGACGGGCGACCAGTCTGACCATGCTGTCCGATCTGGTCGTCGCCCTGGAGGCGTCCGGGTATTTTGCGCTGCCGGTGACCATCATCGACAGCCAGCTCGAGTCGCAGGCGGCCAGCGAGGTGGTCCGTTTCGAGCTGCGGGCCAGGTTCATGCTGCCGTCGTCCTGACGACGGGTTCGTGGGGACCGTCCGCCTGGAATGCCCGTAGCCCGGAGGCTGACGCCTGACGCCCGAGCAGCCGGCGAGGTTTTTCATCTGCTGGCTAAAGACCCGTCTCGTCCCGACCGATAGCCCGGAGGCAGACTATGGAGCTCGGTCTCAACAAGTTGCCGTGGTACGGACAGATAGGGGCGTTCCTGCTGATCGCCATCATCGGGCTCGTCGCGTTCTGGTTCTACTACCTCGGCCCGCAAGAGGAGGCGCTCGCGGAGACACAGGCCGAGCTGGAACAAAAGCGGGCCGAATTGGCGCAGGCCGAACAGGACAACATCGAGTTGGAGGAGTTCCGCACGGAGGTGGACGACCTGAACACCCGGCTGGAGGCGCTCAGCGCCGTGTTGCCGGAACAGGAGGAGGTTGCAGGGCTGCTGCGACAACTGC
>SMUY01333256.1_pt1 | contig 12681 bp, 13 predicted proteins | sample 2456441 | NCBI WGS metagenome assembly SMUY01 (sample SAMN11095931, study PRJNA526329) | marine sediment metagenome | biome: Marine sediment; feature: Surficial sediment; material: Deep marine sediment; isolation source: Hadal surficial sediment | place: Pacific Ocean | collected 2014-11 | depth...
CCAGCCGATGATGTCGAAGCAGTGATCATGTTCCTGCATCTGCGCTGCCGAATCGGGATCGATCCGCCGGACGCCTTCCAGCAGACAACGAAAAAGCTCATGCCGGTGGGCCCTGGGCTCGGGCTTCGGTTTCAGCCCCGGCACGTAGATCATCAACGGTTCACCGGAAAACTCACTCATGGGCGGATTGGGAAGCCTGGTGAGCAATGGCGGGCTCGAGCACAGTCAGCAACTCCGCAATGGTGGAGATAATTACATCCGGCGCCGCAACATGCTCAGGCCAGTCATCGCCGTTGCGATTGACCCAGGCAGTACGCAGGCCTGCTTCCTGTGCACCGACAATATCGATCTCCGGATGATCACCGACATGCAGGGTTTGCTGTGCGGTAACATCCGCGCGATTAACAGCCTCGTCGAATATCGGCCGCGCCGGTTTGGCGGCACCGACGTCGACCGCCGTCACTACATCGTCAAAGAGATGCCGGATGCCGATGCGCTGCAGATTCGCATTTCCATTCGTTACCGCAATGAGCGAGAAATGTTCGCTGAGCACCTCCAGCGTGGGCACGACGTCCGCATATAACTCGACGTCGTTCCTCACCCGGTCGAAAACGACGAATGCGTCATCCACAAAGTCGGGCGAGTAACCGACCGTTACCGCCATGCGTTCAAGCACCATCTTCCTCAGGAACCGAAAGTCGTGGTTTCGATCCCAGTGCTCGGTCATCACCTCCTCGCGCAGCTCGTACGCCGCCTCGGGCGAAAACACCTCCGGGATCTTCGGAAAATTCTCACCAAGCCACGCCCAGAGTGTTGCCTCTGCCCGTTTGATAACAGGCATGATTTCCCAGAGCGTGTCGTCGAGATCGAGGGTAATGGCGCGAATGCGATGCAAGGTAGTACTCTATTAAGTGTTCCGGAAAGTATTGTGGTCTTATAATGTACCGGACTTCAACTGCCCAATGAACGATATGGAGATTTCGTGAAATACCTGCATACCATGGTTCGAGTAACTGACCTGGAACGATCACTGGATTTTTATTGCAACAAGCTGGGCCTTCAGGAGCTGCGACGCTACGACGTCGAAAAGGGGCGTTTCACGCTGGTATTTCTTGCGGCACCCGGCGACAAGGACGCACAGGTCGAGCTCACCTACAACTGGGATCCCGAAGACTACGACGAAGGCAGAAACTTCGGCCATCTCGCCTATGCCGTCGATAACATCTACGAAGTCTGCCAGCATCTGATGGATGCCGGCGTCACGATCAACCGGCCGCCGCGCGATGGTCATATGGCGTTTGTTCGATCGCCCGACAACATCTCCATCGAGTTGCTGCAGAAGGGCGAAGCATTGGCGCCGGCTGAGCCCTGGGCCTCAATGGGCAACACCAGTCACTGGTAGTCAGACGGCAGCGGCCGGTCTCGCCTAGTCAATAACCATCAGCCGATAGTCGTAACTTTCCCCTCCAGCGTTGTAGCCATTGACTTCGACGTAATAGGCAAACCCAGCCGTCAGATCCGCAGCGATTTCCTGCCTGGTGATTGTGCCCACGGGCGTGCCCGTAATCGTGGTCTGATTCTGATCGTAAATCATGATGTAGGCAGCATCGTCTTCCAGACTCTCGGCACAGGTATCAGCACACAGGTAAATGCGATGGGGACCGCTGCGATTGGGTGTGAAAATAAGGAAATCGGCAGTGTCGCCGGTGCTTTGCACACTGCCCTTGAATTCCACACCTGTGGACAGCTCGGCTAAGCTGCCTGGAAATGTCACTATGTTCGCGTTGTCGAGTACATTATTCGGCTCGAATTCATCAACCTGAACAATCCCGGGAGTTTCGCCATTGACTCCTGCAGGGGCCAATGGTTTGCCAGCCGCACTCGAGTCGTTGGCCGAAACCGGACCTGCATTCGGCAGCGGGCTGTCCGTCGACAAGATAGTACATATGATCAGGACAATAATGTTCGCCGTGCACGGGGATGGTTCCTCTTTTTTGTCACCGCCGCATGCCGCCAGCATTGCCAGCAGGCCCAACAACGTAGCCCGGTATACAATATTTCTGCTGTGCTTGTTCTTTCTCATGGGTACTCTCCCGTTTGTTTCGCGCCGGTGCCGACGCTGAATCCAGATGATCATTTTCAGCAAGGGACGCCGTAAGTACCTGAGAGAACAGTGATGATTGCTTGAGGAATACCTTAGGATCTTGTGGCAGCCGTAACATGACCGGCACAACCCAGCTTATAAAAAATCGCAGCGGATGGCCGAAATTCGAAAACTCGGAAAACGTGGTCGGCGTCTGCTTTCAACTTAGGAGCTGCCGGGCAGGTGATAGACTGTTGGCCGGCGCAAGACGACCCGAAGGCGTTATTCGTGCCTGGCCACTTAGGTGAAGAAAAGGGTATTACCGCGACACAATAGTTAGAGAACGGAGGACAACACTTGGCCAGACGTATCGTAACTGGAAACACGAACAATGGCAGATCACACGTCGTGTGCGACGGACTGGCGTTCGAGTTCGGCACACTGACGGAGTTTTGGGCCACCGAAAGCTCACCCTCAGACTATGGTAGCGACGATGAAGTGGTGGGCCGTAAAGTGAAGCTCGAACCGCCCGAGAATGGCACGATCTTCCGATTTTTTCGGGTAGAGCCAGAAGACTCTAACAAGAGCCGCGAAGAAGTGGATCTGGAGGTGGCGACGGCATTCTCGGTCGTCGATGCTGCACACTGCCGTCCTGATACCAGCCGCCATCCTCGCATGCACACGACGAGTAGTATCGACTATGTCGTGCTATTGCGTGGCGAGGTCACGCTACTGCTGGATGAGGACGAGATCAGCCTCAAGCCGTTCGATGTGGTGATACAGCGTGGGACGAACCACGCCTGGATCAACAAGGGCACTGAGACAGCAGAACTGGTGGGTGTTCTTGTCGACGCGAAAGCGCGTTAGCGTGGATGCCGACAAACAATGCGTCAAGCTCGTAACGGCCTCTTCTGGCCGTTTTCTGTCTGTGACGATGTCATTTTTCTGGCCGGTTGACCGACCGCTCCAAAGCGAAACCGCTCATTCGAGCCCGATCAAATTTAACAGTGTCTTGACGATTGGATTTAAACCAAAACATTTAGACTACGCAGGCGAACCGGGCATCAGGGGCGGCAGGTCGTCTGCCCCAGCATCCTTTGTGTCATCGGATTTGACGGCAAATGAGCGCAATGCTTTCGCGAGATTCTCACCGTTCCATGAATCGCCCCCCAGGCCATCTCCACCCGGGCCGTAGCTTGCGCTGCAAAGAGCTTCCAGTTCACCTGCGAGCGGATCCGACACGCGAGACGCGAAGTTACCGATGCTCCGCGGCCACTCGTTCGGCCATTGCAATCTGCCCCAGCTTAATAATGCCGATTTGACGATGGCAGCATCGCCGGAAAGCGCTGCACGGCGCGCTGTTTTGAGAAATTTCGCCTGCTGCTTGTGAATGGGCGGAGCTTCGCGCTCCTGCGTTTTTTTCTCAGGCCGGCGCGACCACCACCAGGCGAGCACCGTCAGCAACCACAATGCGATGAGCCCTTCGCTGACGCGCCGCCAGAAGCCACTCTCTAGCTTGATCGTCTCCGCTTCAAGCGGCGCTTCGACGGCCTGCTCGATCACAGGAGGCCGTGCCGTTTCGCCCGATGGCAGAATCGTGAGGCTGCGCGACGGCAGGCTCGCGACCTGCCACTCGCCCTGCTCGATATTCCACCACGGCAATTGGAGTGCCGGTAGCTCGACGACACCGGCACGCACACCAATCATTGCGTACTGGTCCTTGCGCGTGGCTTTGATACCGCCCACCCCCGCAGTGACACGGAGCTCGGGCTTGTCCGGGTAGATTTTGACGCTATCCGAGACGGCCGGGTCAATCACCGGAATCTGGGTCGACAGCTGTCCCAATGCCGTTACGGTCACATGCCGTGTGATCGGTTCGCCGACCGGCAGCCTGTCAGGTTCACGCGACCAGACCTCACTCAACTCCACCGACTTTGCCGGCAGCCATGCCGCGTTCGGAAACTCAGGTGGAGGCGGAGGAATGGGATTGACAACCACCGTCAGTGGCTCGGACTCGAATACCTTCCGTCCCGTGATCCGGCCGCCGCGCAAGACACGCGCCTCGAAACGGGCGGGGGCTATCGTTAACTCGCCGCTCTCCTGCGGGAATATTGCATAAACGCGTTCGACGACATTGTAGTTCTTGCCGTTCAGTATGGACTCGTAACTGCGCTCTTCACCGGCAAGCTCTATGAGGACTTCGACGCCGCCAAAACCGGGTTCGCTCAATCGCGGTTGGCGGGTTGCGACCGACCGGTAGACCTTGACCGTGTAAAGTACCTGCGCTTGTACATAGGACGTGTCGCGATCGACTTCAGTCGACACGAAAATATCTGCTTCGCCCGGCAGCGCATTCGACTGCGGCGCAACGACAATGTGCAGCGGCTTGCTTTGCTCATTGCCGGCCATGATTGGCGGTATGACAAGGTCGCCCGCCCGCTTCGGCATCAGGACATATGTCCAGGTCCTGCTGCGGCTGATCTGGCCGTTGATGATCGTGGTATTGCTAAGCTGGCTTCGTTGTCCGACGTTGAAGTCGGCCTCGAGTACGGAGGCATCCGGCTCGGTATCGATATCTGTGTCGACCGTTACCTTGAGCATGAACGATTCATTAATCTCTATGTCCGCCCGGTCGATGCTGGCTGTTACTGCTGCCTGGACATTCAGAACCGGCAAAACCACTGCGGCTATGAAAAGCAGTAGTTGAATGGCGCGGCCTACCACGGTCGCACCTCGTCATCGGGCCAGAGATTGTTGCCGTCCTGATCGCGGCCCAGTCTCTGATACTGGTAGCGGAATTTCCTTCGCAAGAGCCCGCCCGGATCGTTCGGAATGCGCCTCAGCCACTGTTCCATGGCCTGTCGCTGCTCTTGCGCGCGACGTTCCGCAACTTCGTTCGCGGGACTCATGGTCTCGACGTCCTGCGCTTCGCCCTGCTGTTGGCGCGCCGCTTCCTGCGCTGCCCGCTCAAGCTCGGCCCGAATCGCCTCGAGGTCCTCCTGATTCATCTCGTCTTCGCTGCGCGACGAATCGCCCGCTTCTCCCTCGGCGCCCGGATCGCCCGCCTCTCCTTCGGTGCCCGATTGATCCTGACCGCCCTCACCTTCGGACTGTTGCCCGCCGCCCCCTGACTGCGGCGAGGAGTTCTGGCCCTGGCCGCTGTCAGACTCTCGTTGCCGGTCGAGCATGTTCTTTACCAGGTCCCGGTTATATCGTGCATCTTCATTGTCGGCACTGATTTCGAGTACCTGCTCATAAGCATCGATTGCCGATGCGAACTCACCCAGCCGCGCCAGTGCATTGCCCAGGTTGTAAAGACTCTCTGTGTCTTCCTGCTCGGCAAAACCATGAGCACTGTCAGCATACTCACCTGCACGATAGCGCGCGACTGCCTTCCAGACCGGGTCTTTGAACAGAGTTGCGGCATCGACGGCGCTGCCTTTGGCCAGCTGCCGCTGCGCCTGTTGGTCTTTCGTCAGCCAAATGTCGTCCCAGCTAAACGCATGGACCGGTTCGGCGACCGGCATCAGTGCGAAGACGATGACCAGCACCCATCCGCGCCGGAAAGCAAAGGCAGCAAGGGGCAGCAATAACAACAACAGCCAGGGCCCTTCTTCCTGCCACTGGTCCGTCGCGAGAGATGCGTCAGATGCAGAGGAGGAGTCGATGACTCCCGACAGCAAAGCATCCAGGTCCCTGTCGTCAGCCGACAAGATCATGTACCGGCCGTGTCCGGCGGCAGCCAGGCTTCGAAGCTCTTTTGACTCAAGCTTTGGTACGGCGATTTGTCCTGACCGATCGGTGACAAAGCCTCCGCCGGCCATCGGAATCGGCGCACCTTCCGGCGTGCCGACTCCCAGGACTGATAAGGTATAGCCGGCATCGTATAAATCGGCGGCGGCGCGTTCCGCAGCCGGCGATGTCCCGCCATCTGTGATCAGCAGCACTTCGCCGTAGCCGACGCCGGCCTGCTGCAGGAGCTGGCGCCCTTTGTTAATCGCTGCTACGGGATAGCTTCCGCGGCTCGGCATGATATCGGTGCCAAGACTGTTGACGAGCGCGGCGACCGTATCCACATCGGTCGTCAGCGGTGTCACCGTAAACGCATTGGCGGAGTAGACGACGAGTGCAGTCTGGCCACTCTTGCGTCGCTCGAGAATGTCCAGGATCTTAAGCCTTGCGCGCGTCAGCCGGCTCGGCGTCAGGTCCTGCGCGTCCATGGATCGCGATAGATCAAGTGCGATCACCATCGCCTGTTCCGAACGAAACACGGGCAGTTCCACACGGTTCCAGCTCGGACCGGCCAGCGACAAGACGGCAATGATTCCGCCGAGTGCCAGCAACCACCACCGGTAGCTGTGTCGCCCCGATGCCGCGCGCGACAGGACATATGGCGCCAGCGCGGGATCGACAATCCGTTGCCAATTGCCCGGTGCCAGCTCGCGCCTTGTCATCGTAAACGTGATGAGTGCGACAAGCGGCAACGCCCAGAGCCATTCCGGCCGGAGCCAGTGGAAATCAGCCAGCATTGAGTCCCGCCTTTATCAGCCGCGAAATCTGAAATCCCTGTAACAGACCCATGACACAAAGAAAAACCGTCAGCACGAAAGCACCGCCCAACGGCCAGTAATAAAGAGACTTGACGGGTCTGAAGCCGGCCTCGGGTTCGGCGACAGGTTCCATTTCATCGAGGAGGCGATAGATGTCCTGCAGGCCGGCGGTGTCCTTCGCACGGAAATATTGCCCGCCCGTGATTGCCGCAATCCGGGTCAGGGTCTCTTCGTCGAGATCCGCCGACGGATTGACGGGTCGCAGTCCGCCGGTAATCGATGACACCATCATCTGTTCTGCGCCGATGCCGATCGTGTAAATTCGCAGTCCGATTTGTTGCGCAAGCTCGGCCGCTTTGATCGGATCGATCTCGCCGGCGGTATTCGCGCCATCGGTCAGGACAATCAATACCTGTTCGTCACCCACTGCGTCCTGCTCGTAGATGCGTTTAACGGCAAGTGTGATCGCATCACCGATCGCCGTTTTTTCGCCCGCGAGTCCGATGAACGCTTCCATCAGGAGAATGTTGACGGTTTCGCGGTCCAGCGTCAGCGGGACCTGGAGGTATGCTCTTTCGCCAAAGAGGATCAGGCCGATGCGATCGCCTTTGCGCCGTTCGATAAAGTCGCTCGCGACAGCTTTGGTCGCGGTAAGCCTGTCCACGCGGCGATTACCAAGCTCGAAATCCTTCGCATCCATACTGCCCGACAGATCGACGGCAAGCATCAGATTACGGCCCGATACGGGCACATCGAGTTCGTCGCCGATGCGCTCCGGCCTCGCTGCGGCCAGAACGAGTAAAACCCAGGCGATAATGGCAAGCCATACACGCCAGTTCAGCAGCTGTTCGGCTTCGGAGCGGTCTGTCAGCACCGCAAAACCCTTGAAGCTCGGAACCTTGAGCCCGGCTTCCTGCGTTTCCGTCACCGGCGATAACAGGGACCTTGCCAGTAGCGGCAGCGGGAGGGCAAGAAGCATCCAGGGCCAGGCGAGCGACCACATCAGACCGGCTCCGGAACTGGTGTTTTCAGCCGCTGACGAACTGCGTGGATCAGGCCATCTACATCAATGTCGCTCGTCTCCAGTCCGGGGTTGCGATAGGGGAGGCTCTCGATGTTTCGTCCCGGCCCCTCAGTGAATGCCTTACTGCTAAGGCCCTGATCCAGCCATTCGAGCCAATTCGTGCCGGTCAGGCCCGCGACTTCATCGCGCGGCGCATACGCGAGCATCGCTCGACGCAGGAGTTCGGAAATCCCGACACCCAGCGATACAGCATCGCGACTGCGGTGGTACTCCGCCTGCAGGAGCCTGAGCTGGGAAAGCGCCCTGCGTCTGTCGGCATTCCTTTGATATTTCTGCAATGCACGCCAGATAATAAAGCCAAGACCGAACAACAACAGGCTGAACAACAGCCACCACCCCGGCGCAACTGGCCACCAACCGATCATCTCCGGCAGATGCAGATCTCGAAGCGGTATGTTCTCGGAATTCACGGCTAGCGGGCCCTCTTACCCAGCGCAGTTTGCATGCTCACGACCGGATCTTCTTCCGTCGATATTGACAGTAGATGGATACCGTAGCGCTGGCAAAATTTTTCCAGACTATGCTGACGCTCCTCAAACGCGCGCTCGTAGTCCCGTCGCGCCGTGCGGGCATAGGTATCAATGGCCAGTTCAACATCGTTGCTGACAAGCCGGTAACGTCCGGGCGGTGGCAACTCATGCTCCAGCGGATCGCTGATAAAAATCGCCAGCACTTCATTATGCCTCGCGACACCAGCGAGATAGGTCTGTGCCGCCCGGGAAAATCCGACGAAGTCGCTGATCACGACGACCAGGCTGCCCGGCTTGGCCACGCGGCGAAGCGCCGCCATCGCCCGGGTTAACGGCGGTTCCTCATCTTTGGCCGGACCCTCAGCGCCCCTGTGCCAGTCAGGGTGATTAACCAGTTCGTGTACGTATCGCAGGGCAGCCTGTCGCCCGAGCTTGGGCTTGAGCTCGCGGTGCGTCGAGTCGCCGAATATCAATCCGCCAAGTCTGTCCCCGCGGTGATGTGCTGCCCATGAAATGAGTGCTGCAGCACGGCTTGCAATAACAGACTTGAATGAGCCCTGTGTTGCAAAGTGCATATTGCTTCTAAGATCGACAAGCACCAGTACGGGACGTTCACGTTCTTCGCGAAAGAGTTTTGTATATGCTTCCGTGCTGCGAGCGGTCACCCGCCAGTCGATGTTGCGTGGGTCATCGCCCGGCTGGTACGGCCGCGACTCATCGAACTCCATGCCGCGGCCGCGAAAATGTGAGACATAGGCGCCTGTTTGCAGGGAATTGATCCTGAGGACATCCAGGGCGATTGCGTGAGCCGGGCCATTCAGTCTAATCAAGCCGGCCTGGCTGACACTGACAGGCGATGCGTCCGCATGGAGTTTATCGTGGCGCATTCTTGCAGGTCCTAGCCCGAATGTCGTACCAGTTTGCGCGTAAGATCGCTCAAGGATTTGGTCATCGCAAGATTTTTCTGACTGAGTGACATACCGGGTGTATTTCCGAAGGAAGAAAACTCTTGCGATGACCAAAGACTAAGCGAGAGCGCGACAAACTGGTGCAGAATTCGGGCTCATGGTACGCCGACGCCGTCCAGAACGCGTTCGATGACTGAGTTCGGGGTGACACCGTCCGCCTCGGCCTCGAAGCTCAACACCAGCCGGTGTCTTAGCACATCCGGCGCCACCTCCTGGATATCTTCCGGCCCAACGTAATCCCGGCCGGCGAGCCAGGCGCGGGCGCGGGCACAGCGGTCGATGCCCATGCAGGCCCTGGGGCTTGCCCCGTACTGGACCTGGCCCTCAAGGGAATCGTCAACGACACCCGGGTCGCGAGTCGCGACAACAATATTGACGATGTATTCCTCGAGTTCGTCGGCAAGGTGCAGACGGAGAATCGCCTGACGCGCCTCCATCACCGAAGCCTCCGCCAGCAACTCGGGCGGCGCGAACGCATCGCGCACGCCGGTCTTCGCCTCTTCGCGATTCAGGACAAGAATGCGGCGTTCGTCTTCGATGGATGGATAACCGACTTCCACATGCAAGAGGAAACGGTCGAGCTGCGCTTCGGGCAACGGGTAGGTGCCTTCCTGCTCAATCGGGTTCTGCGTCGCCATTACCATGAACAGGTCTGACAGCATGTAGCTTTTGTCGCCTACTGTAATTTGTCTTTCTTCCATCGCCTCAAGCAGCGCGGACTGTACTTTCGCCGGTGCGCGATTGATTTCATCGGCAAGAATCAGGTTGTGAAAAAGCGGGCCCTTCCGAAATTCAAAGGTGCCGTCCTGCGGCCGGTAAATCTCGGTGCCAGTGAGGTCGGCAGGTAACAGGTCAGGCGTGAATTGCAGGCGATGAAAATCGCCTTCGATGCTTTCGGCAAGAACCTTGATGGCACGGGTCTTGGCCAATCCCGGCGCACCTTCCACCAGCAGGTGGCCGTCGCAAAGCAGTGCAATCAGCATCCTGTTTATCAGCTGCGCCTGACCGACGATCAGATTGCTCGCGTGAGCTTCGAGCTGTTGGAATTGTTCTATCAGGCTCATCTAGTACTCCGGCAGGGTGATATTTATATGTTCAGCGAGTCGTGAAGCAGTTGACCGCAAGACGCGCCTTGCCGGGAATGGTATGCCCTTGCCAAAAGGCGCAACACAGCGGACGACTGCTTCACGGCTCGCCCGGAGGGAGCCACCCGGATGATCCAACACGGCGTTGCAGCCTTTGAAAAGGACCCTGCCATTCTCTGCGGACTGCGCCTTGTCTTGGATCATCTGGGTGGCTCTGAATACATGAATATCACCTTGCCGGAGTACAGGACTCCGTAGGCCGAAAAGGCGTGCCATTGTAGTGATGATGCGCTGGCAGGCCAACCAGTCACCGGTATTTTTACTCATGCTAGGTAATAATGACCCCCTTTTCGACAGCAGAAGAGTTCGTACATTGCGTAAAAATCCGGGAAATGGGAGCGGACCGCACTCGAACCCAGGTCTCCGGCCTGGACCGGCAGGCACCCGAGCGAGCCGCCACGCCCGGATCTGCGTGGCCCTTGCCGCGTCCACCCTCTTTTCCTTCATCGCAGTAAACGCCGACGACGATCTCGCGAGCGCATTTGACAGCAGCACGATTATTATCGCAGCAAGCGAGAATGCCTGTTACCGGTTCGATATCTATCTGGCGACGAGCAGAGAACAGCAGCTACGCGGCTTAATGCACGTGCGCCATTTGCCCGAGTTCACCGGCATGCTCTTCGCTTACTCGTCGCCCGACATGCGCTCGATGTGGATGAAGAACACTTACCTGTCACTGGACATTTTGTTCCTTCGCGAGGACGGCACCATCTCCAATATCGCAGCCAATACGGAACCGCTTTCCCTGAAGCCGATAGGTTCGACGGAACCAGTGACTTATGTTCTGGAGCTGAACGCCGGTGTCAGCGCAAAGCTTCATATTGATACTGACAGTCTCATCCACCTCCGGGCCAGGGAGGGAATTTCAAATGACAAGTAAACAGAAGAACTGGACGGTGCTGCTCACATCGATGCTGGTAATCGGCGTACCCGTGCTGGCGCTTCTTCAAATGAACGCCGCCGATGAAGAAAGCGTGACTCTGGTGCTGCGCCTCACTGCCTGGATATCGTTCCTCGTCTATGTGTTGATATTTATCACGAGACCTGTGCGGCAGCTTTTCGCATCACCACTGACGCGAACCATGCTGAATAATCGCCGCTATTTCGGCATCGTGTTTGCGGGATCGCACACGGTGCATCTGGCGCTGATCATCAAGTTTGCACTTGACCCGAATAATCTTCCGCCAACACTTCTTATTGGCGGCGCTGCGTACGCATTGCTTTATCTGATGCTGATTACTTCCTTCAACGCGCCGGCAGCAGCGATTGGGCCCGTTGCATGGCGCCGCCTGCACAAGACCGGACTTTACTGGATCGGTGGAACCTTCACCTTTACGCTCGTCTCCAATTTCTCGTCCGCCCCTGACAACCTGGCTCTGCAGGCATCTACGGTGCTCATTCTCGGCGCGATCAGTGTGCGGATACTGGCATTCCTGAAAAACAGGGGTCGAACCGCTAGACTGGCTTAGCGGTTCGATCCCTTAGATCAGCGATTCGACCCCTTGATTACAGAACGGCAGCAATCGAGCTGGCAAGATGCTCGACGTTGCCTTGCGTAATGCCGGCAACGTTTATTCGACTCGAGTTCACCATGTAAACCGCGAATTCGCTTTTCAAGCGCTCCACTTGCTCAGTCGAAATTCCAACGAAGGAAAACATCCCGTTTGCCCGCTCAATGTGCGAGAAATGGTGATCGGGCGCTTTGTCCCTGAGCGCAGCGCCGAGTAACGCGCGCATTTCTTTCAGTCGATCACGCATCCCCGCCAACTCGACCAGCCAATCGTCACGAAGGTCCGCATCGTTCAGGATATGGCTGACGACGGCGGCACCATGATCGGGCGGCATCGAGTACATCGTCCTGACGATGTTCAGCGTCTGGCTCCTCAGATTTCCGCTGGTCGCGCTATCTTTGGCGACAATCGACAACGAGCCGACCCGGTCCCGGTACAGCCCGAAATTCTTTGAGCACGAACTCGAGACAATCATCTCAGGTACACGCTCGAACATTATTCGAACCGGATACGCGTCTTCTTCCAGGCCATCAGAAAAACCCTGGTAGGCAATATCGATGAAAGGCACCAGGTCCCGTGTCACGACAAGGTCGACCACCGTCTGCCATTGATCCCTGGACAGGTCCATACCGGTCGGGTTGTGACAGCAGCCGTGCAACAGCACGATATCGCCACTGGGCATATCGTTAAGTGTTTCGAGCATCTCATCGAAGCGGATGTCCTTGCGCTCTGTGTCATAGTACGGATACGACTTCAGCTCGAGGCCGGCGCCACCCAGCAATGGAATATGGTTTGACCAGGTCGGGTCGCTTGCCCACAAGGCGACGTCTGGCTTCGCCCGCATGATTAATCCGGCCGCAACCCGTAGAG
>SMUY01131419.1_pt1 | contig 12680 bp, 12 predicted proteins | sample 2456441 | NCBI WGS metagenome assembly SMUY01 (sample SAMN11095931, study PRJNA526329) | marine sediment metagenome | biome: Marine sediment; feature: Surficial sediment; material: Deep marine sediment; isolation source: Hadal surficial sediment | place: Pacific Ocean | collected 2014-11 | depth...
ATCTCCACGGACAATCGGATGTTGGGGCGGTCGAAGCCGGCGACGAAGGTCTCCGCCGTGCCGGCGAAGAGCCTTTCCGCGATCTCCTTTCGGGTGACGTCATCGGCCGTGGCGGTGAACGCCGCCAATGGAACCGCCGGGAAAAGCTCCCGTAAACGCGCCAGGTCTGCATACTCCGGTCGAAAGGACGGCCCCCATTGCGAGATGCAATGGGCCTCGTCGATAACGATGAGTCCGACCGGGATCCGGCGCAGGGCGTCCAGCATGCGCTCGGTCATGAGCCGCTCCGGGGCCATGTAGAGGAATTTGCTCTCGCCCGCGGTGACGCGCCGCCAGGCGGCGACGTTCTCGGCCCGGCTGCGCGACGAGTTGATGGCGTCCGCGGCGACGCCGGCGAGCCGCAGGGCGGAGACCTGGTCCTGCATCAACGCGACGAGAGGCGAAACGACCACGGTCAGGCCGTCGAGGACGAGGGCCGGCACCTGGAAACAGAGTGACTTGCCCGATCCCGTGGGCATGACGGCCAGCACGTTCCGTCCCGCAAGCAGTGCGTCGACGACCGCTTCCTGGCCGGGACGGAACCCATCGAAGCCGAAGACATCCTTCATCACGCGGCTTTTTGCGGCGCGCATGTCCGGGGCTGCAGGCATGGGTCTCTTATACCGGAGGTCGAATTGATTGAGGCGTTTTTATTCCCGGGGCGGCAACGACGGGCCACCGCGCACGGTCACGGCGCACCCTCGCGCCGGCTCAGCGGATAGTCGCCCACCGGGCCGGCGAAAGGCTGGGCCAGCATGCGGTCGAGCCGCAGGTCGCGCGGCGTGCGGAACTGCTCGATGCCGATGGTCATGCCCTGGTGTCCGGCCGCGGGCTGGGCGCGGTAGGTTCCCAGCAACCGGTCCCACCAGGGCAGGTTGAACCCGAAGTTGCTGTTGGTTTCGCGCGGTACGGTCGAGTGATGCACCCGGTGCATGTCCGGGGTGACGACGAACAGGCGCAGAATCCGGTCCAGTTTTCCGGCGATGCGGACGTTGCCGTGGTTGAACATCGAGGTGGCGTTGAGAAGCACCTCGAAGATCAGCACGGCGAGAGGCGGCGCGCCGAGGGCCGCGACGACCGCCAGCTTGATGCCCATGGAGAGCAGGATCTCGATCGGGTGGAACCGGGTTCCGGTGGTGACGTCGACATCCAGATCGGCGTGGTGCATCCGGTGCAGCCGCCACAGGGCCGGGACGGCGTGAAACATGACATGCTGCAGATAGATCGCCAGGTCGAGCAGCACGACGGCGAGGGGGACGACCACCCATGGGGACACGGCGAAGGCGTTCAGCAGGCCCCAGCCCTGTCGTTCCCCGGCCAGCGCCAAGCCGACGGCGGCGGCCGGGAAGACCATGCGCAGGAGAACCGTGTTGAGGGCGACGATACCCAGGTTGTTCGGCCAGCGCAGCCGCCGGGACACCGTCCGCGGCCGCCGCGGAGCGACGCATTCCCACACCGCCACGAGGGCGAATATGACGACGAAGAATCCCAGCCGGATGGCGGGCTCGTTCGAGAAGATGGTTTCCGTCATGGTATTCTAGGGCTTGCGCCACGGCGGCAGGCGGCCCTCGACATGCGGCCGGTGTTGGCCCCATCCCGGTCCGAAGGGGCCGGCGCGTCGCTACCCGCCATTGTCGTTTCGCTCCTTGGCCTCCGGGAACAGCCACACTGACCTGCCCCCACGAACGATAGCACTTTTTAAGTTAGACCGGACACCGATGGAGGGAAGGGCCGATACGGCTGGAGCCTCCATGTAGCGGAGGCCGGAAAAATTCCCGGCAGGACGGCCCGTCAACGCAACGCATTGGCCGGCTTTTCGCGTGCGGCCGGCGTGACCGGGGTGGGCCGCGGATCGCCCTGGAATCAGGGGAACGCATGGATTCGCGCGTCCACCGCGAGCGCACCTTGACAGCCGAAAGCGTTACAAATACAAACAGTTAAGGCCGTCGTAACGAGTCCACCAAAAGCGGGGGCGCGCCTCGCTTTACCGCGACATTCAGGCCCCTGCGGTCCTGCTCCGAACCGGTTGGGCGGCGGGGTCTCGACGGGGCTCGGCGAAAACAGCTGTTTGCTTCCTTGGTGGAAAATTCACCTCGCCGGTTAATTCCGACCGGCTCCGGTGGCCAAAAAAATGTTTGCAAGGGGAGGGTCGACAATCATGAACAAGATCAGAGTGGCGATCGCAGGTATCGGAAACTGCGCGAGTTCCTTGATCCAGGGTATCGAGTATTACGGGAGCCGCGCCACGGAAAACCTGGCCGGGCTCATGCACCCCGATATCGGCGGCTGGGGGCCGGGCGATCTGGAGATCGTGGCCGCCTTCGACATCGACCGGCGCAAGGTCGGCACGCCGGTCGAGCAGGCCATATTCGCCAAGCCCAACCGGGCGATGGTCTTTCAGGAAAGCCTGCCGGCCTCGGGCGTCACGGTTCTGATGGGGCCGATCCTCGATGGCGTGGCGCCCCACATGAGTGACTATCCGGACGATGAAGCGTTCCGCGCGGCCGATGCGGAGCCCGTGAGCGTGGTCGAGGTCTTGCGGAGTTCCCGGGCCGATGTCCTCGTCTGTTACCTGCCGGTCGGGTCGGAAGACGCGGTCCGGCATTACACCCGGGCCTGTCTCGACGCGGGCGTGGCGATGGTGAATTGCGTGCCCGTCTTTATCGCCTCCGATCCGTTTTGGGCGGCGAAATTCGAGAAGGCCGGCGTGCCGATCGTCGGCGACGACATCAAGAGCCAAGTCGGAGCGACTATCGTCCACCGGATTCTGACGCGTCTGTTCGGCGACCGCGGGGTCAACCTGGACCGCACCTATCAGTTGAATACGGGCGGGAACACGGATTTCTTGAATATGCTGGCCCTCGACCGGCTGCAATCCAAGAAAACCTCGAAGACGGAATCCGTGCAGTCGCAAGCGGAGGAACGGCTGGATCGCCGCAACATCCATATCGGGCCGTCGGACTACGTGCCATGGCAGGGCGACAACAAGTTCGCCTTCATCCGCATGGAAGGGCGGGGCTTCGGCAACGCGCCGATCGAGATCGAGCTCAGGCTGTCCGTCCAGGACTCCCCCAACAGCGCCGGCGTGGTCATCGACGCCGTCCGCTGCGCCAAGCTGGCCGCCGACCGGGGCCTGGCCGGCCCGCTGGAGGCCGCGTCCGCGTATTACATGAAAAGCCCGCCGAGGCAGATGCGGGACTCGGTGGCGCGGGATTTGTGCGACGACTTCATTGGCGGTTCGGCCCGGGACGAGTTCGGGGCCGCCCGCCGGGCGGGAGCGGCCGAATAGGCGCGCACCCGGGAGTGCCCACGCGAAAAGGCGCGACGTTGAGCTGTGTGACCTAGCCGCCAACGATGCGGCGGTGATCGTGCTCGAGAAACTGCCCCTGGCGCGTGTCGTCGGATCGGAAGAGGCCGGGCGGCCGGTCATCCAGGCGGGGATCGTCGGGCTCCACGGTGCTTCGTTGCCGGCGGCAAGCGGCTAGGGTGATGGAATCGGTGTGATCGCCGCGGGAAACCCGGGCGGTGAAACCTGGCACGCTTGTGCAATGACGATAACTGAGGGCAGGACGACGGCGCCGGAGGTTGCGGTGATCCTTGCCGCCGGCATGGGATCGCGGCTGTACGCGGATACCAACACGCCGAAACCCTTGGTGAAGGTGCTGGGCCTGTCCCTGGCCGAGCGGGTCGTGTGCACGTTGCAGGCCGCCAACGTTCGGCGGTTCGTTGTCACCCTCGGCCATGAAGCCGAAACGGTCGGGGCTCATTTCACCGGTATCGCCCTGCGTCGCGGTGTCACGGTCGAATGCGTCGAGGCCGGGGACTGGAAACTGGGCAACGGCGCCAGCGCCCTCGCCGCCCGGGGCCTGACGGGCGAGGCCCCTTTCTTCCTGGTCATGAGCGATCATCTTTTCGATCCCGGGATCGCCCGTGCCCTCGCCGGCGATGCACCCGCGCCAGGCGAAGTGTGCCTCGCCGTGGACCGCGACAGGGCCGGCATTTTCGACCTCGCGGACGTTACCCGGGTTGGGGTCACGGATGGCCGCATCACGGAGATCGACAAATCCCTTGACCAATGGGATGCGGTCGATACCGGCGTCATGCTGTGCACCCCTGGCCTTTTCGAGGGGCTTGAGCGGGCCGCGGCGAAGGACAGGCACGGACTTTCCGATGGACTCGGCGAATTGGCGCGGGAGGGACGGGCGGGAACCGTCGACGTGACCGGACACCCCTGGCTGGATGTGGATACGCCCCGCTCCTTGCGCGAGGCCGAGCGGCGGCTGATGCACGAAATGGGCGGCAAGACGAGCGACGGCCCGGTGTCCCGTCATCTCAACCGGCCGATCTCCCGTTGGTTGACGCGCTACCTGGTGCGCACGCCCCTGACGCCCGATCAGGTGTCCGTGATTTCGTGGGTCATGTCGACCATAGCCGCGGGGTTGTTGGCCGTGGGCGGCTACCCGGCCCTGGCCGCCGGCGGGGTGATGGCGCAACTGGCATCCATCGTTGACGGCTGCGACGGCGAGATCGCCCGGTTGAAAGGGTTGCAAAGCGATTTCGGCGGCTGGTTCGACGCCATCCTCGACCGTTACGCCGACGCCTTCCTGTTGTTCGGCCTGATGTGGCACGCTTTCGCGTCCACCGGCGCGCGCCTGTCCCTGGCCGTCGGCTTCGCGGCGATCGTCGGTTCGTTCATCAACAGCTACACGGCGGACAAGTACGACTGGCTGATGGCCCGGAAACTTCAGGGTTCTCCGTATCTCAGGCTGGGCCGTGACGTAAGGGTGTTCACAATTTTTCTCGGCGCCCTGTTCAACCTGCCCCTGCTTACGCTCGGCGTCATCGCGTTGGCGACGAATGCGGAGGTGGTGCGCCGGATCCTCGTGTTCCGGCGCGCGCGGGCCGATTGAAGGCACGCGCCTGTTCGCCGCCTCGGCCGGCGGCTGGATATGCGGCTGGCAAAAACCCCCGAACTGCGTGTAGTTTTTGGGCAAAGGTCGCTCCTCGAATCCCGCCGCCGGCGGGACGTGGGCGCCAAGGGGGGGATGTCATGGGTAAACCGGCGGCCATGGCCGACCATTTCGATGCGGTGGCGGGGCATTACCGCGCCGTCAGGACCACCGACGAAGAACCCATCCGCTTCATCCGGGACGCGCTCGCCGGGCGGGCCGCCATCGCCGCGGCGGATATCGGCTGCGGCGCCGGGCGGTACGATCTCTTGCTGTTCCGTCACCTTCCCAACCTGCGCCTCACCTGCGTCGACGGCAGTCCGGAGATGCTGGCGGAGCTTTCCCGTTACCTCGCCGGCGAAGGGATCACCGATTTCGAGACCGTCACCGCGCACGTCGAGGATCTGGACCTGGGGGAACGGTCCCTGGACTGTGTGTTCACCTTCAACGCCGTCCACCATTTCGATTTCCCCGGCTTCATCGCCAAGGCCGGCGGCTTCCTGCGCGACGACGGCCGACTCTTCATTTACACCCGCACCCGCCGTCAAAACGCCAATTCCGTTTGGGGAAACCATTTCCCCGGCTTTTGGGAAAAGGAGACACGGCTATGCGAACTCGAGGAGATGGAACGATGGGTCAGGGAAACCGGTCGGGTGAGGCTCATCGGGACGCGAACCTTCCGCTATGCGCGCACGGCCACCTTGGACCACCTGTTGACCCAGGCGCGCAGCAGGCACTATTCCACCTTTTCCCTGTACACGCCGGAAGACTTCGAAGACGCCCTTGGCGCCTTCGCCGACAACATCCGCCGGAATTTCGACGATGTGGACAACGTCCGTTGGCACGACGAAAACGTCATGCTGCAGCTCGGGCCTTGAGGCGCGTGGCGTCCGCAACACACGAAAACCGCATGCCCAACGACGCCGGACCGGCGTCCCATCGCCGCCGACCGTGCCCGCCCGGCCCCTTCCATCCCCAACGCCAACGAGTCCTTCCGGCCCGGCGCCGGACCATCTAGAATGCCGGCCGTGACGTCCCGATCGGGCCGCGGAACAGGACCACGCCAGATGAGTCGCCGAATGAGTCTAACCCGTCTTGCTCCTCATCCCTCCACTTGGTTCGTTCCCGTGATCGCCCTCCTGCTTGGCGGCTGCGTCGGCGTCGCCGTCGGCGCCGGGGCCACCGCCGGTGTCGCGGCGTATCAGGAGCGCGGCATCGAGGCGGCGGCCATCGACCTCAACCTCGAGGCCCAGATCATCAAGCTGTGGCTGCAACAGGACGATATGCTTACGCTCAAACTGGGGGTCGAAGCCTATGAGGGCCGCATCCTGCTGACCGGCGTGGTCGAGGACCCGCAGATGCAGGCCGATGCCGTGCGCCTGGCGTGGAAGGTCATCGGCGTCAAGGAAGTGATCAACGAGATCCAGGTCACGTCGGACAGCGGTGTCATCGACCTGGCCCGCGATTCCTGGATTACCACCCAGTTGAAGAGCAAGCTGACCCTGGACAACAAGGTGTTGGCCATCAATTACGTGATCGAGACGGTCAACGGAATCGTATACCTGATCGGCATCGCCCAGAACCAGGGCGAGCTCGACCGGGTCATCGCCCACAGCCGCACCATCTCCTACGTGCGCCAGGTCATCAGCCACGTGCGCGTGAAGGGTGCGGCATGAAGGCGGGTGCACCCGGGCCGGGCGGCGTCGGGCGCGGCGCCCGGCCCGAACCCGCGTAATGGTGTTGCGCACCGGCGGATCATCGGCCCATGGTCCCGCCGCCGGGGCTCCGTCCGGCACCTTCCCCCGCAAGTGAGAAGGGCAGTGCCATGGGAACATCACGGGCGATCATCATCGCGGGGGCGCTGATCGCCGCGGCCATAACCGCCACGGTCATAGACTCGCCGCGCGCCCCGGAAACCGTCTACGTCTCCGACGGCGGGGACGGGTTCTTCGTCATCTATCCGGCGACCAAGGACATCTACCGCTGCCGCCTGTTGTTCGATACCGAAATGAATTGTATAGAGCACGGGAAACACCCGTAATACGGCATTCCGGTATTCATTCCAGGCCCCGAAAGCCGGCTCGGTCGGTCCCTTCGGTAAGCCTTCCCGTGGGTTCGTCGGGATGAACACGGATAAACAAGGGTCCGCGGCCTATTGCCGCCGGTAGGCCACGCCGCCCACGGTCAGCGTATCCCCGGTGAAGGCGCAGCGCACGGTGCCGCCTTTCGAGGCTTTCTCGAAGTCCACCTTCTTGCCGGTGCCGGTCTCGTAGAACCGGGTCGGGCCGGTATAGGTGACGGTGATCGAGTCGGCGGTCGTCGACCAGGTGAACGGCGTGACGGTGCGGTACCGCCCCTGGCGGGATTTCAGGGCCCCGGTTTCGCTGGCGGCGTCCAGGTCCAGGGTCGTCCGGCCGCTGGCGCTCTCCCAGGTGCCGGCGATGTCCCCGCCGCACCCGCCGGCCGGTGTGCCCGTGGTTTCGCCGGCCGGCGCCAGGGACCCGAGGCCGCCCCCCGGAAGGGCGACACTTGCGGCGGGCCGGGGCGCATCGCGGGCGCCCAACTCGGCAAGGAATTGACTCAGCGGGTTCGTTTCGGCGCCCCGCGATCGGGCCGTCGCCGGGATTTGGCGCGGCGGTTCCTGAACGACCTGCCCGGCCGTTGGCGCCGTTGGTTCCGCGGCGCGCGCCGTGGCGACGTCGACGACGGCGAAATCGGCGCGCACCCAGCCGCCCATGGTCACGCCATCGCGGGTGGCCGAAACCCGGTACCAGTTCTCCCGGCGCCCGAGGATGGTCACCGGAGTCCGCCCCGGCAGGCGGGTGGCGACGGCGGTGGAGATGGACGGCCCGGCGCGCAGATTGACCGCCTTGACGATGACCGCGCTGAGCGCCGGCGCCGGCCCGTTCCCGGCCGGGGAGCCGACGGCGACCCGGTCGAAAGGAATCCATCCCTCGGCGGGACCGCCGGTGCGGTCCAGTCTCACCCGGTACCAGGTGTTCCGCGTCGCCAGCACCGTCACCGGGGTGTTGGCGTCCACCGTGCCGACGGCGGCATGGTCCGCGCCCGGCCCGGCGCGCAGACGGCCGGCCTGCCATACGAGACCGGTGATTCGGGACGCCCAGGGCTTCGGTTCTTCGCCGCCCGGACCGTTGGCCGCGCCGGTCGCGGCCGCCGGGGCGCCCCTTTCGTCGGATGGCTGCAAGGATACGGTTTCGGGCGCGCATGCGGCGACGAAGACCACAAGTGCCGACAGCGCATGCACGCGCGTCATGTCCTCGTGTCCTCCCCGTGCATGAACCCGTATCCGCGAGACAGATTTCGTTGGATGGCGGCCACGATAGCACACGTCGCCGCCGGCGGTCATCGGCGAAAGGCGCTCCTTGGTATAATGCCCACGCCTGTGGGTCCGGTGCGCGCTCCCGGGTGGAGCCGCCGCCCCTGCGGGCGCAGAGCCGTCGCCTGCCAACCCCCTTGACGCGGCGCCCGCGCCCGACAGGATGGGGGCCATGTTCGACGTCTGCGTCATCGGCCACGTGACCCGGGACATCATCGCCATCAAGGGAAGGCCGGTGAAGTCCATGCCCGGCGGCACGGCGTATTATTCCGCCATCGCCTTCAGCAGCCTGGGCCATGCGACGGCGGTCGTCACCCGTGTGGCGCCCGGCGACGAGGACGCCCTGTTCGAAGGCCTGCGGGGCGCCGGCGTCCACGTGTTGTGCAGGCCCAGCGCCGCGACCACCCTCTACGAGAACACCTATCCGGACGACAGCCTGGACGTCCGGCGCCAGGAGGTGGGGGCCGTCGCCGATGGGTTTTCCGACCGCGACGTGGCGGGCGTGCGGGCCGCCGCCTTTCATGTCGGCACGTCGACCAGCGGCGACCTCGCGGCGGGGCTGTTGGGGAGGCTTGCGGCGAAAGGCGCCATGTTGTCCCTCGATGTCCAGGGTCTGCTCAGGAAGGTGGACGGCCGCCGGGTGCGGCTCCGGGACTGGCCGGGGAAAGGCACCGACCTCGCCGGTGTCGACATCCTCAAGGCGGACCTGGACGAAGCGCGCATCCTCACCGGCGAGGAGTCCCCCGAGCGGGCGGCGCGGCGGCTCGCCGAATTCGGGCCCGCCGACGTCATCGTCAGCCTGGGCAGCGGCGGGTCCGTGGTCCTGAGCGGCGGCCGGCTCCACCGCATCGCCGCCGTGGCGCCGCAACGGCTGGTGGATGCGACCGGCTGCGGCGACACCTATATGGCCGGGTACGTCTCGCGCCGGCTCAAGGGCGAGGACGCGGAACAGGCCGGGCGCTTCGCCGCCGCGCTGGCGACCCTGAAACTGGAACGCTCGGGGCCCTTCACCGGCGCCGAGGCGGATGTGGAGGCCCGTCTGTGATCCGGCGGGCCGATACGACGGGACCTCGAACACACGGCAGCCACCCGGGAAAGAGAACCACCATGTCCCAAGACCCCCCAGCCACCATCACCGGCTTTCATGCCCACGTCTATTACGACGCCGGGACCAAGGAAACCGCGGCACGTTTAAGGGCGGCCATCGAAGAGAATTTCGATGTCCGCATGGGAGGCTGGCACGACCACCCCATCGGGCCCCATCCGCGCTGGAGCTACCAGGTCGCCTTCACCCCGGACCTGTTCGGTGCGTTCATCCCCTGGCTGGCCCTCAACCGGCGGGGCCTGGTGGTGTTCGTGCACCCGGAAACGGGCGATTCCGTGCCCGACCACACCGACCATGCCCTGTGGATGGGCGAGAAGCTGGACCTCAACATCGACAAGCTGCGGTAGGACCAGGAATCGCGAATTCCGGGCAGGATTTGTCATCTGGATAGAAAGCTATTTATGCCAGGCGCTGCCGCGCGGGCTATCTAAGACGCCATGGGGCCCGCGCCCCTTGGTATTAGGGCCTGCAGCCCTGAGAACAAGCGGGTGCAACCCCACTCGGCGCAGCCGACGTGGTCGGCGTGGCCGGAACCCGGGGATTGACACCCGTAAAGATACTTGTACTCTTATTAAGAGAATATACCCGTATGGGGGAAACCGACCGTATGAAGAGATTTGTGTTGGCGGCGATACTCTCCGGGGCCGTCGTTTCCGCCGGTCACGTCCTGGCCCAGCAATCCGGCTCCATCATGCCCAACGGCCTCGGCGGGTACAATACCTGGAACAGCGACGGGCGCTCCGGGACCATCACGCCGAATGGCCTCGGCGGGTACAATACCTGGAACAGCGGCGGGCGCTCCGGGACCATCACGCCGAACGGTTTGGGCGGGTACAATACCTGGAACAGCGACGGGCGCTCCGGGACCATCACGCCGAACGGCCTCGGCGGCTACAACACCTGGAACAGCGACGGGCGCTCCGGCTCCATCACCCCCAACGGTTTGGGCGGGTACAACACCTGGCGGGACTGACGGAGGTTCCAAGCCGCCGTTGTCGTTTGAGACGTGCCCGGCCCCGCCCATCGCGGCAGCGTTTTCCCTACATCATGCGGAACCACCAGACGATCTCGAGCAGGGCCAGGAGGCCGCCCAGGGCGGCGGCGGTGACGACGACGGCGGCGGCCAGTTTCTGCCCTGCGGTGAGGGTGATGGCACGCTCCATCACGACGGGTTTGCCGTTCCAGTAGAGGCGCCCGTCACGGTCTATGGCGAGCTCGCCCCCCTTGCCGCCCTCGGTGCCGGAGAATATCACGTCCAGATCGTCCCGGTTCATGATCCGGCCCACCGTTTCCCGTTATCCAGCCGCGCCCCGCGGCGGTCCCCGGCCGGCAACCCGTCGGAATGAACATGGTGCCGGATGAGGGAATCGAACCCCCGACCTGCTGATTACAAATCAAAACCCCTCGCATTCAGGGGTGTTCAGCCGGGTCCGTATTTTCCCCTATATACCCTTGAATTCCGCCGTTTTCCGCCGGTTACACATTCAGTGACGTTCGGGCGTGTTTACTCTTGTCCAACGCCCCGACTGTACCTATAGTGTTCATATCCGCTTGGGCATGGAGGTACCAATGCCACAAATCAAATTCACGGATCGCACCATCGCATCCCTGCCGATACCCGACAAGGGACAGGTTGATTATTTCTGCATAGGAGAGCCGGGTTTCGCCATCCGGGTTTCCCTTGGCGGCGCGAAGGCTTGGTTTGTGAAATACCTCTTCAAGCGCAAGCAACATCGGCTTGCCTTGGGCCGTTACCCGAGTGTCACGCTGAAGAAGGCGCGGGCCTTGGCGCGGGACGCCAAAAGCGATGTGGCCCACGGTATAGACCCGGCGCTGGCACGGCTCATGGAGCAAGAGGCCCCGACGTTTTACGAACTGGCGCAAATCTTCATAGAGCGCCATGCCAAACCGAAGAAGCGATCTTGGCGCGAAGATCAACGCATTTTGATGAAGTACTGCCGCCCTTGGCATCGCCACAAGGCCGCGGATATTACCCGCGCCGATGTTGTGGACCTTCTCCATCGAATTGCCAGTGGCGGGGCAGGGGTTATGGGGAACCGCGTGCTGGCCTGTGTTCGCAAGGTCTACAATTACGGGATTAAAAACGGGCACGTTGAAGCCAATCCAGCGTACATGGTCGATGCACCCGCCGCCGAAACGTCACGGGAGCGCGTCTACTCCGAGAATGAATTGCGCCGCTTGTGGTCCGCCTTCGGGGAACGCGGTCTTGCGGGCGTCGTATTTAAATTCTGTCTGATAACGGGCCAGCGGGTTTCCGAGGTTCGCGGGATGCGGTGGGATGAAATCGAGGGCGATCTATGGACTTTGCCGGGGGCGCGAACCAAGAACCGCCGTATTCATGCCGTCCCCCTCAACGACATGGCCCTTGAACTGTTGGAGCCGTTGCGTCTGCTGGATAGTGAATGGGTATTTCCGTCGCCACGCAAAGAGGAACAGCCGCTCACCCACACCGACAAGGCGATGGCGGCGGTTAGGGAGATTTCCGGCGTCAAAGATTACCGTACCCACGATCTGCGGCGGACCATGACAACCGGGTTGACCGCGCTTGGCTTCCCAAAGCCCGACGTGGGGCGTCTGTTGAATCATACCGAAACAGGCGTGACGGCGACTTATGACCGCCACGATTACCTGTCGTTGAAAAAAGACCTTGTTGCCGCCTGGGACCGGCGCTTACGGGAAATCCTCGCCGGGGGCGGACCCTCTGTTGTGCCAATGCCGCAAAAGCGGAGGGCGTAGCCGTCGTGGAAATCCCGATCAGGCCCAAGCTTTATTCCTTTCACGAAGCCTTCAACGCTGTCGGCAGAAAGTTGTTCTGCGACTGGACCGACGAAGGAATCGAAGAAATCAACGCGCAGAAATGCCAGTCCACCAAAGACATAGGAAAAAAGGATACGCTGCCCGGTCGTCTTTTGCAGGTGATTGATGGCATGGGGAACCCTTCTGACTTGGACGCCGAGGGTAGGCGGAATTTACAAAAGCATATTGATGGTGCGAACGCTGCGCTACTCGTTCGCCAGTCCGACACGGTAGCGCGGGCAATAAAGGCTTTGAAAGAAGACCCCGAAGCATATCAAAAGAAGTACGCCCTGTGGGTACACTACGATAAGGCATACAAGCGCTTGATTGACATTCTGCACGACGGCTACGCCCCCTCCTGGCTTGTAACCAAAGGGGGAGACACATACGAAATCCAGCGGACACATTGGGGGGGCGTGGGCGGTCCCTTCAC
>SMUY01175190.1_pt1 | contig 12679 bp, 6 predicted proteins | sample 2456441 | NCBI WGS metagenome assembly SMUY01 (sample SAMN11095931, study PRJNA526329) | marine sediment metagenome | biome: Marine sediment; feature: Surficial sediment; material: Deep marine sediment; isolation source: Hadal surficial sediment | place: Pacific Ocean | collected 2014-11 | depth 0-1...
ATCGACGAAATGAATCGCGGCAAGGTATGAGGCGACCGCTTGCCGCCACTGACCACCGCCGACGATATGGCCGTAGAGCCGGCCCATCCGGCGGTTCTTGGCGAACCGGGGCACGTCGTTCAGGTCCCGGTTGAACACCCGAGGCATGGTGACTTTCTCGAAAGGAAACGGTCTGAAGTACTTGCGCGGCACGAAGTTCGGCAGATGGGGTTGGAAGAAGCCCGGCGCTAGGAAGAACGGGCTTGTATGCTTTTTTTGGAGTTGCCGGATCGCCCAGCGGACCAACTGCCCGTCCCACATTTTGTTGTCGGAGATTCTGAGCGGACCGAAGTTGGTCATCGACCACTCTTTCCAGCCGAACCGATCGTCGGTACGGGCGGCGTAGGCATCCTCGGGCACCGGCTGGAAGCGCTGATGCCAGGACGCGTCGTCCGGAGCGTGGAAGACCTTGCCGCCGGCCAGCACGCGGTAGCCGTTGGCCATGAAGTGCTGCGGCAGCGTGACCACGTCGGGAAGCATCTCTCGCAGAGGCGGAGACTTGTTGGTGAAGATCCCGGTCCTGGTCGGCATCAGCCCGGTCAGCACGCTGGTGCGCGATGGGTAGCAGATTGGCGCCGGGCAGTAGGCGCGGGAAAACAGCGTTCCACGATCGGCCAGCCGATCGATGTTGGGCGTGCGAGCCTGCGGATGACCTCCCAGGCAGCCTACCCAGTTGTTGAGATCGTCAATGGTAATGAAGAGAACGTTGAGCGGCCGCCGACCGGCGCAGCCATTCAACAGAGGCGCGCCGAGGAGACTCGCAGCGCTCCACTTGAGGACATCTCGGCGGCTGAAGTCGCGCATCGAAGTAGTCTATGTGCCTGTCGCTCGCGCGCAGACCATTCGGTCAGGGGGCTGCGGATGGCGGCTTCTGCTCGAGACTACGCACTAGCGCAAGGGCCGCGGCGTAGTCCTCGTCGACCTCGATATGCCGGAATTCGGCGTTTCTGCCCACTAGATGAAGATTGTGATAGCGGCCGAACTCCTCCTCGGCCTCCACGCGCACCACGTCGAAGCGTTGGTCGTAGACCGGGTAGCCAAATCGTTCGTAGATGAGCTTGGTGTCGAGAACGTCTTCCTCCCGGAGCAGACCGTAGCGCTCCAACCCGGCCAGGGCGTCCTTGACCGGATCGTCCGTCGGCACGGTGATCTCGGCCACCGCCACCGTCTTGTCGTCAGGCGTCCCGGAGTCGCTGAAGTTCTTGAACTCGGCGAATCGGTTGATCACCACGTCGCGATCGCCGAAATATACCCAGTGATAGGGCATGATGCGGGGCTTGGCGACCAGGAAATAGACCAGTTGCACCGCCTGAAAGCGAAATGAGAAGTCCCTGCCCAGCATTCGTCCCAGAATCGTGGCAGGAATCGTCGAAACGACACGGTCACAGGGGAAGGCATGGGAGCCGTTGGCGTCGGTGTAGGTGACCCCGGTGATCTCTCCGTCGCCGAGCTCAAGGCCGGTGACCCGGCTGTTGAACCGGACCGAATCCCGCACCTTCTCGTACAGCGCTTCGCTGATGGCGCCGTAGCCACGCTCCTTGGGGTAGTAGAACTCACGGAAGAAGATCTTGGTGTTGCGGCGGAATACGTCCTTGAGCCCTGAAACGCGCAGCTTCTGGCGGCCCCATTCGACCGAGATCTCCGCCGGAGACACGCCGAACATCTTCTCCGTGTAGGGTTTGAAAAAGAACTCGTAAAGCCCGTGTCCGAACTTGTTGATGGCCATGTTCTCGAACGATTCCTCGGGGAGCTTGGGCTTGAAGAGGTAGCCGAAGACCAAGCGGCTGGTCAGGCGAGGCGAGAATCGCAGAAGCAGCTCCACCGGATTCACCGGATCCCGGACCATCTTGCCGCCAATGCAGATCTTGCTGCGGCGCTGGTGTTTCTTCATCGGCACCAAGGCTAGAAGATGCTCGAGCGCCTCCTTGTCGTGGGTGAAGAGCCTGTGGGGAGCTATGTCGCAGAAGAAACCGTGCCACTCGAAACTGCGCGCCAGTCCTCCGATCCGGTCGCTGGCCTCGAAGATGGTTACGTCGTACCCTCGCTCCTTGAGCAGGCTCGCGCAACTCAGGCCCGAAACTCCGGCGCCTAGGATCGCGACCCTCTCCTGCTGGTGCCCCATGGACTCATTCATGGTCAGAACTCCTTCGACAAGCCGCAGCCGTGCCGTGCCCGATATCAGAGTTCGCGCAGGAACGACTCGATCGGCTCGAGAAAATACGCATTATATGCAAAGTGCTCAATCCCCATTCTCTCCTTCCGCAGCCGGCGCCCGTTTTTCGAAGAGGTCGAACATGCCTATTTTTCCAGCCTTTTCGAACTCGAACGTCAGGTAATCGCGCAGTAGGGGAAGGTCGGCCAGCATCCTATATGGTTTTCGCAGCCAAGCCCGATTCTCGATCACGACCAGCTTGATCTCGTGCGCTTTCAGGTCGCGCACAATGCGGCGATCCAGCTCGACGTCATAGTCGTAGGGATAGGTCAAGCCTTTGTAGAACGCCACGACGGGCTGAGGCGAAGGCACACCGAGAAGACCGTAGAAGATAGTGAAATCGGCGAACACAAAAAAGCTACCACCGCTCTCGCCGAGCCTCCCGTAAAGCTCACGAAAGTCTTCCTCAGTCACCCTATAGCGCCCCCAGATAACTGTCGGGTCACCCCAACGCAGGTGACTCAGGTTGTCGTCATTGAGGTACGCCTCGGGGAACGTCGACTCTTTGAAGATGTCATGATTCTGACGCGACCAGGAAACCATCACACCGGCCGTCGTCACCGCCGCCAGGCAGACAAACCCGATCGCCGCCACCGTTTTCTTGAAACCGGCCGGGCTCTCCTCGGACAACTCGAGCGCGAGAGCCATCCCGATACCGGCGATGACGCCGAGCAGTGCGTAGCCGTTCTCGGCCTGATCGCCGAGACTGAGTATGAAGAGATTCTGAGCGTAGAGAAGATAGAGACAGAGCAGTGCCGCCAAGGGCAGTCGGCTTTCGCTTCCCAACAAGCGCTTTCGGTATCGAAAAAGCACGATGCCTGCGACGATGACCAAAACCAGCTGAGGCCCGACGAAATAGCTCGACAGCACGCCGTCGTTGGTCAGCGACAAGACCTGGAGAAGCGTTCCCGAACTCTCGCCGATGCGTTCCTTCAGGCCGAAATTCGCCGGCAGCACCAGAAAGTAGCGTACGAACGCTTCCAGGTCCGAGAACAACCACAGCCAGACGACCAGGAGCGCAACACTAGAGCCCACCCCGGCGAGAAAGCTCGCGCCGTGAGCCGCCAGCCGGCGAAGGCGGCCCCAGCCGGTGAAGACCAACAGCAACGCGTACAACGGCAGAAAGAGGGCCGCTACGCTCTGCTTGGCCATGAAGGCAAGAAAAAAACCGACCCCCCCGACAACGGTCGCGCCGAGACTCAGACGCGGTCTGCGGTCGCGCACGGCAGTCGCAAAGAGGAGGACGGTGATCGCCAAAAGCGAGAAAAAGAATGCGGTTTGGCCGTGCCAGATGATGCCGGTCGGCGAGATGAACCAGCACGTCGTTACCAGGCCAGACGCGTACGCGACCAGCCACCGTCCTGGGAAGAGCAGCTGAACGAACCAGATCGCGATCAAAACCGCGAAGACGTTCATCGTGGCACCGCCGAGAAGAAAAGCGAAGTAGTTAACCCCGAAGAGCTCGAAAAAGCCGGCTTGGATGGTCAAGCCGGTCAGGTTGTAAGGGATGAAGAAATCCCTGAAAGGCACTTGTCCGGACGCTATCCGGTAGGCGCCGTCGAAATAGGGCGAAAAATCGAACGGAAAAAAGCCCCGCTCGCCGGCCTTGAACGGCAGGACAAAGGCAAACGCCAGGATCGGCACCAGACCGATCCATTTCAACTGAGCCGACCGGCGCTCGCTTCGCGTCAAATCGGCGGGCCTTCTTCTCTCGGGAAGAGCTTCACGCCGAGGCGCCGCTTGTCGCGTCCTCCCGGCGACCAGTCCCTGTCAGTCCAAACGAGAAAAAGCCGGTCGGAGCGCGGAGGCACGGGCGTTAAGGTGATGGCTTGAAAGCCGGGTTTCTCGAACCGGAATTTCCGCACCAGTTCGCCGTCGTCGACCGAGGCGACGATCGGTAGATCCGCTCCCTCTGCGAGGCAAGCCAGCCGCAGCTGCACTATCTTCGGCGACGGACCCGGGTTGGAAACCACGATTCCGGCCGCGGACGTTCCCCTGGTCCAGTAGTCCGGACTCGAGCCGACGACGAGCACGTCCTCCCCCAGCGGAAGGCCGCCTCCACCCGGAACACGAGCCCGCTCGAGAACGCGTCTCTCCAGAAGCTGCCGCTCGGAGCGTCCGGGCCTGGAGCGGATCGCCTGCAGGATCGCCAGGAGAGCGCGCTCCTCGGCGCCGGGGCCGGTGGGCGTGAGCACCTTGACCCCCAGGCGCCGGGTATCGCCTGAGCCAGGACGCCAGGCCGCCGATGGCCAGATCACGTAGAGCCGCCGACCCCGTCCCGCAACAGGGGACAGGTCGACCTCACGAACCGCCGCGTTCTCGAAGTCGTAGCGCACCCTGCCGCCGCCATCGTCGATGAAGACAGCGGCGGGAAGGTCCTCGTTCGATGCCGCCAGCGCCAGACCCACGCTCGGCAACCGCTCGCCGGCCTCGCCGTTCGTCACCAGCAGCCCGATCGGGCGCGTGCCGAAAGACCAGTGGTCCGGCGTCACCCCAACCAAGCGAGCCTCGAATCCGGGTAACCGAATTGTCTGGGGGTTCTCGAGTTCGGCAACTGCAACCGCCAATCGCTCGAAGTCCCCGGCCTCCGCCCTCTGCCGCAGCGCGGCGAGCTGGGCGATGATGTCGTTCTCAGGACGCTCGAGTAGGGTGAGGCGATCGGACGAGTACACCGGCTCATAGCGAAAAAGCTCGGTCAGTTCCTGGTAGATCTTGTCCTCACGGTGTCCCCAGACCGCGACGTACTCCGCGAAGCCCGCGATCGCTCCCGGCGCAATTCGCTCGGAGGGCCTTTCGCCGGGATAGCGTTCCAAGCCATTGGCGGTGTAGCGAATGGGGAAGTGCCCGGAGTGACGTGGCGCGGCTTGATAGTGATAGAAGTTCGCGCCGCGCAGGGCCAGAGCGTAGAGGGAGTTGCTGTTGGCCATAGGATCGACCACCTCTCGGCTGCTACGCCCGCCGAGAGTGTAGGTGAAGACATGGGCTCTCTCCGGGAGCCTTTCGGCTCCGGCCAAAAACTCCTCGAGATCGCGGTTGACCGACCCGAAGACCCCGCTGAGATACATCACCTGAGCCAGGGCGAGGGCGGCTGCCGGAAGCGTCGTCCATAGCCGGAGGCTCGGCACAGTGGAGATCGTCGCTACCGTGAAGATCCAGGCAAGCAAAGCCAAGCGCTGGTCGACAAACCCTCCGGCGCCGACCGCGTGGGGAGCCGCGAGACTCGAGGCGAAGCACAGCACCGCAAGCAGTCCCAGGGCGCGCCTGCCGTGGTTGTCCGGACCGCGAAAGCCCCGTTTCAATGCGAGGTAGGCGACCGTGGCGAGAAGCAGCGGCCCGATCACCGCCGCCACCGAAGGCTCGATGCCGCCGAAGGAGGTGGCAACGCGCAGCGTGAGCAAGGAAAACGCGCGATCCCCGATGTCGCTGAAATACTCCCACCGGCTGTCGATGCCGGACGACGACGGCCACAACAGGAGCCCGGCCAGAGCCGCCGGAAGCCACGACGACAGCGCCCGCAGCCAGTTGCTCCGGCCGGCCACCAGGGTGCACACTCCGGCGCCGAGGCAAGCTGCGGCAAAGCCCATCAGGTGAACGAAGTAGGCTGACAGGAGTAGCGCGTTGCAAACCAGAGCCAACCAGGCGGACCTGCGCCCGAAACTGCTCCACAGCAATCCGAGGATCAAGAGCGCCAGAGACACGCTCCACAGGAAGTTGAAGAAACCCATGAAGAAGAAGAAATTGAGCGACAACGAGACGGCCAAAAGAGCCGGTAGGGCGCTCGCCAGCCCCATGCGGCGCAGAAGAAACAGGAACGACAGCGGAAAGACGATGACGTGAATCGAGGCGCCCAGCTTCTCGGCTTGCGGCGGCGAGAACCAATTCAACCCGACCGCCAGAAAGGCCGGATAGGCGAGATTCGGATATACCGAAGTCGGGTTGCGCTCGAAGTAGCGGGCGAGATGCGAGTCGTTTGCAGGTGCCAACTCGCGAAAGGCCCAGGCGCTGTAGAGATGGGCGGGTCCGTCCTGAGTGGGCAGCCGAGGATAGGCCCAGATCAGCGACAGCTGAGCAGCGACCACCAGCAGGAGCAGCGACCAGGCGAACCGGGAGCCCCAAGGACCGCCGCGTCTTCGCGGAGACAGAGACATGGCAGATCAGTCTGGGGGGGCCTGTAGAGTGGAGCGTCGCATTGGCGCGCCGGTAGCATACCGTGTCCCGACGGACTCGAAGAACGTGGGCAGAGTGGCTACTTTGATCTAGTTGCCGTCGCCCAGAACCTCACCTTGCTGTGCTAGCGTTGCGCCACCGCCTGAGCGGACCGGCCCGTGTCGAAACCCAAGAGAAACCGCAATCGGGTCGCCGAAGAGGCCGAACCACCGGCTTCTCCAACCGGCGCGATCCAGCTCGCGCTGTTCGTTCTCGCCCTAGTCTGCTACGGCTACTTCTACCAGGCCGGAGGCTGGAACCAGAACTGCCGATTCGACCTGACCCGCGCGCTGGTTGAAAATCACAGCTTCAAGATCGACCCGACCCACGAAAACACCGGCGACAAGGCGCTTCGAGACAGTCACTACTACTGCGAAAAGGCGCCGCTGGTGTCCTTTCTGGGTGCGCCCGCGCACGCGGCCGCCCGGCTGGTGATCGGCGCCGAGGCCACCGACCGCCAGCTCAACGGCGCCGCCTACGCCGCCACCGTGACGGCGGTGTCACTGCCGTCGGCTCTGGGCGTGGTGATCTTCTTTCGCCTCATCGTCGCCATGGGTCTGGGTCTGGTGGCGGCCACCTGGAGCTCGGTCGCCTGGTCGTTGGGCACCATGGCATTCCCCTACTCAACGAGCCTCTACGGTCACCAGGTCTGTGCGGTGTTGCTTCTCCTTTCGGCGTACCTTCTGTTCGGCGCGGCGACGAACCTGGAGAAGCGCGGCCGCGCCCGGATGCTCGTAGCCGGAGCGGCGCTTGGGCTGGCCTTCGCCGCCGAATACGCCGGCGCTCTGGGCATCGGCTGTCTGCTTGTCTACGCTCTCTATTCGTTGCGCGGGAAGAGGCCTCTGCTCTGGCTCGCTCTCGGAGCCGCGATCTCGCTCGTGCCTTTGCTGGCCTATCATGCGAGCGCATTCGGTAGTCCTTTTAGTCTCGCCTATCGCTATTCGATCCACCGAGTGCGTCACGCCGGCTTCTTCATGGGGATAGGCGGCCCGAGCCCGCGGGCTCTGTACGGGATCCTGTTCTCGGAGTACCGCGGCCTCTTCGTCTCGGCGCCCTGGCTGCTCACCGCCGCGCCCGGGTTTCTGGCTCTGCTGCGCCGCGAGCGGACCCGCGCGATCGCGCTGACGGCCGCCGGTGTCTGCGGAACCTACGTCTGGCTCAACTCATCGCTACCCGATTGGCGGGCCGGTTGGGGCTTTGGTCCGAGGTTTATTATCGCATCGCTCCCGTTCTGGGCCCTTCTGGCCGCCGGCTGTTGGACGCCGATCAGACGCTCGGTCGGAATCAGGCGCAGCTGGCTCACCGGCGGTCTGCTGGCGGCGGTGGTAGTTTCGGTCGCGATGATGCTGGTCGCCACCGCTGTCGGACCGGAGGTTCCCGGAACGGTTCTGATGCCCTTTCGCGAGTACTTGGCACCGAAGTTCGCGACCGGGTTGCTGGCAATCAACACCCAGTCGATCGACAGCCTCCGCCCGGGCACGACCAGCGCGGCCTGGAACTGGGGGCAGATCGCCGGTCTGACCGGGCTCTGGAGCTTGGTGCCGCTGTTCGGCGCTACTCTGCCGCTGTTCGAGTTCCTACGCCGGCGTGTGGGTTGGGGCAACCGCCGTCACGGTTCGTGAGCCAGCCTCCGCTGCGCCGCGCCCCGCCGTCGGACCGCGAGCTCCCACGCAAGCCTGTCTACGAATCGCACCGAACTTCGATCCGCTTCGAGATCGGCGCGCCGAACGGAGTCCCCTCTCTCATCATTGACCAGCGGGTCTCATAGGGGCCGGGAGCCGCCGGGGCGGTCAGCTCGAGCCGGAACGTGGTTCTCTCGCCCGGAGCGACTTCCGTGCCGCTCGCGATAGGTAGGCGATGACCGTCGGAACGAAATACCTCCTTCGTGCCCAGGACCGGGCCGAGCTCATAGAGGTCCGTGCGCCGCCAAGTCGACTCACCGGTGTTTCTCATCCTCATATCGACGGCAAACGACTGACCACACTCCGTCGTCCGCGGGAACGGCGCGGAACCCACCTCAGCGGCGTCGCGGCCCCTGGCCACGATCTCGGCGATTGCCTCGGCCAGAATAGCTGTTCCGTCCTCGTTGAAGTGACAGCAGTCGTCGAGATAGAGAGTGCCGGTCGCCTCTTTGAACAGGTACGAGAAATCGTGGAACGACACTCCGTCCTCTCCGGCCCGTCGCGCAATCCGTCTCAACTCCGGATAGCCAGCCTCTACGCCCGGCCGGTACTCGTGATCTTCCCGATAGGCGACCCGCCGTTCCTCGGTCGTCAACGGCTTGGAGCCTTCTACGTATTGATTGGGTTGCAGGAAATGGTAGTACTCGATCCCATTCGCGCTGGAAAGGCGCTGCATTTGAACCGAGCTCTCCCACCACATACGCGCCAAACCCCGGTACAGATCCTCGAGCGCTCCCGGATTCCAGGCCGGGCCCAGCGTCTGATAGCTATCGCCCAGCTGGGTTTCGCTCAACACCGTCGCTTCAGCCCGCGTGGTCTGAAAACCGAGACGGCGGTCGAGCAGATGCCAGACCAGCCCGGCCGTGAAGCTCCAGCGCGACCACGGTTTCGAGAAGAGTTCGGCGAGCTGGGCGCGGCTTTTGCGCAAATAGGCGATCTCTCCGAGCGAGAGCCGCAGCTTCGGTCCAAGCATGGCGACACGGTAGTACCAGTCGCGAGGAAAGAACGGCCACACGTGCTTGGGCACCAGATCGACCGGCGGAAAAGCCACCTCGTTGAAGCCGTCGATGTTGATCACAATCGCTGGCCTGGCGCCGTTGACCAGAAGAAAATTCAAGGCCATGAGCTGCTGCGGCTGCTTGAACCCGCCGAGAGCTGCCGAGGCCACGGTCACTTTCTTACCCGCGAAGCGATCCGAAGCCTCGAGCGCCGCCGCCAGGTCGGCTCCCGAAAGCCGCACGAAGATGTCGGCCACGGAACCACCGAAGACGGCCACGATGACTTGCTGTCGGGGAGACTTCCCGAAGAGGACCTGGGCGCTGCGATCGAACCCCAGCTCTACCGCCCAAGGGACTCTGCCGCCTCTGCGTTTGCGGCCCCGGCGACGCACGGAACCAAGGAAAGGATGCAGCACGTGATCGTCGGCTCTGAACACCGGACGATCCCCGAGCACGCCTTCGGGCAGCGTTTCCGTATCGCCGGTATCGAGAACCTCGTGACCACGGCGAGCCTGGAGCCGGCCGTAGCTGACCAAGCCGCCGGTGAGCACACACAGCGCACCGAAACTCACGATTTCCAAGGTCGAGAGACTCACCAACACGAGAGCGAGAAGCCGGGTTGCGCGACCCCGCATCGCCTTGGACTTTGCCGCAGTGACCACCGATGGCAAGCATATCCGAGACACCGGGGCGGTTGACGACCCAAATCCGGCTCGCGTATCGGCTTGAGCGACCAACACTATCGTGCTGGAATGCGGCTTGGCGGCAAAAGCCGGCGAACCTGAGAGACCATGAAGCGAGTCGCCGCGATCGCCGTCCTGCAGTTGCCCGGGTCTTTCGCCCTGGCTCTGATTCTCCTGCTACAGACCAACACCCTCTCCTCGAACCCAACCTGGACGGCGACCAAGACCACTCTCGCGCGCGGAGTCATGGGCGCCAACCACTTCGTAGAAGGGCGCAAGGCCACCCAGCAGAACGCACTCGACCTCGGTGCATGGCACGGTTATCAGGAGGTGGTCCTCAACCGACCGGTCGGCTCGACCACGAGCCGGATCTCTTTCGATGTCGCCCTCGCAGACGACGCCTACCTGAGCTTCATCTTTAACAAGAAGGAGTCCGGCTTCCAAGGAGTTCGCCTGAGCCGGAACCCGAGATTCGCCAACATGCTCTTCACCGCGGACGGTCAGGGCCGGTTCTTGTCGAAAACCCCGTTTGCGCTCAGCAAGCCGATGATCGGCGCAACGAGCCATGCCATCGACCTGGACTTCGGCGGCGGCGAGCTGCGGCTCAGGGTCGATCGGAAGCTGGAGGGCAGCTTTCCGGCGACCCTCGAGACCGGTACCCAGATAGCGTTTCGCGGAGGCTTCGAGTCCGCGGTGATCGACAACATCAGCATCGTCGATCGAGACTCGAAAGTCTTCCAGGAGGACTTCTTCGAGAGCCGCGGCATCGCGCTGTGGAGCCTCGTCGGCTTCATACTGCTGTCGCTGTCGAGCACGGTGGTGGCCGCTGTGCTCGGGCGCAAGCGTCCGGAGAGCGGCTCGGACCGCACGCTCCTGTTCACCTTGATCACCATGCACCTGGTCCTCGCGATCATGCTGGCCCTTGCCGTGTTCGCCGTGTACTACCTCCAGGGTCGCGCCTATCCATTGGCGGTGGATCTCGAGGAGAACGAGACCCAGTGGGCGCTCAGCGAAGCACGTACCCTGGACCGACACATCCGCCGAACCTACAGCCCAAGGCCGAGACCGGCGACCTACCGCATCCTTTTCGTTGGCTCCTCACAGACCTGGGGCGCCGGCGCGGCCAATCTGCAGGACGTGGTCTCGGAGCAGGTTGGCCGCAAGCTCGGGGCGCGCCTGGCAGAACGCGGTCTCGCGGCCGAGGTCATCAACACGGGGATTTCGGCGCTGGATTCACGACGCCTGATCGGCAGGTTCTACCTGCAGAAATGGATCAACCTGGCTCCACACTTGGTGGTCGTCAATCTCTCCAACAACGACGCCTCTGACACCGAGGATCTCACCCGAAACCTCGAGGCGCTGATTTTGGCCAATAGAGCGAGCGGCATCGAAACCTTGCTGGTCAAGGAGGCGCGCTCGACCGAAACGGAGACCGAGGAAATCGCAGTCAACCACGCGAGGATGCAGGCCGTCGCCGACCGGTACGGCATACCGTGCATCGACATGCATCGCCTCGTGGACGACAGCTACGACGACGGCTTTATATGGTGGGACGCGATTCACCTGACCTCGTTCGGGCAGACCTTCGTGGCCGACCGGTTGGTCGAGGTAATCTGGAGCGAATTCTTCGAGGATCAGACCGCGGAGTACCCGGAGTTTCCCCGCCCCTGAGTCCCGTCGGGTTCTATTGCAACAAGTCGGAGCTCGATAGGCGGTAGATCCGGACCGGACCCTGAGCAGCCCACCGCTGACGGTGACTCGAAACTCGAATCGAGAACGGCGCCGAATCAGGAGCGCGATGCCCCCGGCCAACCACGGCGCCACGAAGAGAGCGTTCGGATACCAAATGGGAGCCAAGTAGCCCATGAGAGTGGCTGTGGCCGCTGCGCCAAGCGCCCAGGCTGTCGCGAGCGGGGCGGATTCGTCAGCGCCTACCAGCACACGGTGGAGTAGGCCTCCCCAGCCAAGGAATGCCGCTGAAAGGAGCGACCACTTCGCCGGGAGAGTCAGTACTCGAAGAGTGACTTCAAAGGGGTAGGGGAAGAAAATCTGACTCTGGTAAAGGAGGAAAGCCAGTACGACGACACTGGCCGCGGCCGCGATGCGGTAGTGCTTGAAGACCAACGGGTGGAACTCGTAGATTGCCGACTGAAGCTAGTCTGATCTTCTCACCAGCTTCGTTGCGAGATGCCGGAAATGTCTGGAGATACAAGGCTTGCGACCGAGGCCGACGCAGGCGTACTCGAAGTACGCCGAGGAAGCCGATGCGAGCGTAACGCAGTAGCTTCTGGCATTTCCGGCGTCGCAGTAGAAGGTTGGTGAGAAGATCAGACTAGGAGCAACTATTGAACTGCTCGAGCTTAGCAGCCCGTTGTAGAAGTCCAGAGAGCCGCGGCGGCACCCGCGAACGGAATAACCCGAGCCAGCAACTTGGAGTTGAATGACTCGGGCTATTTGCCCTGGGGGCTTCCTGGATGCCTTTGTGGCTTGGGTCTCGGGCCGGTCGCGGCCTCGGAGAGGTTTCGATCAGAAGCCCTCAAAGCTTCGTGTGTGCCCCCGGAAGTCTTGCCAAAACGCGCCCTTCCGAGGGCTCTGCTTTGTCCGGCGGTGTCAAACGGCTACCTCCTGATGGCAGTGTACACCTCCGGCTTGGGCCGTCAAGTTTCGACACGAAATTCTTGTCCCGTCGTCGGCCTAGATCTCACGCTCTTTCCACTTGCCGCGGCGGAAGAGCACGACGGCGACGATGGTCATCAACGCTTCGGCTGCGACGATCGATGCGTACACCCCGTTGGGGCCGTAGCCCAGAGTCTTGGCGAGCGTGTAGGCGAGCGGTATCTCGAACAGCCAGAAGCAGAA
>SMUY01079632.1_pt1 | contig 12677 bp, 12 predicted proteins | sample 2456441 | NCBI WGS metagenome assembly SMUY01 (sample SAMN11095931, study PRJNA526329) | marine sediment metagenome | biome: Marine sediment; feature: Surficial sediment; material: Deep marine sediment; isolation source: Hadal surficial sediment | place: Pacific Ocean | collected 2014-11 | depth...
CACACGGCTGCGGTGTATCGTCTGGCATAAGTTATGTCGCCATGCATTCACCACCCAAACATGAGAACAACGCACAATTCACCAAACTGGCCGAGGTCTTCCATAGCCACGATATTCCTGTTCCTGCGATCTGCGCCTCCGACGCATCACGAGGCTATTTCCTGCTGACGGATCTCGGCACTCGCCACCTGATCGATGCCTATGCCGAACACGATGCAGATGCAGCTCTGACTGCGGCGATCGAAACCCTCGTGCGTATCCAAGCCGTCCGCCACCCCGCCATAACACCCTACGAGATAGAGCGTTTTCGAGACGAACTCGAGATATTTCGTGAATGGTTTGTCGAGGGACTCCTGAGTGTTCCATTTCCTGGCTCGCAACTTTATCCCGCGTTTGATGCGCTGATCGAGGCGACTCAGGATCAGCCCCAGTGTTGTGTCCACCGCGATTATCATTGTCGCAACCTCTTGTACGCAGCCGACGGTCAATTCGGCGTCGTCGACTTCCAGGACGCGTTAGTGGGGCCGGTGAGCTACGATCTGGCTTCGCTTCTGCGCGACTGCTATCACCACTTCTCGGAGTCAGAAATCGCCCACTGGCGTAACCACTATCTCGCCAGGACACAGTTCGAGTTAGACGCACAACGTTTCAGCGAGCTGCTGGATTTTTCGGCGGTTCAGCGGCAGCTCAAAGCGATTGGCATCTTCTCCCGGTTGCATCTTCGCGACGCCAAGCCGAGCCATCTGCCGGTGATACTTCCGGTGTTGGATCGGTTGATCGAAGTTACGGATCGCTACCGGGTTTTGCATCCCCTTGCGGGGTGGCTTCGCGATGTTCGACCTCGGGCGGACGCCGTGCTCACAGAACTCGTATGAAAGCGATGATCCTGGCCGCTGGGCGCGGCGAACGGTTGCGGCCAATAACAGACTCGACTCCCAAGCCGCTGCTGGAGGTTGCCGGTGAGCCCCTGATCATCCACCAGATTCGCTGGTTGAAGGCTGCGGGCATCGATGAGCTCGTCATCAACCTGCACTATCTCGGCGACCAGATCGAACAGGCTCTGGGAGCTGGTGACCAATTCGGCGTGAGTATCCGTTACAGCCGCGAAGCGGAATTGTTGGAAACCGGGGGTGGCATAGTTAATGCCCTGCCATTACTAGGCACCGATCCTTTTCTGATATTAAACGGTGATATCTACACCGATTTCCCGTTGAGCGATCTGCAGCGGGAGCTTGCCTGCGACGCTGAACTACACCTGCTACTGACACCGAAACCCGATTTCCGCGAAGCAGGAGATTTCGCTTATGCAAATGGCAGAGTTACCGCCCGCGGAGACGACTACGTGTACTGCGGTATCGCGATACTCCGGCCTGAGATCTTCGCCAACAGACCAGTGACCGCGTTTTCTCTACGCGACATCTTCTTCCCCGCAGTATTGCGCGGCACCGTCTCAGCACAGATCTGGCGAGGTTACTGGACGGATATCGGCAGCCCTGAGCAACTCACCGACGCAAACACCGCGGCTTCTCTCCACCCGGGCGACATATCGGCGTAGCCAACGGTCCATGGGACAAGTACAGGAACCTCTGTAGAATAGTGGCGGTATGGAACCCTGGATTGCACCTTCTATTCTCGCGGCGGACTTCACCCGTCTAGGCGCTGAGATCAATGATGTGTTGGCAGCTGGCGCGGACATCATTCATTTTGACGTCATGGACAACCATTACGTGCCCAACCTCTCGATCGGGCCGCTGGTGCTCAACTCGCTGCGCAAATCCGGCATCGACTGTCTAATTGACGTTCATCTCATGGTCAAACCGGTGGATCGCCTTATCGGCGATTTCCTTGAAGCTGGCGCCACGATCGTCAGCGTTCATCCCGAAACCACTGAACACCTGCATCGAACGCTGAATGTCATCCGCAAAGGAGGTGCCCAACCCGGCATCGTATTCAACCCAGCCACGCCTTTGACCGTGTTAGCAGAGGTCATCGAACTGGTGGATCTGGTGCTGATCATGTCGGTAAATCCGGGTTTTGGTGGCCAGTCGTTTATCGAATCGAGCATTCAGAAGCTCCAGGCGGCCCGTACGCTGATCGAACAGAGCGGACGCCAGGTACGTCTCGAGGTCGACGGTGGTATCAAACCAGCCAACATCGCTCGGGTCGCGGCTGCCGGTGCCGATACTTTCGTCGCAGGCTCGGCCATATTCGCAAGCGACGACTACGCTGCAACGATCCGCGAGATGCGCGAAGCCCTTAACGGCACGGCCAAGAGCTAGGCCCAATGGAGGCTGGATCCTTCTGGCGGCGTCCTTATCCCGGTTATCTATTCGACCTGGATGGAACCCTGGTAGACACGGCTCCAGACATCAGCGTCGCCCTCAATACCGCGCTCGAGCACGAGGGATACCAGCCAGTTGGCGAAGACCATACGCGCCACTGGATTGGTCACGGCGCACGGGTATTGCTCGAGCAAGCGCTCGATCACCAACACCAGTCGCACGACGTTGTAGACTCGATGCTGGAGATCTTCATTGCCCATTATCGGCAACACATTGCTGAGCGCAGTACACCGTACCCCGACGTAGAAGCCAGCCTGGCTGCGTTACGCGCCCGGGGTGCAAAACTTGCGGTAGTCACCAACAAACTCACCACACTGAGCGAAGCTGTTCTAGAAGCGCTTGACCTGATGCAGTTTTTTGATGTTCTGGTCTGTGGCGACAGCACGAACGAACCAAAACCAGCCGCTGCCCCGGCCATCTATGCCGGTGAGAAACTGCAACTCCAGATGATTGACGTGCTGTTCGTGGGCGACTCACAAACCGACGTCGACTGCGCCCGCGCCGCGGGATGTGCTGTGGTTTGTGTGCGTGGCGGCTACAACCACGGCACCTGCGCCGCTGCACTCGGCGCAGACGGCGTGATTGAAACGTTCAAGGACCTCGTTTAGGCTCTGGCAAGTTTCGATCTCTTGCATCTCTTGCATCTCTTGCATCTCTTGTAATCTCTTGCAATTTCGGACCCAACGACTTATGCCCAACAATATCCAGACAATCCGAAACCAGACGGGCATCACGTCGATTGCGTCACTGTGGATGCTGCCAACGGCCCATCTTTGGCGATAGTCAAATCGAGAGGGGCCACATGTAGGGGCTGGGCTTACGCATCCAACTTTTAAGAGATCATCATGAACGAAGAACAATTTTCCCGACTGGCTGAGGAAGGTTTCAACCGAATACCCGTCGTCTTCGATACACTGGCGGACCTCGATACACCGCTGTCCACCTATCTCAAACTCGCAAAAGGACCTTATTCTTACTTGCTGGAGTCCGCCCAGGGCGGTGAGAAGTGGGGTCGCTACTCCATCATCGGCTTACCGTGTAACACGGTGCTCAAAGTCTCAGGCCCTCACATTACCATCGAGACGAACGGTGCAGTGACCGAGGAAGTGGAGACAGATGACCCACTGACCTTCATCGAGGCATTCCAACAACGCTACAAAGTGGCACCGCTCCCCGAGTTACCGCGATTCTACGGTGGTCTGGTGGGTTACTTCGGCTACGACAGTGTACGTTATGTAGAGAAACGGCTGGCGCACTCCGCTCCGCCGGACCCCCTCGGCACCCCCGATATCCTGCTGATGGTTTCCGAAGACGTTGTGGTTTTCGACAATCTCAAGGGACGCATGCAGCTCATCAGCCTGGTCAATCCTAACGATCCCAATATCTACCAGCGCACGTGCGAGCGGCTGCAGGACCGTGCGCGCGAACTTGACAATGCGGTGCCAAGCATACCGGCTTCCACGACCAACCAGCGGGTGCTCGAAAGCGATTTTCAGTCCGGCTTCGGGGAATCGGGGTTCAGGCAGGCAGTAGAGAAGATCCGCGACTACATCAAGGCCGGTGACGTCATGCAGGTGGTTCTTGCCCAACGTATGTCACTACCATTTGGCGCTGACCCCATCAACCTTTACCGCGCGCTCAGAAGTTTGAATCCGTCTCCGTATATGTACTTCATGGACCTCGACGAGTTTCAGATTGTCAGCTCTTCCCCCGAAATTCTTGCGCGGCTCGAAGGCGATACGATCATCAACCGTCCGCTGGCGGGGACCCGACGGCGTGGTTATACCCCCGAAGAAGATGCGGAGATGGAAGCAGAGCTGTTGGCCGATCCAAAGGAGATTGCCGAACATCTGATGCTCATCGATCTTGCTCGCAACGACGTCGGCCGGGTAGCCCAGGTCGGATCCGTGGAGGTCACCGAGCAGTTCACTATCGAGCGTTATTCTCATGTAATGCACATCTCCAGCAATGTCGTTGGCAAACTCGCTTCCGGTAAAACGGCCATGGACGTGTTACGCGCCACGCTACCGGTGGGCACGTTGTCCGGCGCACCGAAGATTCGTGCCATGGAGATCATCGACGAGCTAGAGCCTGTGAAACGCGGCATCTATGGCGGGGCGGTGGGTTACCTCGCGTGGAACGGCAACATGGACACCGCCATCGCGATTCGGACGGCTGTCATCAAAGACGGTACGCTCTATATCGAAGCGGGTGGCGGCGTGGTCGCCGACTCCATCTCCAAACTCGAATGGAAAGAAAGCATGAACAAGGGTAGAGCGATATTTGAAGCCGCTGCGATGGCTGAGGCTCGCTTCGAGAATCTCGAGGATCTCACTCTCCCATCGCCTCCGGAGCGCGATTGACTTCCACGGTGCTCCTGGGCGCTCCGAGAATCAGCACCAGAAGCGCCGGAAGGAGGGTGAGGTTGGCAACGAACGATAGCGCCATCGCGATCGCAACGAGCAGGCCAAACATGATTGTCGGCACGAAGTTCGAGAAACAAAGTACCGAAAAACCGACGATGACCGTAGCGCTCGTGAAATACATTGCACGACCGATCGTCGCGTGGCTCCAGGCGACGGCGAGGCGAACGTCTTTCTCGTCGTCGTACTCTTCCTGAAAACGATGCAGGTAATGGATGGCATTGTCCACACCGATGCCAACGCTGACGGCGGCAATGGTGGTGGTCATCATGTCCAGCGGTATCCCTGCATAACCCATGAAGGCGATCACCGTCGCAGCCGCGAGTATGTTGGGGATGAGACCAATCAAGGCATAAAGCAGCGAACGCAGCAGCACCAGCAACATCAGGAAGGCAGCCAACAGTACGTATCCCAGCGAATCGAGCTGAGAATCAAAGAGCTGCAGCAACATGCTGTTGAAGAGCACCATCATACCGGTGACCTGCACATCCTCCGCACTCATTTCGAGATCTGTCTGCACAAATTCGATGATGTCGGCGACCAGTGCGTTTCGATCGAAACTCGGTCCACTTTCGATCACCCGTGCATTCAGGCGGACTTCTCCGTATGCGGGTGAAGCATAGGGGTATATGAGTTCTCCTCGGAGTTCCTCGGGAAGCACATCGAGCACCCCGGCTATCTGCAGACCGGTCAGTGGTTCACCGTCGGTAAACTCACGGGCTAACCTTTCCAGTGAGGCGAGCGACACCACCTTGCCGATCTCGGGCCGAGCTTCCAGGTAGCTATGTAAGTTTTCGATGCGATCGAGCTTGTCGCGGGTGAACCAGTACCGTTCGGGGTAGGCCTCTGCGGTCGTCTCATCAGCGAAAAAGTCATCTTCAAGTTCACTATCATCAAGTTCCTCAAACGGGGCAAAACGCAGAATCACGTCGAAGGGCATGGTTCCACCGAGGTGCTGATCGATGTAGCGCATGCCCTGGTTGATATCTGTGTCGGACTGGAAGTAGTCGATGAACCGGTTGTCCATGTTCACCTTGCCTACCCCGAAACCCACGACGATCGACCAGACCACCACCACACCCAATATGCCTTTGTATCGCCAACGGGAAAATTCACCCATGACCCGCGTTATCCCAAGCTCCTGGATGAGTGGCCCGCGTGGCGAAGCGCGCCCGAGCAACAACAACACCGCCGGAAAAAAAGTGAAAGTCAGCGTGAAGGCGATCGCTATCCCGAGACACATCATCCAGCCGAAATCTTCTACCGGCACGATCCGGCTGACGGTGAGCGAGCCAAAAGCGGCCATCGTGGTCAGCGCCGTATACAGACAAGGCGCAAATTTGCTCAACATCGTCTCCGAAACCAATGCCCCGATCGGAATAGTCATGTCCAGGTGCAACAATTCGCGATAGCGCACAATGAGATGAATGATGAGCGAGATGGTTGTGATGGCCAGCAGCGAGACAAAGTTGGACGAAATAACCGTGGCTGGCCGTTGCACATAACCCAACACACCAACTGTCAACAGAATGGCAATCGCGCTCGTAGCGATGGGCAGCAGCACCCAGCGCGCCCGGTGAAAAAACAGATACAACACGACCATGACGATCGCGATGACGCCGCCGCCGAAAACTATCAGATCACCCTTTGCAAAAGCGATCATGTCGGCGGCGATCATCGGTACGCCACCCAGATGTAATACACCGCGATCCGCATAAGATGTCCGCACGCCACGAACGGCAGCGATGAGATCCACGCGACGGTCGAGAAATGCTTCACGAAGCGTCAGGTGCCGGTCATTTAGTTCGCCTAAGCGGGTGGATTCGCGCAGGTTGAGGTTCTTTTTTGCCCGCAATACATCACGCTCGGCAACCACTTCATCGAGCGCATCGTCAGACGCAAGATCGATTCGCATCGCGGTGGCGCGCCCATCGCGCGAGATCAACAGCTCGCTGAAAAGGGGACTGCTGGTAAGCTCTGCCTCCGCCAGATCCAGATCGATATCAGCAGAACGTAGATTACGAAACCCCTCCTTGAGCGCATCTAACGGTACCGGCGGACTCTTGATGAGTGGCGCATCGAGTATCGAGAAAACCCCCCGTATCCCTTCAATCGCGCTAATTTCAGCGGTCAGGCTTTCGAGGTGAGCGACGTTGTCTGCGTCGAGGGCACGGCCTTCATGGGGAGCAAACGTGAGTAAGAGAAATTTGTCCCCGCCAAATCTTTCTGCCACCTGCTTGTAGTTGGCAAGATCAGGATCACCCTCGACAACGAGCGTGTCGGAGGACGCATCAAAACTGAACTGGGTGGCGAAATATCCAGCAATCCCCATCACGACGAGCAAGACGCTCAGAATGGCTTTCGGATAACGCAGCATGCGAATGTAGGCTTTAGCCGCCAGATTCAGCAAGTTGTCACCCTGGCTATTTCAGGCCTGATCAACATGGGCAATTACGATCGTAGAAACCGGGCTATTGTTTGGTGTCGCAGCCCATTAATCAACTCGCCCAACGCCCCAGGCAGTCGCTGGTTTTCCTAGTGGGGCTAGCGGGATCAGGCCGCGAGGGCGCCCTCGATGGTTTCTCGGATAGCGGCTAACGTGAAGGGTTTGGAAAGGTAGGCCACGTAGTCCATGCCCTGTACTTCCCTGACCGAATGCCCGGTCATGAAAACGATCTTGAGGTCTGGCACCCGTTCGCGCAACGCGTTATAGACTTGCGCACCGGACATTTCCGGCATATCGAGATCCAGCAGGATGAGATCGAAGTCAGATTCCGAAAATTCTTCCAACGCCCGCTCACCGCTTTCGACAACTGCTGCCTCGTATCCGAGCGCGACCAACATCTGCTGAGCAACAGAACGCACCATATCGTTATCATCAACGACTAATATTTTTGCGTCTGTCATGTTCTGCCTTTACTGCCGGGATTGCCTACAAAGCATAGGCCGATCTGCAACCAACGCAAGCCTTCGCATAGCGAGGGTAGCAAACACGAGGCTAGCCGTGAGAATCCTCAGGCGTTTGAGAGAGCACTGAAACTGACCTCATCGATGTTTGATCCACACACGATGGCGCCCACCCGGCGCCCTTGGAGTTTCTCCCGCAGTGGGCCACATATTGCGGCAGTGGCAGCGGCACCGGCAGGTTCAACGGCAAGCTTCATCTCATCGAACAATAGACGCATCGCCTGGCGCATCTGATCATCCGTTATCAACACCAACTCATCAACATGGCGTTGGCAGAACGTGAAGGTCATCGGTGTTGTGAACGGCGGCGCAAGACTATCGGCAATCGTATCGATCTCGTCCATGCGTACCGGTTCGCCCGCTGCAAAACTACGCATCATCGTGTCGGCACCGACCGGCTCGACGCCGAATACTTCGATCTGCGGTGCTAGGAGCTTTGCAGCGGACGCGATGCCGGACAACAACCCACCCCCGCCTATCGGCACGACAATCGCATCCAACTGCGGCGATTGGCGCAGCCATTCCAATCCCACGGTCGCTGTTCCAAGCGAAATGTCTCTGCCGTCAAATGGGTGAACCAGTGTTCGCCCCTCGTCAGCCACGAGCTCTGCCGCACGTTCAAAAGCAACGGCGCCGTTTTCGGCCATCTCCACCTCTGCGCCGTAGGCAAGTGCTGCGTCGATACGAAATTGATTTGCGCTTCGGAGCATCACCACTTTGGCAGACACATCCAGAACCTGGGCGGCATATGCCACCGCGATGGCATGGTTGCCCGCACTGACCGCCGTAACGCCACACCTTTTCTCGCTGTCACTGAGATTCAACATGACATTGAGAGCACCGCGCGCTTTGAAGGTGCCGGTCACCTGAAATAATTCGAGTTTCAGATGCACCTCAGTGTCGGCGCCGATACACCGCTCGAGTCTGGTGCCACGCCAGCGGTGTACGGGCGTAGTGACGATGTACGGATTGATCCGCTCAAGCGTAGCTTCAATCTCGTCCAACGTCAGGTCTTCGATCATTGTCGCGACTCCAGCTGGGCAACCCAACTGTTCAGTTGATCAATATCTACGCCGATACCGCCGCACACCACGACGAGAACAACCGCAGCACTTCCGAGACATTCCGCGCCTTCGTATATCAGCGACAACCCCGCGCCACAAGCAGGCTCCACCAAAATCCGATGACGGTTCGCAAACTCCAGGCAACCCCTGACGGCGGCGTCATCCGAAACGACAACCGATCGAACGGGATGTTTTCCAGTCCAATCCAGAGCCGCGTCGGCTACCCGACGCGCACCCAGACACTTAGCAATAGAAGTGATCTGTGGAAGTACAACCGGTTCCCCTGCCGACATTGCGGCATGCAGAGATTCGGCCCCTGCGGTTTCCACCGCGATAAGTGGTACATCGGACCAACCGGCTCGATGCATACCTTCGAGCACGCCGCAAAGCAAACCCCCGCCACCCACTGTGACGACAACCAGATCGGGTTTACCGTGACTTTCAGCAACCTCGTCGATCAGCGAACTGTGGCCATGCCACAACGTAGGATGATCGAAAGGGGGGATGTAGGCGGTACCTTCATCTCCTTCATCAAGAGCAATTCTCCGGGCCTCCTCATCCGCTTCGTCCCAGACATCGCCGACAACTTGAACTTCAGCGCCCATCAAGGCAAGCGCCTGACGAGTCGAATCAGGCGTCGTCGCCGGCACCACTACCAACACAGGCAACGACAACTCACGTCCAGCATAAGCCACGGCGTAGCCGGCGTTACCTCCCGACGAAGAGATAAAACGGGTGCAGCCTGCTGATTTGAGTTCCTGGCAGAGGAGGCCAATACCTCTGATCTTGAAGGAGCCCGTGGGTTGCAGGCACTCCATTTTCAACCACACGACCTTTCCGAGAGCCGCTTCGACTTCAGCGTCCCGAAAAATCGGCGTTCGGATATGCAAAGCCCCTCCGTTCAACATCGGGGCATGGTAGCTGACTTCTGTACTGTGAACACGCGTAGTCCGGGATCGAACTTAAGCGAGTTTCGTTCAGGGTTTGTTTAACTACCCGGCGATAGCATGTCCGACATCAACCCACGGTGTGGAGTGCATGAACCATGAATCCTAGTGTCTATCTTCTCGTTGGCTCGCTGGCGATCGGAGTCGCCGCTTACGCAAATGCAGAACACGACTCAATCGAAACGCTTCCGTCGGGTGAGTCCTACCGAGCGTACGCACGAGTGATCAGCGTGGACCCAATCGTTACGCGCCAGGTAACGACAGAACCGGAAAGCCGTTGCATATGGGTTCGCGAAGACCAACCCCGGTATTACCGCGACGCCCGGGGTCACTGGCGACACACGTATCGACAGGATCGATATGAACGGCGTTATGAACACCGCCACCGTTCCGCTGCGCCCAGCATCATCGGTGGGTTGTTGGGATCTCTGGTGGGATACCAATTTGGCGGCGGACACGGCAAGACGGCTCTGACTATTGCCGGAGCAATCGCGGGTGCATCCATCGGTAATCAGATTGCTCACGGCAACAACGATGATTACTCATCACACCGTGTTCAACGCTGTCATACCACTGATCAATCCCGCGTCGTGAAAGAAAATGATGGCTACCTGGTCACCTATCGTTATAACGGCGAGACCTTCACTAAGCGCACGTCTACTCGTCCTGGAAAGCGCATTCCCATAAACGTTCGCGTTACACCCTATGAGGAGTAACAACCAAAATGCCGAACATTCGGCACATCCTGCCGAATGTTCGGCGCATCTTGCCCGATTGTTCGGTTGTTCAGTTTCCGTTCAGAGACGCAACCCTAAGCTCCACTCAAACCATGGAGGAAGTATATGAAAGCTCGACTCCTCAAACCGGAAGCCAACCTGAAGTTTTTCGGTATCTCCCTAGCCTTGCTGCTGATCGTAGCTGCGCCGTTAACACACGGTGCCGCTTCCGGTCCGGTGGTACGGCTTTTTCCAACGACAGTGCTCGAGGATATTCGCGAGACCGGTCAAGTGGCCGAAGAGATGGAAAACAACTTACAACAGGTCATCCATCGCCTAGATATGCAACAGCAGCTCTTTGAAGAAAGCCTGTGCCAGGGTGCAGATAGCGATCAAGGTTGTGCACGCATCTCCAAACAACTCGGCGCCACCTATCTCGAAATGTTGAACGTGATGAGCGAACGGCTTCCCGAGATGGTACGAGCGGTCAACCGTACCCGCTCGAGCCTGGAAAAACGTCTGCGGCAGGAACTCGGCCAACGTATGACGCCCACGTTGCTGCAGAACGCTTTGCTCGGTGAGAATAATGTGCGGACTACTTCCCGACCTGAATTGCGTGGCCGCTCAGGGGTGCGACTTTCCGACCGTTTTAAACAGTATTACCAGCTTGTAGCGACGCATAGAGAAGGTCCTGGCAAGTCGCTCGCGGTAGTGGCTGCCGACATCTACCTCGACATGGAGGAAGCAGCGCAGCTCTTAGCCGCAACCCAGGAAGAGATCAGCCGTGCATCGCTCATGGAGCAGCTGAACCAGTCGTTCGGTCTCATTACACCGGAGATGGCTAACATCGTAAACGGTGTAAAGGAAATTTTGTTTGGTGAGGCTGCAAACGAGTTGCCAATTGCCTCTCCTCCTTACGTAATCGGCCAAACCGATTTCGTAAGCCCCCTGCAAATGTAACCAGAAACATAACCGGAGATATGACGATGATGCGCACGTTTATTTTCTTGTGTTGCACCGCGCCGTTTTTCGCCGCGTGCACCAACACACCTGTTGCCGATCACTGCGTCGGCAAGTTCTCTGCAAATCTATCCACCGCAATCGGCGACGCCGAGGATCGACTGGCAAGTGGATGTGAGTATCACTTCAACAGCTATTTTAACAACCTCCTCGCCGTCGCAGAGGCAAACCCAACGCCGGAAAACAAGAGCATTTTCAGCGACCATCTCATCAACGTAAACGAGATGGGCGTGATCAGCCAACGCCAGGCGCGCGAGCTCTACAATCGCTACTTCAACGTAAAGTTCGTTTCGTTTACTGGCGACTACAATACATGCGCACAAACCTGTCCCATCCAGGCTCACGTGATTTCCAACATGAAAGGCGAACTCCAGGATAAACAGCTCGGGCTATTACGGGTGAGTTCTGACAAGGCCAGTTACTATCGCGCGGACAATCTGCTGAAGGAAGCGCAGTTGGTTCTCGAAGCCACCTGCCGAGCTTGCGCCGCCGGTCACGCTCAGTGAAACAGAGCTCCTGGGGCTTCGGCTGGGGAGCGGGGATCGGTGTTATGTTGGCGCTTCTTGCGTTACTGATCGCTGAACCCGCTTCCGAGTCTGCCGCGGTCACTAGCGGCGAATCCCTCGGGAGCTGGCTTAACGCCAACCTTGGCCACTCGATCTGGCTGTTCGCGATCGTGTTCACCCTGTATGTTTTTAACCTTCGCCGGTTAAACAAATTGATCAACACAGACAGCCAGCTTCGTGATGTGGTCGAGCTCGACCAACTTCTGGACGTGTGGATTCATCTGTTCGTGGGAATCGGCGTGATCTGGACGGCCGTTGGTATGCGCAGCGCACTGCAATCTGCACTGGGCGATCCTGGTGGAGCGTTGACCGATAGTGCGAGCAACGTACTTCGTAAGCTGGTTGACGGCGGCATATTGTTGGCACTCACCACTACCATAGTTGGCGGCGTAGGCGGCTATCTGATGCGCCTCGGTAAAACGGTTCTCGTGGGCGCGGGTCTGCAGGATTTTTATGAAGAGATGAACCGCCGCGAGATGCGGCAACTCATTTCAACGGCCGAGCGTATCGAAGCGCGCCTCGACAGCATCGGCAGCAAATCCTGGTCGAGCACGACAGCAACTTTGAGCGGCTCACAATGAACCGCAACTCCCCGCTGCACGGACTCGACGGTGAGAGCCTGCAGACCGACG
>SMUY01296712.1_pt1 | contig 12670 bp, 9 predicted proteins | sample 2456441 | NCBI WGS metagenome assembly SMUY01 (sample SAMN11095931, study PRJNA526329) | marine sediment metagenome | biome: Marine sediment; feature: Surficial sediment; material: Deep marine sediment; isolation source: Hadal surficial sediment | place: Pacific Ocean | collected 2014-11 | depth 0-1...
AGAGATGCCCAGTTTCGGTACGGCGGCGGCGTTAATGCACTCTGCCACCTTGGCACGGATGGTGTAGTCCTGGTAGGCCGGAACCGCCAGCGCGACCAGGATGGCCACGATCGCGATTACGATCATCAGTTCGATCAAGGTAAAACCTTTCTGTACTCGTTTCATGTTAATCATTAAATCTACCCTCCAATGGTAATGGCGATCAGAACGACATCGCCTGATCATTCCTCCCGTGAAACTTGGGATGCATCCTATGTAATGCAAACTGCGTGCCAAAAATTCAAAACTGTTGGAAAACAACAGGCTAACAGATATTTTTGTGTTAAAAAATAGATAGTTCTAACACATTTTGTCATTAAGTGACAAAATGTGTCACTAACGTACCGTTAATTATAGGAATACAGGCATACTCTGCCGTCCTGCCAGAACCGCGGGCTGGCCGGAGCGGCCATCCTGAGTGCTTCGGTGCGCATTTCGATATGGCGGATTTCGTGGATCGAAAAAGCCAGCATGCCCAGGCACAACACCATCCCGGTGATCACCGCCAGCAACGCCAGGCGGCGCCTCGTTCCAGGTTGAGGATGTGTAGCGGGCAGGGCGCCGAGTAACCAGCCACAGATCAGCACCGCGGTGACCTGGCTGGCCGGCATGATCAGTAAGCCGCTGAGGCAGGCGTGCAGGGCGGCGGCAATGACACCCGACGCCAGCATGGTTTGCAGGATGTGCGGTTCATCGCCCGAACCGGGTTGCAGCCTGAGCCGGCGCAGCAAGGCCCATGCCAGGTATGCACATACCGCGAGGATCAAAAGGGTCGCCGGAAACCCCCACTCTGCCAGCAGTTGCAAGGCAAAATTATGCGGGTGGGCAGGATGGAGGGCGGGCCCTGCGCAGTCGAAACGCATCGGGCCGGCGCCCAGCCACGGATTCGCCACGGCATCTTCCCAGGCCAGGGACCACAGATGCGAGCGGCCGGATGTATGCATCATCGCCCGGCCAAGCGATTGTTCCACAAAGCCTCCGCCACCCGGGGCCAGTATGCTGTGGCCGGCCAGTACGGCGGCATACAGAGCAAAACCCAGCGCCACGCCACCCAGGTGCAGCCTCAACCAGCTCATTCTTAGCCGTGGCACCAGCAATGCCAGCAGCACCAGGGCGGTAATGAGACTGGCGAAACTGCCCCGGCCACCAGTCATCAGCAACAGGCACCATTGCAGCCCAAGCAGGAAAACAGCCGCGATCTTCAAGCGTGGTCCGCCACCCAATATGAACGGCAGTGCGGCCAGTGCCGGAATGGTCCAGCTTTGTATCTGGTTGTAGAACCGCGGGTGGGCGAAACGGATCAACATCTGTTGGTAACTGAATTCGATGCCCATGGACCAGCCTGCCAGCAGGCCTGTGAACTCCTGCAGCGCCACAACGATCCCGAGCAAGGCGATGACCAAAATTGCCAGGCGGTCGAAACGCCCCCCGACTGCCGCACGGCAGGCAGCCACTACCAACATGGAAATGACCAGCACAGCCAGCATGGTGACATCAGCCAGCCCGTAGCCGGGGTGCGGAAAACGCAGCGCAGAAATGATGCCAAGACCCGCAGCCAGGACAAGGAACAGTCCGGCCCATCGGGGAATGCGCCCGAGTTGACCCGCCAGCGACTGACGCACCGTTGGGCTGAGCAGGGCGGTCAGCAGGATGGTGAGTAACACGGTCAGTTCAAGGAGACGTTTGGCGTTGAAAACACCAAGCTGTGGAATCAGGTCAAAGCCTGAACTCAGGAGCAGGAATGCGCCCAGGATTCCCGGAATGATCAATGCGCCCGTTGCCGCCTGGCGGGAATGGTTCATGCCCTATGATTGCCGGGGCAGCACAAGGATTGCAGCTTGCATGGCAGGGCCAGCCACTGCTGGGGCGTCAGTCAATGCCAAACTTCTTCAGCTTGTAGCGAAAAGACCGGAAACTGATACCCAGCAGGTCGGCGGCCCGGGTTTTGTTATAGCGGGCCTTTTTGAGTGCGTCTTCGAGCATCTGTTTTTCAATGTCATCGATATAGGTATCCAGTGACTGCTCCTGCTCGCGTTCCGGCGTGTCCAGGTTCGGGTCCTGCACGCTGACCTGCTCCAGCATCAGGTCTTCCGGCATGATGGTGTTGCCTTCACACATGGTGACCGCGCGCTGCAGTATGTTGATCAACTCCCGAACGTTGCCGGTGAAGGGATGTTGCACCAGGGCATCCATGGCCTGAGTGGAGATATCCGGGGTCTCGCCCTCGGCCCACTGCTCAGCAATCTCCTTGAGAAAATGCCTGGCCAGCATTGGAATATCCTCGCGGCGCTCGCGCAGGCTGGGCATCGGTAATTCGATCACATTGAGCCTGAAAAACAGGTCGCTGCGAAACTTACCCGCTTCCACCAGTGGTTTCAGACCCTGGTGCGTGGCACTCAGAATCCGTACATCCACCAGGACTTCATTGCTGGCGCCGATCGGACGGACCGCTTTTTCCTGGATGGCCCGAAGCAACTTGACCTGCATGTGCAGGGGTAAGTCTGCCACTTCATCCAGTAGCAGGGTGCCGCCATCGGCAGCCTGGAATAGGCCCTCCTTGTCCGCATTCGCCCCGGTGAAACTGCCCTTGCGGTGGCCGAAAAATTCGCTTTCCATCAATTCGGTCGGGATTGCTCCGCAGTTCACCGGCACAAAAGGCTGTTCCGCCCTTGGACCCAACTCGTGAATCAGCCTGGCAGCCAGTTCCTTGCCCGAACCCGACTCACCGCTGATCAGGACCGGTGCCTGGCTCCTGGACAGTTTTTGAATCATCCGGCGTGCCTTGTTGATCGCCTCTGATTCGCCGGTCAGTCTTTCAAGCATGGGGTCTGGTGTGGCGACCGACTCCCGGGCCTGGCCGCTTGCTGGTGATTCATTGTCACGCAATTTCAACGCCGTATTGACCAGGCGCCTGAGAATGCCCAGGTCAACAGGCTTGGAAACAAAATCGAATGCGCCCGATTTCAATGCAATCACCGCATCTTCCACTTTCCCGTGTGCGGTGATGACCGCGGCCGGAAGGTTTGGATGGTGTTCAGAAATCTCGCGTACCAGGTCCAGGCCATTACCGTCAGGGAGACGCATGTCGGTCAGGCAAAAACTGAAGTTGTGATCCAGCAGTGCGCGCCGGGCTTCGCCCAGGTCGGCAACCGCGGTGACCTTCAGGCCCATGCGGCTGAGCGTAAGATTCAACAGTTCAAGAATATCGGGTTCGTCATCGACAATCAGGACGTGCTGTTGTTCATCATGGCTCGGCATGTTTGTATTCGTCCGGTTGAATTTCCTTTTCCTCGCTGCCCCTGGCCATGGCCAGCCTGACATGGAAGCGTGTGCCTCGCTCGGTTGATGAGTCTACCGTAATTTCGGCCTGGTTCGCTTCACACAATTGCCGCGCCACGTACAGGCCCAGTCCTGATCCTTGCCGGCGCGTGGTGAAGAATGGTTCAAATATGTTTCCGATTCGGTCTTCCGGAATTCCAGGCCCATTGTCCTCGACGCTGACCACGCAATAGCCGCTGTTTTGCTGGCGATTCAGGCACAGCGAAACGCGGGGCTCTTCGTCCTCCCGGCCCGCGTGTTCACCCGCGTTCTCCATCAGTTTCCACAAGGCCTGGTGCAACTGGCTGCGATCAAACATGACCATCAGTTCCTCATCATCAACTTCAGTCCCCAGTTCCAGCTTCAATTCCAGCGCCGGCATGGCGCCCCGAAATTCTTCCACCAAATTAACCAGCCAGCCCGACAGTTCAAACAGTTCAGGCCGGGACTTTTCACGCCTCGATAGTTGCAGAATGTTTTCGATAATGCCATTCATCCGTCGTGACTGGTTCTGGATGATGTCTACCAACCTGCTTTCAGCCAGGGTTATTACCTCCGATTCTCCAAGCAATTGCGCGGCGTGACTGATGGCCGCCAGCGGGTTGCGAATCTCGTGTGCAATACTGGCTGAAAGTTTGGCCAGTGAATTGGCGGACATTTCGATTGCCCTTTGCGCCACGACGTCGTTGTCTTCCAGAAATATCAACACATGGATATCGCGGTTACCGGGTAGTAATACGAACTTTGGAACCACCTGCGCCTGGCTGGCCTGCAAAGTGACAGCGCCAGTCTCAGCAGTCGGATCGTCCTGCCATGCCTTCATAGCGGTAAAAAGTTCTGCTGATACATCGGGCAAAATGCGCTCCAGTGCCGGTGGACTGCCCAGCAGGAACCAGGCTGATTCATTCATTAACCGGATTTCGCCGTCGCGATCAACCGCGAGTACGCCGCTGCGCATCCTGCGGATGATCAATTCATTGATTTGCTCAAGCCGGGTCAGGGTTCTTTCCTGGCGTTCTGCGATCAGCCGATAGTCCCGAACCCAGTTGGCCATCAGGTGCGCGAGGATGGCGGTGAGGAAGTTGGTAACGCCGAAGAGGCCGGAACGAAGCAGGTTTTCTACCTCACCGCTGCGCAGCAGTCCGCCCATCACGGACTCGCCAATGACCGCCAGGGTGGCGATTGAGGCAAGAAGCAGGGCCAGGCGCAGAGGCAGCACAATGGCAGCAGAAACACAGATAAAAACCAGTAATACGGCCAGGCCACTGTCGAGGCCGCCGAAAATGTAAAACAGCAGGGTCAGGAAGCCGATGTCGATAAACAGGGAAGTCTGGGCGAGGTAGAAAAAATTCGCGTTTTCGCGTCTCTGGGCAATGAACAGGTATGCGGCCAACACAAAATATGCCGACAGCGTGGTCAGGGGCAGGGTCGGGCTCTCGAATGTCACGCCCTGAACGAGGGCACCGGACAGGAAGGCAAATGTAAGTGCCAGGCTGATAAACAACCTGAAGTAACAGAGGTAATTGACCACGCGCTGCGTGAGCGTCGCGTTCAATGGATAGGCTGAAAAATCTGCGCTCTGGCCCATATTGATCCGTTATCAGTGAGTGGACTGTGTTTTCATGGATTTCTGGACCGGAACCACATGAGCCGACAGTATATCATCATCAATTATTAGGCTTACAGTCTTTGATTTAGTGGTTGTTTCAAGGGAAAATATGCGTTTGGTCAAACGATCATCGCGGCACCCGGAATCCGACGCCAAATCATTCTGCAGGAGACAACATGAATTTTCATGAGTACCAGGCAAAAGAATTGTTCGCCAATTACGGCATACCCGTTCCGAGAGGCATTCTGGCGCGCACGCCGCATGAAGCAGCCGCAGCGGCAAAAGATCTGGGTGGAAACAAGTGGGTCGTCAAGGCACAGGTTCACGCCGGCGGACGCGGCAAGGCGGGTGGCGTAAAACTCGTACGCAGCCATGAAGCGGTCCGCAGCGAAGCAGAACACATGCTGAACATGAAAATCAGCACCTACCAGACCGGTGGAAGGGCATTGCCGGTTGATTCAGTGCTGATCGGTGAAGCGGTTGATATCGAGGCGGAATTATACCTGTCGGCGCTGGTTGACCGGGTGTACCACTGCGTCACATTCATGGGCTCAGCGGCCGGTGGCGTCGATATTGAACAGGTGGCCGCCTCCGAGCCGGAAAAAATTATCACCATCAAGGTCAACAATACTGCCGGTCTGCAATCCTACCAGTCCCGCCAAATGGGTTTCGGCATGGGGTTGTCTGCGAAGCACGTCAGGCAGCTTGGAAAAATAATGCATGGCCTTTACCGAATGTTTGTCGACAAGGACCTGAGCCTTGTTGAAGTTAATCCATTGATTATTGACGGCAACGATGATCTGCTCGCACTGGACGCCAAGATCAACGCCGATGACAACGCGCTGTTCAGACACCCAGAACTGGCTGCAATGAGGGATGAGGCGCAGGAAGATCCCACCGAGGTGGAAGCCAGCCGGCATGACCTGAATTATGTCACGCTGGACGGCAATATCGCCTGCATGGTGAACGGCGCGGGCCTGGCCATGGCGACCATGGACGTGGTCAAGTTGAATGGGGGTGAGCCCGCCAACTTCCTCGACGTGGGCGGGGGCACCAACGCAAAGCGTGTTGAAGAAGCGTTCAAGTTGATTTTATCCAGTGATCGCGTTGAGGCGATCCTGGTCAATATTTTTGGCGGAATCGTACGTTGTGATCTGATTGCGGAGGGCATCATTAACGCGGTGCAGGAAGTAGGTGTTGAGATTCCAGTCGTGGTGCGCCTGGAGGGCACAAATGTGGAAAAAGGCCGGCAGATGCTGGCAGAAAGCGGTCTGGCGCTGACGCCGGCCACCGACTTGAACGATGCGGCACAGAAAGTTGTGGCCGCCGCAGAGGCCAACAAGGGAGCAGTACAATGAGCGTACTGGTCAACGCCGATACAAAGGTCATCTGCCAGGGATTCACCGGCAACCAGGGCACATTTCACTCTGAGCAGGCCATTGAGTATGGCACCCGGCTGGTGGGTGGGGTGACGCCGGGCAAAGGCGGGCAGCAGCACCTTGGCCTGCCGGTATACAACACGGTATTTGAGGCAGTGGAAGAAACCGGCGCCGGGGCCACGGTCATTTACGTACCCCCGCCCTTTGCGGCGGACGCAATCCTGGAAGCCGCGGATGCCGGCATAAGCGTGATTGTCACGATTACTGAAGGCATTCCGGTGCAGGACATGATGCGGGTGAAAGCGGTTTTAGCCGACATGCCGGATACCTGGATGATCGGACCCAATTGCCCCGGCATCATTACCCCGGGGGAGTGCAAAATCGGCATCATGCCGGGCCGGATACACAGTAAGGGCAGGGTCGGTGTGGTGTCGCGCTCGGGGACCCTGACCTATGAGGCGGTTTACCAGACGACGCTCGCCGGGCTGGGACAGTCGACCTGCATCGGTATCGGCGGGGACCCGATCCAGGGCATGAGTTTTATTGATGCGCTCAGGCTGTTCCAGGACGACGAGGAAACCGAGGGCATGATCATGGTTGGTGAAATTGGCGGCTCCGCTGAGGAGGACGCAGCAGAATTCATTGCCGCATATGTCACCAAGCCCGTGGTCGCTTACATCGCAGGTGTGACTGCGCCGGCGGGCAAGCGCATGGGTCATGCAGGCGCCATTATTGCCGGTGGCAAAGGCACCGCGGAAGCCAAGTTCAAAGCCCTGGAAGAGGCAGGCGTGCGCACCGTTCGCTCACCCGCTGACCTCGGTTCGGCGATCAGTCAAAGCCTGGCTGATTAGCCCGCATATTGCACCCAGGTGGACCGGTAAATGAATATTTGTACGATATTTTAATAGCTTATGGCCGCCTTGATGCTTGTACAAAAAATACGGTTTGTCCTATCCGGGTTTGCGCTGCATCTGGCTGCACATTTCGGCCGATCCTTGTTGATCCATAGCTACCGCTATGCTTCATCGAACGGTCGACCAAACTATTTCGCCAGCTACACCGCAAAACCGGATCCCTGGTGCAGTATGCGGGCTAGAGCACAATGAAAATCGCCCTGGCCCAGTGCGATTTTACGGTCGGAGACCTGTCCGGAAATTTTCAGCGGGCACTTGATCGCATTGCCGACGCCCGCTCCCAATCTGCAGCAGCCGTGCTGTTTCCAGAGTTGGCGATCAGTGGATACCCGCCTCAAGACCTGCTGTTGCGCCCCGGTTTCATGCGCCGCAGTCACGAAATCATGGCAGCGCTGGTTGCAGCCATCCATGGTATTGACGTGATCATCGGCCATCCCTGGGAACAGGACGGCAAACGATATAACGCGGCAAGCTGGATCAGGGACGGCAAGGTAGCTGGACGCTACTACAAGCATTGCCTGCCCAATTACGCCGTATTCGACGAACGCCGGTACTTTTCTGTTGGCCATGAACCACTGGTGCTGCCGCTGAAAGGTGTGCCAACGGGTGTGTTGATATGTGAAGACACCTGGGAGAAGGAGCCCGCCCGCCAGGCCAGGGAAGCGGGCGCGCAATGGTTGCTGGTCCTGAATGCTTCACCCTATCGAGACGACAAGCTGCAAGCCCGCGCCGCAATGTTTGCGCAATGCCATGCCGACACCGGCTTAGCCATGGTCTACTGCAATATGGTCGGTGGACAGGATGAACTGGTGTTCGACGGCCGCTCAATGTTGCTCAGCGCCGACGGGACGACCAGTAAACCGGGCCCGTTGTGCGAGGAAGCATTGTTGCTGGCCACATTTGATGCACATCGTGGCTCGCTTGAAGCCGTTGACTGGCCTGGATTGGAAATTTCCGAACATGGCGAAATCTACACCGTGCTGTTGCGGGGACTGGCCGACTATGTTCACAAGAACGGATTTTCTGAAGTGGTGTTTGGATTGTCGGGGGGCATCGATTCTGCCCTGACGCTGGCCATCGCCGTGGACGCCCTGGGTGCAGACAATGTGCACGCGGTGATGATGCCTTCCCGCTACACTTCTGAACTGAGCATCGACCTGGCTGCCGAGCAGGCAAAATTGCTGGGTGTGGAATACCGCAGCATTGCTATCGAATCGGCATTCCAGGCGATGCGTGCATCTTTAAAGCAGTCTTTCGAGCACGTGGAGCCGGACTTGACCGAGGAAAATCTGCAGGCCCGCATCCGCGGTAATTTCATCATGGCGCTATCCAACAAATTTGGCTGGTTACCCCTCGCTACCGGCAACAAGAGTGAACTGGCGGTCGGTTACAGCACAATTTATGGAGATATGTGTGGTGGATTCTCGCCACTCAACGATTGTCTCAAGACCCGGGTTTATGCGCTTGCCCGATACCGCAACAGCATTTCCCCGGCCATACCACAAGCGGTGATAGATCGAGCGCCGACCGCCGAACTGGCGCCGGGACAAATAGACCAGGACACGCTGCCGGACTATGCAACCCTGGACCGCGTTTTGCTGCTGTTCGTCGACCATGACTGGTCGATCCGCGAAATTGTTGCAGAAGGATTCGAAGAGGAAATGGTGCGACGTGTGGCTGCCATGGTACTGAGAAACGAGTACAAACGACGTCAGGGTGCACCGGGTGTGCGCGTTACATCAAGGGGATTCGGTCGAGACCGCCGCTACCCGATTACTTCGGGCTGGCGTGAAAGCTGGCCCTAGTCAAACGGCCACAACTTGCTGAAAAATCCTTTCTTGTTCCCCCCACTGATGTAGGGGTGGTCGGGATAATTCAGTTCCAGGATGCGCATCGCATCATCCGCCAGTTCCGGCAACTCGAGCTCGGTATAGGCAATGTGCATGACTTCCAGCGCATTTCCGGCTTCGGGCGTTTCAGGATAGGTTTCCAACAGGTAACGTGCGCGGTTCGCGGCCGCAACATATGCTTTGCGGCGCAGGTAATAGTGCGCGACGTCGATCTCGTAGGCTGACAGGTTGTTACGCAGGTAGACCAGGCGTTGGCGGGCATCCGGTGCATAGCGGCTGTCCGGAAAGCGCCGGCATAGCTCATCAAAATCATTGAATGCGTCGATTGCGGCAGTCTGGTCACGGTCGCGCACGCGGTTGGGCATCAGGCGCTCAAGCATGCCGACTTTCTGCTCGTAATTGGTCAGGCCCCGGATGTAGTACGCGTAATCTACGTTCGGGTGGCTGGGGTAAGTGCGGATAAACCGGTCGGCGGTGGACAAGGCCTGCTCGGGACGGTGTGCCTTGTAAAAGGTGTACGCCATTTCAAGCTGTGCCTGCTCCGCATAACGCCCGAAGGGGTATCGGGTCTGGAGCTGTTTGTACCCCCGGATCGCCTGGTCATAAGCGGAGCGTTCCAGGTAACCCTTGGCCTCGGCATACAATTGCTCCGCGGACTTCGCATCCACCCTCTCAGAATTATCCTTGCTGCAGCCAGCCAGCAGCAGAACCAGGGCGGCCGCCAGCCACATGTTGTAATTCATTTTAATCTGATCCTTCGGGGGATAAACTGTGCGGACATAGTGATTTCGGGTCGTGAGCTTTGCGGAATGATAGCCGAATAGCATAGCTTTCACTAGGGCATTGTGCGTAGTCACTGCCTGGCAGCCGGATATGAATTGACGGGCAACCATGGCATCTTACCAGCACAGACAGCAACTCAAACCTCAGGTTCAATGGAAGGTATCAAAATTACGCAACAGATAAAGAGCCGGCAGAGCGGCCTGCGCATTGACCAGGCGGCTGCTGAACTGTTTCCCGATTATTCGCGCGCGCGGCTCCAGTCCTGGATCCGTGACGGCAGCCTGACGCTGGAAGGCGCAACGGTGAGGCCAAAACAGCGGGTTTCGGGCGGAGAGATACTCAGGCTCGAGGCCGAACCGGATCTCGACGGCACAGTACTGCCGCAGGATATTCCACTTGATATCATCGAGGCGGATGAACATATCATCGTGCTGAACAAGCCGGCTGGCCTGGTCGTGCACCCTGCTGCTGGCAACCGGGACGGAACCCTGCAAAACGGTCTGCTCTATTTTGATTCCGCACTGGCTGGTGTGCCACGGGCGGGAATCGTTCACCGGCTGGACAAAGACACCACCGGGGTCATGGTGGTGGCCCGCAGCCTGAAGGCGCACTCACGCCTGGTGGCGCAGTTGCAGGATCGCAGCATGGGCCGTATCTACGAGGCCGTTGTTCACGGACAGGTCCGGGCCGGCGGCACCGTCAATGCGCCGATTGCGCGCAACCCGCACGACCGTCTGCGCATGGCCGTGGTCGCCTCTGGCCGTCCTGCGGTCAGCCACTACCGCCTGCTGAAAACATATCAGCATTTCAGCCAGCTTCGCGTGTCCCTGGAATCCGGCCGCACACACCAGATTCGGGTTCACATGCAGCACCTCGGATTTCCCGTTATTGGTGATCCGCAATATGGCCGGAAAACTGGAAAATCCCCGGCTTTGACGGCATCCGTGTTTGCAGCAGTCAACGACTTTCCGCGACAGGCGCTGCATGCACGCATGCTGAAACTGGTGCATCCCGGGTCACTCGAACGCTGCGAGTTCGAAGCGCCGATCCCGGCTGACCTGGCCGGTTTATTGCAGACACTGGAATGTGAAGACAGCTGATGCCGGGGCTTGTTTACCGCTTAAGATTGCTAAGGAGAATATGATGGGTTTGCCACCTTTTGTGTTAAAAGCGTTGGAATTGATGGCCACGCTGTTTGTTTTTGCCGTCGGTTCCACCCTGGTCCTGATCCTGGTCCTGTACTTTTATGACAAGTACCAGACCGCCAATTCGGTGCGCCGGAATTACCCGGTCGTCGGCCGCTTCAGGACCTTTTTCGAGCAGCTTGGTGAGTTTTTCCGGCAGTATTTCTTTGCCATGGACCGCGAAGAACTGCCGTTCAACAGGACGCAGCGAACCTGGGCATACGGTGCCGCCAGGGACATCAACAATACTTCTGCGTTTGGCTCGACCAAGAACCTGACGCACGAAGGAACGGTGATGTTTGTCAATTGCATGTTTCCGCGCCTGGATGAGGAAGCCGTAAAACCGTCGCCCATCCTGTTCGGACCTGGCTGTCGTAAACCCTACGAAACGAATTCATTCGTCAACATTTCTGCGATGAGCTACGGCTCGCTGTCCAAACCGGCCGTGCAGGCGCTTTCTCGAGGCGCCAAGATGGCCGGCATCTGGTTGAATACGGGCGAAGGTGGTGTTTCACCCTGGCACCTGGAAGGCGGATGCGACGTGGTGTTTCAGATCGGCACAGCCAAGTACGGTGCCCGCGATGAAGCGGGCAAGCTGAGTGATGAAAAACTGCGCGAAGCGGGCGCCAACCCGTTGATCAAGATGATTGAACTGAAGCTGTCACAAGGGGCCAAGCCCGGCAAAGGCGGTATTCTCCCGGCCATCAAGGTGACAGAAGAAATTGCCCGGATCAGGAACATACCGGCCGGTGAAGCCTCGATCAGCCCCAACCGTCACCCAGAAATCAACTCCCTGCCTGACTTGCTGGACATGATCAACCACATCCGGGATGTCAGTGGACTCCCGACCGGCTTCAAGGCGGTGATCGGCGCGTACGGTTGGCTGGATGAATTTTGCCGCCTGGTGCATGAACGCGGCATCGCCTCAGCGCCGGATTTCATCACCATTGACAGCGGCGATGGCGGCACCGGCGCCGCGCCACTGCCATTGATGGACGAAATGGGATTGCCCTTGCGTGAATCCCTGCCGATGGTGGTTGACAAGTTGAACGAATATGGCTTGCGACCCAGGGTCCGGGTGCTCGCATCCGGCAAACGGGTGACCCCTTCCGAGGTTGCCTGGGCACTGTGTGCCGGTGCCGATGCGGTGAATGTGGCGCGTGGCTTCATGTTCGCGCTGGGCTGCATCCAGGCGATGAGATGCAACCGCAACACCTGTCCGACCGGGGTAACGACCCACGACAAGCGCCTGCAGCGTGGGCTGGACCCGGCCAACAAATCGGTGCGCGTGGCCAATTATGCCCGCAACATGATGAAAGAGGTGTCCATCATCGCGCATTCCTGTGGGGTGACGGAACCGCGCCGCCTGCAGCGTTTTCACGCACGGGTTGTCAGTGCCAACGGTCTTTCAATCGGGCTTGATGAACTGCATCCCAATGTGGCCACACGGGCGGAATACCGGCCGGCGGAATAACTAGCCTGCATATTTCACCAAGGCGAACAGCATAATGACAGTTATCGTTTTAATTCATGGTTTTACAGGACATTTGAGCGATTTCCTGAAGTTACAGTTTGTCCTATCCGGTTTTGCACT
>SMUY01013008.1_pt1 | contig 12669 bp, 9 predicted proteins | sample 2456441 | NCBI WGS metagenome assembly SMUY01 (sample SAMN11095931, study PRJNA526329) | marine sediment metagenome | biome: Marine sediment; feature: Surficial sediment; material: Deep marine sediment; isolation source: Hadal surficial sediment | place: Pacific Ocean | collected 2014-11 | depth 0-1...
CGCTCCAATTTGTTGCTGTCCTATACGGAGCGGCATCCGGATGTCGTTGCCGTCCGCGAACAATTGGAGCAGTTATACCGGAATCGCGAAGCGGAAATGGCTGCACTGACGGCGCGGGGTGACGGTATCGAGGGTGTTGCCAACGCGACGAACCCTGTTTACCAGAGTGTACAGATTGCACTTAATCAGTCCGGTGTGCGCATTGCGGGCTATCGCAGTGAGATTGCGCAACATGATGCAGTAGTGCGGCAATTAAAAAGCCAGATAAATACGATCCCGGACGTCGAGGCAGAATATGCGCAGCTTAATCGAAGTTATGATCAATACCGGGCGCTGTACAACCAGCTGCTTGTGCAAAAAGAGCGTGAAAGAATGGGCGCGGCCGGCGACGAGAGAGAGGTAGTCAGTTTCAACATCATCGAACCACCGACTGCGTCACTGGATCCGGTTGCACCGATGAGAACATTTTTTCTGTTTTTTACGCTGCTCGTGGGCCTTGGTTCCGGCGCTGGCGTTGCGTACATTAAGCATGGCAGCAGCCCGGTGTTTGTAGATGTGAATATGCTCAGAAAAATCAGTGGCCGGCCAGTGCTCGGCGCTGTCAGTATGACCTGGCTGGAAAAACACCGTGAGAAGCGATATCTGAGCCTCGCTTCATTTTCCTCCGCTGGTGTTCTTTTATTGGTTGCATTCGTATGTGCAGTTGTTTTTCAGGATGCTGGTGGGGTCGCTTTACGCGCACTTCTATCGGCGACTGGGTGAGTTTGTGGCCGGGGCAGACATTGCATGAGTAAAATTCACAAAGCATTGCAAAAAATTAAAGCCTCAGGTAATCAGGTGGGTAAAAAGCGATCTGGGAATCGTCATGAAGAGGAACGAGTGACGCCTATTGTGCTCACTGGACAGTCGATGATGGGTGAATTCCTGGAACACAAGGACGGCAAAATTGTGGACATCGACCAGGAGGCGCTGCGGGATGCAGGTCTCATCGCTCCCGAATGTCACGAGAGAATGATTGCCGATCAGTTTCGGGAAATCAAAAGGCCACTGATCGCCAGCGCTTACGGAAAACGGGTGACCCAAGTTGAGGATGGCAACCTAATAATGATTTCGAGTGCCATGCCTGGTGAAGGAAAGACCTTTACGAGCGTAAATCTTGCCCTGAGTATTGCCCAGGAACAGGATCTTACAGTCCTGCTGGTGGATGCGGATGTAGCAAAACCGCACGTAAGCGAAGTTTTCGGTGTCTCCGAAGCGCCGGGATTGCTTGATATTCTGGAAGGGCAGCCGCGTGCGCTGGAGGAGCTCGTAGTACGCACGAAATTTGAAGGGCTAAGCATCTTGCCGGCAGGTGTGCCCAGGGCCAATGCCACGGAATTGCTGTCCGGGTCGAGGATGGACAATGTTGTGCAGCATTTGGCCACCAGGTTTCCACAACGGGTGGTTATATTCGACACACCACCACTGCTTCAATCCAGCGAGGCAAAAGTCTTGGCGAATCTGGCGGGCCAAGTCGTTCTGGTTGTCAAGGCCGAATCTACGCCTCAAGGTGCCGTGGCTGAGGCGCTTCACATACTCGGCGATGAGAAGGCGGTCAGTATGGTTCTCAATCAGTCCAGGACGGCCGGCGAGAAAGACCGATACAAATACGGTTACGGCTACGGATTCGATTAGGCGCCACAGGCAACGCCGTCACAAGGTTCTTCCTGGAACCCAACAGAGGATTAAGACGTGTCCAATAATAATAAGTCGCTCCTGCAAGCACCGGGCATTGTACTGACCCTTGCCAGTTTGCTCGCATCCAGTGCGGTCACTGCAGCGGAGATTGACGCAGAGTTACGGCTGGGATATCGCGTTTCGGATAATATTTTTCGAGAAGAACTTGTTGAGACTGAAGAGGACATTGTCACCGGTGGTTTTTCTTTTAATCTGACCGAACAAACGAGACGATTGTCAGCGGATATTCGGTCCAGTTTCGACTACCTGAACTACAAAGACAATACGTTCGAGGAAGAGTGGGTAGGTGGCGTAGATGCGCGGATAGACATTACGTTGATCGATGAACGACTGATCTGGATATTTCGGGATAACTACGGCCAGCGATTGCCTGATCCCCTCGCCACGCCGAATCCAGGTAACCGCGAGAATGTGAACTTCGTAACGACTGGGCCAAATTTTAGAATTCCATTTGCGAGCCGCAGTTTTTTTGGTGTCGAAGGGCGCTACTCACTGGTTGACTATGAGAACTCGCCCTTCGACAACGATCGTTTGTCTGGTCTTGTGCAGATCGGCAGGCGGATGAACGCAGCGGCGGATATCTCTCTGAACCTGAGAGCGGAAAGGGTGGAGTTCGATAATGCCGGACTATCGGACCCATACGATGTCCAGGAGGCCTTCATCCGATACAAGAGTAAAGGTGCGCGCAACAAAGTCAATGTTGACGTAGGCTATACGGATGTGGAGACGAATGCCAATACAGCAAGCGGTTACTTGCTGAGAGTAGATTGGACGCGGACTGTCTCCAGGATTGCTAACTTTCAACTCGGTGGTGGTAGCCAGTATTCCAGTGAAGGCAACATTTTCCGTTTGTTACAAAGCAATGCCCGAGTGATAGGTGGCACATCGGACATTAGCGGAGACGATACGCCATACCGAAGCCACTATTTCTTTACTCGCTATAATTTGAATGGAGAGCGCACTCGCGTTAGATTTGCAGCTTCCTGGACCAGTGATGATTATGCATTTGTGAGGGCTCTTGACAGAGATGTGACGACAGGCGCAATTTTCATTGAGCGAGACATCACAAAAAAGTTTTTCGCCGATGTTGAGGTTAAATTTAAAAAAAATGACTATAGCTTCTTCGATGAGGATTATGATGATCTGATTATTAGCGCCGAATTTGGTTATAGATATTCACCGGCGTTAAACTTGTATTTGGGTTTTCGCAATTTCGAACGTTCGAGTGACGTTAGTCTTGGAAGCTTTTCCGAAAGTAGAGTTTCGGTCGAGATAGCTTACGTGCCGTCGTGGGGGAGATAAGCTCGGTGGGCAAAAGACGGTGATCATTAGAATTGGCTCTGCGGGGCAAGGATTTTCGCCAGCGAGATCATGAATGTGGAACGAGTTACGAATGCACTAACAGTCGACGTGGAGGATTATTTCCACGTCTCGGCATTTGCCGATAGTGTCGATCGAAAGACATGGGCCTCGTTCGAGTCGCGTGTGGAACAAAATACTCATAGGCTGCTGAAGATCTTTGATGATGCATCGGTATCCGCGACATTCTTTGTTCTTGGATGGGTCGCAGAGCGATTTCCGCAGCTCGTGACAGAGATCACCGCAAATGGCCATGAATTGGCCTGCCATGGTTACAGCCATCAGCTGATATACACTCAGAGCCGAGGGGAATTTCGGGAAGAATCGTCAAGGGCCAAGATTCTGCTCGAAGATATTGCGGGCACGGCAGTTGCCGGATATCGCGCCGCGTCTTATTCGATTACGAAGAAGTCGCAATGGGCCATTGAGGTCTTGATGGATCTCGGTTTCCAATACGATTCAAGCATCGTGCCGGTTCGTCACGATCTATACGGCATCGCTGGCGCCCGAGTTTACCCATACCGCATGTGCGTGCCGGATGGCAGGTCGATGATCGAATTTCCACCGTCCACGATTCGGGTTGCGGGATACAGAATACCGATCGGAGGAGGTGGCTATTTTCGGTTGTATCCATACTGGTTTACACAATGGGCGCTCGGCCTCATCAATACACGGGACCAGATGCCGTTCTCCTTTTATCTGCATCCGTGGGAAATCGACCCGGATCAGCCGAGAATTTCAGCGGGCTGGAAGTCCTCGTTTCGGCACTACAACAACCTGCGAAAATGTGAAGGGAGGTTACTGAAATTATTAAAGAGCTTCCACTTCGACACGATGGGGGCCGTGCTTCGTAAATTAGCATTGGAAACTGTGGACATGGCGGGTGTCGTAAGGCCAACGCTGGCAGGAAAGATAGCGGTGTTATGACGAACGGCGATCGGATCGATCGCCTTTAGTTTTTGGGATACTCATTGTTACAGATACGACTAGCCGGCCAGAATGACTATCAGCGATGGAACAATTATGTCAGGCGCAACAGTGAGGCTAGCCCCTATCATTTAGCGGCGTGGAGTCTGGCAATTGCAACCGCCTACAAACACAAGCAATTCAATTTGATTGCTGAGCAACAGGGTCAAATCCTCGGCGTACTCCCCCTCTGCCTGCTAGCCCTGCCGTTAAGCAAAGGTTTTCTGTGCAGCTTGCCGTTTTGCGATGTCGGCGGTTGCCTCAGCGAAAATGAGGAAATTCGGCATAAACTTATGGAGGCAGCTTTGGATATTGCCGATCAGTACGGGGTTTCAACACTTCAGATTCGCAGTCGGAAACCTACGACGTCAAGAGTCGATCCCGAATATACCGGAAAAGTGAGCATGCTGCTTTCGCTTCCAGAATCATCAGATATTTTGCTTGCAAGCTTTAAATCGAAACTCAGGAGTCAAATCAGCAAAGCACAAAAAAACGGCTTGACGTTTCGCATTGGCGGAAAGACGAAAGAATTGAATCAGTTTTATCAAGTACTGACGGTAAATATGCGGAATCTCGGTTCGCCGGTACATTCAATAAAATGGTTTGATTCGATCCGAAAGCAGTATGCGGATGACATGGTCATCGGCATTGTTTCCAAAGATGATATTCCGGTAGGGGCAGGAATGATGCTGATTGTGGAGGACAAAGCCGCTATTCCGTGGGCATCGACTCTTTCAGAGTACAACCGTCTGGCGCCCAACATGCTTCTTTATTGGAATTTTCTGAAATACGCTACAGACAAGCATTGCACAGTTCTCGATTTCGGGCGCTCTTCCTATGGCGGGGGCACCTTTAAGTTCAAGAAGCAATGGGGCGCTAATCCGGTCCCCTTAGACTGGAAGAGTTACCTTGTGGACGGAAAGGCCACTGAACACGGAGCGCCTCTGCGAACTCTGAGAAAAATATTTGAGAAGGTTTGGCGGCGCTTGCCACTACCGCTTGCCAACACGCTCGGCCCGCACATCAGGAAATATATTTCACTATAAAGTCGGTACTATCGACCCTTAACGATTTTCGCAGCGAAATTCTTCAATGGGACGAGAAGAATGCAGTACAGGCGTGTCTTCCAATCGAACGGGTAGAAGTGGCGCACAATGCCTTTGTAGTGCATGATTTTCACGCCGGATGGATATTTTTCGTTGAAGTAATAATAATTGTACTGCATACAGGAAAAATACTTGACTCGTACGCCGTTTATTATTTCGATGCTACCTATTTCCGGATATTGAACCGGACAGGTCAGCTTGTTTAGCGCCATTTGATCATTCCCTACTTCCTGAGTGACTCGTTCCCATTCGTCAAGGAATTTTGCAGTCGCGGGTGTAGCGTTGAAGAAAATAACGCCAGCATTGACGAATTTCACGATGTCCGAGTACTTTTTGTACCATTCAGTCGTGAACTCCAATTTATCTCTCAGCGTTACACCGATGTCATAGTCGCCAGAGTCGATTTCATCAATGCTATCGCGAAGCTCTGCGTCGCCGTCAATATAAACGATCAAGTCCTGATGCTCCGTAAGGCAGGCCTTTACCATGGCGGGCTTAAATAAAGATCGCGATTTATAGCCACTTACTACTTCACGCTCATAGTACCCTTTTTCAATAAAACTCTGATCCACCACTCGAAATGGTTTGCCCATACCTAGAGTGCCCAGATCATAGACTTCCGCTGTGTAGCCGAACTCTTCGGCTTTCTTGACGGTCTTTTTAATTACCGAGCTAAACCGGAATTTGATATTGTCTCTCGTTGCTCCAGAGTCCCATTTCGCCAGGTCGGAACTTGCACCGGTCAGGATTATCATACGTTTTTCCTAATCACTATCAATGGTTTGGATGAGATCTGGTGCTTCAAGCTTTATTCGCAAAGAGTCCTTTAATACGACCCTGAATATCAAACAGAGAAAGCTTGAAGCTGGACATGCTTGCCTCCGCGTCGACTCCGATACGCATAAGTTCCAACATGGGCGTACCGGGGGCATAACAGCCTGACTCTGTCGTCAGTGCGGCCTTAACACCGTTTTCTCGCAGAATAGATAACGATTCCTCATCATAATCACACTTCTTACCGTTTGGATACGCAAATAAGCGACAGGGTTGACCGGTAAAGGATTCAACCAGTTCAAGGGATTTCCGAATCTCCACCTCCTGTGTCGAACTTGGTAGACGGCTCAGAATACAGTGGCTGTGGGTATGTCCTCCCAGTTCAATCAAGTCAGATTTAGCCAGTTTTTCGATTGACGCAGAATTCAGCATTCGGTAGGGCGATTCAGCATCAAGGGAAATAGGATCTCCTTCGCTCAACTCCGTCACGATGTTCTCTACTTCATCCATCAAAGACTGATGCGGGCCGTCTTTCAACGACGATCTGACGGCACTCAGTGATTTCTTCTTTTCTTCCAGGGTACTGAGATCAAAACGTTGACCCCGCCATTCCAAGTGCATTTTGGGAGTTAGTGTAAATGCGTTTTGGAGAACACCCGTCCATATTGAGATATCGGTATCGGTAAATAAGGTCGACAGGAAAATGGTAGCGGGTAAACGTTCTTCACATAATACCGGATAAGCAAGGTCATAATTATTCTGATAACCATCATCAAATGTAATCACTGCCGTGGGTTCGGTGATAGCATCATGCTCCATCAATTCAACCGCTCTTGTCAGGGAGACGACCTCAAAGTGTTTTTTCAAGTACCGCAATTGCGAGCGAAATACATTGATGTCAATCATACACGGGTCAGGCATGATCATGGGGCTATCGATAACGCCGTGGTACATTAGAATCGTCAGCGGACCACGATAGAATAGCTTAAGCACCCGAGGGTGAAGCATGGTCGCCAGTATGCCGGTCGAGATTGCCTTTATGGTAGATTTCATTCCTCTTATTAGCCTCTCACGTCCATGTAACTTAACCAGTATCATATTACTTGAATTCTTGCTAAACCCGGCATCCCCTTCGTCGAATAACCTGCCGGCCAACAGAGCCATGGACAAAACATGCTAGCACTATGTAAACAACTCTTTGATTTGCTGAACCAACAAGATATTGGTTATTGTCACTGGAAAAGTAACGAACGCTTGGAAGAGGCTCTCAGTGGCAAAACTGATCTGGATCTGCTGATACACCGGGATGATGAAAAAGCTTTTCAGGCGGCATTATCGACCTATGATTTCAAATGCGTCCTCTCCCAACCGGACAAACAATTTCCGGGCCTGGAGGATTACCTCGGTTTTGATGCCGCCACAGGTAAGCTTATCCATTTGCACGTGCATTATCGCCTCGTATTGGGGCAGAAATACATCAAGAACCATCACCTACCTCTGGAATTGCTCATCTTCGAAAACTTGGCCAGAAAACTGGGCGTCAATATTCCCTGCCCGGAAATAGAGCTTATTTTATTAATCATACGGGCTCATCTGAAAACAGACCTGATCTCCCTGGCAAAGCATGCTATTCAGGGCGTCTTGGGGAAGCGCTATACGGCCTTTCCGAGGGACATCGAAGATGAGCTTCGCGAACTGCATCAAAGAAGTGACCCGCAAAAGTTTTCCCAGTTACTGCAGGATAGCGGTCTGCCATTGAGCGAGAGCTGGTGCAATCAATTCCTGGAAAGGCTGTCTAAAGACAGACTGCGCTTCTATAACATCATGCTGGGACATTATACTATTCTCAGGCAATTGCGGCCCTACAGACGAAACACCAACATTGGCGTTTATTTGTCTTACTTTCGCCACTTTGTATTGAACCTGCCTTTCGTAAGTCGCATCCGATCACCAAAAAGAAAGACGTTGATGGGACCGGGAAAAGTATTCTCAATAGTGGGCGCCGACGGCTCCGGGAAGTCGTCGCTAATACAGGACCTCAACAAATGGTTGTCCTGGAAACTGACGGTTAAAAAATACTACTACGGCATTCCGAAAAATAGCATCAGCGCCTTGAGCTCCCTATTGATAAGAATATTTAAGAAACTCGGCCTAAGATCAATGGCATCCTCTGTGGGCGATCTTTTCTGGCTCTATGTGGCGAAACACCGAAAACTGGTGTCCGATATGATCATGCAAGATATTGACGAAAGCAAGGTTGTCCTTACAGACCGCTTCCCTCTGAGAGACTTTCGTATCATGGAAGAGCCGATGGATAATCCTCGTATCGATGCGTCCAAAACTTTACTGGGGAAAAATCTCAGGGAGTTGGAAGAGAAATATTACAACGATATTCAATGCCCCGATCGTATTTTTATGCTGCAAGTTGATTTTGATGAACTGAGAAGGCGGAAAACAGATATCGCGCTGGACAAGCACCAAACCAAGGCCGCTGCCGTTAACAGTATTGCCGATAAAGATCCGGTAATACTCATTAACGCCAATAGACCCTACGACGAGGTACTTCTTGAGGTTAAAAACCTTATCTGGCAGGCGCTTTAAGCTTGCGCTTGATCCGGGTAAGAGTCCTGTTCGACAATTTTCTTCACTATGGAAATAACCACCACAACAAGTGCTATTTGCCACCAGAAATATTCATAGTAAACCCTGGACGTCACCAAGCCGCCTGCTAATGTGGTAAGGAATGAGACCGTCAGAGCAAATACTGTATCTCGCCAAAATGGGCTAATATTTTTGACCTGCGATATCAATTTGAAGTATTTCTTCAATGTAAGGCAAATGCTGAGGCACATGAGCAACCACAAGCCCAGGCCAATGACACCTTGCTCAACAAGCACCTGCAAATAGGTGCTGTGCGCAGCCCGTCTGCCATGTTCATCGCCGGGCTCGAATTTCAGAAGTTCTCTAGGCATATAAACATGAGCCATTTCCGAAAAGCCGTCCGGTCCGATCCCGAACGGGTGATCTGCCGCCATTTCCAGGCCATAATTCCAGATGGCAATTCTACCGGTGGAAAGGCGATCAAATTCCTCTTCTGTCTGGTATGCTTCCTTCGCCCCCAGCAAAGTAGAAAAACGCTCTTTATACGCATCATCCACTAGATAATAGAATATCGGCGCGGTCATCAACGTCATTATTAGTATTCCCCGTCGGACCTTTTTATCGCCGACAATCAAAGCAGAAATAAATAGCGCTAACACGAAAGCGACGGTCGCCCCCCGACTGTTACAAAGAATGAAAGCGTTCAAAATAAACGGGAGAGAAATGAAGCATATCAATCTCTCGTAGACTCCACCGTTTCTCAAGAAAACGACCAAGAAAGGAAAGATGCTCGCCAGAAGCAAAGCAAATTCGTTGGAACCGAAGGCATCAGATGAACCAATACCTTCCAGCCGGGCATGTACGCGCTGCCCATAAAGGTAAGCGTTAAGGGACTGATGTGCTGACAGCACTACAGTCGCCAGCAAGAACCACTTTAGATGCTTCTCCTCCGCAATCGCTTTGACAATGATGAAAATGATCAGGCAATATGAAAACAACAAGTATTGAGATTTGTAAGCATTGCTCTCATCCACGGCGAACGCCACAGTGACCAACAAACTGAGAACACAAAATGCAAAGGCCCACTTTGCGCTGGAAAACTTATGGTCAGAGGTATTTTTCCAGTGAACGAACAGCGATAGAAGCAATACAGCTGAGGTTAGTAATGACCAGCGCGAAAACGGCAAGTAGTTCGCCCACCAGTTAATCAGGGGATTCGGCGGGTTAAAGTAAATGTTTACGTACGCGATCAGCCCCCAAATCGGCCCCCGACGCAGGGACAGAAAGTAACACGCACAATTAATTAACATAAAGCCAATAGCTGTAAGCATTGCCCTTCACCCATGATATTTATGTCAAAGCGAAAATCGAATGACAAAACTCTCGTATTTCGCGCCGTAAATTATTTTATCTTTTTGCTGTTTCCGTACCTCGCGAAACAACAACCCCTTTTTCTTCGATACAAGCTGGAGTCATGATCGAAATCAGGCACATAAGAAATGCAACCAAATGATTGTCATTCGCGAAGGTATCCATTATATAGGTTCATTGTATCTTTCTATGGGCTATTGCGTGAGTTGGCCTCGCAAAATCGGACAGAGATATACGTGGATTCGACTCCTGATATGAGCCGGTTTATTGGCACCAATGTGATGTGCACGCCGATCAGAGTACGCATCGGAAAGTCCAGTCGCCGGGATGAGCGCTCACGAAGACCTGCTTGGTGAGCGCACATCGATGATTGATCGTTCAAAAAAACCAGGACCCCTCGCTTTGTTCGTAACTTATTTCTTCTTCGGACAGATCTAAATGTGTGGAATATACGGAAAATACTGCTTTAGGGGCCAACTAAGTATAAGCAGTTCACTTAGGGCTTTAGAAACGATTGAGCATAGAGGCCCGGATGGATACGGATTCGAGTACGGCGATTACTCAGAAAACACGCATTCGATCCATCATAATCATATTCCAAAGGAGTTCAATAACACGCAGCCTAACTATTTCCTGGGCCATAGGCGTTTGAGTATTGTTGACTTAAGCGACAATGCGTCCCAACCAATGGAGAGCTTCTGCGAAAGATATTCCGTGACATTTAATGGTGAAATTTATAACTATATTGAATTAAAGGAAGAGTTATTGACGCTAGGGTGTCACTTCAAAACAGACCATTCCGATACTGAAGTCTTGTTGAACGCATACGTTGCATGGGGCACTGAGTGCGTAAATAAGTTTCGAGGCATGTTTGCATTTGCTATTTTCGACAGAGAAGAAAGCAGTCTATTCATTGCTCGCGACCGTATCGGACAAAAAACCGTCTATTATGAGCTGACGGATAGTGCCTTCATATTCGCTTCTGAATTGCCTCCCATAGTCAAATTTGGCGACCAGCGAAGAATCAGTCCGACCGCACTGAATTTATACATGTTATTGGGCTATATCCCCTACCCACATTCGATATTTGAAGGCGTACAGAAGCTTCCGCCAGCCACATACGCAACCGTCGACTTGAAACAGAAATCAATCGAGTTGCATGAATATTGGGATATTGATTCCGAAATAGATAATCGCATAAACACTGAAATGGCCATTGAGCTAGCGCACGAGGCCCTGAAGGAATCCGTCAAGTATCGATTGCGCGCCGATGTATCCGTTGGGGCCTTCATCTCCGGGGGAACCGATTCCACCCTAATTATCAAGAATATTTCTGAGCTCAGTAATAGTCAATTCGATATATATGGTGCGGACTTCCCCGATACAAATCGAAGTGAAAAACAGTACATTGTAGAAGCCGCTAACAAGTATAAACAAAACCTAAAGTTATCGATTATTAACTTATCGCATGTCAGTAACATAGAGGCAATTGTAAAAGTTTTCGATGAACCCTTCGATGGAGCATCATCCATTGCACTCTTCGATTTGTTCAAAGAAGCCGCCAAAGATCATAAAATAATTCTAACAGGAGACGGCGGAGATGAGATGTTTGCGGGCTATACGCGATATATCAGCTATCCTAAGCGAGATGCCTTAATAAGGACACTTCAAAAACTTAGGTTACCCAAAATAATTTTGTTCCTCTTCGATAGAATAGGTTGCTTGCCCGGAAGGCTTCGATCCCTTAAAACACTACTTGATGGAAACACAATCTCGAATTTTACAGGCCTAAATACAAGCTCACCATTTACGACATTGTTAAAGACTCAGTACCAAGTGAAGGATATGCACAAGGCAGGAGTTTTCTCGAAAATCAGTGATAAGATCAGACAAAAAGGGCTTCCAATCGTAAAAGCCCTTCAATACTTGGAGCTGAAGACAATTTTGCCGGGACGGATGCTCTACAAGTTAGATCGGTTCTCAATGTTTTACGGCGTAGAAGCACGCTCCCCTTTTTTAGACCACAAATTGGTCGAGATGGCCTACAGCATCCCTGATGGCGTAAATATATCGAATGGCATAACTAAGTCGATCTTGAAGGAACTGTTATCCCAGGATTTTGACGACAATTTCGTACATAGAGAAAAGCAAGGATTTGGGAATCCCCTGAGTAACTGGTTCCGAGAGTCAAATGCCGGCGAGATCTTTGCACTCTTACAGGCTAAAAATAGCGTCATTTTCCAATACCTCAACTTTGAGGCAACACATCAAAGGTTTTACCAACTAAAACACGGTTACCAGGGGTCTGGAGAGAAAGAAATATGGCGAATTTTGGTTCTGGCGCACTATTTCGAAAATTACAAGAGCTTTATTAAATCGGAAAAGTAGCTCTGTTTTACACAGCATCCAAGAAGAGGCCATAGTATTTTTAAAGATCAACTTTTAAATAAAATTGTCAAGAACTCCAGCATCATACTAAGCGGAAACATCGCTTCCTCTGCACTGGGATTCGTGTCCTTCGCTATCATGGCGAGATCCGTCGGCCCCGAACTTCTTGCGTACTTCGCGTTAGCCCAAGTCTATGCGCGAATAATGAATGATCTGTTTAATGTTCAAACTTGGGAGTCATTAATAAAATTTGGCGCAAATCAAGGCGAAGGGCATCAATTGGCGAAAATTATTAAGATGAACTTGCTAATTGATATTCTGAGTGCACTGTTTGCCTTCGTACTTGCCACACTGCTGCTAAAGGAAA
>SMUY01169415.1_pt1 | contig 12648 bp, 4 predicted proteins | sample 2456441 | NCBI WGS metagenome assembly SMUY01 (sample SAMN11095931, study PRJNA526329) | marine sediment metagenome | biome: Marine sediment; feature: Surficial sediment; material: Deep marine sediment; isolation source: Hadal surficial sediment | place: Pacific Ocean | collected 2014-11 | depth 0-1...
CCTCCTGCTCGCCCGCTCCACGGCACGGCGGCGCGAGGTCGGCGTTCGCCTGGCGCTGGGCGCCAGCAAGGCACGCATCGTCCGCCAGATGCTCACCGAGAGTACTGTACTCGCGGTCATCGGTGGAGCTGCCGGTGTGCTGGTGGGCTACTGGGTGTTGTCGCTGCTGTCCGGGTACCAGTTGCCCGGCGGCGTCGACATCGACCGCCTCGGCGCCGGCATGGACGCCGGCGCGCTGTGGTTCACCCTCGGCCTGTCGCTGCTCACCGGCATCGCTTTCGGTATGGTGCCGGCACTGCAAGCGACACGCATCAATCTCGACGCCAGCATGCGCACCGCCGGCCGTAGCGCCACCGCCGGCCCCACGCGACTCCGCGCCGGTCTGGTCGCGGTGCAGCTGGCGCTTTGCCTGGTACTGCTCACCGGGTCCGGGCTCTTCATGCAGGCGCTGTGGAACGGGCTCGATACCGACCTCGGCTTCCCCGTAGAGGGGCTCGCCGTGGCTTCGGTCGACCTCGGCGTTCTCCACTACAGCCCCGAGGAAGGGCGTGTATTGGTGGACGCCTTGGTGCAACGCCTCGAGGCAATGCCGGGAGTGACTGCCGTGGGTGTGGGCACGCGAGCACCAATGCTGCCCGGCGGCACCGCGACGATGTTGCAGGGAGTCGACGGCTATCAGCCTGGCGCGGATGAAGAGCTGCGCCTCGAGTACACCTTCGTCAGCGAAGGCTACCTGCGCGCCCTCGGCCTACCGCTGCTGGAAGGCGAGCCGTTCTCCGGCAATCTCGAACCCGGCCGGCGGGTGATGATCATCAACCACGACATGGCGGAACGCTGGTGGCCCGGTCGTCGTGCCAGTGGCAGTCGCGTGACCTTCTTCGGCGAAGACGCCACCAAGGGCGACGTTATCGGCGTGGTCGAAAACACCAAGTGGGATGACGGAATCGCCATCCCCGACTACCCGTTCGCCTACATGCCCTTATCCGCCACCAGCAGCTGGGTGTCCGGACGTCTGGTGATCCTGGCGCGCACCACCGAGGATGCTTCTGCTCTGCTCCCGGTGCTGCGCAGCGAAGTCGCGTCCATCGAGCCCAACGCATCGATGATCACACTCGACACCATGGAAACGCTGCTCGACGGCGTGCTCATGCCACAGCGCATGGGCGCCCAACTGCTCAGCTGGTTCGCGCTGCTGGCGCTGGTGCTGGCGGGAATCGGCATCTACAGCGTCGTGGCCTGCTCGGTGAACCAGCGGCGGCGGGATCTCGGCATCCGCATCGCGCTGGGTGCCGAACGGCGCCGCATCGTGGCGCTGGTCATCGGCAGCATGATGGCGCCGGTGCTTATCGGCCTGCTCGCCGGCGTCGGCATCGCCCGCCTGCTCGCCCAAACGGTCGCCGGCTTCATGTACGGCGTCAGCCCCACCGACCCCTGGACCGTCGGGCTGGTCGGTGCAACATTGGTGGTGGTGGCGATTCTCGCCAGCTTGCTGCCGGCCCACCGCGCCACCCAGGTGGATCCGATCATCGCCCTACGAACGGAATGAATCGCCCGCCCGCCCGCTGACGGGTAGGTGACGAGCATTGCTCACCGCCCGCCCGCATTGACCGGCGACAGCCCGCGTTGCTGCAGCATGCGGTTGAACGCCGGCAGGTCGTTGTCGAGCAGCGATTGGAGCTCTGCGCGGGCAGTCTCGAGCCGCTCCTGCAGCACCGCGTAGACCTCGCGCTGCTGGTTGTTGGGGGGGAAATCCGCCGTCGCCACCGTGCCTGCCAGGTAGGTCAAGCGGCCGAGTGCCTTGACCGGCCAGCGCACACCGTCCTGCCCGGTGCCGGTACTCCACAACTGCATGAGCCGCTCCTCGACCGCGATCAGCGTCCCGGCGATCTCACCCGAGGCGGCAACCATCTCCGTCTCGCCGCGGTTCTCCAGGACCTCGTCGAGGTCGGAGAGCTGGCGTCGCACCCACTCGATCTCGTTGACTACCGTGGCGGCAGCATCGGCGTCCGCCTGCATCTGGCGCAACAACGCGACCTGTTCGGCGATGTCCGACTCGGTGCCTTCGGAGTTGGGGTCCTTGAGTACAGTGAGCTGCTGGCGCTGCTCGCTCCCGTCGACCTCGAGAACCACAGTGTAGGTTCCCGGAGGCTCGAGGATGGTGATCTGGCCGCCGCCGGAACGCCAGCCGTCATCGCCGAGGTTCACCCAGTCGGCGTACAGCGGCTTGTTGCGCAGACGTACCTGCGTGCTGGGCTCCGAACGAAAGTTCCACCAGATGCGGTTGATGCCGGTGTCGGCCGTGCCCTCCAGCGTGCGGATGGTGTCGCCCGCTCCGTTTTCGATTCTCACCGTAACGTCGCCGTCGGGTACCGATCCCAACCAGTAGTTGATCGCCGCGGCGTTGGGCGGATTGTCGCCGTCGCTGGGGTCGTTGGGCATCGACATCGGCGAGGTCCTGCCGTGGAAGCGGTAGGCGTTGCGCGGCGCAAACAGATGCGCCGCCGAACCCCTCACCTCGTCGGTGAGTTGCTGTAGCGGCGTGATGTCGTCGAGGATCCAGAAGCCACGGCCGTAGGTGCCCACCACCAGGTCGTTGAAGTGCTCCTGGATGACCAGCCCATACACCGGTGTGGCCGGCAGGTTGGTGTTCAGCGACTCCCAGTTGGCGCCGTCGTCGAAGGACACGTACAGGGCGTTCTCGGTGCCCAGGTACAGCAACCCGGGGCGCACGGGATCCTCGCGGATGTCGCGCGCGTAGCTCATCGGACCGTCGGCGATGCCGTCGACGATCTTCGTCCACGTAGCCCCGTAGTCGTCGGTCTTGTAGACGTGGGGCTCGAAGTTTCCCTGCTGATGGTGCTCGATAGCGACGTACGCCTTGCCGGCATCCCACTTCGAGGCGTCGATGCCGCGCACCACGCCGTCCGGCGGCAGATCCGGCATGTTGCCCGTCACGTTCGTCCAGGTGGCGCCGTCGTCGCGGCTTACATGCACCAGGCCGTCGTTCGAGCCGGCGTAGAAAACGCCTGGTTGCGCCGGAGACTCGTCGAAGGCATAGATCACACAGCAGTACTCGACGCCGATGTTGTCCGGCGTCAGCCCCCCCGAGATGCCTTGCTTGCTGTCGTCGTCGGTGGTCAGGTCGGGGCTGATCACTTCCCAGCTCTGGCCGCGGTCGGTGGTGCGGTGCACGTGCTGGCTGGTGACGTAGATCGTCTCGCTGTCGTGCGGCGAGATGAGCAGCGGGAAGGTCCACTGAAAGCGATACTTGAGGCCACCGGCCGGCCAGCCGCCGGTGTTCTCGGGCCACACCTCCACCTGGCGGTACTGCCCGGTACGCTCGTCGTAGCGCACCACGATGCCGCCGCGCGCGCCGGAGCCCGAAGCGCTCGACCAGATGATGTTCGGATCGGTGGGATCCGGGGTGGCGAAGCCGCTCTCGCCACCGCCCACCGAGTGCCACTCGCCCCGCGGGATGGAGCCGCCGGTAAGACTGTTGCTCGGACCGCGCGAGCTCGGACCGTCCTGCCGGTTGCCCATCACGAAGTAGGGCACGCTGTTGTCAGCGGTGACGTGATACATCTGCGCGATCGGCAGCTGGACGCGAAACCAGCTGGCGCCGCGGTTCTCGGAGATGGCGATGCCGCCGTCGTTGCCGACGATCATGCGGTTCCCGTTGGTCGGGTCGATCCACATGTCGTGGTTGTCGCCACCCGGTCGCTGACGCCCTCCCAGCGACACGCTGGTGAGGCCACCATCCGTCGACTTGACGAACGCGGCGGTGAGGAAATAGGCCTCGTCGCGATCGTCGGGAGAGACCTCGCAGTTGTTGTAGTAGCCCGTACGGCCGCCCAGGTTGCGGCTGTAGTTGACCACCTGCCAGTTGTCGCCACCGTCGTCGGAACGCCACAGCTCGCCGCTCTCGGTCTCCTGGCCGTGCCAGGGGGCGCCGTCGCCGGTTTCGATCAAGGCGTAGATACGCTCGGAGTCGACCGGGGTCATGCACACGTCGACCTTGCCGACCGGCAGGGTGGGCAAACCGTTGCCTTCCAGCTTGGTCCAGGTGTCGCCGCCGTCGCGCGACATGAACAAGCCGCTGCCCGGCCCGCCGCTCTCACGCCCCCAGGTATTGACCACCACCTGCCACATACCGGCGAACAGGATGCGCGGGTTGTTCGGATCCATCACCAGGGACGAGGCACCGGTGTCGCGATCGACGAACAACACATGCTCCCAGGTCTCTCCGCCATCGCTGGTGCGAAAGACACCGCGCTCTTGCTGCGGCCCGTGCGCGTGTCCCAAGGCAGCGATGTACACAATATCGGGGTTGGTCGGGTGGATGACGATGCCCGCCGTGCGCGTCGCCACCCCCTGCCCCATGTGGCGCCAGTTCTTGCCGCCGTCGGTGGACTTGTACCAGCCGCTGCCCACTGACACGTTGGAGCGGATGTGGGGCTCGCCGGTGCCGGCCCAGATGATCTGCGCATCCGAAGGCGCCACTTCCAGGGCACCGATGGCGTGATCGCTCTGCTCGTCGAAGATAGGCTCCCAGAAAAGGCCGCCGTCGACAGTTTTCCAGATGCCGCCGGAGGCGGCGCCGACGTAATAGGTGAGCGGATCACCGGCGATTCCCGCTACCGCGGCGATGCGGTTGCCCACCGGGCCGATGTGCCGATAGCTGAGCTGGCTGTAGATGTCTTGAGCCTGAGCGGGGGGCGACGCCGCGGAAGACAACGCCGGCGACTCCTCGCTGCCCGGCACGGCGCTAGCGGCAGGGAGGCCCAGAAAAGAAGCGGTCGCCACGAGGGCGGCAGCACGAAGCAGGAACGGTCGGCGTGTTCTCGACATGACGGCGTCTCCAGGGTGGGCATCGCCGACCGTTGCACCGGTCAGCAAGAACTCGGAGCAAGACGCCGCCATTGTGGTCCCGATTGCCGATGGGCTCAAGGGAGTGGTTGTTCCGCTCTTCGCTTGGTGGGGCTTGGTGCCGGCTTGAGAGTGGGTTCATTTTATTGATTTCCCGCCACCCGCCCCCGACCTCTCGCTGCCTACGGCAGCTCGCTGCCCGCTAGGCGCGTAGGTGGGCGCAGCGCCTTCCATACGGTGGGCGGTTGTTCCGGTACTCGCACAGGTGGAAGCGGAGTGCCGGTCCCAACAGGCGCCCTCCTGTTCCTCTGGCAAATAGCGGGCAAGGGAGCTGCCGTAGGCAGCGACCGGTGGGGGTGGGTGGCGGGAAATCAATAAAATGAACCCACTTCCAGGCCGGCACCGAACCCCACCTGGGTCGAAGGCGGAACAACCACCGACGCGCCTACCCGTCGCTAGCGGGCGACCTCTCGGGGCCACACGTTATCGCTCGGGTCGCGATCCGGGAAGCGGCCAAACGGGTCGAAGGTGACCTTCTCAACGCTGCGGCCGCCGAAGTCGAGCACCGCCTCGAACACGCGGCTGCCGTCGAACCACACCTCCACCGGCCAGGTAACGATGGCAGTGGTTGCGTCGACCATCTCGGCGTTGTCCATGGCCTGCACCGCCGGTCCGGAAGCCGCGAGCTCGACCCGCAGCACCACCGGAGACGGCATCTGGCCGTCCTGGCGCACCGTCACCGTGGTGAGCGAGCCCGACGTGGAGACGTCCTGGATGGAGCCGTCGACCGACTCGGTGGTCCACAGCCAGTAGTACCAGAACCAGCCGAGGTCTTCTTCGAGCGCGTTGCTCAGGAAGAACGCGACGTCCCACGGCGACGGGTGTTTGAACGCCCACGCCTCGGTGTACTCGCTGATGGCACGCTGCACTTCCTCGTCGCCGACGATGCCCCCGAGCATCGACAGCATCAACGGCGTCTTCGAGTAGGTCTGGAAGCCGTACATGTTGCCACCGTAGTTGGCGGCCCACATCATCGGCGGCTCCTCTTCATTGCCGCTGATGCGCCCATAGCTCTGGCCCCGGCCATCAAGAACCGGCTCGGTGTCGCGCCAATGGGCACTCGACAGGATATTCATATATTGGTCGAAACCCTCGTCCATCCAGCCGTACCAGGTCTCGTTGGTGCCCACCATCATCGGCCACCACTGGTGCGCCACCTCGTGGTCCGCCGCCCCCTGGTTGGAGTTGATCACCATGGGGTACTCCATGCCGGCACTCGGGCCATCCTGCAGCGTCAGCTGCGGGAACGGATAGGGCGCCCACAGGTCGGAGTAGAACTCCAGCGCGTGGCGACTGATGGGACCGGCGTTTTCGAACCGGTCGGCGCGCTCGGGGAGAAACACCATATGGATGGGGACATATCCCTTGCCCGGAATATTGGCCCGCGTCGCCTGCCAGACGAACTTCTCCGCCGTGGCCCAGGCGAAGTCGTTGACCATGTCGGCGACAAAGTGCCACACGAGGCGGTCCCCGGGGGCGGTTGCCTGCCCCGGGCCCACCTCGTCGACATCGACAATGGTGGTGATCTCATCGGTTTCCAGCGCCTCCGCGAGGCGCCGCCGTGCCGTTGCGGTGAGCACCTCGTCGGGGTTCTGCAATACGCCGGTACCGCTGACGATCCACCCCGCCGGAACGTCCATGCGCACGTCGAAGCGACCGAAGTTGTTGAAGAACTCGGCCGGGCCCAGATACACGCTGGTGTCCCAACCCCTCAGGTCGTCGTACATGGCGATGCGCGGGAACCACTGCGTCGGCTGGAACAGCGTGTCGTCCCAGCGCTGCGTCATGCGATGTCCGCGACCGTCAGGGCCGCCGGGCAGCTTGGTATGCCACTCGATCTCGAGGATGGCCGTCGAGCGCGCCGCGATCGGCGTCGCCAGCGAGATCGCCGCCACCGTCTGGTCGAGCCCCGAGGCGGCGAGTTGGCGCGGCGTGTTGCCGCGACCTCGACGCCCACGCGCCGGCGGGTTCAGGTCCACCGCTACGCCGTCGACACGGATGCTGGTAACGATCATGCCCTCGGTGGTCTCGGCCGGCACCGAGGAGCCGCGCGGCACCCGCGGGCGGAAGATGTTGTGGTCGAGCCGAAGCACGATCTGGTCCAGCTGCGAGGGGCTGTTGTTGTGCAGCACGATGGACTCTTCCCCGGTGAGCATAGCCGTCGCCGGGTCGAGACTCACGTTGATCGTGTAATCGGTCTGTAGCTGCCAATAGTTCGGCCCGGGACGGCCCGTGAAGTCGCGGGTTCCGGCCTCCATGGCGCGCACGATGGCGTTGGTCAGCGGCACGTCGCGGCGGATGGCGCGCTCGGATGACGCGTGATTCTGCCCGATCATCGCCGACTGCTGCGATACCGAAGCGCCCGCCGAAGCCGGAGCGGCGGTGGTTGAAGGCTGCGCCGCCAGGGGGACAAGAAGACTCAGTGCGAGTGCCATGCGAACAACCATTAAAGTGTCTCCGATGCGACTCTATTGGGGGTGCGGTGGTGTCGATATCGACGAACCCATGGTAGGTGGCGGTATTCAGATATCAAAGTCGGGAGATGCCCCGATGCGAGCCAGGGCGAGGGCATGGTAGCCAGCCGTCGAGAAGTCCCGGTTAGCGCCGCGCCCTCATCCGATACTCGGGCGGCGGCTCGGCGCCCAGTAGGTGCTCTACGAAATAATCCCAGCGCCGCCGCATCATGTAGGGCTCGTTGCCGAAGCCGTGGCTACGGTTGGGAAACAGGATCAGGTCGAAATCCTTGTTGGCGGCGATCAGTGCGTCGACCAGCAGCAGCGTGCTGTAAAACGGCACGTTGGTGTCCATGGTGCCGTGCGCCAGCAAGAGCTTGCCCTCCAGGTTGCGGGCGAAGTTCTGGTTGGCCTGGGTGTCGTAGCTGGATTCGCCGTCGGCGTCGCGGGTCAGCAAGCCCTGCCACTTCTCGCCCCAATCGTCCTCGTACACGCGGTTGTCGTGGTTACCGGCCTGCGAGACGCCGACCTTGAAGAAGTCCGGGTAGTGGAGCATCGCCCCGGCGGCGGCATACCCACCGCCCGAATGTCCATAGATTCCGGCCCGCTCGATGTCGATCCACTGGTAACGTTCGGCGAGCTGTTGCATGCCGGTGACCTGGTCGGGAAGGGTGTTGTCCCCCATGTCGCCGTAGTACGCCTGGTGGAATGCCTTCGAACGCCACGGCGTGCCCATGCCATCGAGCTTGATGACGACGAAACCGAGCTCGGCGATGGCCTGGGCGTCGCCACGGGCGGCCGAGAAGCTGCGGGACCCGACGCTGCCGGTCTGTGGGCCGGGGTAGATGCTGTTGATGATCGGGTAGCGGCGCTCGGAGTCGAGGTTGGTGGGCTTGAACATCAGGCCGTAGAGGTCGGTGACTCCGTCCCGGGCCTTGACGGTGAACGGCTCGGGCGGCTGCCAGCCGGTGGCGAGCAAGCGGCTGATGTCGGCCTTTTCCAGGTCGGCAATCTTGGCGCCGTCGGCACCACGCAACACCGTGATCGGCGGCGTGTCCGGCGTCGAGTAACTGTCGACGAAGTAGTCTCCGGAAGGCGACAGCCTGACGCTATGGTTGGCATCTTCAGGCGTCAGCAGCGTCAAGCCTTGGCCATCGAAGCCGATGCGATAAAAATGCTGAAAGTAAGGGTCGCGCCCTTCTTCCATGCCCACCCCGATGAAGTACAGCAGCCGATTCTCCTCGTCGACGCGCAACAGACGGGCGACGTTCCCTTCCCCGGAAGTGATCTGGTGCCGGAGCTCGCCGGTTTCCAGGTCGTAGAGGTAGAGATGCCCCCAGTCGCTGCGCTGGGAAAACCAGATGACCTCGTTCGAGCCCGGCAGGTAGCGCCAGTTGACCGCGCCGTTGCCCGACTCGAAGAAGGTATCGACCTCCTCGTACAGCACCTCGCGGATTGCGCCGCTCTCGATGTCGGCCTGGCGTAGCCATTCGCGCTTATGATCGCGCGACGTCGACAGGAACATCAGCGACGAGGAATCCGGGCTCCACTGCACATCGCCCCACCCTCCACGGCAGGCGATGTCGTCGCATAACGAGGAACGGTGCTGATCGGGCGGCATGTCGAAGCGCACCACCGTGCCCTGCTCGATGTCGATGACCACACGCTCGATCACCGTGATGACCGCGTCGCCCGGCAGCGGGTACTTCCACGCCGTCAGGTTCGGGTGTCCGACCCGCGTGTCTGTGAGGTACATCTCACCGACACCGCGTTGGTCCTGCTGGAAGGTGGCGATCTTGTTGGAGTCCGGCGACCACAACACGACGGGGCGGTCGCTCCTCCTCCATCCGGCATTGTCGGTGGCGTAGCCGTAGTCCAACACGCCGTCGCGGCTCAGGGGACGGGTCTCGCTGGTGGCGACGTTGCGGACCCAGAGGTTGTGGTCGCGGATGAAGACCGCCCGGGTGCCATCGGGCGAGAGCACCTCGTTGCGATTGCCGCCACCGGTGCCACGCCCGCCACGGCCACCACGCCCACCGCCGGCAGCCGGGACGCCACGGTCGGGCGTGCAGCGATAGTCGTCCAGGTCGCACGCCCAGCCGGCGCCGGCGGCGTTGAATCGGACAGCCTCACCGTCGCTGCTGAAACTGAAGCTGGTGAACGGCAGGTCGAAGGCCTCGTAGGCTTCGCCGCTGGCATCGGAGAGCCCGGCGGCCAGGCGCGCGTGGTCGAAGGCCGGCGCCCTCGTGCCGTCGGCCGCATCAACGAGCATGAACTCCCTGCCCCGCTCGGTGGTGACGCGGTACCAGAAGCGTTCATCCGGCAACCAGTTCGGCGTCACGCCGGCACGCAGCACCAACGGGTTGGTGTTGGCGCCCAAGAACTGCTCGGCGCGCTCGTAGTCGGCGGCGGTGAGAGCTTGCGGCCCGTCCTGCGCCAGCGCGGGAAGGGCGAGAGCGCAAGCCAACAGGGCGGCGACCATGCACAGACGGAATTGATGGGTACGAGGCAGCATCTTGTTCCTCCGGTGGGTTGCTAGCCCGATCACGCTACGGTGCGAGCTTTCCGAATCTCGATAACCGAATTTCCGTAGATTACTATGGCGCGCACACCGCAGACCCCGGGCACGGCACCGGATCGGCATCCTACACTGGGGCCATTGGCGACCCCGTGGCGCGCAGCGCCTCACCCAACCACGGAGACACACTGTATGCGCCCCTCTCGACGCGACTTCATCAAGACCATGGGCACCGGCCTGGCGAGCGCCGGCGTCGCAGCCTCCAGCCTCGCCCGCTCCACCGGGGGCGGGGTTTCCCTAGGGCAACGCGCAGCTTCCGGGGAAGGCGCGCTCTCGAGCGATTCCGAAGCATTGCTGGTGGACAATCCTGACCACGTCGAGCCGGCCCCGGTGGGCTACGATCGCCTGCCCCTCGAGTGGCACCAGGCTCGGGCCCGGTTGCTCAAGGAGCGCGCCGGCGAGCTTGGCGCCGACGCCATCGTATTGCAGCGAGATCCGAACATCGTCTATTTCACCGGTTGCTTCCGTTCCAGCGGCGAGCGCACCACCCGGGTCCTGTTGCGACTCGACGAGGAAGACACGGCGTACTGGTACTCGCCGGGCATCGACCGCGACCTGATCACCTCCTGGTGGTGCACGGAGAACGAGTACTACTTCTGCTACCCGCACGCCGAGGGCGGCTTCCCCAACCGCGGCGAGCTCACCCCGGGCCCGCGCGTCGACCTGTGGGAGTGGCTGCTCGAGGGGCTGCGGCGACGGGGGCTCGGCGACAAGACCATCGCCCTCGACCGGACGTTGTCGGAAGCGGAGCTGAGCACCGCCGGAAACCTCCTCCCGCGGGCCCGCTTCATCGACATCTCATCGGCCTGCCTCGAGATGCAGGTGATCAAGACCCCCGAGGAAATCGCCCTCCTGCAGCGCGCCTATCGATACTTCGACAAGATCCACGCCTTCGCCCGCGATTACATCCTCGAGCGTGGCACCGATGCCACCGACTTCGAGCTCGGCCAGGCGCTGCAGGCCTACGGCATCGCCTTGTTGATGAACGACGTCCAACGCGACGGGCGGCCCCACAGTGGGGTGGGCATCGAGGTGACATCGAACTACGTGCGCACCGGTGTAGCGACCGCCTACCCGCATCCGAACCAGTTCTTTCACGCCAAGATCGAGCGCGGTCAGAGCGTGTACGTGAACACCGACATCCTGCTCGGCGGTGTCGGTGGGGAGTGCTACCGCAACTACCTGATCGGCCCGACGACCGCCGCCCAGGAGAAGATGTGGGACGTGGTCGCAGAATCGGTGCAGATCCAAGAGGAAGAGTCCAAGCCCGGAGCGGTGTGCTCCGACATCGCCCTGAAGATCCACCAGCACCAGGTGGCCAACGGAATGGCCGACTTCATCTACCACCGTCCGGCCCACGGCCAGGGCACCCTGGGGGTCGGGCACCAGCCGCCGTTCATCGCCCTGGGCGACTACTCCCTGGTCGAGGAGAACATGACCTTCAGCATGGAGCCGGGACTCTACGATGCCACCAACGGCATCGGCATCAATCCGAGCGACAACCTACGGGTGACGACCACCAAGGGAGTCCGTTTCAGCCGCATCCCGTTCTCGAAGGAGTGGAGCTTCTTGACGCTATGAGGGCCGAGCCCTAGCGTCGCTCGAACCGAATGTTGGTGACCCGGCCGGCGTTGATGGTGAACCCGACGGCGGCGCCATCCGTTGGACGCTGGAAGTCGAACTCCCACCCACCGGCACGGATGCTCCCATCTTGCCGCTTGCGCAGGCGGCGCGGTGGCGTGCTGCGCAACGAGAGCCACAGCTCGTCGCCCCCGACGCTCAACTCGTAGACCACCTCCAGCTCAGAGCTGTAATACGTACCGGCATAGGCGGCGAGTTCCGCCGCTGTGAAGCTCGTCTCCGGTGCGGCGCGACTGCCACCGGGCCGGGAAGGCCCGGAGTCCTGCGGCGCCGGGCCGAGCTCTTCGGCCAGATAGATATCGGCCACCCGCCGTGCCAAGCCCATGGGCGCGATGTTGCCGAGGTTGCAGGTGGCGAGCACCGAGAAGCGTTGCTCGGGAAACTGCAGGAACGCCGCCTTGAACCCCATCATCGAACCGCTGTGGCTGACCGTTCTCAGGCCGCGATACTCGTCGACGCTGAGACCGAAGGCGTAGACCAGCCGCTCCCCACCGGTGAGCACCCCCGGGTTGTGGATGAGATCCAGGAACTCCTGCCCGCCGACATCGCCGGTGTAGAAGTTGCGGTCCCACAGCAGCAGGTCCCGCACCGTGCTGTACAGCCCCCCCGCCCCGACCTTGTCGAAGTTCCCCAGGTAGCTGACGCGAAAGCTGTCATCGCCATCGCGCTGATAGCTGATGGCGCGGCGTTCCACGACGTGGCTGGGAACATCGTGGAAGTGGGTATCGTTCATGCCGAGCGGCGCGAAGATCTCCGCCTCGGCATACTCTCGCAAACTCCGGCCGCTGGCCCGCTCGACCAACTGGGCGAGCAGGAAATAACCCGAGTTGCTGTACAGGTGCTCGTCGCCCGGGGTGAAGTTGGTTTCCCGTTGCGCCGCGATCAGGGCGATGGCTTCTTCGTCGGAAAAGACGTCCTCCAACCGGATGCCGGCCAGCGCCATGAGCGTGTAGATGTCGCGCACACCGCTGGTGTGGTGCACCAGGTGGCGGATGGTGATGGGGCGCTCGCCGGCATCCGGTTGGAGGACGTCTTTTCCGACGAAGAAGC
>SMUY01283139.1_pt1 | contig 12642 bp, 9 predicted proteins | sample 2456441 | NCBI WGS metagenome assembly SMUY01 (sample SAMN11095931, study PRJNA526329) | marine sediment metagenome | biome: Marine sediment; feature: Surficial sediment; material: Deep marine sediment; isolation source: Hadal surficial sediment | place: Pacific Ocean | collected 2014-11 | depth 0-1...
GGGGCTTGTTTGATCCATAAATGCAAAAATTATCAGTTACTTCTTTTACTGTGCGGTTTTTCTGGATGCAACGAATATTGCTTTTAGCTCATTGGCTTCTCTCAGGAGCGGTGCGATTCTTTCTTCCTTCAGCAACGCTTCATCAACGATAAACTCGGCCCTATAATTTGCAGCCACAGATGTGGAACATCGAATCAATTGACCCAGTAAGTGCCTCCCAAGTTGCGTATTTGGCAGTGAGACAGCCGCTTTAACACATCTGTGAGCGAATGCTTTAGTTCTGCGTTTAAGCTGATCAGAATCCATTCTCTAAATAACAATCGTCGATCATCGATCATCGATCATCGATTGAAAAGCTCTTTGCTGATAAAGATGTTCAAACAAATTCCCTTCGTGCGGTTGGTCCCAACTGATCTTGCTGGTCGGAATCGCACCGACATTCAGCCGATCTACATTCCTGGCAGCAAGCAAGCGCTGGATAAATTGCCGGTCCCGGGTCAAAGCGGTCAATACAAGTGTTGAACCCATTTTCTCCAGAATTTTGTCCTGCGGCACTGCCACCACACTTGCGAATGGAAAAAGCAGTTCAGTGCTGGCCAGAGGATGCTCATGGCTTTCACACCAGATGATGGTGGGCAGCAAAAATGTACAGCCCTCCACCGTAACCACGCGGTCGCCGTCGCGATATTTGGCGGTGAGGTCTTCCGCACCACCTTGCTTCAGGCCGCTCTCGATGAGGGCGGATGCGCGCTCCGCCACGACAGGATTTACGAAAGCCGCAAGTTTCGCTTCAGGATGCGTCATGGGTCGCGCTTTGATTTGTGCCATCCGTTCGGCCAGCGCTTCGGCGATTTCCCGACCGTGGGATGGTACCCAAACACCGGAGGCGTTCAGACATGACCTGCCGCTGTTCACTGAAATGGAGTCAACCATGACGTCGAGATAAGCTTGCCAATCGGAGATTTGATCTTCTGCAATCAAGACCTTGCTCCAGCCGGGTCCATGCACCTGCACGCGGCGATCCTTTTCCCATGTTTTCACCGTTGACACATCGCCAAACAACATAGAACGACCACTGCGCAATAAAATCTCAGCAGCGCCAGAATGATCTGTTGGATAGAAGCCAAAAGCCTCGGGCGGACAACCTGCGGCGATGAACGCCTGAATGACGCGATAGGGCGTCCACGGCTCCTGACTGCCTGGTTTGAGTACAAGCGGCACTTTCAACGGCATGCTCGGCAACCAGAGCGAATGCACACCTGGCGAGTTGTTCGGCAAAATCGCGCCGAGCGTCTGTGCCTGAACCAGATAGCTAAGCGACCGGCCGTCCTGCTTGCCCCAACCGGTGTCGAGAATGGACAAATCCAGCCCGCGCGTCAGGCCGCCGAGAACCGTTTCCATGCCGTCGAGCACCAAGCGGATTTTCTCCATATTTTTTCGGCACAGCGTCTCGGGCATGCCGGTAGTCGCCGATTGAAGGCGAACGAAATCGTTGGGCGATTGCGTTTCACCATCGAGCGGCAGATCTGCTTCCATGAACAATGCTGCCGCGTTCTTGCACATGGTCAGCAATTCGTGCACCGGCAGGGCGTCCAGTGCGGCTTTGTTTGCAGCGGACTGATGAAAATCCTTGCGAATCAAGCCGCTATTGGCCTGGCTAAGCTCGGCCACAGGTTCGCCGGTGCGAAAGTCTTTGACTTGAACCGTGCTCAGGCTTTTATAAGGTTTTCCCGCGCGCAGCAGAGGAATGTGCAGCATCAATAAACCCCAACAACGACGGATTCTTGTAACGAAGACAACAGCCGAAGATTCATCACGCCATCCCAAGGGTATGGCACAATCGGCTCAGCGCGTTCGCCTTCATCGCGTTCAAGAAAGCGCGGCATGAAGAATTCTTTTGTCAACGTGGTCAACACAACGCGTCCGGTCTGTCCGTAGTCGACTGTTTCTTCAGGATTTTCCGGATTAACAATTTCAAACACGGCCCTGGGTGAGGGAGGATAGTAAATTATAGCGTAATTGTCCGCAGGATCGAACGGTTTATTTACAGCCAAACCCATGAGCGTATTCCCGTAAGTGGGCACGAAATCGATGCCCGGCACGAGTTCCTCGCGCGCAAAGCGATGGAACTGGGCGTTCATTTCGGTACCGCCACAGAAGATGCCCTTTATGCCGGCTTTGGCGAGGTTGATCTTCTCGCACAGGGCCTCAAGCAGCTTGGGCGTGGTGAAGAGACATTGAACATTGTCGTGCGCACGCAGAACATTCAAAGCCTGGCCCACCACGTGTTCTTTGTAAAGCTCAAGTTCCTGGTGTGCGCCGCGCTTGATGAGCTTGTTCACCCAGCGCGGATCGAGGTCTACGAAAAAACTGATACCGCCTCTGAACTGGGCAAGATGTTCGATGGCCAGGCGCAGGCGCCGCGGACCAGTGGGACCCAGCATCAGCCAATCGGCCCTTTTCGGAAAACCTTCATCCGACAGGGTAGCGCTAAAAAGCTCGTAATCTGTCTGAAAGTCTTTGATGTTGATGCGCGTTTTGGGCACCCCGGTTGAGCCGCCGGTCTCAAACACGTAGACGGGCTCATTGGCGAAGGCCTTCGGCACCCATTTCCTCACCGGGCCGCCGCGCAGCCAGTGGTCTTCAAAATGGCCGAGAATCTTCAGGTCGTCATAACCACCGATCTCTTTGCGTGGGTCGAAGTCCAGCTCCTTTGCAAAATCCAACCAAAACTGGCAGCCGGTCTCCGGATCAAAGTGCCACTCAATGATTTCGCGAACATGAGTGTCGAGCTGCTCCCGCGCGGACTTTATGCTTGCGGTCAATTTACTTGCTGAGGCAATATGCATGTGAACTCATACGATGGATTAATGGATTGGTGGATTAATGGTCGTCATCGATGTGGTAAGGCTCACCATCGTCGGAGATTCTGTCCGACCATGTTCCAGCGTCCCGTTTTCTCTGAAGACTCTCAAACCAATCTCAATAACTTGTTTTCGATTTCATAGTGAAGCGAATCAACGTAGTCAAATTCCCGTTGCGTGATTTGACCGGATTCGTGCAATCCGATCGCTCTGGTCAAAGTCTCTGAAAGCGATGCCAAAGCTATGTAAAAGAATTGAAGATACTCATTTATGGAACGTCTGCTGTAGCCCTCGGCAATGTTGCACGAAATAGATTGCGCCGAATCAGCAATTTGACTGCGAAGCTTGAAGTCGACTTTGTTGTCCTTGTAAACTGTTCTCCAAATAAGATTGAAGAGGTCAACAGCCTTCTGCCAAACGTCAAGCTTCATATACCCCCTGTTCTTATTGCGACGTTTCGTATATTCAGTCATTGTAAGAGCCTGTCATTCGGTTCCACCAATCCAAAAAACTATTACTCCAATCCAGACTTTCACTCCGCCAAAGCAATCGCATACAACTTAGACCGGTTGGTGACATACAGTACACCGTCCTTTGCCACCGGGGTTGTGTAGACGGCGTTATCCATATTGATCTCTGCCAGAACTTCAAGTTTTTTACCGGCCTTCAGGATTGCGATGTCGCCGTCCTCATCGCCAATGTAGACTTTGCCATCAGCGTAGTAGGGGGAACCCCAGATGGCCGCAAAGGCATCGTAAACCCAGTACTGCTCGCCGCTATTCGCATCCCAGCAGTAGACAAAGCCGCTCAGGTCTGCGATGTATAGTAACCCGTCGTGAATGGCAGCCGTGGAAAGCGTGCGGTTAAATTGTTCATCGCCGCGATGCCAGATCTTACCGGTTTCGGTGATGTCGCCGCGTTTGGTGGCGTCGATGGCGTACCAGTGGCCGGTGCTCTCGCCGTGCTCAGGATCCTGTCCGACGCCAATGTACACCTTATTATTCCAAACTACGGGTGTTGAAATAATGTTGTTGCGTGTACCGGCGCCGCCAAGCTCCCAGACTGCGTCTTTCGGGTTGCAATCGTATTTCCACAGAAGCTCGCCGGTTTCAGGAACGAACGCATACACCCAACCGTCGCCGCCTGGAAAAATCACCTGCGGTGTACCGGCAATCACATCGTAGGAGGGATTCGACCACTGGCCGTGCAAGATATTTTCGCCGGGCGAAGCATCTTTCCAGACCAGCTCGCCGGTGTTTTTGTTGAGCGCGATAAAACTCGGTGCCTCAGGAGACGGGACGTTAATGTGCGTCTCATCCACGCCGTTGGCGGTCACAGTAAAAAGGAGATCTCCCACGACCAGGGGAGAACAAGTTGCGAGGTTGTGGGGGAAAACATCCAGTTCGTCGATCATGTCAAAACGCCAGATGATGTCCTCATCGGTCTTCGAAGTGTTTTTCTCTTCCGTGTAAGGCCCGTCGTTTTCGCCATCGTAGTAGCCTTCGGCGTCCGCGCAAATGACTTCAGCGCGGTTGGAAATGTAGTAGACGCGATCGCCCTCCACAAACGGCCCGGAACAAATGCCCTGCTGCGGCCAGTCGTTCACCCGCCCGGCAGCGAGTTTTGGGTGTGCAGCCTGCCAGAGGAATTCGCCGTCCGACACCCGGAAAACCAGAATGTTGCCGCGGTCACCTTTAAGCTTCGGATTCTTCAACGACTGGTTGTTGGTGCCAATGAAGACCTTCCCGCCAATGACGGCCGGATTGCCGTAGGTTTGTGACCCGAGTTGCGCAGTCCACTTTATGTTCTTGCCATTTTCAATATCCCAATCGCCGGGCAGACCGGTTTCATCGGAAACCATGTTGCGGGCTGGCGAGCTGCCCCACATGGCGGTTTCGACAGCCGCGTAGAAACCAATCGTGAACAGGACGCCCAGCGCAACAACACCGTGCAGAACTGAAATCCCTTTTCTGAGCACAAACTTGATCGGTTTCATCTACTTGCTCCTCGTGATTTTCACATTATCAAAATAAATGGTTGTTTGGGCATCGCCATACAAAGCAGGGCTGCCGTGCGTATTCGGGTGCGGATCTTCCACCGTGAGGGTCCACGCTTCCGGTTCCTGCTCCTCCCGCGGCCAAACTTTGCCCCTGACCAGTGCTTTGCCGCCTTCGATATCGACTCTGAGTTTCATGGTATACCAGAGGTCCGGATTCCATTGGAACGGAATCTCTGCCTTTAACCGATCCAGCTCCGCCGGCCAGGTGCGAATTTGGAGCCGCTTCAGTTTGGTCATGAAATCCAGGTAGTAGCGATTGGCGATGAGGCCCATGTCCGGACTGCGCCGCTTCACTTTCGTGCCCTTCATGTCTGCCTGAATCGTGTAGCCGGTCATGTCTGGCGGGCCGAGAATCAAATTATGGCGGTGCAGATTTTTTTTGGAACGAGGTTTCATCAGCACCTTGCTGCCATCGAGTTCTTTTACGAAGAACTTCCACGTCCCTGGCCACAACGGCGGATTCTTGTCCAGCGTGAACTTTTCGTCCTCAAGATCAATATCCCACGGCAGGTTGGCTGCCACCTGCACGCGCGCCCGGGACTCCAACTCACCCAGCCTGGCGACCACGTAACCCGCCTGGTTGCCCGCGCTTTTTTCCGGGATGATTCTTCCGTTGTCCTCGATTTTCCCCATGAGACCGTTCAGGCCAAACTCCGGCTTCACATCGTCGAGCCTTCGGCCCATGCTGTCGAAGGCCCGCACTCTGAAGTCCAGCTCGTCACCTTCCCATGCCCAGATCTCGGCGGGAATGATCTGAATGTGCGCCACAGCCGCATCTTTCGCGGGCGCCGCTTCCGGCAGCGTCATCATCCGGGGAGGCGAGGCTTTAAACTCAACGCCGGGGTTTCCCAGACAGAACAATCCGACTTCACTTGTAAAATATACGCGGCCGTAAGCGACTGCCGGCGAGCCGTAAATTTCAGCAAAGCGACGCTTATTAAACCGAATCTGTTTGCTGTCCAGAGACTTTGCTCCGGTCTCACCCGGCTGAATAATGTGAAAACTGCCGTTGACTTCGGTGGCGTAAATCTTGCCGTCGGCCCAGACCGGCGAGCCTTTGCCGACTTTGCCCAGGTCGAAAGTCCAGCGGGTTTCGCCCGTCGCTACATCGAGCGCGTACAAATCGCCCACGTTGGTGACGACGTACAACCGGTCATTGTGAATAACGGGTGAAGCGTAGCCGACTTCCAGCGCATCGTGGCGCCAGACTTCGTTGGTAGCCGTGATGTCACCGTTGCCTTTGGCATCGATACAGACGACGCGGCCGATGCTTGCGTTGTCTAAATTCTCTCTGCCGTGGCAGGCATAAACTTTGTCTCCGTCCACCACCACAGAAGCCTGAACAGCACCCTTGGTCAGATGAAATTTCCAGACATGTTCGCCGGTGCGCGCTTTCATAGCATAGACCCAACCCGTGCCCGAGCCCGTGATCAAAAGCCGCTGACCGTCGACGACGGCAATCACCGGCACGGAGTAGTTGGTATTTTTGTTTCCTTCCGGAATGGTAGAAACCCAGACGAGTTCACCGGTGCGCTTGTCATAGGCAAAAAAGCGGTGCTTCATGATCAACATGTTACCCCAAGAGTTGTTGGCGCCGTTGACGATCACCAGGTCTTCATCTATGACCGGTGTGCAAGTGCGGCCGCCGTAACCCGAAAAGCGGTTGTATTCTTCCGTAAAGGAGTGCTCCCACAGTCGGTTGCCATCTTTATCGTAGCAGATAAACAGGCCGTCAACACCGAACATGTAAATGTTGCCGGTGTCCGGATCGCCGGCCAGGCTGGACCAACCGACGCGGCTGAACGGCACCGTGGTCTGGAAAACGTTGTTCTTCTCCTGCCATAGCAACTTACCATCTTCAGCATCATAACATGCGACCACACGCTGCATGCTCTTGCCTTCGCCGGTGCGGCCAAGCACATAGACCCGACCGTTCAAAATGATCGGCGTAGAGCGACCGACGAAATCGGCCAGCCAAATCTGATTCTCCCCGTCCAAAGTCCAACTGGAAACCAGGCCGGTTTCATCAGAGACGCCGTTCTGGTGCGGACCGCGCCAACCTGGCCAGTCCGAGGCATCTGCCGAATGGAGACCGAATAAAATCAGAAACGCCAGAATGCCGATTGACTGTATCCTCCTGTTTGCCATCCTATCTCCCTCTCAGATTATTTTGATATGTAAAAAGATGTCAAACCGCCGCAATACTCAAGTTGCGCGACCCTGTTCGTTCGACGAAAGTAAACTGATCCATGCTGATCGTAAATCGTTCTTGAACAATAGAATTTATCAATTTAGGCACTCAAGTTGCAAAATGCCACTAAATTTCACGTTGCGTACTTTTGCTATGTTACGATGACGCTGTCTCGGCTTCCTCATTCGGCCGGCCGAAAAAGCAGATCGACATAAAAGTCCAGCGTATCGTTTTGGGGCTCGGGACCATCCGGCCCCAAAATATTAAATTTCTCCATCAGCCGGACACTGAAAGCAGCGACAACCCGCATCGCCGGCCCATTCGCATCGAGGAATGGCTCAGCCTGCGCCCGCACTGCCAGCGGAATGGCAACACCCTTCAACTCAAAAACGCCATAGGCGTTGAAGCGCGTCAACCGCCCAAACTGCAACGACCCATCTTCAACTTCAACGCGCTCCAGGTTGAAGCGGGCAAGCGGGTGCTCATGCGCTTGCAGCATTTTCGAATAGACAGCCTGATCGAGCGTTTCGTCTCCCAAGGTGACCGAACCCGCCTTTACTTCAATCCAGCCAGTGGCGCCTGCAAGCGAGTTCGGTCCGGACAGCACCAACTCGCCCGCCAACTTCGTCGCTTCTCCGGCATAAGAATCCAGCGGCGGCGGAAAGCGAAAATGCAACCGTGGCGAACCGTTCTGGTTTGTTTTGGCCACAATCCACCTTGTCGGTAAGGTGAGATCCGGAGGGACTGTGTGATTCTTGTCCTCCTGCCGCTGCGGCAAAGTCAGTCCAAGCGTCTCCCAACCGGCGACAGGCACGGATAAGTCCACCACAGTGAAGCCATCCCCGATGTCGGACGTTTCGATTTGGCGAAAAACTTCTGCTTCCAGAAGACCACCGGCTGCTGCAAACGTGCTTTCAAAGTCAGACCACCGGCCCGAAACCGGCGTCTGAAATTGCTTGAAAACAGGCTGCACGCAGTTAAATTGCGAAAACAGGGAAAGGGAGACCTGAAAGCCGCCGTCTTCGTCCCGGTGAGGATAGAAGTCCATGTAAAACAAACGGTCAGTCCTGCCGATTTCGACTGTTTCTTCCGGCATGAATTTCGAAAATCCCGACATGATCGCGACCCTGGCCATCTTGACAAATTCATCTTGTGAGTAGTCATCCTGCTTGCTGCCAGCCAGCTCTGTGATCTTGATGGGCGCCACAACCACAGCTCTGCCGTGACGCCAGATAGCCACATGTTTCTTGCTGTAAGTCTGACTGCTCAGCGGAATGGATTGAGCGATTCGAATGAAGTTGTGCAGCTTGTCAACACTGGCGTAGCGACCCTGAAAAACGGATCTGCCGCGATAATTCTGAAATACGACGAGGGGCGTAACAGTTATGTCTTCGGGCGCGCCGTTCTTGACGTTCATAACTTTTAAATCCAGGCCTAACTTCGCGGCGAGGGACTGAATCGCCGGCAGATGCCTTTCCGAAAAATTCTTTTCGATCCGAGAGACGCCCGGTTGCGTGAACACGACCAGTTCGCCTTCACTTGCACCCTTCAACCCGGAGAACAAAACAAAAGTCAGAACAAGGAAGAGAAGACGCCCCGACGGAGGCGCGAAACGCAGTATGCGGTTGAACTTGCGACTGTTCAAAGTTGCCCTACTCCGACTCCAACGCTTCTGGCAAAGTGATTGAAAACGTAATCCGCACTTCATCCAGGATCGAGCGCCGTTTGCCCTTCTGATATGGCGCGCCGACGTTGAAAGCGCCGCGACTCAGAAGCGCCCAGCCGGTAATTTTTAAGGGTTTATCCGAAGTCACTTCAAATTCCAGCGGCATTTGCTTGTGCAGGCCGTGAAAATCCAGAAGAGCAACGGCCTGGAAGGAACCATCTTTGCGCTTTTTTACATCCGAAATGACTAAGGTTGCCTTCGGGAATTTCTCCACGAAAAAGAAGTCGGGTTCGCGCAAATGTTGCGCCAGTTTGGGGCTCTTCTCACTCACCGACGCAAGGTTGATCTCAATTTCCACAGTGCCTTTTTCAAGGTCGCCGCCGGGAATATCCACCCGCGTAAAACGCCACTCTTTGAATTCACCCTCGGCCTGATAGTCTTCATGGCCGGTAGTGAAGCGAATTTGCCCAAGGGATTTTTTTCCATCCGATTCAGAACCGCTAATAGCCCGAGTCGCTGTCAAAAAAAGGGCAACCAAAAGAAAATTGCGTGCATAACGGAATGTCAGAGTCGTCATTTTATACCAAGCTCCGTAAGTGAGTGACAAATGGCATCACGAAAGGTTAACATCTAAATGATTCGGGAAGAGTTGTCGCTGGCGGCAAATTCTTAACAAGCTACAACAGGAATATCAAAGTCTATATACGATAGGACTCTGATAATTGTTTCAGCCATATTTTTGATGCGGGAACTATGCGGTCGCTGAATAGAACCCGCCCTTTGGCTCTTTGAATGTTACTGAAACAAACTCGGCGCCTACGGAATAGACGGTGCGGTTCTGGAAGTATATTTTGTGGACGTTCTTGATCTTGGCCACACCCTTCAGGTAGCTGCTGCTGATTTTGACAAGCATGCCTACGCGCAGTTTTTCCTCACACTTGAAGCGCATTCCCTCGCGGGAGAGGTCGACCAACTCGGCTTCTCGCCCCTTTTGCGGCCACGTTGTATAGTAACGAAACTTGCCGGATCTCTTGATTCTCGGGATGATGCGGCGGCAGGCTTGCACTGGGTCCTGCACAAATGTTTGCAGCGGACTGCGACAGGAGGGGCAGGAATCATCAGGGTTCGGCTGTCGCGCCATCGGGCGTTTGCAGAAAGGGCAGAAGATGCTAATCAGAGGCGACTGGCCGGAAAATGGATCTGGAAATGGTTTTTTCGTGTACTGCTCAAATAGCTTGCGGTCGTACTCGCGGCGTTTTTCTGAGTTGCTCAGAAGGGCGTACGCTTCATTCAGCACCTGCGCGTTCCAAAGATCGCCGCCGAGGTCGGGGTGCTGCTTAAGCTCGAGCATAAGCGTCTTGTAGCTCGCCCGGATAACTGCCACGGGCGCATCCGGCTGCACCTGCAGCACACGATAAAAGTTGCGTCGATTCTTCACATTTTAAATATCGACAAAGCTTGACAAAACTGAGATGAGGGTAGCGGATATGTACAGGATATCAAGGGAGAGGGGTGATGCGGATAGGGTCTTCTTCAATAACAAGAGAAGTGGCCAGATCAGTCAGATCTGCTTTCAAGTGGCCGAAACATTGGTTTCAGCGACGTGTTCTCAATAAGGTGTAGATCTCACTCAGCCAATCTCTTGATGATCAAGAGCGTGCTATCGTCTTCCCACTTGTCGCTGTTGCCAAATTTCTCGACAGTATCAAAAACGACGTCCAAAATCTCTTTTGCGCTTTTTTCCTGATTGGCAATGACCAGATCCTTCATCCTCTGGATTGTAAATGCCTCTTCCTTTTCGTTTTCTCTCTCAAACATACCGTCGCTGTACAAAACCACCACAGCGCCGGGGGTGATATTTGCAAAGGAACGGTGCAACTTGATTTCCGGGATAGCGCCGAGCAGGAGACCCGTGGCATTGAGATCCTGCACCTCGTTACCCTTGACCACAAAGGGTGCGGGATGGCCGGCGTTCGCATAAATCAGGTGCCCGTCGCGCTCGATTTCGCAGTAGAACAGCGAGACAAAACGGGACGAGTAATTACTGCGGCAAAGCACGGCGTTGAGCTTCTGCAGGCTGTGCACCATTTTCAAATGACGCTCGATGCCCATGCGCAGGCCGATGACGGAGTCGCGCACCAGCAGCGCCGCCGGTAGACCGTGGCCGCTGGCGTCACCGATGCAAACGCCGAACATCTCATCTCCCATTTCAAAAAAGTCGTACAAATCACCGCCGACTATCTCGGTTGGCTGGTACCTCACAGCCATTTCGTACCCGCGGACCTTTGGCACCTGGCCGGGCAGCAGACTTCGCTGAATTTGTGCGGCCTGTTCAAGCTCGGTTTTGATCGCTTCGGAAAAAAGCCGGAAATTGAGCGCAGTCCGAATAGCGTTGAGAGAAAAGGTCACCTCTTCACGCCCCCAGCCGGCGCCCAGCTCAAAGACCGCAATCCACCTTTGTTCCGGACTGCGAATGAGGATGGCTGCCGGAATGGCGTACTCCCCCTGGTCACTAACACCGACATCAATACTGACTTGCGGTTCGGAAAAAATGTAACTGCCGTTCTTCAACACAAGCTGAACCGCTTCAGATTCTCGCGGCAGGCGCTTAGCCAACACGCGACCGTTCTGACTGAATTTGTTGATCAGAACAAACTCGCCACCCCGTTCCTCGTAAAGCCGCATGCTGACGATGCGCAGCGATTCGCCAAAACTGTCCTGCACGGCCTCCAGAATAGAACAAACGAAGCCTTCACCAGTCTCGTCGTGGGTGATTCGTTTCAGCAGGTCATCGAAGTCACGGTAGAATGTTTTCGGGTCAACCATAATCGTTATATATATGCATTGTCGGCATAAGTTACAAGAAAAATAATGGTCATCTGAGCCTCACGAAAAGCCCGTCAAAGTCACTGTGTACTCTGACGGGCTTCATTCCATTTGAAAACGAAATCGAGCAGATTGGGCTAACCGAGCTTTTCTTTTGTGACCTTCGCCACCATCCCCGCCAGGAACAGCAACCCAACCAAATTCGGTATCGCCATCAGGGCGTTGCCGATGTTGCCGAGGTCCCAGACGATTTTCAGATAGTCGAAGCTCTGTCCCGCGATGGGTGTGAGAACGGCACCCACAAACAGGAATACGATGAACGTGTAGCGGAATGGCATGATGGCTTTGTCGCCGCCAAGGTACTCGATGCATTTTTCACCGTAATATGACCAGCCGAGCAATGTGGTGTATCCGAACAGAAACGATGAAAACGCGATAATGGCGCCGCCGAAACTTGCACCGCCAATTTGATAAGGAAAGACCGTTTCGAATGCCCTTTGCGTCAGTAGAACGCTTATCAGGTTATCGGATGCGGCGCCTCGCCATGCCTGCGTGTACACATAGGCGCCGGTTAAAACGATGGTCAAAGTCGTCATGGTATTGACCAGAATGCTGTCGATAAAAACACCGGTCATAGCGATCAGACCGTTCTGTGTCGGTTCATCGGAGCTGGATGCACCCTGGGCGATGGCCGCCGAACCGAGCCCGGCCTCGTTGGATAATAGTCCCCGGCTTACGCCATTTTGAATGGCCAACCCGACAGATGCGCCGACTAGCGGCTGTAAGCCAAAGGCAGATTTGAAAATGATGGCAAACGCTGCTGGAATGTGAGAGAAATTGACAATGATGATCCAGAGGGCGAAAAACATGTAAAAGAAGATCATTGCCGGAACAAGCTTTTCGGACACACGACCAATTTTCTTAATGCCGCCAATAATAACCATGCCCACCAATGCGGCAATGAGAAGCCCGATTATATAATAGTAAAGAGCTGGCGCCTGCTGTGCCGTGGTTGCGCCATGCAAAAATTGGTTAA
>SMUY01058417.1_pt1 | contig 12639 bp, 9 predicted proteins | sample 2456441 | NCBI WGS metagenome assembly SMUY01 (sample SAMN11095931, study PRJNA526329) | marine sediment metagenome | biome: Marine sediment; feature: Surficial sediment; material: Deep marine sediment; isolation source: Hadal surficial sediment | place: Pacific Ocean | collected 2014-11 | depth 0-1...
CAAGACCAAGAAGCTCACCCGCCTGTTCGAAAAGTACGTCAAGCTGTCGGCCAACCTGCCCCACGAGGCTATGCTCGCCGCGGTCAAGAAAGACGACCCCGGCCGCCTCGCTGACACGATCGGCGCCCACTTGAACGTCGACCTGCCGGCCAAGCAGGATCTGCTCGAGATCGTCGACATCGAGACCCGTCTCGACAAGCTCATCGAGACGGTCACGTTCGAGATCGAGAAGCTGCGCGTCGACAAGAAAATCCAGGGCCAGGTCAAGAAACAGATGGAGCAGGCCCAGAAGGAGTACTACCTCAACGAGAAAATGAAAGCGATTCAGCGCGAGCTGGGGCGCAAAGACGGCAAGGGTTCCGAGATCGACCAGCTACGCGCCAAGATGGACAAGTCGCGTATGCCGGCGTCGGTCCTGGAAAAGGCCGAGCAGGAGCTCGAGCGGCTCGAGGCGATGCCGCCGATGTCGGCCGAGGCCACCGTGTCGCGCAACTACGTCGACTGGCTCGTTTCGGTGCCGTGGTTCCGCCGCACCCGCGAGAACAATGACCTGAGCCTCGCCGCCGACATCCTCGACGAAGATCACTATGGCCTCGAGAAGATCAAGGAGCGTATCATCGAGTTCCTCGCCGTGCGCCAGCTCGTCGACCAGATGAAGGGCTCCATCCTGTGCTTTGTCGGCGCTCCGGGCGTCGGCAAGTCATCCCTCGGCCGCTCGATCGCGCGCGCCACCGGACGCGAATTCGTTCGCCTGTCGGTGGGGGGGGTGCGTGACGAAGCCGAGATCCGCGGTCACCGCCGAACTTATATCGGCGCCTTTCCGGGGCAGATCATGCAGCGCATGAAGGCGGCCGGCGTCATCAACCCGGTTTTCCTGATTGATGAGGTCGACAAGATGAGCATGGACTTCCGCGGCGACCCATCGTCGGCGCTCATGGAGGTCCTCGACCCCGAGCAGAACAATCAGTTCGTCGATCACTACCTCGACGCCGAGTACGACCTCTCGAACGTCATGTTCATCGCCACGGCGAACGTGCTACACACCATCCCGGGACCCCTACAGGACCGCATGGAGATCATCCGTCTCTCGGGTTACACCCAAACCGAGAAGATGAAGATCGCCCGGCGCCACCTGGTAGGCAAACAGATCGCCTATCACGGTCTGCGCGAGAACCAGCTCGAGATCACCGACGGCGCCCTCGACCGACTCATCGAGGAGTACACCCGCGAAGCCGGCGTGCGTGCCCTCGAGCGTGAGGTCGCGCGGGTCGCCCGCAAGGGCGCCCGCAAGTTCGTCGACCAATACTCCGCCGAGATCGCCAAGGCGGCCGAGGCGGTCGCGGCGGCCGAAGACGAAGAGCGCTCGCTGGCGGCACTGACCGACACGGCTGAAGCGCTCGAGCCGATGGACGGCGCCAGCGACTCGCCCGACGAGGACGATGATGCCTTCGACCGCACGGACACGAGCGACGACGAAGACACCATGGAAGGCGACGATTTCGACGTCGACACGGAGGGTTTCGAGCTCGACGACGTGGACATGAGCGGCTTCGACGAGGATGACGAGGAGGAGCTCGGCGCCGTGATCGAGGCGAGCAACCCGATGGATCGCGTCATGCCCAAGCGCACGCCGCTGGCCGACGCGATTCCCGAAGATGCCCACATCCTCGTGGACGCCGACGATCTCGAGGAGTACCTCGGCATACCCCGCTTCAAGAAGCGCCAGAAGGAAGAGCACGCGGAGGTCGGCCTCGTGGCCGGTCTGGCGTGGACGGAGCGCGGTGGCGAAATCCTCGAGATCGAGGCGACGCTGATGCCCGGCAAGGGAAAGCTATCGCTCACCGGCCAGCTCGGCGACGTCATGCAGGAGTCCGGCCAAGCGGCGCTATCGTACGTGCGCTCGCGCGCCAGCACGTTCGACCTCGAGAAGGACTTCTACAAGAACTACGACATCCACCTGCACGTGCCGGAGGGAGCTATTCCCAAGGACGGACCCTCGGCCGGAATCACGCTGGCAACCGCGATCGTCTCGTCGCTCACCGGGGTAGCGGTGCACAACGACGTCGCCATGACCGGCGAGATCACCTTGCGCGGCAAGGTGCTGCCGATCGGCGGATTGAAGGAAAAGATTCTCGCCGCCCATCGCGCCGGCATGACGCAGGTGATCATTCCCGCCGACAACGAAAAAGACCTCCAGGACGTACCGGACGAAGTATTGCAAGACCTGACAATCCACTTCGTTTCCACCATGGACGAGGTGTTGCGTCTGGCACTGGTGTCACCCCTGACACCCGCGTCAGAAGGCGAAGAGGAGGAGCTGCCGCCGGGTGGGCAGCAGCCGGATGAAAACATCCAACCACCCCCTCTGACCCACTAGTCGTACCGCTACAACAAACACGAGAAACAGTCTGACGGTCTCGTGGACACCGCATTACCCATAGGCCGGTTACTACCCTCCGTAACGGCACCCCCGCGGTTCTTCAGCATCCTGTTGAGACTCTTGAAAATCCACAACATCGAACGGACGCTTCGCACCCGAAATGCGGGGCACTATCCCGATGATTACCTTCCGGAAGTCGCTTTCATCGGCAGATCGAACGTCGGAAAGTCGAGCCTCATCAACTCGTTGCTGTCACGCAAGAAACTGGCGGCGACGAGCCGGACGCCGGGCAAGACCCGGGCGATCGATTGGTTTCGCATCGACCGCGGCGACGCGGCAAACTGCTTTTTCGTCGACCTCCCAGGCTATGGATTCGCCAACGTGCCCAAAAAGATCCGCGAGGAAGCGTGGGCACGATTGATCGACACCTACCTGGGGTCCGACCGACCGCTGGTGCTGGCCCTGCAGCTGCTCGACATGCGGCGCAACGGCCCCACCGAGCTCGATGAACAGATGATCGCGTGGTTGCGCGATACCCGCGTGCCCCACGCGTTCGTCCTTACCAAGGCCGACAAGCTCAAACAGAGCAAGAAGTCGCTGGCCAAGAAGAAGTTCGAGACGGTCTTGAAGAACGACGAAGACCATCCCTTGATTTCCTACTCCGCCGTGACGGGCGAAGGGAAACGCGAGCTCTGGTCGCTGATCAACCAGCGCATCGCGCAAGCGTCACGGCAGTCAACCGCTCGCCCTCCGGGTGAGAGTCTAGAAACCGTATGAGCAACGAATCCGCAGTCGTGACCCGACTGGCGCCGGTCCGAAAGTGGGAACTGAGAGAGCTACGGGAGTCCCCCGTCAGCTTGCTACGCGATATCGCCGAGAAGCTCGCAATCGAGGCGTCCAGCGGGGCGGACAAGCGTGATCTGGTCTACCAGATTCTGCAAACACAGCTCGAACGCGACGGCTCGCTCAACTCCGAGGGCGTTCTCGAGATCCTCCCCGACGGCTTCGGCTTCCTACGGGACGCCGAAGCCAACTATCTTCCGGGGCACGACGACGTCTATGTCTCGCCGTCGCAGATCCGCAGGTTCGACCTGCGCACCGGCGACACGTTGGTCGGGCAGATCCGCCCGCCGAAGGACGGCGAGCGTTACTTCGCCATGATCAAGATCGAGTCGATCAACTACGAGCCGCCCGGGGATCTGGAGCGCAAATCGTTTTACGACGACTTCACGCCGCTGCACCCCGACGAGCGCTTCGAGCTCGAGGAACCCGGCGGCGACCTCTCGGTCCGTATCATGGATATGCTCTGTCCGATCGGAAAGGGGCAACGAGCCCTGATCGTGTCGCCGCCGCGCGCCGGCAAGACGATGCTGCTGCAGTCCCTGGCGCACGCCATCAAGAACAACCATCCCGACATCTATCTGATTGTCCTGCTGATCGACGAGCGTCCGGAAGAGGTCACGGAGATGCGACGGTCGGTCGACGGCGAGGTGATCGCTTCGACCTTCGACGAGCCCGCCGGATTCCACACCCTGGTCGCCGAGATGGCGCAGCAGAAGGCAATGCGGCTGGTGGAGCAGGGACGCGACGTTGTGATCCTGCTCGATTCGATCACCCGCCTGGCCCGCGCCTACAACACCACCTGTCCGTCGTCGGGTAAGGTGCTGTCGGGCGGTGTCGACGCCAACGCCCTACACAAGCCCAAGCGCTTCTTCGGCGCGGCGCGCAACATCGAAGACGGTGGCAGCCTGACGATCATCGCCACGGCACTGGTCGAGACCGGCTCGCGCATGGACGACGTCATCTTCGAGGAGTTCAAGGGAACCGGAAATTCGGAGATCGTGCTCGAACGCAAGCTCGCCGACAAGCGCATCTGGCCGTCGATCGATATCAACCGATCGGGCACTCGAAAGGAAGAATTGCTGCTCTCGCCCGAAAAACTGAATAAGATCTGGGTACTGCGCAAGGTGTTGCAGCCCCTCGGCCCGGCCGAGGCTATGCAACTGCTGATCGAAAAGGTCGGTAAGGCCAACACCAACGACGAATTTCTTGCCGCAATGAACACCCCCGGTTAAGAAGGAAGCCCACCATGAAACCCGAGATTCATCCCGAGTACCACGAGGTCGTGGTTGTGTGCGCCTGCGGCAACACGTTCGAGACGCGCTCGACGAAGCCCGAGCTGCGGCTCGAGGTCTGCAACGAGTGCCACCCGTTTTTCACCGGCAAGCAGCGTCTGCTCGACTCCGCCGGCCGCGTCGAGAAGTTCCAGCGCAAGTACGAAGGCTTCTACGCCGAGCAGGACAAGATCAAGGCGGATCTGGAGGCCAAGGCGGCAAAGAAGGACGCCGACATGGAAGCCGCCGCCCGCAAGGCCGAAAGAGAGGAAGCTCGCGCTGCGGCGGCTGCCGAAGCCGCCGCTGAGGCCGGCGACGAGCCCGCCGACGCCAGGGCTTCCGACGACGCCCCTTCCGACGACACGCCTTCCGACGACGCCCCTGCGGACGAAGCCGCAGCCGGCAACATCGAGGAAGAAACCGTCAACTAAACAGCGGGTGCGCCCGTTGGCACCCTGGCACGGCGCTCCGGAGCTTTCCATGAACGCCACCGTCATCTCACGACTCGAGGATATCGAGGCCAGCTTCGCCGAGCTGAACGAAGAGATCGCCCGGCCGGAGGTCATCCAGGACACCCGCCTCTACTGCAAGCTCACCAAGCGCCACGCCGACCTGCGCACGATCGTCGACGCCTACCAGAGCCTTCAAGGGGTCGATAGCGAGATCGCCGGCGCCAAGGAGCTACTCGACGAGTCCGACCCCGAGATGCAGGAGATGGCCGAGGAGGAGCTCGCCGCCCTCGAGCAGCGGAAGGCGGGCTTCGAAGACCAGCTCATGCGGCTGCTGCTGCCCAAGGACCCCAACGACGAGCGCAACGTCGTGCTCGAGGTACGCGCCGGCACCGGCGGCGAGGAAGCCGCGTTGTTCGCGGCCCAGATCTACCGCATGTACCAACGCTTCGCCGAGGGCAAGCGCTGGAAAGTCGAGATCCTCAACGAGAGCTTCACCGGCACCGGCGGCCTCAAGGAGGTCAGCGCGCTCATCGAAGGCGCCGGCGCCTACAGCCAGCTCAAGTACGAGAGCGGCGTGCACCGCGTGCAGCGGGTCCCGGAGACCGAGGCTTCGGGACGCATCCACACCTCGGCGGTAACCGTCGCGGTGTTGCCGGAAGCCGAGGACGTCGAGATCCAGATCGAGGAGAGCGACCTGCGGGTCGACACGTTCTGCGCCTCGGGCCCCGGCGGCCAGGGTGTCAACACGACCTACTCGGCCGTGCGCCTGATCCACGAGCCCACCGGCATGGTGGTGCAGTGCCAGGATGAGCGCTCGTGGCACAAGAACAAGGCCAAGGCGATGCGCGTCCTCAAGGCGCGACTCTACGACCTGAAGCTCCAGGAACAGCACGATGCCATCGCCGAGGAGCGTCGCGGCATGGTCGGTTCCGGCGACCGGTCGGAGAAGATTCGCACCTACAACTTCCCGCAAAACCGCGTCACCGACCACCGCATCAACTTCACCAGCCACCAGATCGACGCCATCCTGGGCGGCGACATCCAAGCCCTCGTCGACGAGCTCGCGTCGCACTTCGAGACGGAGCGACTCAAGCAAGAGCTCTCGGCCGAAGCCGGCTGAGGCCGGTCGTGGCCGACGATCCGAGCGACGACCCAACGGCCGCCGGTGCCGGGACCGACCAGGCGTCCCCGGACGTCCCCTCTGTTGGTTCCCAGGCATGCGATGTCGTCGCCGCGACCGTGGGGGGCGCGCTGCGCGAGGCTGAGCATAGCCTCGAGGCGGCCGGCATCGAAGCGGCACGACTCGAAGCCACGCTGCTCCTCGGCCACGTCCTCGGTCATGACCGCGCCCAGCTCCTGGCGGCACTGTCCGATCCCCTGACCGAGGCCCAACTCGCCGGCTTTCGCGAGCTCGTCGAACGCCGCGCTGCGCGCGAGCCCCTTCAATACCTCCGAGGCCGCGCACCGTTCCTCGACTTCGAGCTCGAGGTGCACCCCGGGGTGTTTATCCCGCGCCCCGAGACCGAAGGCCTCGTCGAGCGCGCCCTCGAGCTCTGGGACCCTACCGATGGCTGGGCGGTCGACGTCGGCACCGGCAGCGGTGCGATCGCCATCGGCCTGGCGCGCGGCAAGCCCGCGGGTCACGTCCTCGCCGTCGACCAGTCGCCGACCGCGCTGAACGCCGCCGCCCGCAACGCCGACCGCCTCGGCGTCCGCAATCGGATCGCCTTCGTGGGGGGCAACTTCCTGCGTGCCCTCGATCTGTCGCCCGACGACATCGGCATCATCGTCTCGAACCCGCCGTACGTCGCCGATAGCGACGAGGTCGATCCGGAGGTCCGCCACCACGACCCGCGCAAGGCCTGGGTGTCCGGTCCCACCGGGTTGGAAGCATACGAGCGGATCATCCCCGAAGCGGCGGCCCTCTTGCGCGCCGGACGCCCCCTCGCCCTCGAGCTGGGCTACGGCCAGGAGGAACCGGTCTGTGCCCTGCTCAGAGAGTCCGGCGAGTGGGAGAAACCCGGGGTCGAGCCCGACTACCGGGGAATCCCCCGAGTGCTGGTTGTACGCAGGGCGAGCCCGACACCCAGGCCTTCATCAGCGGCTTGATCCGGGTCTGAGACGGCGACTTCGATCCGTACCTCGCGCTGCCCCATCTGCGCGTCTTCGTCGCCCGACCGGAGTACCTGTTGGCGATGAAGTGCGCTCCGCCTCGCCAATCTCGGGGTTCCTCAGTTCACCGAGTACGGCTCGCTGAGCTCGAAGTCGGCGATCTGAGCGTCGAACGACTCGCCGCCCCGGGCCACCATCTGGTACGTGCCTCGCATGAAGCCGAAGGGCGTCGGCAGGGGGCACCCGGAGGTGTACTGGAAGGACTGGCCCGGCTCCAGGATCGGCTGCTCGCCGACGACGCCGGGGCCTCTGACCTCTTCGGTGCGGCCGTCGCCGTCGGTGATGATCCAGTGGCGGCTGATCAGGCGCACTGCCTCCGCGCCCTCATTGCTGATCGTCACCGTGTAGAGAAAGAACCAGCGGCTTTGATCCGGACTCGATCGCTCCGGGTCAAACGCCGATTCCACTCGAACGTGCACGCCGCGGGTCGTCGCCTCGGAAGAACTCACGCGGCAATGGTGGTGCAGGGGGGCCGAAAGTTCAACACCTTCGTGCCGCCATTCTTCGGTGGGCACGCGCCACCGTTCGCCGTGACGTCCACCTGCCGCACCCGCCACACTTTCCCCACGGTCTGCTAGGCGTTAGATTGCCGCACGTCATCCCCAACGGAGAAACGAATATGCGGAAACTTCGGAAAATCCTCGTCCCTGCGCTGCTGTTGCCGCTCTCTCTCGGCTTGGCCGCTTGTAGTTCCGCACCGGATGGCGGCGACGCCACGACCGCTCAGGCCGCGGGCGGCGGCGTCCCGACGTTCCAGGTCGATCCCAGCTGGCCCAAGGAGATGCCTGACCTGTGGATCATGGGCTCGGTGACATCGGTCTTCGTCGACGCCAACGACCACGTCTGGGTCACCCACTTGCCGGCGACGTTGACCCCCGAAGAGACGTCGGCGGTGCAGGACCCACCGCTCGGTGAGTGCTGCGCGCCGGCGCCGGTGGTGATCGAGTTCGACGCCGAGGGCAACGTCGTGCAGGGCTGGGGCGATCCCGCCACCCAGGATGTCTCCGAGTTTCCGCAAGACGCCCACGGGCTGTTCATCGATCACAACGACAACGTCTGGGTCGGGACCTACCGGCATCACCGGGTGATGAAGTTCACCCGCGACGGCCAGGCGCTGATGACGATCGGGGAGTACGACAACAACGCCGGCAGCAACGACACAGCACTGCTGGGCGGACCGGCGGGCATCTGGGTCGATCCCGAGGACAACGAGATCTTCATCGCCGACGGCTACCGCAATCGCCGCGTCATCGTCTTCGACGCCGATTCGGGCGATTATCTGCGCCATTGGGGCGCCTACGGGGAGGTGCCGGACGACGAGTACCGCTACGAAGGCGACGATCGTGAAGCCGATCCACCGCGGGAGTTCTCGACGGTGCACGGTCTGGTGGGCTCGAACGACGGCTTGATCTACGTCGCCGACCGCCGCGGCAACCGCATCCAAGTTTTCCAGCAAGACGGCGAGTTCGTCATGGAGAAGATCATCGCTCCCGAAACGCGGTCGTCGGGATCGGCGTTCGTCATCCAGTTATCGCCGGACCCCGAGCAGGAGTGGCTCTACCTGGCGGACGGCACCAACCACAAGGTCTGGATCCTGCGCCGCGCGGACCTGGAGATCGTCGGCTCGTTCGGCCGCGGCGGCCGCCAGGTCGGCCAGATGCTGCGCCCCCACGGGATGGGGATCGACTCCCACGGCAATCTCTATGTGGGAGAGGCATCCACCGGCCGCCGCGTACAGAAGTTCACCGTCTCGGGGAGCACCCCTTAGCCCGGGTTAGGAGGTCATCTGGGCGCAAGAAAAATGGGGGGGGAGCGAGCCAATCGGCCGGCTGCTCCCCCGATTCTTGGATCAGGCGGGTTTCAGCTACCTGGAAACAACCGACCCGTCGTCCGTCGTGTCCGACTCATGCCCCTCGGGATTCATCACGTAGAGATCAAGCCAGGCAACCCAGCGGGCCCACAGATCCAGCGTCGTCTCCAGTGTGGCCGGGCCGTGGTCCTCGAACGGATACTTGTACATCGCCGCCGTCTTACCGAGCACTTCGAGCGCGTGGAACAGGCGCTCCGAGTGGATCGGTGCCGTACCGACGTTGTGGTCGTCCATGCCGTGGTACATCAGCAGGCTTCCGGATAGCCGGTCGGCCTGGAAGAACGGCGACATCTCGATGTAGAGGTCCTGGGCCTCCCACAACATGCGACGCTCGCTCTGGAAGCCGGCCGGTGTCAACGATCGGTTGTAGTTACCGTCGCCGGCGATCCCGGCCTTGAAGAACGGCGTCTGGATCATGGCGTTGGCGGTACCGAAAGCACCGTAGCTGTGGCCGCCGATGCCCAAGCGGCTGCGATCGATCCAACCGCGGGCGTCGATCTCGTCGATGACCGCCGCCAGCGTGTTGCGCAGGTCGTGCGGATACTCGTCGTTGCGCTGCCCCGTCGGTCCGACGATCGGGACGTCGGGCTCGATCAGCGCATAGCCGAGCAGCGTCAGGATGCTCATCGAGCGCGCCCCGACGTTGGCGAAACGGTTCTTGTTGAACGTCTCGAAGCCTTCGTCGTAGGTTTCCTGCTCGGTGTACTCGCGCGGATAGAACCAGAACATCGCCGGGATCCGCGTGCCCTCGCGGTAGTCCGCCGGGAGGGTCACGGTGACCCTCGACTCGAAGCCGTCGGCGCGCTGAATCGTGAATCGCTCACGCCGCGCCGCGGTGATATCCGGGTGCCGATCCTCGTTGAAGGTCACCTGGGTTTCGGTGCCGGTCTCGACGTTGACGCGCCACTGGTTCGGCACCGTGGTGGCCGACTCGCGCGACACGATGACCTCGGTGAGGTCGTCGTTGAGTCGTGCGCTGAACGTCTCGTACACGTCGGGAGCGCTCTGCCAGATGCGCTGCTTGGCACCCGAGAGAATGTCGACGCTGTCAAGGAAGGGGCGTGGCGCGTCGACGCGCGGATCGTCGAAGTACTGCGTACCGGAGAGGAATACCAGCTGACCATCCGGAGACACGAGTACCGAGCCCGGCGTGCGGCCGCCGACGAGGCTGCCCTGGTCGGCCGTGCGGTCTTCGGTGTCCTCCTCGTAGATCAGGTGCTCCTCGCTCGGATCGTCGAGCGAGACAGCGTGGAGGGTTTCGGTATCGTCGTCGCGCCGGGTCAGAAACATCAGCCGGCCCGACTCGTCGAAACGTAAGCCGTTGATCGGATCCTCGGTCTCGTAGACCAGCTCCGTGTCGTCGTCACCGAAGGGCGGCAACCAATACATGACGCGGTCCTTGCGCGGGTCGCGCTCCTCATCCTCTTCTGCTTCCTGCTCTTCGGCGTCGTCGTCGCTCTCCGGGCGCGGCTCGCGCTGCATGAACACCATTCCGGGCTCGCCGTCGTTGCGCCAGGCCAGCGACCGCTTGTCATCGCTGTTGGGGTTGCCGCCGCGGCCGCCGCGACCGCCGCGACCGCCGCCGGGGCCACGCTGGCCGCCGTTGTTGTCGATCACCTGCTCGTTGACGTCCGTATCATCGATCTCGGCGAGAGCTTCGCCCGCGGCGTTCCAGATCTCCTCGACCCTACCGGCGCTGCTCACCGGCACGATGTAGGAGAGGTCGTCCTTCAACGTCGTGACGCGGAAGTGTTCGCCGTCGGGCGACGCGTCAACCGAGCGGATCATGGCGGGGTCGCCGATCGTTTCGGTGTCGCCGGAGGCCACCTCGATGCTGGCCAACTGTCCGGTGGAGTAATACTCGACAAGCCGCTTCTCGTACGGATTCTCGAGCAGGTCGAAGTAGGTACGCAGCCGGTTGCGGTCGGGCGTCGTCAGCCGCACCTTCGGCGTCTCCGGTACCTCGGACTTGGCCGGCTCGGGGCCACGGTTCGCCGGCAGCAGGACCGTAACGATGCTGCTGCCGTCAGCCGTCCAGTCGAAGGTAGTGACCCAAGTGGCGAGCACCGGCGTGCCGGTGATGCGCCGGGATTGACCGCTCCGCGGGTCGGCGACGTAGATGTGGGTCTCGTTCGCGAAGTTGGCGAAGAACGCCACCTGTGAGCCATCCGGCGACCACTGCTGGCCGGTTACGCGCGCCCCATCGGGGACCTGGATCGTCGAGACCAAGCCACCGTCGGCGTCATAGATCTCGAGGCCGACGCTGGCGCGCGTCGTGAGGCGGCGATTGCGATTCGCCGCCGGGTCGATGATGAACTGCCCCAGGTCATAGCGCTCCTTGGCGAAGCTCGCCAGCGTCGGGAAACCGTCGCTGACCGCCCGTAGGAACATCTGTCCGGTCGGATCCTGGCTCGCCAGCCGCAAGGGCTGGTCTTGTGTCGCCATCACCGCGGCGAGGACCTCCGGCGGCGGCGTCAGGTAGGCCTCGGTGCCGAGAATGGTGAGGCGCGGATCTTCCGGCGCCTGCTCCTCGGCTTGTTCCTGCTGGGCGCTCAGCGCCACGACCGGCGCGAGCAGAAGGGCGAGCGCTACGAGCCCGATCGAACGAAGCTCTGGCGAATGACGGTGCATGTTCCTGCCCCTTTCGGAGGTATGGGGTCAATTGAAGACGTGCCGAATGATACAACCCGGTGCCTGCTGCTTCCCAGGCTCACCCTCGGCGGGACTCGCGCGCCTCGCGTAGCCACTTCTGCACGTCGGTGGTCGACATGCGCGCCGCCGTGAAGGCACGGTGGGCGCGCTCGAGGAAGGCAACGTCCGCGGTGATGTCGGACCGGCCGCCTTTGTCCTCGGGGTCGTTGCGGGCGTCTTTGAGCTCGGCGACGCGCGCGCGCGCCTGCCTGATCTTGCCTTGGACGGCCTCGGTCGACATGCGGGCGGCAAAAAAGGCCCGGTGGGCCCGTTCGAGGAAATCGCGCCAGGCCTCGTTGCGCGCCAGGTCGTCGCCCCGGCCGGCACCGTGTTGTTGCCGGCCCACGCGTTCCGTTCCAGCGGGGGCCGCCGCCGCGTCGGACGGCACCAGCAAAGCGATGGTCAGCAAGGCAATCAGACAAGTCGCGCGCATGGTGGTCTCCTAGCAGGGTGCTGAAAAACTCAGCACCTTACTCTAACGGCGGCACGCCGCGAACACACCCGGTCCGTTTGCAATGTCCGGCGCGGCCGGTTCTTCGTAGATCTGTGCGTACAGCTCGGGCTCGGACGTATCTCCTGGTGGTCGCGAGTGACCCACCAGGGCGCGCGCACCCGGGTAGAGGTGAAGCAGCGCCTCCACCTCCCTATCTTCGAGGATCGTGATCGCTGTGGCCAGGCTGTCGGCGGTGATGCCGTCGGTGGCGACGACGGTAGCTATCCGACGCTGGGTCAGGCCGAATCCGGTGCGTGGGTCCACGGTGTGGGAATAACGATCGCCGTCGATCTCGACAAACTGCTCGGTGTCGCCGGACGTCGAGATGCCGGCATCGGCCACCACGACCTCGCACGCCGCGTGAGGGATCGTCAGCCGCCAGCCGGGCTCACCGCGGGGCGCCGCGCCGACGACGATGTCGCCGCCGGCCTCGACCAGGGCCCTGGTGACGCCGTGCACCCCCAATG
>SMUY01177448.1_pt1 | contig 12631 bp, 9 predicted proteins | sample 2456441 | NCBI WGS metagenome assembly SMUY01 (sample SAMN11095931, study PRJNA526329) | marine sediment metagenome | biome: Marine sediment; feature: Surficial sediment; material: Deep marine sediment; isolation source: Hadal surficial sediment | place: Pacific Ocean | collected 2014-11 | depth 0-1...
AGCATAAAAACGATTCGGGTGCGCATCAGCATCCAACTCTCTTTCAGGAGAAATACAACAATCATCAAATGCCAGAGGTTCAAAACGCATTCCCGGTGAGTTAAGATTTTCGTCTGCAGCACGGCTATCATGGACCCGATAAAAACCGCCGACGACATTGTGATCAATCATGTAGACAACAGGTTCGGCGACTGTTTCTTCTTCCCCCCAGGTTTCGTGGGTGTAAACACCTTCCTGGATAATTACTTTGGTCACTTTCTGACCTTCTTTGATGGTTGACATACGAGTACGCTGCTTGCGATTTAATTCGGCAATATCATCAACGCTGTTGACAGTCATGATGCCCATGCCATATGTTCCGCTATCTGCTTTGACGATGACATAAGGCCGACACTTTATATCGTATTCAGCATATTTCTTCTGTATCTCTTTCAGTAGGTCATCGACATTTTTTTCCAGACAGGAACCACCTGCACGCTGCATAAAATCGATCTCGCCACAATTTCTGAACAGGGGATCAATAAACCAGGAATCAATACCGATATGTTTGCCAAATTCAGCGGCGATTTCCTGATAGTATCTGAAGTGAACGGATTTCAAACGATTAGACCACCCCAGGCCTAGCGCCGGTGTCACTGTCTGCTCCAGGGATTCAAGGATCGCGGGGCGCCCTGAAGAAAGATCGTTATTCAGGACAATCAATTCCGGCATGAAGTCACTAACGGATACCTTATCTTCACTTCTTTGTAATGGTTCCAGTAACACTGACTTACCCGATTCTAGTTCAATGGTGAGCGGCTCTGACATGCCCTCCATTACCGAACCCAGCTTCACCTCAAACCCGGCCTTCTCTATGATTTGCTGCAGGGCAGCCAGACTCTCCAGATAAAAAAGATTGCGGGTGTGATTTTCAGGAATGATCAAAATCCTGTCTACCTGATGAGGTAAGCGCTCAACGGCTAATTGGACCGCCTGTATGCACAGCGCTTCGAATGCCGGGTTAAGATTATTAAAGCCTGCCGGAAAAAGGTTCGTATCTACCGGTGCCAACTTATATCCCGCATTGCGCAAATCAACAGAAGCATAAAATGGTGCTGGTGTTATTCGCCACTGGCTTCGAAACCACGACTCAATATCCGATTGACGATCAACCAGATGCCGTTCAACACGGTGTAATGGACCAGTCAATGCTGTGGTCAGATGCGGGACAGGATTGGAAACCATTGTTATTTTAAATTAATTTTTTAAAAGCAGTGTATATGCTAATCATAGCCGGTTTTTTGCATATAGTGTGCTTAATTAATTCACATCATGATTTAGGGTGCCTATGTTAATTTCAGGAAAAGTCACCCCACAACATCCGACAGGCACTGATGGCAGCCAATGCGGCTGTTTCGGTTCTTAATATTCCTCGACCAATATTGATGATTTGATATCCGCTGCACTGGCCTTTTTAATTCATCGTCTGAAAAACCTCCTTCAGGACCTATCAACAGCACCAGCGATTACCCCTTCTAATGCTCAATTAATGTGACCGATATATATTGGTGAACAACCCTAAAATTGGTAAGCTCCCAGTCTGACAGCACAACAAGCGAAAATACGGAAATTAGTGTGATGCATCACAAATCCAAAGTGTTTAAAATATTCAAGCTGTAAAAGCTTATAATCCAACAAATGGAAATTCCTGGTTATAAAATACAGCATCAAGTTGGCCAAGGCGGCATGGCGACAGTTTATCTCGCCATACAGGAATCATTAAACAGATCCGTCGTACTCAAGATACTTGATATCAATGGCCCCGCTGCCAATGAGACCCTCATTGAGAGGTTTCTTTCAGAAGGTCGCATCGTTGCAGCGCTTGACCACCCTAATATTATCACCATCTTTGATATTGGCATCGCTGGCGACTCTTTATACATCTCCATGGAATATATTGATGGCGGCGATCTTAAAATGCGGATGGAGTTACCCATAAGCCCTGATACTGCACTCGACTATCTTGCCAAGATCGGCTCAGGATTGGACGCAGCACATAAAAAGGGTGTGGTTCACCGAGATATCAAACCAGCAAATATCATGTTCAAGGATGAAAACACGCCACTGATAACAGACTTTGGCATCGCCAAGCAGATTACTGCTACTGATAACGATTTAACATCTACCGGCCTGTTTCTTGGAAGCCCTAATTATGTCAGCCCTGAACAGGCCGATGGCATTGAAATTGATGGTCGTGCTGATATTTACAGTCTGGGCTGCTTATTCTATGAAATGTTGACAGGCAACAAACCCTATATCTCAGCGACAATTTTTGATGTCGTTATTCAGCACAAGCAGGCGCCTGTCCCTGTTTTCGAGAAAGATCTCGCCGAATTTCAGCTTTTATTAGACAAGATGATGGCAAAAAATCGAGATGACCGATTTAAAGATGCCGCTGAGATGGTAAAAGCCATCAAGAAATTACAAAAATCTAGAAAATCTTTAACTGCGACCACGGATTTAGATGTTACTGGTGTCATACCCACCGATGTGACAAAACAAAAAAGGACCCAAACCCTGAATATCTTATTGTTGCTTATGATAACTTCGGGTGGAATTTTAGGAACCCTGCAATACGCAGAGTCAAAAATGAATGACACTTCGCCAAAAATCGAAAACGTACCCATCAATGCAGATTTACCTGACAATATCAGACCACCCATAGTGAATGGTTCTACGCAGCCAATTAGTTCAAGCGCAGCTGAAACACAAGTAACAATTTCTGAAGATGTTGCCCAGGCTCTACATTGGCTGGGCAAGAAAAGCCTGGAAGATTATCGTCTTACTTCTCCAGCAGAAGATAATGCCTATTATTATTATTCGAGATTACTCGAAGTAGATCCAGGGGATAAAGTTGCAGCAGCAGGTCTACTCAATATCGCAGACAGGTATGCCTATCTGGCGGAGCGGTCATTTCTTGAAAATGATTATGGCAAGGCCCAAGCCTACACCAGTATCGGTCTGAAATTTAACCCAAACCATACAGCCTTGATTAAGTTAAAAGAACTAACTGCGGATGTTGGGGATAAACCATTTATGGAAAAACTAAAAAATTTATTCACAGGTTAAACAGCAGAAGGTCTCTACCTTATTTCATCTATTCCTTGCTGCAACACAGCCTTGGCCTCTTCGGTACGTTTGTCATCACTCACTTTAACCCACTCTTCAATCAGCGCCCTCATTTTTACAATAGATTCCTCTTCTTCGCTAATTTCTGCTTCCATCAACTCCTCATCGTTAGGCTTTTCCATCGCCATGACTTCTTCCAGGTTGATCTGAGGTTCGTCTAGCAATACCTTATCATCGATATTTTCCTCTGTTATCTCCTGGCTACTATTTTCTATCGCTGCTTTTAATTTAGCAGCTTCTGTTGCCTTCTGCTGTGCCGCAAGTCTGTCTTCTTCAGCATTGATAAAGGCCCTTGTACGCAATGAGATGCGTTGTTCATCAGAAATTTTTATGCCCGTATCGTCAACAATTTTGCCCCGGTTGAAGACAAAGACACGTGGTCCTCCTTCAACACTACGATACCAGGCAGGAGGCTTGCCAGATAATTGTGTTGTTCCGCTTTCTGGATCGGTCCATTGATACATCTGGGCCTGAACAGATTGCATAAGGATAGATTGACTAAAAAACAATAACCCAATCAAGCAATAGCGCTTCACTCTCGAATCCTCGTCATGACACTGGTAAAATTATAACATTCTTAAGAAATCTCTGGTCAAGTACGCACTTCGTCATGCTGGTGAATACGACCTACAGGATGTAGGAAATGTCGTGAGAGGACAGGGAGTCCGAAGCGACCAGCATCCACGACTGCATGGATGCAGGAGGTACGATTACATGGAAGTAATCGGTAAAGTCGAGTCGGGAACAGAGACCGAGAGCGACGCAGGAAGCCAAAGCCGAGTAAGTTTTTGTTTTGACTAGATTCTGGCATACGCTAGAAGTGCGAAGCCTGCCCCGGGTATGACGACTTAATGTATATTGGGACTTTATCAGAGATTCCTTAACTAATACCCAATCCGATATTTATAAAATTGAGACAAAAAAATGAATTTGTTTGATATTATTGCCCTGCTTATCACCCTGACAGCTGTATTCAGCTTTATCAATCATTGCACACTTAAATTACCCATGACTATTGGCGTCATGCTCATTGGCCTGCTGATGTCTTTAGGTTTATTGGTACTCAAACCACTGGGCATAGATCTAACCATTCAGGCAAACGCCATCCTGAAATCAATTGATTTTAGCCAAACCCTGATGCACGGCATGCTGAGTTTTTTACTATTTGCCGGCGCCCTGCATGTCAACCTGGCTGATTTAGCCAGGCAAAAATGGTTAATCGCATCATTGGCAACTGTAGGCGTTCTTGCATCTACTGCCATTGTCGGTGTTTTAATCTGGCTTGCTCTGACCCTTATCGATATTAATTTGCCTTTTATATATTGCCTGGTCTTTGGTGCATTAATATCACCCACTGATCCAATCGCTGTCCTGGCAATATTACGTACCGTTCATGCACCAAAATCATTAGAAACAAAAATCACAGGGGAATCGTTATTTAATGATGGTGTAGGTGTGGTTATCTTTTTATTAATAAGCGGTTTCGCTTTAGGCGAAATAGATATCACAGCAACTTCTGTGACTATTTTCTTTTTAAAAGAAACTTTAGGGGGTGTCATTTTTGGTTTTGTCGTTGGTGGCATCACCTATGCCATGTTGAAACGTGTCGACAATTATCAGGTCGAGATATTATTGACACTGGCCCTGGTCACAGGCGGCTATGCCCTGGCTGATGCTCTTCATTTTTCTGCGCCCATCGCTATTGTTATAGCTGGACTTATGATTGGCAATCATGGTCGCTTGCTGGCGATGAGTGATATCACCATAGAACATCTGGATACCTTCTGGGAACTCATTGATGAAATACTTAACGCTGTTTTATTTGTTCTTATCGGTCTTGAAATATTAATAATCAATTTTGAGTCCCAGCTGTTAATTGCAGGGAGCATCTCTATCATCATTGTCTTATTCGCAAGATTTGTCAGCGTTGGTGTGCCTGTATTGTGTATCCGGAGATTTAGAGAATTAACCCCGGGTGTCATAAAGATACTGACATGGGGCGGACTACGCGGTGGGATATCGGTGGCACTAGCACTGTCCCTGCCAGCCAGTGCAGAGAGAGAAATAATCCTGGCGATTACTTATTGTGTTGTTGTCTTTTCAATCCTGGTACAGGGCCTGACCATCGGCAAGCTGATTAAAAGATATACCTGACTCTCTGTGACACTAACTCCAAAATAAACCTGTCATCTCGACTGCAAGGACGACTCCATGAATGGAGGAGGTAGAGTTGCGCCGGGAGCAGCAACCGAGAGATCTTAATCTCGGTCTTCATTCAAAGGCAAGATCCCTCATATTCATTCGGGATGACGAGAGAAATTTGGATGACAGCGGGGAAATCAGGCGCCAACACAGGCGAGATACGCCTGTTCCAGATTATCCGCCTTAAACTTGTTTGTGCATTCTTCTATGGTTCCGGCAAACCGAATACGCCCATCATGAAGAATCGCAACACGATCACATAAGACCTCAATATCTGCCAACATATGGGTACTGAAGAAAAGCGTCTTTCCTGCCTGCTTCAATTCGATCAGGTGTTGTTTTAAATAGGCCCTGGCTTTTGGATCCAGGCCACTCATGGGTTCATCAAGTACCATCAAATCTTTCTCACTCATTAGGCAGGCTGCCAAACCCAGTTTCTGCGCCATGCCTTTTGAAAAATCCCTGACAGGTTTTAATAACGCCGATGACTCCAGATCAAGAATTTTAAATAAATCTGTCACCTTTTTATTGTTGTATTCGACCCCATGAAGCTCTGCCATATACACCAGAAAGTCCTTGCCCGTAAGGTAATAAGGCGGCACAAATCTTTCCGGCAAAAATACCAGTCGCTTTCTGGCTTCTTTCTTTGTGTGAGTTGTACCAAAGATTTCAATGTTGCCGGATGTCACCTCACAAAAATCAAGCAGGCATTTAATCAATGTGGTTTTGCCCGCACCATTGACTCCGATTAAACCTTTGAACTCTCCTTTGGCAACAGTCAAATCTATCTCGTTCAAGACCTGAGTACCGGAAAAGGATTTACACAGTTTTTCTACCTTAATCGCTGAATCAGTCATAATTTATCGCTGTGATTTATTGCACTATTATAAAGTACCATGACAAAAAATTAAGCTTCATAAAAAAAACAAGGCCCGCATCATGCGGGCCTTGTTAATACGTCATTACTAAATAGTCCTAGTATAGAAAAACCTGGGCACAATCCTGCGAATCGTCGTAGACATCAAAGATATCTGTTGATGCAGCGGTACCGGCAGCATTCCCCGGCGCGGCTGCCGCCGCGATCGTAGTACAAGCAGCGAATGTTGCTAGAAAATTTAGAGGGTCAAAGTTAGTATTTGTCCCATCTGCATTTGTCATACGCAACACACCTGAATTGGGCAGACCATCATCAACTTTAATATCCAGCTCCCTGGCAATAGCGACCGGAATATTCCGCCCCAAATGAAGGTTAAGACGAGCTGAACCAACACCCGTATATCCAGCATTTCGCGTTAATATCAAGGGGGCGTTGAAGGCGTTTATTGGCACAACGTTGCCGTAGGTAGCTTCAGCAGCAATAACAGCGGTTGGAAGCGCAAAACCGCCAGCCAGGAAATTAGCCCGTGCCAGTTGCTCCCATAAACCTGCCGCCTCCACATAGGTATTATCGACACGTCCATTACCATTGCCTCCGTTTATAATAGCCACACCAATTGCCTGTCCCGCTGGAAGAATGGCCCAGTCACCCGGTACCTGGCGATAGCGATCAATAAAACCAAAATAGGCAGCCTGGACACCGGAGTTCTGATCCGCCAGGTTTCTAACTCTTGCGCTATTAATCAGTTCCTGCCCCTTTAAAATACCACCCAGCAAAAGGCCAATAATCACCAGTACGATGGCGATTTCTACGAGGGTGAAACCCGATTGTTTTCTGTTGTTCATTTCTATTTTCCTCATTTTACTTTACCTCTTTCATCCTGTTGTTGCATAAAGCGTTGCATATGCCGTGCCATATATTTAACTTATTGATTTATATATGATTACAATTGCCTTAGGCCTGGAGAAATCAACTCTTCTGATGATGCTTCAGCAGAACTGTCAATTTTTCAACAGCCAGTCCATCAACAGTCACACCATCCCTCAGCTGTCATTTCGACGAGCATAGTGAGTAGAAATCCTCTTCCACACAGGGATAGATCTTTAAATAAGATCCCTCAAATCCATTCGGGACGCCTCCGGCGGATTGTGATAGTAATTTTACACAGGTAGACTGGTACCAAATAATCATCGGTGTTTCTTGAGGATGCATGAATAAATGCTGAAGCTGATCAGGTCGCAAAGAATAAAAATTATTCTGATCCTCATTATCTTTATCCTGTTCCTGCTGAGTTCTATTGGTTTTTTTAATTTTTCAGTTATTGGCAAGCCTGATTTCAAATTCGATAGCACCTTCTTCAGCCAAATCTTTGCTTACAATTCACTCCTGTCGAACCAGATGTTTCAAACCAGGGAATTTTATATCTTCCTGTTGACCGGGGCTCTATTAAGTTTTCTGTTGCCTGTTTTAAGCCCGATCAAGGCCAGTCTACTGACTTTCATCTGTATGAGCATTCCTGTTTACCTTGGTTACGGCCACATGGGACATCCACTCTTGCCCATGGAATTCAGCCTGCTGACAATTCTTATCCTGTATATGGTCAATATATTGATCAGCTATTTTATAGAGATTCATTCCAAACAGGAGATCATAAATGTCTTTGGAAAATACATTCCGCCTCAACTGGTAGAGGAAATCAGTAAATCACCTGAAAAAATATCAATGGAATGTGAATCCAGAGAAATGACCGTGCTTTTTTGTGATTTACACAATTTCACAACTTCTTCAGAACGCCTCTCTCCGCAACAAATATCCAGGATGCTTAACATTTACTTTACGGAGATGAGTAAAATTTTACATAGCTTCAATGCAACCATAGACAAATTTATCGGCGATGCAGTCATGGCCTTCTGGGGGGCGCCCCTGCCACAGGAAGATCATGCACAACAATCAATCTATGCAAGTATTAATATGCAGGAGGCTATTCAACAACTCGAATCTGTATTTCTCGAAAATGGCTGGCCAGCGACAAAGATGGGCATAGGTATTAGTACAGGGAAAATGCATGTCGGTAATATGGGTTCGGAACTCAGGATAACCTATACCGTTGTCGGTGATACCGTTAACCTGGCTTCTCGCCTGGAGGGCCTGACAAGGACTTATAAAGTACCAACGATAGTCAGTGAATCAACTACAATCGCTACTAACAATATTTTATTTCGTGAGCTTGATACAGTAATTGTCAGGGGGAAAGAAATAGAAACCCGGATATTTCAACCCATTTGCCAGAGTGATCAAGCGACAGAAGCTGTTACAGAAGAACTAGAGATGCAGCAACGGGCGCTGCAACAATATTATGAAAAAAAATATGAGGAATCATCAGCAATTTTCAGCCAATTGGCCAGGGCGCATCCAGCAGACCTCTATTATAAAATGATGCAGGGTAAAACAGCCTCGTTATAAAACTGATGTCATTCCCGCAAAGCTTGTGCCGGACTACGGGCCGGTAACGGGAATCTAGTGTTTTGAAAATGGATTCCGGCTTAAAAGCCTGCCGAAATGACAGGTTTGGGTTACTGTTTATGTTTATTATTTTCACGCTCTAGCCTATCCAGTCTATCAAGTAGAAATTGAATCTCATGGGCATCTGTAATTGCACCACTCTCCAACAGGCCTCCAATCAATATTTTAGCGCTTTCTATTTCACCCATGTCTTCAAGGACATATATCTCCATTTGTTTCACCCAGACCGGGATGTCCTCTACTGTAACTTCCCGGGCAACTGCATGTGCATACTTTAGTGCCAGGGAATAATCATTGAGCCTGTGTTTAGCAACATATATCGCATGAACCATGGACGGCCAGCGTCGATTTGGATCTTGCAAAAACTGTACAGAAATAAATTCCAGCATTTGTCGTTTTTTTTCATCATCTGCAACGACACCATAAATGCGCCCTGCAGCCAGCAACGGATACTGGCCTTTTGGATCCAGCGTTAAAATTCTATCTAACCAGTTAATGACCCGGAGATAATCGAGATTTTTAAATGGCACGCTGACCCCTGGTTGATTATCAAACGCCTGCAACCAGAGCATAAATAATTTCGCAATTGTAATAGAATCGCCCAGGCCCATCAGTTGCGACTCTATTTTCGAAGGCGGCTCAGGGAGTGACTTGATGTTTATCGTTGCCAGCGTATTTGAGCTTGACCAGTAAATTTGACAAAGGAAAGCAATGATTAAAGCAATAATAATAAATGCAGGAACATCTCTTACTGAACGTTCATCTGATCTGTTGATTAAATTCTTGAAAGTCATATGACTGTAATTTTCCAGGCATTATGAATTGAAATAAACTTGTCATCCCGAACCGAAGGGAGGGATCTTGCACTCAATAGCTAAATCCATAAGATCCCTCCCTTCGGTTCGGGATGACAGTAGGAGCAACAGGACATTAGTCAGAACAGCAATTCTAGTAAGTATAAGTGTAAAAAGCATTAGAAATTCTTTCTGTGTAGATCAAAACATGCTGCAGAAAATAGCAAGGCAACATAGATAATCGTCTGGCCAACAACAAGCATATACTCACTACTACCACCGCCACCATAGACCAGCCATTCTGTTTTGCTGAATTGATCAAGTTCTGGGAGTAATACTGCTATGACATCGACGACCATGTTAATTATTTTATGAGAGATTTCTGTCGTTTCCAGAATAGGACTACCGCCTATCAACTGAATGGTAGTGATAGTCCGTGCCAATAAATAGAATGCCACAACAGAAGAAAGTGCACTGGTAACATTTTTAAATGTGATAAGGCATAACAAAGACAAGGCCGTAACAATCCATAATTCACAGATCAGGGAAAAACACCACAATATCAGCTGTGAAGTAGTACTGATTAATGCCAATGGAATGCAAACGATAATGGCAATAAACACAGCCAATAGACAAAAACCAAGCATCTTTCCAGCAAGATATGAATATCTATCCACTGGTAGGGAAATAATTAATTCAAACCCCTTGTCATTAAATTCTCTTATTGTGCTTGTGATCACAAAGATACAAATAATAAATACAGCAAAGAGTCGCAGAACCATCCCTGTTATCGCACTTTGAATCTGGATAGTCTCAGTAACTGCCAGTTCTCCGATGAACTGTGTTAAACCAAACAAGATCACGACACCCAACACCACCACTGTAAACAGACGGTTCTTGATACTCTCTATCAACGTAAACCTGGCTATTGTTAATATGGGTTGACTAGTCATCATATGTTTTCTGTTTGCCGTCCAGGGGACAGACTTAAGTCTGTCTCCGAAGGAATAATGATACTATATAAGAATAAGATAATGATAATGTTACCCAAAATAGTGAAGGCAAGACAAGAAGAACTGGTTCTTCTGATAATGCTTGAAACACTCCATTTCGCGACATGGTATGGAATCGGGGGCTATTTAAGCCAGTCACTATTACTCATTCATTTTGGTATGTTCCTGATCTGGCAACCTCTCCTGAAAGAAGATCACCATATCACCTGGGCCAAAAGCCTCCTGTTTATTACTTTCACGCTGATCTTTGTTTACTGGGTTAACTGGGCTTTAATAATACTGTGGCTGGTGCTGCTCATAGGATTTATCGGGGGACGTGTCACCACCAGACGTTATGAACGAAGTATGTACATGCTGGTGATGGCATATCTGATCTTTGAGCTGCTTATTTCAGTTATCCCACAAATGTTTGGCTTATCGCTAAACAAAACTATTTATAATGTTTTTCTAATTGGATTGCCACTTATACCCTTAATATTACTGATAACAACAAACACTTTTTCTAAAAAAACCGATGAAACCGTCGATATCTTACTTGCCACGACGATTTCATTTATGGCAGTTATTCTCGCCCTTGGTAGTTTAGTATTGATGTACCACAACAACACCGATTACATTATCTCTTTGATTCAAACCTTGATTGCTGTTGGTTTTCTTTTGATTTCTATTAGCTGGCTTTTGTCCCCCCATAGTGATTTTACCGGTCTCTCTCAACTCTGGACCACAACTTTATTAAATATTGGCACACCATTCGAGCAATGGCTTGCTAAGCTTTCTGAACAAAAACAATTACAACAATCCCCGGCAGATTTCCTGGATACGGCAATGAAGGAACTGGTTTCACTGCCGTGGATAGCAGGAGCTACATGGACAGGAGGCTCGACGCACGGAATTTATGGTGAATTAACGAGGCATGAAATACACCTGAAAATAAGTGACCAACCTATCACCTTGTTTACACATGTCGCCACCGCAGGCGCTATGTCTTTACATTGCAACTTGCTTGTTCAGTTAATAGAAACATTTTATACCGCAAAAAAACAAGAACAGAAATTAGCACAACAGGCCCACTTACATGCCATCTATGAAACAGGTGCCAGAGTTACTCATGATATAAAAAATTTGCTGCAATCGTTACAGACCATGACGACACTGCTTGAAACAAACTCTGATGAAACGAGAGAAAAATCTCTCGCACTATTAAAGAAGCAACTGCCTCATATTACTCAACGACTTCAGCTGGCACTGAATAAATTGCAGGCACCAGAACAGGAATCAACAAATAACATCCTTGCAACGCCCTGGTGGAATGAATTATCGGCCCGCAGGGAAGACTCACAAATTAAATTCCAGAGCATCATAAATGAAGATACCCTGATCCCGGAAGAATTATTCAATAGTGTCGTTGAAAACCTTCTCGAAAATGCAATACGAAAAAGACAGGTTGATCCAGATATCGTGATCACCGTTACCCTGAAAATAGAATCAAATTCAATTGTACTTACTGTCACTGATACGGGTCATGCCGTCGCTGATAAAATTGCAAAATCGATATTAAAAGAACATGTCGCATCAGATAATGGGCACGGAATTGGGCTTTATCAGGCCGCCAGACAGGCCGAGTTATTGGGCTACACTTTAAGACTTACAGAAAATCGTGACGGCAATGTCAGCTTCGAACTAGCTAAGAGTACAAAAGAGAGATAGGACAAGAACAGCGTTTTAGAGACGAAACCCGCGTCATCCCGGAAATCCTGCAGGGATTATCCGGGATCCATGGATACTAATGACTAACTGGATACCGGATAGCCGCTACGCCGCTTCCGGTATGACGAAATAGCTGAATATCAGACTCCACCCGACTAGGGCAATATCCCCGCCTTGACAGTCATGGTTCTCAGAATATGCGGAGATATCCAGATCATCAGATCGTCAAATTCAGCGCCAGCGGTCTGGTTATAATCCTTGTCCACAAAGATGGCATCTCCATCAGTATTTTCTGTTTCGTCCGCTGAGGCGGCAAATGCCCAGTTTTTTCCATGAGAAATGACAAT
>SMUY01161747.1_pt1 | contig 12619 bp, 15 predicted proteins | sample 2456441 | NCBI WGS metagenome assembly SMUY01 (sample SAMN11095931, study PRJNA526329) | marine sediment metagenome | biome: Marine sediment; feature: Surficial sediment; material: Deep marine sediment; isolation source: Hadal surficial sediment | place: Pacific Ocean | collected 2014-11 | depth...
AGCGCGCGCTGCAGGTTGGCGTAGCCGTCGCCGGTGCTCGCCATGCCGCAGCCGGTGGCATGCACCAGCGCGACCACCCCGTCGACGTTGGGATAGGCGGCGAGCTCGTCCTCGCCGATCGCCTCGGCGATGTAGCGGGCGACCGTGGCCGAGCAGTTGACCGAGGTCAGCACGCCGAGATAATTGCGCGTGCCGACCGCGCCGTTGGCCCGCCGGTAGCCCATGAACTGGGCGCGCTCGGCTTCGGGCACGTAGTCGGTCGGCCGGGCCTCGGTGCCCGGCGCGGGGTCGCGCTCGAAGGCGTGCAGCTCCACGGTGTCGACGTGGGCGTGGCGCCCGGGTTCCAGGTCCTCGGCGGCGAAGCCGATGATCTGGTCGTACTTGCGCAGCGCCGCGCCCTTGGGAATGGCTGCCGTGGTCAGCTTGTGGCCGCCGGGGATGAGATCGCGCAGGGTGACGCCTTCGCCGGGGATTTCGGTGCCCGGCAGGATGTCGGTGCGCGCCACCACCACGTTGTCGGCGGCGTGCAGGCGGATGGTGAGCGTCGTGGCCTCGGCCATGGTCGGTGTCTCCCTGAGGGAACCTTTGTCGGGATTTGCGCGTGAAGTATGGGCCGGGGGCGGCCGGCCGTCCATGGGGGAAGTGCCGATCTTGCGGCCGGGGGGCCCTTGTCCGCTCCGCCCCGATCGGGTCCAATCCTTTCGAGATCGACAAACCTGGGGGGGAGGCGCGGGATGGCGCTCGAGGACTACAAGACCGCGCTGGTGACCGGTGCGTCCAGCGGCATCGGGGCTGCGGTGGTGACCGCGCTCCGGGCGCGGGGGCTCACCGTCACCGCCGTGGCGCGGCGGGAGGCGCGGCTCGAGGCGCTGGCCCGGGAGACCGGCTGCACGCCGCTGGTGCTGGACCTGCGCGACACCGAGGCGCTCTACGACGCCCTCGGCGGGCTCGAGGTCGACATCCTGGTCAACAACGCCGGCCTGGGGCGCGGCTTCGAGGCGCTGTTCGAGGTCCGGCCCGAGGACATCGATACCACGCTCGGCACCAACGTGGTGGCCGCGCTCCACGTGGTGCGCGCGGTTGCGGCCGGCATGGTCGCGCGCCAGCGCGGGCACATCGTCAACATCGGCTCGATCGCCGGGCTCTACCCGATCAAGTCCTCGCTCTACGGCGCCAGCAAGGGCGCGATCCACCTGCTCAGCCAGAACCTGCGGGTCGAGCTCCAGGGCAGCGGCGTGCGGGTGACCGAGATCTGCCCGGGCCGGGTCGAGACCGAGTTCTTCCAAGTCGCGGTCGGCGAGGAAGCGGCGAAGGAGGCCTACGCGGGCTTCGAGATTCTGGTCCCCGAAGACGTGGCCGATGCCATCCTCTACGCCCTCGACGTGCCCTGGCGGGTGAATGTCGGCACCATCGAGCTGACGCCCACCGAGCAATACGCCGGAGGCGTGACGATTGCGCCGGTGGAGAAAGACTAGACGTCCCCCCTGCTACCCCGCCCCGAGGTAGGCGTTGCGGAAGCGGAGGCGGCAGGCGGCGGGGTCGAGGTCGCGCTTGTAGGCGGCCGGCGGGCCGGCCTTGACCCGGACCAGGAGGAAGCGCGGCGCGGGTGCCTCGGCCAGGAATTTGGCCGCCGCCGCGATCTCCCCAGGGCGGCGGATGGCCAGGACCGAGGCCAGCCCCGCGCCCTCCGCGATGCGGGCGAGGTCGGTCCGCTGGGAGGTATGGCCCAGCTGTCCGCCGGTCTCGCCGTGGCGGCCGTTGTCGATGCAGATGATGGAGAAATTTTCCGGCGCCTGGGTCGCGACCGTGGCCAGCGCTCCCAGGTCCATCAGGAGCTCGCCGTCGCCGGTGATCACCGCCACCTGGGAGGCGGGCGCCGCGAGCGCCATGCCGAGCCCCAGCGGCACCGCGGCGCCCATGATCCCGGCCATGGTGAAGAGGGTGTCGCCATCGCCGGTGAGGGCGGCGGCGTCGCGCGAGGCGCCGGCCAGGCCGCTCACCAGGAGGGTGTCTCCGGGCTCCGGGAACAACGCCGGCAGCAGCTCGCGGCGGTCGATTTCGGCGTCGGTCATGATTGTGTGCCTTTCGGTCTAGCCCTCACTTTGTTCGCACCTGCGCCGGCCCGCTCCCTCACCCGGCCACAAGTTCGGGGTTGGCCGGCCGAACCAACCCCAAGCCCCAGTATTATTGCGGTGGCCGGGTGGGGGAGCGGGCCGGCGCGGTTCCGTGCAGGCGGAACCTGTATTAGAACGCCTTGGCGCCGAGGAACTTCTGGGACAGCACCAGCGCGGCCCCCCGTCCGGCGCGGAACGTGGCCGCGAGCGCGGCGCGGGTGGCGAGTCCCAGGTCCTCCGGCCGCTCGACCCGGAAGCTCAGCACGCCCATGGCCGCCAGAATCGGCTCGACCGCCTGGCCCATGGGGTACTGCCAGGGGTTCTGCTCGCCGTAGTCGCCGCGCATGGAGACGATCAGCAGCAGTGGAAAGCCGCCGCCCTTGACCAGTGACAGAAAGTTCGGGCAGTTGCCGAGCCCCGAGGACTGCATGCACAAGACCGCGCGCCCGCCGACCAGATCGGCGCCGGCGCAGATCGCGACCCCTTCCTGCTCCGAGGCCAGTAATACCGGGCGCGCCTCGTTGTGGGCCTCGGCGAGCTCGATCAGGCGCGCGTTGCCGGCGTCGGGCACGTAGGCGAACAGCCGCACCCCGGCCTCGATCAGGTGCTCGAAGAGCCGGATGGCCCAGGCGTCCTTGTCGGTGTCGGTCATGGTGCCGTCAACCTAGAGCCTTTCCGCGCCGCGCGAAACCGCGCCGAGGGGGCCCCGCTGAATGGTCGTACGTTGCCGGCGGATGACAGGGACGACGAATTGCCTCACAATCCATCCGTGTCGTTCTGTCCGACGAAGGGAGCCCCCAGGATGCTTGGCATCGAAAAAGTAGACCATGTCGGGATTCGGGTCCGCGACAAGACTCTGGCCGTCGAATTCTATGAAGGACTGGGGTTCGAAACGCTTGCGGATATAGGCTTCGAGCAAGGCCACCCGATCATCCTGCAACACCCTTCCGGCGTGGTGCTCAATCTACTGGGACCCAGCAACACCTCGAAGACACAAAATATCCTCATGGATGTCGACGAAAAGTACCCGGGCATAACCCATGTCTCTTTCAAAGTGACGTCCATGGACGAGGCCAAGCGCTTCCTGCGGGAACGCGGTATTTCACTCTCCGGCGAGTTCACCTTCAAGGGCATGCACGCCATCTTCATCCGCGATCCCGACCGCAACGTCATCGAGCTGGATGCCTATGAAGGTGACGAGCCGGCCACGCGGACCGCGGATGGATCCGACTTCGAGGGTTATGAAGAGCATCCCTAGAGGCGCCGGCAAATGGGTTAGGCTCGCACCATGAATATGGATGCGGATGGGGATGCGCTGCCGATCGCCGCAAGTATTGCCGATCCGCGGCAATCACGAGATGCTGTCTCAAGGTTGCCTAGTACGCCAAGGAGACTGGTGATGACCGGACGATTGCCCCGGGTCGAGCATATCTATCAAAACCATTTCATGGACTCTACCCGTTGGGACCACATCCAGCCACGCAGCGATGATGTCATTATCGCCACGCCTTATAAGTCCGGCACCACCTGGATGCAGTCCATCGTGCTACATCTGATTTTCCAGGATCTGCAACCGAAAGCGATCAATGACTATTCTCCCTGGGTCGATAACCGGCTATCGCCCGTCGAGGAAATGGCCGCCAAGGTCGAAGCCCAGACCCATCGCCGCTGCCTGAAATCCCATCTACCCTTGGACGGCTTGCGTCATGTGGAGCAGGTGAAATACATCGTGGTGGGCCGTGACCCCCGCGATGTCTTCATGTCACTATGGAACCATTATTCGGCATACACGCCCGCCATGTTCGAGGCCTTGAACGAGACGCCAGGACGGGTCGGACCGCCCATGCCACCGTGTCCGGATGATATTCGGGAGTTCTGGAAACTGTGGATCAACAACGGCTGGTTTGATTGGGAGAGCGAGGGCTATCCCCATTGGTCGAACTTCCGTCACGTCCAAACTTGGTGGAACTACAAGCATCTGTCCAACATCCTGTTGGTGCATTTCAATGACCTGCTGGCGGATCTAGAAGGGGAGATTTCCCGGATAGCCGCCTATCTAGAGATCGAATGCCCTCCGGCCATTCTGACGGAAATCGCCGAAATGGTGAAATTCCAAAGCATGAAGCGGGATGCGGAAAAGCTCGAACCCGACGCCCATCTGCGTTTCAAGGGCGGCGCCAAGACGTTTATCAACAAGGGAACCAATGGCCGCTGGCGTTCGGTGCTGACGGCAAGCGATCTTGAGATGTACGACGCCGCCGTGGCTCGGGAGCTAACGCCCGATTGCCACCGGTGGCTGGAACACGGGCGATTGGCGACAGAGTCGGGTCAATGACAACGGTCCTTGGTATAAGGTCACCGCCATGACGGTCGATGCGGATTGGGACGCGCTGCGGGCGCGGCTCGCGCGATTGCAAGAGGCGGTGGCGGTGGAGATCCGCGCCTATCCGGCGCCGATCCCGGCCTGCGACGCCCAGTACGACCACCTCCTGGAACGCCGCGCGGCGCTCGCGGCCGCCCGCGCCCGCCTCGACGCCGCCCGCGAGAGCGGCGCCGGCACGCCCGAGGATTTCCGCGCAAGCACATCGCTGCTCGCCGAGGGGTGACGGCCGTGGCCTCTATTTGGGCGGCGGGAGTCCGCTAGCAAGCGCCGTTGCGCGAGGGGCGCTGCCACCAGAGGACGCCGAGACGCTCGGCCAGTATCCAATAGCTGTGGTCCCAGGGGTGGTGCCAGCTGAGCGAGGGCTGGCGGGCCAGCTGTAAGAAGCGCACGAGGGCGATGAAGCTCAGCACCGCGACCCCCGAGCCGACGCCGAGCCCCAGGCGCTCGATCGAAATCACCAGCAGCCACAGCCAGGCATAGACCGCGCCCAGTGACAGGGCGGCGGTGCGGAGCGCGTGGGCGGCCCACAAAACCCAGAAGACGACGCGTTGCATGACGACCTCCGTTCGGCCCCGGTGTCCGGACCCGCGCCGTGAAACCGGAATTTCCCGGGGTGCGCGTCCAGCCAGCCGTAAAAGATAGCACATGTGGTTGTCGAATTCGATTGGGCTCTTGGGGCGCGCGCCAGCGTGGCGATCTCCTCGGTTTGTCGACCAAATTTGCGATTGAATGGCCGCTGCACCGCCGATCTCGTGGTGGCAGGGCAGGCTTCGACAGTGACGAAGCGCCGCGCCTCTGCCGGGAGCCATCCTTACACGGCATGATCCGCTGCAAAGCCGACGTTCGCGGCGTCGTTTCGGTGGAATTACAAACTGGCCCACTAGCGCGACGGCGTGTCCACTGCGAATGTGTTAGGCTCGTCCCATGACGGCGGAATCGGACCGGGAGGCGCTGCGGGCGGGCCTCATGCAACTGCAGGAAGCGGTGGCGGCGGAGATTCGCGCCTATCCGGCGCCGATCCCGGCCTGCGACGCCCAGTACGACCATCTCCTGGAACGCCGCGCGGCGCTCGCGGCCACCCGCGCCCGCCTCGACGCCGCCCACGAGAACGGCGCCGGCACGCCCGAGGATTTCCTCGCAAGCACGCCGCTGCTCGCCGAGGACTAGGGCCCGGGAGTAGGCGCGCCGGCTGCTGGATCGGTGCGGGGCGGCGTGCTAGATTCCCGGCCTTGACGCGGATTCTGGTTCGGGAGCGAGCATGGAACGCCGACTCGTTGCGATCATGGCGGGCGACGTCGTCGGCTATTCGGCGCAGATGGGTGTGTCGGAAGCCGACACGCTCGCGCGCCTGGCGCGGGTCCGGGAGGTGGTTGGGGAGCGGATCGCGGAGAAGGCCGGGCGCATCTTCTCGCAGGCCGGGGATGGCTATCTCGCCGAGTTCGCCAGTCCCGTGTCGGCGGTCCGCGCCGGCTTCGACATTCAACGCGACCTGGCCAGCCTGCGCCGGCACGATAGCGGCGTTCTCGAGCTGCGGATCGGCGTTCATCTGGCCGACGTTGTAGTCGATGGCGAGGACCTGCTCGGCGACGGCGTGAACATCGCTGCTCGGGTCGAGGGCCAGGCAGCACCGGGCTCGGTCGCGCTCACCCAGCCCGTGTTCGACCAGGTCAAGCGAGTCGCGCAGCTGACCTTCGAGGAGATCGGCGAGGTCGCGCTGAAGAACATCTCGGAGCCGGTCCGGCTCTACCGGGTCGTGGACGAGATCGGGAACCACAGCTACATCACCGGCACGCTGGCGGCACCCGAGACGGCGCGGCCCGATGGGCCCGAGTCGCGCGACTCCAACAGCATCGTGGTGCTGCCGTTCGCCAACATGAGCAACGATCCCGAGCAGGACTACCTGGCGGACGGCATGACCGAGGACCTGATCACCGGGCTGGCGAAGTTCAAGGACCTCTTCGTGGTGTCGCGCAACGCGAGCTTCGCTTACCACGACCGGAACGTGGACCCGCGCCATGTGGGAAAAGAATTGGGCATCACCTACTGCCTGGAAGGCAGCGTCCGAAAACTTGGGTCCCGCATCCGCATCACCGGCCAGTTGATCTCGACCAAGAACGGCGAGCACGTCTGGGCCGATCGTTACGACTGCTCGCTCGACGAGCTGTTCGACGTGCAGGACGAGATCGCGGGATCGATCGTCTCGACCGTGGTTGGCCGGATGGAGCTTGACGCCGCCGCCTCGGCGCGGCGCAAGAAGCCCAAGGATATGGCCGCCTACGACTGCCTCATGCGGGGGCTGGAGTTCCACCGTCTAGGCGGCGTAACGCAGGACCACGCGGAGGAGGCGGTGGCCTGGTTCGATCGCGCCATCGAGAAGGACCCGGAATACGGCCGCGCCCACGCCTGGCGGGCCTGCTCCATGGCGACCCTGGGCGAGTGGACCGGCGATCCCAAACACTTGGACGAATGTTTTGCGTCGGGCAAGCGCGGCATCGAACTGGACGACAACGATGCGGAGTGCCACCGGATCATGGGCTCTCTAAGCCTCTACACACAGGAGTTCGATCGCGCGAGCTATCACTTCCAGCGCGCGCTCGAGCTCAATCCCAATCACGCCTACATCGTCGGCCGGACCGGCGAACTCCACGTTTTCCTCGGCGAGGGCGAGAAGGCGTTGGAGATGCAGCGGCACGCCAAGAGGCTGGACCCCTTCCTGCCCGAATATTGCCGTGAGCTGGAGGCGGTGGCCAACTACGTGCTGGAGCGATACCAGGAGACCACCGCCGTCGTCGCCCAATTGCCGCGCCTGACGCGCCGGGCGGCGGCCTACAATGTCGCCGCGAGCGTGCACATGGGCGGCGCGGAAGATATCGCGCGCGCGGTCGAGGCGCTGCTGCGCATCGACCCGGCGTTCACCGTCGCCAAGTTTCTCGAGACGGAGTTCTACAAAGACGCGGTCTACAAGGACCGCCTCGCAGCTGACCTCGCCAAGGCCGGGTTGCCGGATTAGGGCGACCCGCGGGCGGGCTGGCCGACGATCCGGTTCCAGGACGCGAGAGGAACCGCCGCTATCACCTTGGCGTCGAAACCTGCAAGTGAACTCAGTCCGGGGGATTTTTCGGACGCCATCCGGTGGCCAGCGATTCGGCGGTCGAATAGGGGCTTTGCGCGAAGGGCGCCAAGGCTTCGCATTTCCGGCGCCGGGCTTCGAGACCGGGGAAATTGCCCGGGCCGTAGAGTTGCGGCAGTTTCTCCAAGACGTAGGTGGTCGCGACGGTGACCGCGAGATCGGCCCGGGTCATGCGGTCCCCGACCAGCCATTCGGGCTGGGGCAGCGCCTCGAGCCAGGCGAGCGCCGAGGCGATCTGCCGTTCGAGCCGCGCGATCCAGACCGGGTCCTGGGTGCCCGGGCTTCGGCGCGAGAATTCGATGCCGCGTTCATAGGTCTTTTCCGCGAGCCCCAGCCCGACCGCCTCGATGCGCAGCATTTCGCGGTGCCGCGCCGGCTCCGACGGCGTGAGGCGGCGGTCGGCCGGCGCGAGGCCCTCCAGAACTTCGACGATCGCCCGGCTGTCGTAGATCACTTCGCCATCGGCAAGGATCAGCGACGGGACCTTGCCCAGGGGGTTGACGGTAAGCATGGTGTCGAAATCCTGGAACACGGAGAGCACCCGCCGCTCGAAGGGCAGGCCGTAATGGTTGAGCGCGACCGCGACCCGGCGCACGAAAGGCGAGTCGTACTGGCCGACGAGAATCATGGCCGGGCCGGTCCTGGGGCATCGCGCTGCCCGCCGATCGCCGCGATAACGTTGCTGGCGAGCCGGGCGATGGCCTGGGCGCCGGTGCCGGTCGGGTCCTTCTCGGGCACGTATTCGACGAAGGTAGCGCCGACGATTCGCGCCTTGGCGGCGACCCCGTGGATCACGTCGAGCACCTGCTGGTAGCCGAGCCCGCCGAAGGCCGGCAGGATCACGCCGGGCACCACGGAAGGATCGATGCCGTCGACGTCGATGGAGAGGATCACCTCGGCGCCCTCGGGCACCCGGTCGAGGGCCGGGGCGACGCCCTTTGCGTGGACCGCGCGCGCGCTGTGGATGACGGCGCCCCAGGCCCGGGCGTCTTCGAGTTCGGCCGGGCGGGCGCTGCCGGGGCCGCGCGCGCCGATCTGCACGATTCGTTCGATCTGGGCCATCTCCGAGGCGCGGCGCATGGTGCTGGAGAAGCCCTCGCGCACGCCCTTCACCCGGTCGCGCCAGTCGATGTGGGCGTCGATCTGCACGATGGTGAGTCCGCGGCTTTCCGAATAGGCCCGAAACAGCGGGATCGGCACGGAATCGTCGCCGCCGAGCAGCAGCGGCACCGCGCCGCGCTCCCGGATGCCGCGCACCGCGGCCTCGATATGCTGTCGGTTGGCCGCGCCGTCGTGGAGGTCGCCCGCCACGTCGCCACAGTCGACGACCCGCGCGCCGCCGAACAATGGTCCCATGGAATCGAAGTCGAACTGCTCCGGGTTGGTGCTGTACCAGCCGAGCGCGGCCCTGACGGCGCGGGCGCCGTTCGCGGCGTGGCTTGGCGTTCCGGGCTCATAGGGCGTGCCGTGGGGCGCGCCGAGCACCGCGATCTCGGCGTCCAGCGCGCCGAGATCGTCACAGAACGGCACCCCGCAAAACGTCTGTCCCGGCTCGATCCGTTCGGTCATGCTCATTGGTATAAGCTAGACCGGGTTCAAGAAACAGGGAACGGCCGTACCATGATCGAGGATCCTCCCCTTCTCACCGTCCGAAGCGGCTTCGAGCGGCCCGCGGCGGCGGCTGTCGAGGCGCTTGCCGGCGCGCCCACGGGCCATCTGGTGGACGCGCTCGGCGGCCTCGGCGCGCTCGACTACCGCATCAAGCCGGTCTCCCCGGCGCTCCCGGCGGACCAGGTTTTCTGCGGCGTGGCGGTGACCTGCGACTGCGGGCCGGCGGACAACCTGGCGGTCTTCGCGGCGCTCGAGGCGCTGCGTCCCGGCGACGTCATCGTGGCCGCCACCGACGCCTACATGGGGTGCGCGCTGATCGGCGATTTGGTGCTCGGCATGGCCCGGAACTGCGGCGCGCTGGCCTTCGTGACCGACGGGCTGGCACGCGACCTGGACGGCCTCGAGGCGGTCGGCATCCCGGTGTTCTGCCGCGGCATCAGCCCCAACTCGCCGGCGCGCAACGGCCCGGGCAAGGTCGGCCTGCCGATCCATCTCGGCGGGGTGACGGTCGCGAGCGGTGATTTGGTGGCCGGCGACCGCGACGGTGTCGTGGTGGTGCCGCGCGGGCGCATCGAGGAGGTGATCCAGGCGCTCGCGCGGGTTCGCGAGGCCGAGGCGGGGCTCGAGGCCAAGGTCGCGGGCGGCCTGAAGGTCCCGGACTTCGCCGCCGCCCTGCTCGCCTCGGACCGGGTGCGGCGGCTGGATTGAGCCCGATCCGCCCGCGCGCGGTTCAGGCGCTCCGGCGGAGCCGCGCGTCGGGGCGCTTGACCACGTCGGGGTTGAGCCGGGTGCCCAGGCCGGGGCCCTCCGGGGCGCGGATTCGTCCGTCTTCGAGCGGCGGCAGCGCGGTCACCAGATCGCCGTACCAGCCATGGTAAAACGCCCGGACGATTTCCTGGATGAACACGTTGGGGGCGGCCAGCGCCAGGTGCACCGAGGCGGTCAGCGCCACCGGCCCGGTGCAGTCGTGGGCCGCGAAGGGCAGGTGCCAGGCCTCGCATAGGGCGGCCACCTTGCGTGCCTCGGTCAGGCCACCGCCCCAGACCAGGTCCATGATCGCCACGCCCACGGCCTCGAGCTCGAGCAGATTGCGGTACTGGGCCTTGCCGCCCAGGGTCTCGCCGGTCGCGATCGGGGTATGGGTCGCCGCGGCGATTTCGGCGAGGCTGCCCAGGTGGTCCATCTTGACCGGGTCCTCGATCCACAGGAGATCGAAGGGGTCGAGGGCGCCGGCGATGCGCTTGGCGCTGGGCAGGTCCCAGAGCGCGTGGAGCTCGGCCATGACCTCCATCTTCCCGCCCAGGGCGTCGCGGATCCTGGCGAACGGCTCGATCGCCTCGGCCAGGTCCCGATCCGAGATGTATTGGCCGCCGGACGCCTCGGCGGCGAAGTCGAACGGCCAGATCTTCATGGCCGTGATGCCCATCTCCAGCAGGCTCTGGGCGAGTTCCACGGGGCGGTGCAGGAAGGCGTCCAGGTCCTCGTAGAGGCCGTCCTGTGGTGCGGCCGAAAGCCCAAAGTCGTCGGTCTTTACCGCCGCGGTATTGCGCACGTACTGGGTCCCCGCGCAGGTGTTGTAGACGCGGACGGACTCCCGGCTCGGGCCGCCAAGGGCCTGGCAGATCGACTGCCCCGTGGCCTGGCCCCAAAGGTCCCAGAGCGCGATGTCGATGGCCGAGGCGGCGCGCATCTCGGCGCCGGAGCCACCCTTGCCGACGTAGCCGAGCAGGCGCGGGGCGTGGCGCTCGACCGCGCGCGGGTCCCGGCCCAGCAGATAGGGCGCCACGAAGTCGTGGATGTGGGCCTCGACCGCGCCGGGACCGAAATAGGTCTCGCCGAGGCCGGTCAGGCCCTGGTCGCTGTGGACCTGAACCCAAAGCAGGTTCGGAAATTCCTCCAGCCGGATGGTCTCGATGGCGGTGACCTTCATGGTCGATTCTCCAATGCCCGGTCCAGCTCAGCCGGCATCCTCGCCGTCGCCCTGGCCCTCGTCAGGGTCCTTGCCCTCCAACCGCGCGGCCAATTTTTCGTAACTCTCGCGAACGGTTTCGATGTGATTTTTGTCGGGCGGCCCAGCGCCTGGCCGGCGCCGCGCTTCCGCCTGTTCGTGACGCTTCCCGATGTCGTCGATGTGGCCCAGGTCATAGGCCTGGAGCCGGATGTCCTCGGTCCTCCGTTGGGCCCAGTCGTCATCGATGTGGACGCTCTTGACGTACAGCCAATGCGCGGCGACGGCGACGCCCCAACCAAACATCGGCCATAAGAACCACCATGAGCCGGGTGTCAGCAGGTCGATCAGGAACAAGGCGCCATTGCCGGCGGCGTAAGCCAGGATGTGACGGCGCAGGCGGCGAATCGCGCGATCGCGTTCGGCGGTTTCTTCACTTGCGGCTGGAACCTCGTTCATAGACCGTGGCCTGGGGCGGCTCCCTACCCGCCCTCGGCCGCATCGGGCATGTTCGGATAGGCTTTCGCCACGGCCACCACCCGCGTGGAATAAACCAGCAGACCCAAAGTGACGGCAACGATCACCCTTTTGTCGATCGCGCCGAGCCCGGGGGGAAATCCTTCAAGGAAGAAATACAGGAGTGCGGCCAGCGGCGCGGAGGCGCAGACAAGAGCGGCAGCGGAGCTTTTGGTCATGGCGAGGACGATGGCGCCGCAGACCACGCAAAACGCATAGATCGAGACCACCTCGGATCGTCCCTGGGGGGCTTGGTCGGACAGCGACGCGACCGAGATCACGGCGAACAAGACGGCGAGGAAGAGCGAATAGGAAAAAATTTCATAATTGGCCTGAACCTTGGTCATCTTGGCCACGCGCACGAAATACGGCGTCTTGGTATCGTCCCAAACATATTTTTTTACGAATTTATCCCAGGACATCCCACCACCAATCTCAACCGGGCCAAGTCCCTGGACGGCTTTGTCGGCCTTGGTCGCCACGCCGCGGCCATGTTGACGCCCGAGACTACCCCCGGGTCCACCGCCGGCGCAGCGCCATCTCTATCCGCGGGGGTCTATGCCCCGGCCTCTTGCCGATCCGGCAACGTGGCCTGTTGCGCCGAGGCGCGCGCCTCGAGCTGGTCGTCCACGGCGTCCATATCCAGCCGCTCCTTGCCTTCGACCGCCTTGCCGACATCCTCCGGCCACTCGACGGTCATCAGCGGAAAGCGCCAGTGTTGCGGCCCGAACAGCGCCACCGCAATCTGGAGCCAGACCGAGATCCCCGCGAGCACGGCAACGATGAGACCGATCGCGAGGATGGACTTGATGACCCAGCGATGATGCATCCCGACCAGGGACGGCGAAATCTCGCCGATCATCCAGGAATCGTAGGCGTACACGACCGCGTAATAAACGATGAGAGAGCAGAAGGGA
>SMUY01307866.1_pt1 | contig 12617 bp, 6 predicted proteins | sample 2456441 | NCBI WGS metagenome assembly SMUY01 (sample SAMN11095931, study PRJNA526329) | marine sediment metagenome | biome: Marine sediment; feature: Surficial sediment; material: Deep marine sediment; isolation source: Hadal surficial sediment | place: Pacific Ocean | collected 2014-11 | depth 0-1...
GAGGGCCTCGGTGGACCCGAAACACGAGTTGCCGCCGTCCGGACGGTACCGGCCCCGAAAGACGGCCGCGCCCCCGACTTGGTGACACAGGGGCGGAGACAGAAGCTCGCTCGCGCTCATCTCGGGGCCGCCGATGACCGAGCCGCCGATCGAGCAGAGCCGCCCGCCGCCGAGGGTCGCGTAGTTCGTCTGCGCCTGGAGCAAGATTCTCGTTTCGTCGGCCACCACGTCGGTTTCGACGAGGGTGGCGATGCCGCTGCCGGCGAAACACACGTTGGGATCGCTGTTGACCCGTACGACGTGCACCGCGGTGGTCTCGTCGGCGCCGAAGCACTCGACGCATCCGACCCCGGGCTTCCACTCCACCTGGTTTCCGTGCGAGATCCCCTCGAGGGGGTTGAAGCAGTCGACCACGGTGCCGTGCTGCTCGCTTGCGAGCGTCGATCGGCACGGGCCGTTGTCAATCCTCGTGGTGAAGGCGAGCGGCAGGGCGACTCCGGTTATCGGGTCGACGGCTCCGGTCGTGACGCGATAGAAGGCGTCACCCATCGTTCCCGGAGTGCAGCCGTAGGCGCCGCCCTCGGGAGCCGGGTCGCCCCACTGGAGGTAGCCGATCGATCCGGCCGCGTCGACGAGGATGATCTCGTTGGGCCCGGGGTTGCCCGTCTCGAGGATAAGCGCCACCCGATCATCGTCGAGGATGTCGAAGTCCTCGAAATGCTGCGGGTTGTTGACGGAGCCCTCGTACAGGAGGAGCCGCGCCGTGCCCAGGGCATCGGAGCAGCCGCCGGGATCGCCCGCCCGCAGCAGGGCGATGATAATGGGCACGAGTCGCAGGCACGCTCCTTCTTGATCTTCGCCGCACCCGAGGATCGCAGGATTGCAGGCGGGATTGGAGTGCACGCTCTGCACGCCCGCGATCCAGGCCACACAGCCCCCGGCGTTGAGGTGAACCCGATCCGGAAAGATCGCGATGAACTCACCGCTCGAGACCGGCTGCTCGACGTTGACCAGCTCCTCGAGCACCATCGTGTCGAGGTGGTACCGGTAGAGAGCGTTGCGGTCAGTGAAGGCGACCACGCCGCTGTCGTTGAGGTCGGGCCCGTTGCCGAGCTCCCTGAACTGGCGGGTCATGAGCGGGGTGCGATCGCAGTCGATGGCGATGATCTCGACGCCCGGCCCCGCGTGGGCGGGGCCGCCGCGCGCCAGACCGACGCCGAGCAGCGCCCCCGACGCGGCCAGGGCAAACGAACGACACGCTCTCGACGACCGTTGGATGGTGCACTTTGCTGACAATGGAGTTCTCCTTCAAGGGGACCGACCGGGCTCCCTCTGTCCGTCAAGGCGCAAACGCGGCGAACGGAGCGCAAAGATTCCGGACACTTCTCGGACCTCGCCGCCCGAGACGGAGCCGACGCGGGGGCCGCGACGGGCGATTGGCGGCATGAAGTGACGGCTTTTTCGCACCTCGCAGCGGAGCGGCGCGATTGCTGTGGCATAGTGGGGTGGGTGGCTGGTCACGTTGAAGTGGGATGGGAAGGAGCAGACTGATGCCCAGCGACCCCGGGGGGCTTCGCGGGCCGGGTTCTCCGGGGGCCCCGGCCAAGACCGCGGCGGACCGATGGTTCCCCGTCGTGTACGACTGCCTTCGCGACCTCGCCGAGCAGTGGTTTCACCGCGAGCCGCTGGGACACACGCTGCAGCCGACGGCCTTCGTGCACGAGGCTTACGTTCGGCTCGCCGAAGCGGGACCGATCGCCTGCGACAACCCAGCCCACTTCTTCGCCCTCGCCGCGACCGCGATGCGCCGGGTGCTCGTCGATCACGCCCGCCGAAAGGCAGCCACCAAGCGCGGCGGGGGCCGGAGCCGCGTCACCCTCGAAGAAGGTGACGGCGCCGTGAACGGCCACACGGTGGATCTCCTTGCGTTGAACGAAGCGCTCGACAAGCTGGCCCGAAGCTACGAGCGCCCCAGCCGGATCGTAGAGATCCGGTTCTTCGGTGGGCTCACGATCGACGAGACGGCTCAGGTGCTCGGCATCTCGCCGCGCACGGTCGATCTCGATTGGCGCTTCGCCCGGGCGTGGCTCATGCGCGAGCTGGAGGGGGAGACGGCGTGACGGAGGAGATCCGCCGGAATCAACACGACCAACGGGTCAAGGCGATCTTCGACGAGGTCTGCACCCTGGGGCCGCCGGCGCGAGCCCGGCGGCTGGCAGAAGCCTGCGGCACCGACGACCAGCTGCGCGGCGAGATCGAGACCCTGCTCGACTTCGACCAGCGGCGGACAAGCCTGCTGGACACGCCCTGCCTCGATCAGCGCGAGCGGCAGCTGGTCCTCACGACCGACAGCCACGACGGACCCCATCATCTGCCCGAAGCCATCGGGCGCTACCGCGTGCGGCGGGCGATGGGCCGCGGAAGCACCGCCACCGTCTTCGAGGCCGACCAGGACCGGCCCCGCCGCAAGGTCGCGGTGAAGGTCCTTCGTCCGGGCCTCTTCACCTCGACGACGTTCCGCCGGTTCCGGTACGAATCGGAGCTGCTGGGAAGGCTCGACCATCCCTACATCGCCCGCATCTACGACTCCGGGACCACGGACCTCGGGTCCGGCCCCCAGCCGTTCCTGGTGATGGAGCTGGTGGAAGGCCGCCCCCTCACCCACTATGTCCGCGAGCACGACCTGCCGGTCCACGGGCGGCTGGAGCTGCTGGCCAAGGTGTGTGACGGCGTCCATCACGCCCATACGAAGGGCATCATCCATCGCGACCTCAAGCCCGGAAACATTTTGGTCAACGCGGACGGCGAGCCACGGATCCTCGACTTCGGCGTGGCCCGGGCCGCCGATCGCGACCTCGTGAGCCGTTCGCTGCAGACGGCGGTCGGCCAGCTGATCGGCACACTGCAGTACATGAGCCCGGAGCAGGCCGCGGGCGCGCCCGACGAGATCGACACGCGAAGCGACATCTACGCGCTGGGGGTCATCGGCTACGAGGTCCTCGCCGGCGAGCTGCCGTACCAGCTGAGCGAGAGAACGCTGCCCGATGCCGCCCGCACGATCGCCCACACCGAGCCGCCGCGCCTGGGCACGATCCAGAGGTCGCTGCGGGGCGATGTCGAGACGATCATCGCCAAGGCGCTGGAGAAGGACAAGGAGCGCCGGTATCAATCGGCCGCGGACATGGCCGCGGACCTCCGCCGCCATCTGCGCCACGAGCCGATCCTCGCCCGGCCCCCGGGGACGGTCTACCAGCTCGGGAAATGGGCGAGGCGCAACCGGGGGCTGTTTGGCGGCATGGTGGTCGCCGCCGTGCTCGCGGTGGCGGGCCTGGCGGCCACCGCCTACTGGCTGCAACAGGTCAGGGCCGCGCGGGACGAGTCGATGCGGGTGACCGAGATCCTCGCAGGCATCGTGGCCTCCGCCAGCCCCGATCGGCTTGGCCGCGAGGCCCAGGTCCGGCAGGTGCTCGATGAGCTGGCCCGATCCATGGAGCGCGACCTGACCGGCAGCCCGCAGATCGAGGCCCACCTGCACCACAGCTTCGGTCACACGTATCTGGGCCTGGGAGAGTACCCGCTCGCCGCCCGCCATCTGGAGCAGGCGGTCGAGCTTCGCCGGCGCTCGCTGGGCGGTGAGCACCCCGAGACCTTGCGGTCCCAGACCTTCCTGGCCGTCGCCTACCGCAAGCTCGCCCGGTACGACGACTGCGAGGCCCTGTGCCTCGAGACGCTCGAGCAGTGCCGGCGCAGGCTGGGCGAAGAGCATCCGATCACGTTGGACGCGAGGAACGCCCTTACCTCGCTACGAATCGCCCAGAGCCGCTACGGCGAGGTCGAGTCGCTGAGCGCCGAGTCGCTGGCAATCTGCCGCCGCGTGTTCGAGCCCGAGGATGAGCGAACACTGACCGCCAGCAACAGCCTGGCCCGGATCTACAAGGCGCAGGGCCGCTACGACGAGGCCGAGCCGCTCTACGTTGCGACGCTCGAGATCCGCCGGCGGCGGCTCGGCGACGAGGACCCCTACACCCTGATGTCGATGAACAACCTCGGCAGCCTCTACGAAGAGCAGGGTCGTCACGACGAGGCCGAGCCGCTCTACGTCAAGACCCTCCAACTGCGGTCTCGCGTGCTCGGAGAGACTCACCGGGCCACGCTGATCTCCATGAACAACCTCGGCCTGCTGTACAACGCCCAGGCCCGGTACGAGAAGGCCGGGGCCCTGCTCGAGAAGGCGCTGGAGCTTCGCCGCCTGGTCATGGGACCCGAGCACCCGGACACGCTGGAGGCGCTGAACAACCTCGCCATGAACAAGATGAACCAGGGCCTGCACGACGAGGCGGAGCCGCTCTACGTCGAAGGGCTCGAGATTCAGCGGCGCACGCTGGGTCCCGGGCACTCGACCACGCTCAAGACCATGGTCAACCTCGCCGGCCTGTACCACAAGAAAGGCCGCCACGACGAAGCCGAGCCGCTCTACGGCGAAGCCCTCCGGAGCCTGCGCCGCGAGCTGGGCCCCGAGCACCCGACCACGCTGACGGCGATGAACAACCTGGCGGTTCTGTACCGCAAGACCGGGCGCTACGACCAGGCCGAGCCCCTCTTCCGGGCGACGATGGAGATCCGCCTCCGGGTGCTCGGCGACGAGCACCGCAACACCCTGATCTCCATGGTCAACCTCGGCGGGGTGTACAACAAGCTGGGACGCTACGACGAGGCCGAACCTCTGCTCGCCGCCGCGGTCGAGCGGGCGCCCCGCTCGCTGCGCGAGGGGCACTGGTTCACGGGCGTCTTCAAGCAGCGCTACGGCGTCTGCCTGACCGGCCAGAAGCGCTATGCGGAGGCCGAAGTGGTGCTCCTGGAGGCCCGCGAGGTGCTCGAGGCGAGCTTCGGCCCCGAGCATGACTGGACCGTCAAGGCGGTCCGGGCGCTCGTCGACCTCTACGCAGCGTGGAACCGGCACGAGAGCGCCGCCTCGTGGCGGGCCGAGCTTCCGGCTGTTTCGAGCGCTCCGTAGCGGCCTCCGGGCGCACTCTTGAAAGAACGTGTCTTGGCGGTCTTCAGTCGTCGTTGCCGACCGCAGCCGACGTCAGCACGGGCTCGACGACCGCGGGTCCGACCTTCGGGCGCGGCTCCAGCGCCATGTACCGGACGGAGCCGTCAAGAAAAAGGATGTTGCCCGCGTGCGTCTTGCCGTGCCAGCTCGCCATGCGGCCGGTCTTGGCAAGGGCCTCGTACCACGCGGGGTCGCCCAGAACGACCAGGCGCGAGGCGGGGGTTGTGATCTCGCTGAGCCGCACGCCGCGGGGCACCGGGTCGAGCCCGGCCAGCCGGGCGTCGAACAGGAGGGAGTTGGCCCGGTAGCTCGTGCCGAACGATCGATAGGCGGTTCGCCGGCCGGTTCCCACCTCGCCGTACTCGTCGGTGATCCCACGATCGGCCGGGCAGGAGAAAATCTCCACCGGCGGCACGTCCAACCGGTCGACCGGCAGGTACCGGTTGAGCGGTCGAGCGAAGTCGAGGAAGGGCGCGGTATCGACCGACGAGAAGCGCACCCCGCCGTACCGCCAGCCCGGCTGCACGGCGATCATCGGAAACGCTCCGCCGCCGTCCTCCAGGCAGTGCGTCCACGCCTCGCCGAGCAGCCGCTGGTTTCCGGCGCAGCGGGCTCGATGGGTGGATACCCGGGCCGTCGAGAGGGCGGGAAGCAGGATCGCCAGGAACACCGCCGCCACCGCCAGGGAGATCGCCAGCTCGAGGAGCGAGAACCCGTGATCGGCCGGGCGGGGCTTCATGGCTAGAGCAGGGTCCTTCAAGGTGTAGCGCTTCGCCCCCGCTCAGGCCCGCCGGATTCACTCCGGCGCGGCCGTACCAAAGCGAGTGTGCGGCCGGAGGCCGCTACGGAGCGCTCGAGACAACTCAAGGGACTATACCTTCCCGGCCACACGATCGGATGCAGGAATCTTCCCACCGGCCCTCGCAGGCTGCTCAAGAACTCCCGCGCAGGCGAGAGCGAGGCCCCTTTCGTCCTCGCAAGGAGGCGATTCGAAGGCATATCCCCCCTGATACGTCGAGAATCTTTCGACGCCGCCAGGGCGGAAATGGGCCGCGCTGGCAGCCCGCGCGAGTTCTTGGGCGGCCTGCTAGAGCGAGGGTTTGGCCGGAGGCGGCTACGGAGGGCCATCGAACGCCAGCCGCGTGCAGGCGCAGCGGCCGATTGAATTGGCCGCGGAGCGCAATGGAGCGAGTGTCGGCCCGGAGGGCCGTACGGAGCGCTCCAAAGAACCTGCTCTCGGATACCATCTCGACCATGACTCGCGACCAGCTCGCCCGGCGCATCGCCGAGATCGCGGTCCTGCGGGGGAGCTTCACGCTCCGCAGCGGTCGCACGAGCAACTATTACATCGACAAGTACCTCTTCTGTACCGAGCCCGAGATCCTCGCGGCGCTCGGCCGCATGTTCACCGAGCGTCTCCCGGCCCGCACCGTGCGTCTCGCGGGGGCCGAGCTCGGGGGGATCCCGTTGGTCTCGGCCACGTCGCTCGCGTCCGGTCTGCCCTGCGTCTTCGTGCGCAGCGCGAAGAAGGAGTACGCCACCGCCAAGCAGATCGAGGGCACGCTCAATCGCAACGACCAGGTGGTCATCATCGAGGACGTCGCCACCACCGGCGGGCAGGCGATCGAGGCGGCCACGCTGATCGACGGGGCCGGGGCCAAAGTGACCACGATCATCGTTGCCATCGACCGCCAGGAGGGGGCGCGAGCCAACGTGGAAGCCGCCGGCTACGCCTTCGACGCCCTGTTCACAACGGATGACTTGGGAATCGAGAAAGAAGTACAAGGGCGGGGATAGAGCAGGTTCATTCAAGGCGTAGTGGTCGCGCCCCTCAGGTAGCTTTTTCTTAGCGCTCCGTAGGGCCCTCCGGGCCCACACTCGCTCTGGCACGCGGGCGCCTTGCTTGAGCGCTCAGTAGCCTCGCTCTGGTCGGCCGTACCAGAGCGAGTGTGCGACCGGAGGCCGCTACGGAGCGCTCGAAACAGCTCTAGAAGAGCTCCTGCGACCTCGTGTCTCATCACGCATCGCTCTCTTGTTCGCCTTGCAACCTCTTCTGCGTGCGGCGCTTGGCCGCCAGGAGGCTGCTGGTGGTTTCGCTCGCGGGCCGGGTGGTCGCCTCAGGCTCCGGTGGCGCCTCGGGCTGGTGCTCGGGCTTCGCTCGCCCCAGCAGGGCGTCGAGGGCGGCGGTGACCTGGGATGGTTCCGGGGGCTGCGGGGGCGCGGCCGGCAGGCTCGGTGAGGCTTGCGGAGGCAGGGGTTCGGGCGAGGCCGGGCCCGGCTCGGCGGTGGCTCGATCACCGAGCCGCTGATCGACCTCGTCGCTCACCCGTCGCAGGGAAGCGAGGGTGGCGGCCGCCTGGCGTCCCCGCCCCGAGGCCGAGGACACCCTGGCCAGGGCCCGGGCCGCGACGGCGCGCAACCGCGCGTAGCTCCATGCGATGCGGCGGCTGGCGGCGTCCAGGAGCACGAGCAGGAGCGTCCACCACAGGACCGTTCGCCAGGCGGGCAGGGCCGAGACGCTTACCTGTAACCCAGTGCGGTCGAAAAGGCTCGCGCCGGCGGGGTCGGTGATGTCCAGCCGCCGGCCGCCGCCGATCTGGATGATCTGCTCGAGCTTGGCGAGGTTGGAGCGGTAGCGGCGAAACTCGGAGCTGGTGGCCCGATTTGCCCCCCCGATCACCGGGGCCAGCCTCCGGGTGCCCCGGTGCGGGTTCAAGGCGACGATGTAGTTACCCGCGGCGGGAGCGGGCACGACGGCCTCGTAGCGACCGGGCGCGACTTGGCGGAGCCGCAGGGGCCTGGCACCCCCGTCGGGATCGTAGACGGTGCCGTCGACCTGGAGGTAGTCGAGAAAGCCCTCGTCCTCCCGGGTGGCCTCGAGGGTGACCCAGAGCCGATCGTCCTTGATCTCGGTGATCAGCTCGGCGTCGCGGCTCATCGGCGGCCGGGCTATGGTCCGGGCCAGCTGCGTCCAGAAGGTGCCGTATCCCGGCCAGTCGATCCACCGCTTCGACCAGCCGCCGTCGGCGTCGGACGTGAAGACCGCCACCCGGCCCAGCCCCACCTGCCAGTGGGCCAGCAGCGGCTCGCCGTCGGGATGGGTCATATCGACAAAGACCTTGGGGTCGTTGCGGGCGGCGGTGATCACCAGGCCGTCGAGGATCGGCGCCGCCTGCATGCCGGCGGCCAGCGGCGAGCCCGTCGGCTGGACCACCGGGACGAACGGCACCTCCTTGAGCAGCGGCTTGTTGATCACCTGGACTGAATCGACGAGCACGTCGGGCAGGATCCGGGGGTTGCGGACGGGATAGAACGCGCCGCCGCCGATCTCGGCGAGCTTCTCGAGCGTCTCGCGATCGGCGTCGTCGCCGATGGCGATGGTGGTGAGCTTGATGTTGTCGGCGGCCATGCGCTCGACGATCTTCTCGAGGTTGCGGGTCGGCGACCGGCCGTCGGTGAGGCAGACCACCCGCTTCTTGGCCACCTTGGCATCCTTGAGCATCTCGTGGGCTCGCCGCAGCGCCGGCTCGAGGTTCGTCCCGCCGCCGGCGGTGATGCCTCGCACCCGGTCGGCGATGCGAGTCGGGTCGTCGTTGCGCTGCAGAGGCACCCACACGTAGGCGAACGTGTCGAAGGCGACAACACCGATCAGGCTGTCGGACCGGAGCGACTCGATGGCCAGCGCCGCCCCTTCGTTGGCGATTTCCTGCTGGGTCGTCCGGGCCCCGGCGACGGAAGCGTTCATCGAGCCGGACTTGTCCAGCACGAGCACGAGCGCCGCCGTGGGCAGCCGCAGCTCCTTGGGTGGATCGAGCTCGACCGGCAGGATGGCTTCAAGGGCGGTCCCGTTCCAGCCGCCGGCGCCGAAGCTGTTCTCGCCGCCCACCATGATGAGCCCCCCGCCCAGATCGTTGACGTACCGGGCGAGGAGATCATGCTGCGACCGGCTTAGCTGAACCGCGGAGACGTTGTCGAGAACGATCAAATCAAAGCTCTGCAGCGACAACAGGTCATCGGGCAGCCGGTGCGGCGGCTCGCTGCGGGTGGGAATGCCCGCCTGCTGCAGGGTCCGGGCCAGGAGGTTGGCGTGCGGCTCGGCCCGGCCGTCCAGCACGAGCACGAGGCCCTTGCTCGGCGTGCTGGTGAACGCCTCGGCCCGGTTGTTGTCGGGCAGGGCATCGTCCTCGGGATGATCGGGCTCGAAGATCGCCTCGAACCGGTTGACCGGCGTCTCGCCGAGTACGACCTGGACCAGATGGACCGACCGCCCGGCGGGCACCACGAGGTGAGCGGACGTGCCGGGGCGATCCTCGTCGAGGTCGATGGCCACGCCCTCGCGGCGCAGGGTGAGCCGGCCGGGGGTGGGCGCGGTCGCCTCGAGCATGATGCGCACGGTGACCACCTGGCCCGGCTGGGCGTGGGGCGGGGCTTCGACGCGGGCGATCTGCACGTCACCGCTCACCTGGTAGGCGATCGGCACCACGTCGATCGGTACGCCCGAGTGCGCCGCGGTGAGCGGGTCACCGTCACCCGAGAGCCCCGCGGCCGCCTGCCGCACGGCCTCCAGCGCGTCCCCGATCGTCTCGTTGCCGTCGGTGACGAGGATCAGTCGCCGGGCGGTGTCGGGGGGGAACATGGCCAGGCCGAGCTGGATCGCCTCGGCGATGTTCGTGCCCTCGTGCATGGTGACGTCGAGGTTGTCGTCGACGTAGTCGCCGGCGGTGGGCGCCCAGATCGCGATGGCCTTGCCGTCGAAGACGACCAAGCCGAACCGGTCGTCGGGAAGCCTCGTCTGCGTGGCCTGTCGGAACCATTGGCGCAGGTACTCGATGTTCGATCGCCGGGCCGATTCGCCAAGCGCGGGCAGGTGGGCGAACCGCCTCACCGAGCCGCTGACGTCGAGCAGGCCGATCACCGTGAGCCGGTGGTGCTCGCGGACGGTGTGCGGCCCGGCGAGCGCGACCGCCATGGCCCCGAGCAGCAGCAGGCGAAGGGAGAGCACCACCGTTCGACGTAGCCCGTCCATGGGGCGCAGGCTTCGCAAGCCGACCAGGACCAGGGGCACGGCCACCAGGCCGAGCAGCAGCCAAGCGGGGTGGTCGAAACGCAGGTTCATGGGCTCTCGCCGGTCCGGGCCGGCGGCGACCCGGTCGAGGTCGCCTTCCGGACCGTGTCCTCGAGCCGACCGAAGTACCGCCGGATGAGGTCGTGATAGCGCGACGGCACGCCCGACTCGTTGACGGCGCGTTGGGCGCCCTCTCGGGCTCGGCGGATCAGGTGGCGCGCTTCGCCGCGGTCGGTTCGACTCGGCCCACTCTCGTCCGATTCGCGGCCGAGCCATTCGGTGATGAGCCGGTCGGCGACCTCATCGCCGCGGAGGTCGACGGTCTCGACGTCGGTGACCGGGGGTCGCGGCGACCGCCCGTCGGGCGGGGCGAGCGGATCCTGCCGTAATCCCCCGGTTGATTGACGCTGCCACGATTTCGCCCAGCGCTGCCGCTCCTGGTCGGTGAGGTCCTCGCTCAAGTCGCGGGCGAGACGGCGAAGCCGCTCGCTTGTTCGGCGCCGCTCCTCGCCGCTGCGCCGCCGCTCGGCCAGCTCGCGAAGCGTCTCGGGGGGTGATCGCTCGCGGCCGGCTTCGGGTTGCCGCCCGGGGGCCTCGGCGCCGGTGGCGTCGGGCGTGCCGGAGGGTGGCGACGTCTCGCGCCCAACGGGCGGCTCGCCCGGCTGGCCGACGCTCGGCGGGTTCTGGTCATCGTCGCGGGGTGCCGAGGGCGTTTCGGGGGAGCCCGGTTGCGGTTCGCCCGGTTCCCGGCCCGAAGTGGGCGGCCGCTGCGCGGGCGCGTCGGGCTGCTCCTGCGGGCCGGGCGTTCGCTCGGCCCCCGCCTCGCTCGGTGGGCCGGGCGGTCTTTGCGGGGAGCCGGCCCCGTCGTCGGGTTGCTCGGGCGCTGGCGAAGATCCGTCGTTCTGATCTGAGGTCGAATCCGTGGGGGCATCCGGTTCCGGGCGTCGCTGGGGGCTTGGGGGCGGCCCATCTTCCGGGCGTTCTTGTTCCGGGGGCGATTGGAGGTCCCTGGCGGCACGGTCGAGGGCGTCGGCGACGGCCTCGGTGTCTCGGTCGGCCTGCTCGTCGCGATTGAGATCCTCGTTGAGCCTCTCGATGTCGCGGGCGAGCTGCCGGGCGATGTCGTCGTCGACGTTTCGTCGCTGCAGGTCGCGCTCGATCTCGTCCTCGCCCTGCGGCTCGCCGTCGAGGATCCGCTCGATCTGCGGCTCCTCGACCCCCTGGTCGCGGAGGGCCTGCTCGAGCTGCTCGCGGCGCTCGGTGGCGTCTGCGTTCGCCGCCTCGGAGGTCCGCGCGAGTCGTTCGCTGAGCGTCCGAAGGTGCTGCGCGAGCTCGCGGCGTTGCCCATCGGTGAGCTCGCTCGCGTCGTCGAGCAGCTCCTCGAGCTGGTCGGCGGCTTCATCGAAGTCGCCGGATCGCAGCGCCGAGGTGAGCTCCCGGCTCCCCGGGGGCGTCGAAGCCGTGTCGATTCCCTGGAACCGCCGCGTGACCTCGTCGATGCCGGCGAGGTCTCGCTCGGCGCGGTCCGACAAATGTTCGGCAACCTCGTCGAGGCGGGCGGCGGACTCGTCGCGGATTTCGGCGAGGTCGCTTTGGGTCGGGGTGTGATCGAGCTGTGTCGCGAGCCGCTCAAGGGCGTCGAGCTGCTCCCGCATTGCTTCGTCCACGACGTCGTCGTCGAGCTGGGCGATGGTCTCCGTGATCGATTCAACGAGCCGACTCCGTTGCTCCTGGAGCTTGGCGTCGCGGTCGGCCAGAACCTGCGGGCCGGGCCGCTGTGCCGCCCAGGCCGTCGCCGGCAGGTACGCGATCCCGAGCCACAGCAGCGCGACGAGCGCCACGTCACCGGCCCATACGCCGGTGAGGCGAATCGGCGCGGCGGAGCGGAGGTCGATGGCATCGGCGACGCGCTGGGCGTCGCGGCGGGCGAGCGCCGCGAGGCCTTCGTCATCGATCCGTCCCTGTCGAATGGCCTCGGCGGTGGCGAGGCGGTCCTGGAGATGAAGGGTGCGATCGAGGTGGACCGCAACCGACCACATGGCCGGCCGGGTGAGCCCCGCGTGGACAAGCCCCGCCAGGAGCCCGGCGCCGAGCAGGACGAAGTACACCTCCAGACGAGCGCCGATGCCGACCGTCCGGTCGAGCACGAGCAACGCCAGGCCGAGCCCGGCCGCCGCGCCGAGCCCCACGCCGGCGCTGTGGAACGCAGCATTGGCCAGCCGCCGTCGGCGGGCTCGTCGCAGCATGTGTGGCAGCGTCCCCATGGTCACTTCAATCATATGGAGCCGGCCGCGATCGCCGCCGGGCGGGCCCGGAAGCACACCCGCCCTCCCGTAACCGTGACGAGCTTTTTGGCAGAGCGTCGAAACAAATCGACCCCGACGCACGTTGTACATGAGAAGCAAACGACCCATCAGTTTCTGTCCGTTTCCTCCTTCTTTCCCCACGCGGCCTGACCGGGCGACCGCCCGATCAGGCTGCTTCGCCGGGCGAGCCCTC
>SMUY01006508.1_pt1 | contig 12611 bp, 12 predicted proteins | sample 2456441 | NCBI WGS metagenome assembly SMUY01 (sample SAMN11095931, study PRJNA526329) | marine sediment metagenome | biome: Marine sediment; feature: Surficial sediment; material: Deep marine sediment; isolation source: Hadal surficial sediment | place: Pacific Ocean | collected 2014-11 | depth...
ATCGCTCGGCACGGCTAACCGGCCGGGCTGCCGGCGCCTTACACTGGAAAAGGGGGTCTGAATCGGATTGGCCATCTCTCTACCGGTTTCTCAAATACCGCCGTCAGCCCTGGATCGGCACGGTATAAATTCCATGCCACACTATGGCGGCCTCGGCAAATCACCGCAAATCGCAAGCGCCCGGCCGGCGGTTGCCGGTTCGCTTAAGGATAGGCCTTGTCGCAGCGCAGCGCGAAGGCCTTGATCCGCTCAAGGCTCACAATGTCGCGCAAGAGCGGCGCATGGCCCTGGCCGGGCACCGTGAGCTGTTCGAAACGGGAATGGCGCGATGCCATCTCCGACACGGTCTTGGCGCTGAGGATATCGGAGTTCTCGCCGCGGATCGACAGCACCGGTATGGCGCCCAGGCTGTCGAATTGCGGCCACAGGAGGGGAATGGAGGATTCAAAGTCGATATTCTTGATCGTGTTGACGAGCCTGGGGTCGAAATCGAGACGGATTTTACCGTTTTTCTGCACGAAGATCGCTTTTGTGATGGCCCGCCAATCCTCATCGTCAAGGGCTGGGAAAAGCGCCGAATTGATGCGGCGGAGGGTCTGTTCTCCCACCTCCCAGGACGAAACTGATCCGGTGCCGGTCAGATACTTCTTGATCCGCACCAGGCCGGTTCCCTCAACAACCGGGCCAATATCATTGAGCACGACGCCGGCCATCAGCCCGGGCCGGAGCGCGCCAAGGATCATGGCGACCAGCCCACCGCGCGAGGTTCCCACAAGCACGGCTTCTGCAATGCCCAGCGCCGCCGTTGCCGACAGGACGTCATAGGCCTCGCGCAGGGGCGTGTAGTTGCGCCAGTTGCGATCATAATCGGAGCGCCCGCGGCCGCGATAATCAAGGGCAAAGACCTGCCGTTTCTGCTCGCCCTCTTCGGAGAGATGGCGGCCAAGGGCAAGAAAATCGCGCGAATTGCGCGACAGGCCGGCAAGACACAGGATCGGCAGCCGGTGCGGCTGATGCACGCCAAACACACGGGCCGCCAGCATCAGCCCGTCCTGCGCTGAAAACCGGACCACCCGGCCTTCCGCCACGCCAGCGTTTTCGCCCCCGTTCGCCGTCATTCAGTGCGTCGGCCGGCCGCGCTTCAGATCGGCGCTGATCGACAGCGGATAGCCAAGCCGGGATTTGTAGGCTTGCAGGTTTTCCATGACCTTTTGAACATAATCGCGTGTCTCGTCGAATGGAATGCGTTCTATCCAGTCGATCGGATCGGTCTGGCCGCCGCGCGGATCCCCATAGGCCTTGATCCAGCGCAGCGCCCGTCCGGCTCCGGCATTGTAGCTAGCGAAGGTGAGAACGTAGGATCCGCGAAAATCGCCGAGGAGTTCCCCCAGATGCGCCGCGCCCAAGGTGGCGTTATAGGCGGCATCGCGCGTTAGCCGGGGCAGCGAATAGGGCACGCCGGTCATCCGCGCCGTCGCCCGCGCCGTCGCCGGCATGAGCTGCATGAGGCCGCGCGCGCCGGCATGGCTGACGGCGCCGGTGTTGAAGGCGCTTTCCTGCTTGGCAATGGCATAGACGAGCGCCCTGTGGATATTCTTCGGAACGGCGATGCCCGATGGAACGCCGAGGAAGGGTGCAAAAAGCCCGCCGACGGCCATGCCGCGCCGGTCGGCGCGCTTGGCGACCGACAATGCCGTGCCGGCCCGTCCGATCCGCCGGGCCAACAAGGTTGCCAGCGTCAATTCACCGGCCCCCTGGCTGGTTTCAGAAATTTGCCGGAAATAGGGAACCGTCCGCTGAGAGTGGCCGGCCCCCGCCAGGCGTTTGATGACACGGACGCTCTCGCTGCCGGCAAAGCGCAGGCGATCGGCGGCCGTCGGCTCCGGCGGCGATTCCAGACCGGTTGTCATCAGGCCAAGTTTCTCGCGCGCCAGCTGGCCGTAAAAATTTGATCCATATCGGCCGGCGATTTCATAACTGGCCCTGGCTTGCCGGTCCTCGCCAGCGGCTTCTTGTGCCCGGCCGATCCAGTAATGCGCCCGCGCAATGGAGCGCGATTTGGTCGCCACCTGCGCGATCGCGGCGAAATGCTTTTGCCCCAGATGGGGATAATCGAGATAGCGCAGGGCAATCCACCCGGCATGAAACTCCGCCTCGGCGATATCCCTTGCCGACCGCGCCGAATGGCTGGCGGCAACGCGATAGGCGAGCGCCGGATACTCCTTGTCCAGAAGGGCGCGCGCCAGGTCGCGGCGCTCGTCCCACCAGCGGCCCTGATCGATCTCCAGGCCCCGGTCGCCGGAAACGGCGAGCATGATACGGGCGGCCTTGATCAGCTTTCCGGAGCGCCGGAACAGGCGGGCGCGGGCCAGTTTATAGGGCAGTTCCTTGCGCAGGCTCGGCGCCACGTTGCTTAGCAATTTTGCCGAATTGCCCTTCTTCCGGCCGAACGCGGCAATCGCGGCGCGCGCCAGCTTGTCATAGCCGAGCCCCAATCGCTTGCCCTGGGCGATCGCCGCTTGCTGCTTGCGGGCATAGACAAGCTGATCGAAGCGAACGCGATGGTCGTCGCGGGTAAGAACCCCCTTGTAGCGGGCGGCGACCTTTGCCGCCTGTGTCTTGCCCAAAGAATCGTTGCGCCAGATATCGCGGATCAGGGTCGTGGCTTCTGTTTTGCGCCCGCTCGTCATCAGCGCGTTGGCCAGCGCGATCCGTCCCGCCGGCAGGTCCGGATCATGAGCGGCAAAAAACCGAAGCACCGATTTGGTGTCTGGAGAATATCTTAAAAACGCCTGCTCGGCGCGAATCTGCAGCAGGTGCTGATCGGGCCAATCGGCATGACTGGCTTTGACCTTCAGGATGGCTTCGGCGCTGAGGCCGGAATCGGGCGCCCGGGCGATCACCCAATCTGCGATTTTCTTGTCGAGCGGGTCTTCAAGCTGTCGCGCCCTCTGCCGTGCCTCCCCATAGCGGTCGGCCTTGACGGCATCGAGCACGCTTTTCAACAGCGGCGCCGGGTCAAGACCAAAGTGATGGTGCAATTTGCCGGGCGCCTTTGGCAGGCTCGCCAGGGAGAACGCTGCCGGCGTTGCCGGGCGCGGCCTTGGCAGGAAGCCGGATTCGGGCCGGGCGCGCGGCAAGGCCATGGACGGGCCGGCGAACGCCACGACTTTTTTTATCGGCCGCATATTAGGCAGAACGACGGATTTCGCCGTTTCCGCAGCTATTGCGCCGGCCACAAGGACGATCATCGATGAAAAAACCGCGACAAAACAAACGGCCCACAATGGCCGCGCGCATCTCACCGCATAGGTTGGTTCACCAGGTTTCATCATTGCATTCTAACGATAACTCCACCCCAGTATATGATTGGTGAAGATTGCTTGCCCTGCAACCGGCTCGGCCTTATCTTCCGCCGCCAGCGGAAACATCGTTTAGCCGAGGCATTTTTCATGTTTACCGGGTCAATTCCCGCTTTGGTGACGCCCATGCGCGGCGGCGAAGTGGACGAAGATACATTGCGCGCCTTTATCGACTGGCAGATCGAGGAAGGCAGTGACGGTCTGGTGCCGGTCGGAACGACCGGCGAATCGCCAACCCTGTCACATGATGAGCATAAGCGCGTCGTTGAGATTTGCATCGAGGTTGCCGGCAAGCGGGTTCCCGTTATTGCCGGGGCCGGCTCAAACAACACCCGCGAAGCGGTCGAATTGGCAAGCCACGCCGAGGCGGCGGGCGCCGATGCGGTTCTGGTCGTCACGCCCTATTACAACAAGCCGAGCCAGCAGGGGCTCTATGCCCATTTCCGCGCCGTCGCCGAGGCGATCTCCATCCCGCTCATCATTTACAATATTCCGCCGCGCTCCATCGTCGATATGAGCGTTGCAACGATGAAGCGGCTCTTCGACGATTGCGAAAACATTGTCGGCGTCAAGGATGCAACGGCCAACCTGGCGCGCGCCAGCCTGCAACGGCAGGAAATCGGAACGCAATTCAATCAGCTCTCCGGAGAAGATCCGACAGCGCTGGCTTTCATGGCCCATGGCGGCCATGGCTGCATTTCGGTGACCGCCAATGTCGCGCCGAAACTGTGTTCACAATTTCAAGCCGCCTGCCGGGCCGGTGATTTCGCCAAGGCGCTGACCTATCAGGACCGGCTCATGCCGCTGCACACCGCTCTATTTCTGGAACCGAGCCCGGCGCCGACCAAATATGCGCTTTTCGCGCTGGGAAAGATGACCGAGGAGGTGCGCTCGCCGATCGTCACGATTGGCCAGGAGACGCGCGCCGCCGTCGATGGCGCCATGCGCCATGCCGGGCTTCTCAACTGAGGTCATGGCCAAGAAGCCCAATCGCAAACGGACCATCATCGCCGACAACAGGAAGGCCCGTTACAATTTCGAGATCGGCGACGTTGTGGAAGCCGGCATTGCCCTGGCCGGCACCGAAGTCAAAAGCCTCAGGCAGGCAAAGGCGAACATTGCTGAATCCTATGTCAGTCCGGAAGGCGGCGAGATATGGCTGGTCAACGCCTATATTCCGCAATACCAGCAGGCCAGCCGTTTCAATCACGAGACGCGCCGGCCGCGAAAGCTGCTTTTGCACAAGCGCGAGATCGCCCGGCTCATCGTCGCCGTCCAGCAGCAGGGCATGACGATTGTTCCGCTGAAGATGTATTTCAATGATCGCGGTGTCGCCAAGATCGAGATCGCCACGGCGCGCGGCAAGAAATTGCACGACAAGCGCCAAACCGAAAAGAAACGCGACTGGCAGCGCGAAAAGGCGCGGCTTTTGAGGGAGCGGGGATGATGGTTCACGATCCAAATGAGTTTCCTGACGATCTGCCGGTGCCGGAGGACGATGGCGCCGCGGCGCATCTGACGGGAATGGCATTTCCGCCCATTGCCTTGCCGGCAACCGATGGCGGCCAGGTCGATCTGGCCGCTCTTTCCGGCCGGACAATCGTTTACGCCTATCCGCGCACCGGACGGCCCGGACAGGCCATGCCGGCCGGCTGGGACGCCATACCGGGGGCGCGCGGTTGCACGCCGCAATCTTGCAGTTTTCGCGATCATTTCGCCGAGTTGAAGGAATTCGGCGCTGCCGCCGTTTTCGGCCTTTCGACCCAGGACAGCCCCTATCAGCGCGAAGCCCGCGAGCGCCTGCGTCTGCCTTTCCAATTGCTCTCAGATGAGCGCCTGGCCTTGTCCAAGGCAATCAGCCTGCCGCTGTTTGAAGCCGACGGCATGACGCTGATGAAACGGCTGACCCTGATTGTCCGCGACGGCCGGATCGAGCATGTCTTCTATCCGGTCTTTCCGCCCGGCCGCAGCGCCGCCGATGTGATCGAATGGCTCAAGGATCATCCGCTCTGACCGCGATTATTCTGGCGAAAGGTCATCGCGGATGGCGGCGAACACCGTCTCGAACATGGCAACCGTCAGCCGCCCGGTATTGGTATTGTAGCGCGAGCAGTGATAGCTGTCGTAAAGGCAAAGGTCGCCGCCCAGATCGTGGCGCGCGCCATGACCGAACGGCGCTTGCTTCAGCGCCATGCCCCGGGCGCGCAAGATGCTATCATGGGCAATGCGGCCGAGCGCCAGCATCGCTTGCAAATTCGGCATCTGCTTAACCGTTGCTTCCAGAAACGGCCGGCATTGCGCGATTTCTCTGGTTGCCGGCTTGTTCTGCGGCGGCACGCAGCGCACCGCATTGGTGATCGCGGCGTCGATGAGTTCAAGCGAATCGTCCGGCCGCGCCGCATAGCTGCCACGCGCGAAGCCGAATTTGAGAAGCGTTGCATAGAGCAGATCGCCGGCAAAATCGCCGGTGAACGGACGCCCGGTCCGGTTGGCGCCGCGCAGGCCCGGCGCCAGCCCGACGATCAGCAGCCTGGCATGTGCCGGCCCGAAGGTCGCCACCGGCGCGTTGTGCCAGGCCGGCTCGGCCGTTCGCCATTCCTCCCGGAACGCGGCAAGGCGCGGGCAAAGCCGGCAATCGGGTTCAGGTTCGGCGGCTGCCGCCTCGACCTCGCTCATCCGGCCTGAGGCCTAATGCGTGTCGCGCAAAAGTGGACACCGGTTTTGCGATAAAGACACGCGCAAGAAAAGAGATAAAGCAGGGCGCGGACATGCCAATGAACGCGACATGCTTTAGAGTTTCTCGTTATCGCCGTCATCTTCATAATCGTAGTCGTCATCGTCATCGTCATCGTCGTAATCATCATCGTCCGGCGCGCTTTCCGGGGCCGGGCGTGGCGGCCGCTCGGCCGGATCGCGGCGGACCGATTCGGGCAGGTTCGCCAGTTCCATGAAATGGTCCGCCTGGCGGCGCAGATCGTCGGCGATCATCGGCGGCTTGGTTTTGACGGTCGAGGCCACCGTCACCTTCTTGCCCTTGCGTTGCAGCGCTTCGACCAGAGGGCGAAAATCTCCATCGCCGGAGAACAGGACGAAATGATCGATATGCTCGGCAAGCTCCATCGCATCGACCACCAGTTCGATGTCCATGTTGCCTTTCACCCGGCGCCGTCCTTGCGCATCGGTGAATTCCTTCAACGGTTTTGTCACCACCTTATAGCCGTTGTAATCCAGCCAATCGATCAGCGGCCGGATCGATGAATATTCCTGGTCTTCCGCAAGGGCTGTGTAATAGACGGCGCGAACGAGATAGGCCTTTTCCCGGAAATCATCGAGAAGCCGGCGGTAATCGATGTCAAAACCAAGAGCCCGGGAGGTCGCGTAGAGGTTTGCGCCATCGATGAAGACGGCGATTTTTTCGCGTGGATCGAACATGGTGTTAGCTCCGCAATCGGTAAGAATATGTCGGACACAATATAAAATGCGTGCAGGATGCTTCGATTAGGAGATTGCCGTCATTCTTTCAAGGTATGGCGACAAGAAAAACACCTATCCCGATAACAGGTTCGGCAGGTAAAACACGATTGCCGGAAACGCCAGGAGCAGGGCGACACGGAAGAGTTCGGCGACAAAGAACGGCATGACGCCGAGAAATGTTTCGCGCATTGGCACGTCCTTGGCCAAGGCGCTGATGACAAAGACATTCAAGCCGACCGGTGGCGTGATCAGTCCCAGTTCCACGACGATTAGCGCCAGGATGCCGAACCAGATCTTCAGATCTTCGCTGGTCATGCCGTATGCCGCATCGGCAGCCGAGACGAAATCCCCGCCATTGATCTCCACCAGCACCGGCCAGAAGAACGGGATGGCGATCAGGATCATCGACAGGCTGTCCATCAGGCAGCCGAGCGCGATCAGCGCGACGAGCAGGATGATCAGGATCGTCATTGCCGACAGGCCGGAATTCGCCATCCACTCGGCCATCGCCTGGGGAACGCCGCCGCGCGACATGAAGATTTTGAGCATCTCCGCGCCGAGCAGGATCAAATAGATCATGCCGGTGGTGCTGGCGGTCTCCAGCAGTGCTGATTTCGTTTCCGCCAAGCCCACCTTGCCGCGCATGACGCCATAGGTCCACACCAGGAACACACCGATCGCCGCCGCTGGCGTCGGGTTGAAAAAGCCCAGATAAATGCCGCCGATCACCAGGCCGAATATGACCACCACCGGCACGACGCGCACCGTGGCGGCAAGGAATTCCTTCCCGCTTGCCGCCTCGCCCTTGGGGCCGGCTTCCGGTTTGATGGCGACATAGATGGCGATGGTGACCAGAAAAAAGAGCACCGCGATCATGCCCGGAATGAAGGCCGCCATGAACAGGGTGACGATGTTGGCTTCCACGATAATGGCGTAGATAACCAGCACAACGGAGGGCGGGATGAGAATGCCGAGCACGCCGCCGGCGGCCAGCGTTCCCGTGGCCAGCGCGCCGGAATAGTTGTAGCGGCGCAGTTCCGGCAGCGCCACCTGGCCCATCGTCGAGGCGGTGGCGAGCGAGGAACCGCATACCGAGCCAAATCCGGCGCAGGCGGCGATCGCCGCCATGGCCACGCCGCCGCGCATCCAGCCGAGCCAGGCATTGGCGGCGCGGAAGAGATCGCGGCTGAGGCCAGCCTTGGTGGAAAGGTTGCCCATCAGCACGAACATCGGCAGGACCGACAGGTCGTAGATGGAGAACTGGCCATAGGCCAGCGTCTTCAACTGGCTCATGAAGATCGCCGGGCCATCGATCATCGTCACCCCGATACCGCCGACAAGAATCATCGCATAGGCGATCGGCATCCTGAGTGCGATCAGGGTGACAAGAACGACCAGTCCGCCTGATCCGATCAGCAGCGCGTCAATCATTTTTAGCCTCTTTTGGCGTCGCGCGCCGCTTCGCTCAGGGTCATCAGCGAAGCGATGGCCAAAAGCGCCAGCGAGATCAGGATGGGTATGAAGGCGATCCAGTGCGGAAATTGCAGGATCGTGGTGGTGTAGTCATAATCGCGCTGATCCAGCATCCCGTCCCACATGCGCCACGTCAGCAGAAGCGAAAAGCTCAGCGCCAGCAGCGAGGCGACAAACGCGAAGATCGCCACCCAGCGTTTGGACAGGCCGGAGGTGAAGATGTCGGCCGTCACATTTGCGCCTGTCATCTGGCAATAGGGCAGAAAGGAAAAGGCGGCGATGGCGACGCCGACCTGGGTCATCTCGAAATCGCCGGGGAAGGGCGCCCCCAATAGCGCCGAGGCGACGACGGATTCCACGTTCATCAGCACCACCAGCAGAAGAACGCAGCCGCCGGCAAGTGCCCAGGTTTCGATAACGATGCGGGCGAGGCCCGAAAGCCTCGCCCGCAAAGTCGTTGCCTGCATTGTCACCGGGTTACTTCGAATATTTGGCGATGAGCTTCCGGGCCTTGGCGACCAGTGCCGCGCCGTCGATGCCTTTTTCGCCAACTTCCTTGATCCAGCGCTCCACCACCGGCTCTGTCGCCACGCGGAAGGCTTCGGTTTCCTCTTCGGTGAGGGTTATGTGCTCGTTGCCGGAATCGGTTGCGACCTTGATGCCGCCCTCATCGCCGGCGCGCCAGATATCGCCGACCTTGGCCCACCAATCCCTTCCCGAAGCGTCCTTGAAGGCTTTCTGGATGTCGGCCGGCAGGCCGTCCCAGCGCGCCTTGTTCATCGACACCTGGAAAGAGGTGGTGCCGAAACGCACCTTGTTGGCGCCTTCGATCTGATACTGGGTCTGCTCGTGAATCTTCAGCGGCGGAATGATTTCCCAGGGGATGAACGCGCCATCGACGACTTTCTTGGAAAGCGCCTGTGGCAGGTCCGGAACCGGCATACCGACCGGCGAAGCACCCAACGCCTCGATGATCCAGGCGCCGGTGCGGGTCGGAATGCGCATTTTCATGCCGGCAAGATCGGACGGTTTGCGGACCAGCTTGTCGACCATGTGAATGGCCTGACCGGCATGGACATGCAGGAACATCACCTCAACGCCCTTATATTCCTGCTTGAGGTCGCTTTCGAACATGTCCCACATGGCAAGGTTCGTCGCCTTCGGGTCGTTCAGAAAGACGAATGGCAGCTCGAACACTTCCGTGCGCGGGAATACGCCGGGCGTATAGCCGTTCACCGTCCACACAATATCGACAACGCCGTCGCGCGCCTGCTGGATCAGTTCCGGCGGCTTGCCGCCAAGCGACATTGCCGGAAAGATCTCGATCTTCACCCGGCCGCCGGAATTTTCTTCCACCTGCTTTGCCCATGGCGCCAGCATCTGGGTCTGCGCCGGCGCTTTCGGCGGCAACAGGTGATGAAGCTTGAAGGTGAATTCCTGCGCCGAAACCGGCGATGCCAAAAGCGCGAGGGCGCCGAGCGGCGCGATCCATCTTTTGGCGAAACGAACAATTTTCATCTTTGTCTTCCTCCCATTCAAACCAGATTACATTTCGTCATCGTCATTCAAATCAGATCCGGTTCAATTCGTCAGGCATTGATCTTGCGGCGTTTGGCGCTGACGAATTTCCCAGTATTACGGTTTCTCCCAATTGCCGAAAACTCCATTGCCATAATCTATTTCGCTTATTTTTACATAGATTTCCACCACCCAGTTACCGCTTGCCCGACGCCAGGGCGTTCGCTACCTCATTTCCGGTCATCATGCACTCGTCATTGCGCGGCCGGCTGGCTGCTGGGTTCAATGGACGATTGGAAAATTCGTCGGTGCGAATGATGCCGGGGCAATAGTGGAGAGGGAAAATGGCGAACAGGCCACCATTCAGAGCCGATCATGTCGGCAGTTTCTTGAGGCCGGCGCGTCTTGCCACGATGCGCCAGCGTTTCGCCGATGGCGAGGCCACCGCCGCGGAGTTGCGGGCCGTTGAGGATGAATGCATCCGCGAGGTGGTGAAAAAGCAGGAGGATGTTGGCCTCCAGGCCATTACCGATGGTGAATTCCGGCGCACTTTCTTTCATATCGACTTTCTGGAAAAGCTCGATGGCGTCAGCGTCACCTATGGCGAGTTCAAGACCGCCTTCCGCAAGGATGACGGCACCGAGGTTGGATTTCGCCCGCCGACCATGCATGTTAGCGAGACGATCCGACATGCCCGCTCGATCCAGAGTGATGATTTTGCGTTTCTGAAGGCGGCGGTGACACGCACGCCGAAAGTCTGCATCCCGGCGCCGTCCATGTTGCATTTCCGCGGCGGCCGCCAGGCGATCTCGCAAGAAGCCTATCCCGATCTGGAAGCGTTTTACGAGGATCTGACAACGGCCTACCGCCAGGAGATCGCCGAGCTGGCGGCCCTTGGCTGCCGCTATTTGCAGATGGACGACACCAATCTGGCCTATCTGTGCGACCCGGAAATCCGCCAGAGCACAACCGATCGCGGCGACGACCCCGATGCGTTGACGCAGCTTTATTGCCGGCTCGTCAACGATTCGATCCGCGAGAAGCCGGACGACATGGTGGTTTCCGTGCATTTGTGCCGCGGCAATTTCAAAAGCGCCTGGGTGGCGCAGGGCGGCTATGAGCCGGTCGCCGAAATACTGTTCAACGAGATGGCGATCGACGCCTTCTTTCTGGAATATGACGACGAGCGCTCCGGCGATTTTGCGCCGCTGCGTTTCATGCCGAAGACAAAGACGGTCGTGCTCGGCCTGATGAGCTCCAAACGCCCGGAAGTGGAGGACAAGGACGCCATCAAGGTCCGCATCGATGAAGCCGCGCAATATGTGCCGCTCGAGCAATGTGCTCTCAGCCACCAATGCGGCTTTTCCTCAACCGCCCACGGCAACGAGCTTGACGAGGATGATCAATGGCGGAAACTGGCGCGCTGCGTGGAGGTCGCCGGCGACGTCTGGGGGGTCTGAATCCTTGATCGCGGCATCGGTTCACGGCGCGCGGGCTTTTGCCTGTGCCCCGGTCCGCGCCGAGGATCTGCATCCTCCTTGATATTGCGGCGCAAAACGCTTATCTGATCGGCAGATTCCCCGACATAGCTATTTTTCGGAGGTGCATATATGGCGCGCGTCACCGTAGAGGACTGCATCGACAAGGTCGAAAACCGCTTTCAGCTCGTGCTTATAGCCGGCCACCGCTCGCGCATGATCTCAAATGGTTCGCCCTTGACCATCGACCGCGATAACGACAAGAACCCGGTCGTCGCCCTGCGCGAGATCGCCGAGGAGACCGTTTCGCCGGAAGATCTCAATGAGGATCTCATCCATTCCATGCAGAAGTTTGTCGAGGTCGATGAGCCGGAGCCGGAAGTGGAAGTCATCGAGGCGGGTGCGCCGGTCAGCGATGACGAAATGACATTCGATCGCATGTCGGAAGAAGAACTGCTGCGCGGGCTGGAAAGTATCGATCCGCCGGACCGCCGTGACGACTGAGGGACAAAGGCAGCCTTTGCCCGGCCCAATGACGACGCCGCTGAAAAGCCCCGCCTTTTGCGGGGCTTAATCGTTTCCGCTCATATTAGTGACGAAATCACTATATGATAACGCTGATAACGGTTCCCAGCCCGTGCAAGGGCTGGACATTTGGGATAACCGCCAATGATGCGCCAGTATGAACTCGTTGAACGGGTTCAGGCCTATAACGCGCAGGTTGATGAGGATTTGCTCAACCGCGCCTATGTCTACGCCATGCAGAAACATGGCAGCCAGACGCGCGCCTCCGGCGATCCCTATTTCTCCCACCCGCTGGAAGTCGCCGGTATCGCCACCAGCCTGAAACTCGACGATGCCTCGATTGCCGTTGCGCTGCTTCACGACACGATCGAGGATACCAGCGCGACGGGCAACGAGATCGAGGACCTGTTCGGCTCCGAGATCGCCAGGCTCGTTGAAGGCCTGACCAAGATCGACCAGCTCGATCTTGTCTCGCGCGAAGCCCAGCAGGCGGAAAACCTTCGCAAGTTGCTTCTCGCCGTTGCCGACGATGTTCGCGTCCTGCTCGTCAAGCTCGCCGACCGGCTTCACAATATGCGGACCATCGAATTTGTGCGCCAGGACAAGCGTGCCCGGATCGCGGAAGAAACCATGGAGATCTATGCCCCGCTGGCCGGCCGCATGGGCATGCAGGGCATGCGCGACGAACTCGAAGACTGCGCCTTCAAGGTGCTCAACCCTGAGGCCCACAAGACGATCGCCGGAAAGCTGGCGGAACTGCGGGCGCGCCCCGGTGACAATA
>SMUY01199547.1_pt1 | contig 12611 bp, 7 predicted proteins | sample 2456441 | NCBI WGS metagenome assembly SMUY01 (sample SAMN11095931, study PRJNA526329) | marine sediment metagenome | biome: Marine sediment; feature: Surficial sediment; material: Deep marine sediment; isolation source: Hadal surficial sediment | place: Pacific Ocean | collected 2014-11 | depth 0-1...
AATTGTAGACGTCTTTACCTGTAAGACTGTCTGCGGCATCCGGTCGGAAGCGTTCCGCACTGGGCATGACGATGCTATCTCCGATAATGATCGTTCGGAGAAGCTCTACCCTGACAGAGGCATCGAAAACAAGGCTTCGAAAACCACCCTGTGGATAAAAATAGACCGGGGCTGTGTCGAGATACGAATGTCCAGGCCGATTGGGCTTCCGGACATGGCCAAATCTCCATAGTCTCAAGAATAGATTTCTGCTTAAAGCAATTCTTCTATTGGTTGCAGTTCTTTTCGCGGACGCGTCCAAACGTCTGAACCACATGTTCACCGCGGCATCTGCAACAACGCGACCTGCAGCGCCGACCCCGTGGTGCCGGAGGGCAACCGGAGCAATCAGCGCACCGGCAATTTGGGCGTCAACTTCAGCGGTGTCACCGAAACGATCGGCGACTACCTGCACCGACACGGCCGACCTGGTGCACGCCAAGTTCTGCGTCGCCAGCATCACGAAGATCAAGCAGAAGGGCGGATCGGTGAAGACCGATAAACTGGTCGGCAACCGCTATCACTGCCCGGTCAACAACATCAAGGCCAAGGACCTGGCCAACCTGATGACGGAGAAACCGTGACCCCGGGCAAGGGCGCGCGGGCCGGACCGCCGCGCGCCGTTACGCCTCGTCGAGCAAGCCGTGGCGGCGGTGCCAGTCGTCGAGAGATTCCTCCGGGTAGTCGTCGAGGCGTATCTCACCCTTCTTGGCGTCGAGGCGCGCCCAGTTCGGCTTGGCGCCGAGCATCATGTGGACCTGCTCCGGCGGCTTGGGCAGCGGCGTGTCGATGGCGCTGGCGAAGGGGTGCACCAGTTCCGGCCAGCGCGGGTCAAAGACCCAGAGCGCCGAACCGCAACGCGAACAGAAGCGGCGCTCGACCGGGCTCCGGGCGCCGTCGATTGTGGCCTGGAACACGGTGACGTGTTCCATGCCCCGAACCTCGAGGTTCGCGGCCTGGGCGCCGAGATTGATCGCGTAGCCGCCGCCGCCGCCGGTCTTGCGGCAGATCGAGCAATAGCAGCGCAAGAACGGCGCCGGCGCCGCGGCCTCGACCGAAAATCCGACCGCGCCGCAATAGCAAGAGCCTTCGAGATGCATGACCACCCTCCCCGGAAACCTGTCCCCCGGGAAACCCGCCCCCGGACACCCGCGAGACCCACCGGCCCGGCAGCATGGCCCCCTCCGCGGCCGCGATCAATTCGGATTTATCGACGACTCGCAAAAACCCGTGGCAGATGAAAGCGGTCTCTGAGCGCTATCACGAGATCCGCCAAGCCCATCAAGCCCCGGAAACAGCCGGCTACGATCACGCCGACGAGTCGTGCCACCACAAGGTCGAGACTCTTTACGCCGATATGCGTACGACATGGGAGCACGTTATCGAGGATATCCTTAGGTCGAGCATTGGTCCCTGACCACCCTCTGCGCAACAAGCTCATCAAGATCGGCGCGAAGGTCGGGCGAGATGGCCGTTATGTCACCTTTCAGCTCGCCGAAGCCGCTATCTCCGGAGCCCTGTTCGCTGAGATTCTGCGCCTGATCGACCGGCTGCGGCCGGCCCCTTTGCCGTCATGACGGGCCGTGGCCGAGACACCCAGATCGCCCGACAGGACAGGGGGTGTACCGCGCAGGCGTGGGCACAGTCTCAGCGCACGGAAGGCCCACTGGCAGGCTTTCCCATCGCTAGAACAACCCGATAACAAGCTTTTCGCGATCTACTTCTCAAATTTATCGTATAGGTTGTGTATGGAGGCTTCTTGCGTTATCATCTTGGGCAACCAGAACGAGTTTTCTGGGGAATCCCGGATTAAAGGAGTCTGGCGATGCTCGATTTCAATCAGCTGGTGTCGGTAAATTTTCAAGGCACTGTGGTCGTGTTTGGCCGCAGCTCGCAGGACGACACCAACGAAATTTATTTCAATGTCTTAGGTAAGAACGTAGACGTAAATGACGAAACTCTGGACTGGTCCGGATTTTCGAAACTAGAGATACCCCAGGAAGTTCGGCAAGTCGGGATGAGCATCATCACCGTCGACACCGATAAAAATACTTTAGTTCCGACGAACCAAGCGTTCCGGGTGATCACAGACCAAAAATATATTTCGATTGTCCAGCAATCGACGAAGGGAACTCTATACGTCAATCGGTTTCGATTGTTAGAAACCAGATCCGGCACGGATCAAAAAACCAAGACCTACACGCTCTCACCGGCATGGGAAGTGCGGTATTCCCGCAGCCGCAAAGAGGACGTCCCAGCGGATAAATCAGACACCCAGGAATATCTGGATCCGGATGGCGATCCGTTTCTGGAACCCTCGCTGGAATTGTCGATGATCGCTTCGGTTGCGGGCGGGGCATTTGACGTTTTGCTTTTTCCTATCTCGGGCAGCAGCCTCTTTGCCTGGCAGTTCTTTGCGCTGGATTCGGCGACCTCCACGGTCAGTCTTTATAACTTCCCGGCCACTGAAAATGGTTTGTTCGATGTCACGGGCAAAACGATCGGAGAGGATTTTGAAATTCTGCCCGACAGCTCTTTTACCCTCGCCATCAGCGCGGGCGCCGGTGCGTTGCCCATTCAAAGCGCGCCGCGCGCCGCGCTTTATGTCAAACACGAGAAGGTAGTTCAGCCCGACGGGTCCAGCATCGGTGTGAAACGCGCATCCCGGGTGATGATCGCGGTCCCCGTCAAGGTGGAGTCTGATCTGGCGACCGCCACAATCGATACCGCCGTCAGCACGTCGGGCACCATGGCCGACCTTAGTGGTGAGATCGTCGCGTCGAACATTGTTCCGGCAGAGTTTGATCTGGTATTCGACGGCGTCGGATATCTGGAGCTGAATGCACCATCGTCTGGCGGTAACCCGCTTGAGATCAAGGGCCCCTATACGATGGGCTTTATGGTGGCCCCATCGGCTCTGGGCGATGACGTGATGATACTGGGGGACGATGGAGGCGGAGACCCAAAGACCAAGGCCCCCTATGTCAGTATCGTCGATGGCGACAAATTGGAAGTTGGCTTCGGCAACGGAACCGAGCCTGTCAGCTGCCGCACATTGAATCAGGTCTTGATGACAGACGTCTGGACGACGGTGGCTGTCAGCTATGCCGGGGCGGGCGATAATCCGTTTACCATTTCCATCAATGGATCCTCTGTCCTCTTGACGGCGTGCTCCACAGCGGCAGAGCCGTCGGGTACGGCTGTGTCGCGCGTGGGCGGCAGTTCGGCGGGCTTTCAGGGAGCGCTGAATTCCATCTCTGTGGGTGTTGCGGGCACTGAAGTCGTTATGCTGCCGTGCAACAGCGTGGATTACGCTCAGGCGCCGCCCGCCACGCCCAATACCGCCCCCTCCGGTGTGACGGCCACTGTGTTCGGCCCCAAGACGGAACCGTCTTCGTCGCCCGTCAACACCAATATGAGCGGCACGTTTTACATCGACGCCAAGGGTCTGACCTATTACGCCGGTATCGCGGATTTCATACAACCCCATTCGCCGACATGTTTGATCGATGCTTCGGACGGGTTGTTGCATCTGTATTATCAAGGTGCCGAGGACCTGTTTTCCGTCGCGCAGTTTTCAACCGAGTCTGCGCGCGCCACATTTTATGTCGATTGGACAACCGACTGGACCAACAGCGGGCTCGAGGACCCCGATGTGACGGTCCTGGCAAAGCCTGCCTTTTACCGCGGTCGACCCACCGATGACTGGAGCCATATCGGCCCGGGTCTTCTAGTGGCACCGGACACTACCCAGACCGGTTTTCTGAATTTCGTGGCGCACCGGGTCGGGGCCTACATGAACGCGACGGAAATCACCGTCACCTCGTCTAAAACGTCGCCGCTTCTGTGCGATATGACGGTCAAGGCGCCAGAAGATGTCGGCACGGAGTACTGGGTTGGTCTGCCCCGGGATGTGAACCAATTGTCGCTGATCTGGAACGGGGCCGGGTCCAATAACCCGGACGATCAAGACGTATTGGACCGCACAGAACCCTATTTTGATTATAAAGGTGAAATGCCGTCTGTTTTGGTGCCCAGCACCGAGGCCGACAGCGGCGATTATTTTTTGTTCATCTCGGTGCCGTTCTTGCCGCTCAAGCTGGCATCCGTGACGGTCGCCGCCGCGTCCCCCGGTTTCGTGCAGATCGGTGTCGAAGTGACCGCGCCCTCCAATTGGGCTATCGGGGATCTGATCGTTCAGGAATGGCCGGATGTGCCGGCTGAACCGACCGGGGTTCGGGATGTCTTTGCGGGCACGTCCACGGCCTACGATTACAGCAAGGTCCAGACGACGGGAACGAGAGCCTATGGGTTGGCGGCGGACACAGCCCGATCGGATGACCAAGTCAGCCACGTTGTGATTTTCGTAAAAGATGCACTCAAGGATTTCTCGATCAGTGTCGAGGCCGCCACGGCCAGTGGCAAGTGCAATGTCACGATCAACAACGTCAGCCTGCCGAATGTGCCGCGGGATCAGAACGCCTTTGCCAAGACCATCAATGGCGAGAATACCGAATATACCTATCCGGAAGGGTACCAAGATACGATTGCAAGCCAGATATATGGTTTGACCAATGGTTTGAGCGCAGAGGTTCGCAACAGCACCGGCCAGCCGGAGCTCGCGGGTGCCTTGGCTTATGCCGGTCTGCTGCGGATCCTCTACATGGGCCCGGAGTATGACCAGGGGAGTATTGCGCCCTCCGCGAAGACGGCGGCCGAGATCCTGCAAGGGGCAAGGCTGGAATTCAAAGGCCAAAGCAACAAAATCAGCGGCTCGGCGCTCTTTGGTTCGGTTATCGTGTCGCCGCCGACGGACGGGGGCATCGGGAAAATTGGAAACACCTCTGGTTTTACCGATGGCAAGGCGCCTGTTTTGGCGCCGGGCATAAATGGCGGGTGGATGCCCCAGCCGCCCCGGTTCTGCTTGGGCATGAACGAAAAGAGCCAATCCAACTACGTCGCTTTCGATGTCGATAAAGCGTTTTCGCCGTCCAATGAGCTGGCGATCCTGTCCGACATGACGGTCGAGACCTGGCTGAATCAGGATCCGTCATCGAACAATCTGCAATCTCGGGCGCTGACCTACAATGTCATGGGAAATCGGGACAACCCGGATCTGCCGGTACAATACATGGCCGGTTCCATGCTGGGACCCGGGTTGAACACCGACAGCAGCACCTTTGTGAAGTCATCGTTCAATTTTTCGCCCCCGAACCTGACGGTGCAACTCTACATCAAGCTGCCCGATGACACGCAATCGGGGTCTCTCTTCTTGGTGTCCGAGGTGATGGGCAGTGCCCATTTTGTATCGGTCTCCCTGACTCCGTACCGCAAACTGGAGGTGAACTTTCTCGGCAACAGCGGGACCCTGTCCAGCCAGTCGATGTTGCCTGCCAATAAGTGGACCTGCGTGACCCTGACAGTTGCCGATGCGGGTGGCGGAAATGTCGATCTTGGCTTGTATTTGAACGCAGAGGCGCCGGAAACGAAAACTGTTGCGAATTCGTTTACCGGCAGTCTCGGGGCCTTCATGGTCGGCAGTCAGACCAACCAGGGGCTGAAAATGACGGTCAACGGGGCGTCGTTCTGGCAGCGGGCGCTCACGCAGACCGAGGTTCAAGACAGCTTTAGCTTTGGATTTCCAGACAACGATCCTTTGTTGGGGATCCGCTGGAATTTTGCCGAAGGCACCGGAACCAGCATTATGAATTCCGCGGCTACCGGGCCGGATTACAATGCCACGGTGATCAATCCGCCGAACCCGGCATGGGATGCAAACGGGGTGTTCTATGTCCCATACTTGGGGCGCAACGACTATGTTCTGGCCTCCAACCGGATACTGAAAGGCTGGACCCATGTCGCGCTTGCCTCGCAGCAGGGATATGCGCTGGCGCTGAACGGTGAAAACTCTGGCAAGGTCGAGGATGGCGCGCCCTTTAATCCGGCGGCGTCCTTTAACCTGGAGGCATGGGTCAAACCCGACGCGTTAAACAGCAAGCAGATCATCGTTGAAAAACCGGGTAGCTATTCGTTTTACATCAACACGTTTCGGCAGGTGTCCCTGGATGTGCACATCACACAGGACGGCGAGTACATAGATTCGCCGCCGGTTCTGTCGACATTTACGATCAACGCCGCAATTGGTGTAGGTGAGACATCTTATGTGGCCGTGAATTTCAATTCGGGCTCGAACTCAAGCGATACCGGCAGCAAGGAATATGTCAAAGAAACGTATTTCCTGACCATGACTCTGTTTGTGAATGGGAAATCCGTCAAAGCCTACCAAAAAACGGACTTCCAAAAGCCGGTCGCCGTCGTGAACGAGACCTCGTCTTTCTATCTCGGCAAGGCAGGCGACGATACGTTCGCCTTCGAAGGTCTCATGTCCCATGTCCGGGTCTGGAGCCGCACTCTGGGCGAAGCCGAGATCGCGCATGTCTACGCCTTGCACCTGAACCCGGAAAACATGGATGGCCTGACCGCCGGCTGGAACTTTGATGATCGATCCGGGACGGTTGCGACCGACCTGACGGGCAACGTTTCGATGCAGCTGTCCAGCAACCAACTGTGGACCATTTGGCAGGACGTGGCGCAAGGGGCGATATACGTGAATGGCCGCGGCAGCAGCCCCCAAAGACGAAATGCAGCGGATGTCGGCGGCTATGGCGAGCCAGGCACCGCGCAATTCACCTTGGGCGGGGTGTTGCAAGGGACCAGCGTCACGTCGCCTTTCTGCGGCGAACTGGACGATGTGCGCTTGTTCTCGACCCTGCTGACAGGACAGCAAATCCGCGAGTCCATGAACAAACCGCTGATTGGAAACGAGGAGTTTCTGGCCGGTTATTGGAAGATTGATGCCGGGTCCGGCAACATTATTTACGACATGCGCGGCATGGGGAACAACGGAACGTTGTTGCCGAATACCGCACCGCCGGCGTGGAAAGCGTCATCGGCCCCCATCAAGAACGAGGGCCAGTCCGTTCTGAATGTCCTCGATGGCGGTGCGGACCATTTTATCGCCAAGATCAATGGCGAGCCGTCCGTCATCGAATTTGGCAGCTCCGAAAAAGACGCCTATGACAAAGTCTACAGCGTGATGAAGCGAGGGTATTTCTACCTCTCTTCCGCTGGCAACACCGTCCTGAATGTCGAGTATAAGGTCGGTGATCTGGATACGATTTATGTGGGCCAGGTTCAAAGCAAGCCATCGGTTGTCGGCTATATCGAGGGTGGCCCGCCAATCCCCAGCGAGAACCAGACCCTGGCCTACTGGTCCGGGGACATGGGCGGTCCGACGAAGGCCTATGAGACTGTCAGCTCGGTCACCTATAGCGAAAGTGACACCAAGACCTGGTCCTTTACCGCCAACCAGTCCGCGCTCTTTACGGGTGATTTCAACATCAAGGGCGGCTTTTACCAGGAAAGCAAAAGCGAAGTTTCGGTCGGTCTTGGGGCCGAAGCGACCACGCAGATACTTAAGACGACATTCAAGCTGGGCGCCAAGAGCACGAATTCCGGCACTCTTGGCGGGGCCGACGCCGTGTCCCAAAGTCATTCCAACACCACCAGCCTGTCCAGCTCCCTGACCCCCGCCGGAGAATGGGAACCGAGCGACAACATCCTGAACCCCGTCGTCGGGCGGCGGTATATACAAAACAACATCGGCGTCGCGATCGTGAAATCGGCGACGGCGGATTTGTTCATGATGGCACTGAAGGGCACGCAGACCGCCGTTGGCTATACGTTGATGCCGAACACAACCATTCCCGTGGACACCAATATCATCGATTTCCCGATCAACCCGAAATACATCAAGAACGGGACGCTCGACGGAAAGGTCGGGCTGGTGAACGATCCGGATTATCCCAATGCCGATGCAGAGCGCGGAAGTTATTTCAAACCGGTCGAGGCCTATGCCCTCAAGCGGAATATTGAGAAAGAAGAACAGCAGATCGCGGCCTATTACGCCCAGTTCAGCGTGAACAAATACCGCGTTCTGGGTTCTCTGAATAATGTGAAAGAGAAGCTCAAGGAAAACACAGCCTACAATTTCTCTGAACGCCTGAACCAACGCAGCATTTACAACAACTATGTGTGGACCGCAGTCGGCGGGCTGAACAAGGAAGAGCATTCCGTCGCGAACAGCTATTCAGAAACCTACACCGGCACCAGCTCTTTCAAATTCGCGTTGGGCGCGGAGATAAAGTTGGATATCGGAACCCTGTTCGGCGGATTTTATCTCGAGGCCGACGCCATGCTTGGCGGGTCGTGGACGATGACCGCCACCAAGTCGGCGGCCTCTTCGAACGCGTTCAGCCTTGTATGTTCGGTCAGCCCAACCAGTTTTCTCGCGGCCCCGATCATGTCGACGGGCCCGGAGGGGCAGCTAAAGTTCGACGGCTACTCCGATACCGCGGCCCCGGGCAAGGTCGATGGCTATCGGTACATGTCGTTCCTGCTGGCCCCGTCCACGGCCAATTTTACGGCCCTGAATTCCATCATTGACCAAAATTGGCTAAACAACAGTACCTCTGCAGCGGCGGCCGCGATGCGCGAGGCTGTCGCTGCCGAAAATGGTACCTGGCGTATCCTGTATCGCACCACGTACGTCAGCCGCGTGCCCGCGCCATTCCAGCCGGTCAAAGATGACACCAATGCTCCAAATATCACGCCGCCCGCAAACCTTGCCTCGAATTATTGGCTGGTGAGGACCATTTCAGACCAGATCCGCAGCCCCGATCCGACGCCGCTTGAGATCGGGACTGCGATCGACGTGGTGTTGGGGAGCAAGGCACAGGGAGTCGGTCTTTTGAAAGACCTGATCTCCTGGTGGACAGAGTTTTACGCCGCCGCACAGGTCTATGGGACCGACGAATTCAAAGAGTTGGCAGAACTCCGCGTGGATCTACTGAATTACATGGTCAGCAAGTACGAGGCGGAAAAATACCTAACAAGCTAAAACAATAACCCAAAGGAGGGCGACATGAACGCGGCCAACAGCACAAGCATGACTTTGAAAAATGTGTCGTCGGGGCTGACAATGGCGCTGACCGGCACCAGCGGAACCATCACATCAAGCGCAACGGTCATGGCCCTTACCGGTTACGACATCGCAACCGAAGAGACCGGCCTAGGCGTGTCCTACAGCGTCGTTTCGGTCAGTGGCAGCAAAGTCGTCAAAACGGAACCGGCAACCGTTCTCGTCGCGGTGGATTACGACCAGACGGAAGGCTTTGAAGAAGTGGATATGGACATCAGCTACGTCAATATTCCCGACCAAACATCCTTTGAGATCGACAGTTCGCAGCCTGATTTTTCCTTATCCAAGCGGGTTATCGAAGGCACCAGCAATATCGGAAAATCCGGCAAGGACCTTGGGCCCTTCTCGGCGTCAATGGTTATCGGCCTGTGGGTCACGCAACCAGACGCGATCACGGACCAATCGGCCCTGACGCTGAAAATGTCGAAGATCGAGGGCGGCAATGGCGGGCCGGTCAAGAAGACCTTGCTCGAACAAATAGTCATCAATCTTTCGAATACATAGAACACGATGGAGGAATAAATGGCACAAGAGCCTTGGGGCGGCGTTGTCGTCCGCTGCACGACCGCCGAGACCGGTACTGTCCCGCGCAATGCCTCGAGTCAATCACCCGATATTATTATGGCTGGGACGAAACCATTCGAGAATCCCAGTATGCTTACCGACCCGGCGAATTACATGAAGGCCTATGACAACAAGCTGTACATCGACAATCCGAACTACCTTTATGTCCGCGGTAAAAACTATACGGACGGTGACCTTTCGGGCAGCTGGAACCTTTTCTGGGCGGAGCCGAACATTTTGCTCTACCCGTATCTTTGGCAAAACAATCAGCTTGCGACGTCCTCGGGAAACAAGAATCCAAGTTTCGATATCAAGGCCGGCGAAATTGGCGCATCCGAAGACAGCTTTACCTGGGTGCCCGGCGCTACATCGAGCCATTATTGCATGGTTGCGATCGCCAATACCCCGGACCATGGCAACCCGGTCGAGGGCGTGAACAACATCAAAAGCCTTGCCGATGTCATGTCCAACAACGGAAATATCGCCCAGCGCAATACTCAGATCATCACAGGAAACGTGCCTTCGTTTGTCAGTAATGCCGCCTACGATCAGGGATCCGAGGGCGCCAAGGTCGATCTGGCCGTCTTGTTCTCGAATCTCCCCAAGGGCAGTTCCTATTCGGTCGCTTCCGGTACCCCCGTGGATGGCAAAACCTTGTCGCACAGCGCGAGCGACACGCAGGACAATGACTTCAAGTATGCCTGGACCAACCTGGAAATTCCCGCGCATTGGAACACGATGTTTACCTATAGCTTGACCTTTGGATCGGACTGGTCCGGCATCCCCAAAGATGCCCATCCCAAGGTGGAGATCCGGGGAGAGCTGCTTCAGGACTCCACGGACAGCCTCTATCACCTGGGCACAGAGGCCGGTTTGGACCCGGTCACGAATGAGCTGCGGGTCGATGCGACGGGCGGACCCGTGCATATGATCACCGTCGGATCGTGCGGCACCCTTTGCCTCGACGTCGGGCCTCCCTGAGGATTTTTGGCGGTAGGGTCCGGGGCAACCGGCTTCGATTGGCGTCGCGGGGAATTCGTGGCCCCTAACAGAGAACTGGCCGTCCAATTTTTCAGCGGCGGCGTTCAAGTGACAAAGCCGCGTGGCGCGCTACGGAAATCCTCGGCCTCGCCCGCCCCGACGGGGCGAGCGAGGCCGGAGGGGTGTTATTGGTGGTAGCGGGAGAGGGACTCGAACCCCCGACACGTGGATTATGATTCCACTGCTCTAACCAGCTGAGCTACCCCGCCACAGGGTGGTGCCGCGACCTATTCTCGCGGCCGGCGCTGTGCCGTATATGACCCCGGCCCCCGCCCTGTCAAGATCGCCGGGCCGGTGCATCCCCTGGGGCCTACCCCCTACCCCGCAGCCGCGAGCGCGGTGCCCGCGATCCAGCCGCCGCCGAGCACCCGGGTGCCGTCGTAGATCACCGCCGCCTGGCCCGGCGAGACGCCGAATTGGGGCTGGTCGAGGCGGATCTCCGCGCCATCCTCGGTGGCGACGACCCACCCCGGGGCCGGTTCCTGGGTCGAGCGCAGCTTGATCTGGACCGGCCGGCCCTTGGGGTCGGTGGACACCGCATCGAGCCAGTTGACCTCGCGCAGCCGCACCACGTCGCGGGCGAGGGCGGCGTGCGGGCCGACCACGACGCGGCTGGATTCGGGCTCCAGGCGCACCACGAAGCGCGGCGCGGCCGCCCCGCCCAGGCCCAGGCCGCGGCGCTGGCCGATGGTGTAGTTGATGATGCCCGGATGACGACCCAGCACCCGGCCGTCGAGGTCGACGATCTCGCCGGGCTCGGCGGCGCCGGGACGCAAGGCCTCCACGACCCGGGCGTAGGAGCCGTGGGGCACGAAGCAGATGTCCTGGCTGTCGGCCTTGGCGGCGACCTCGAGGCCGAGACGTTGGGCCAGCTTGCGGGTCTCGGTCTTGGTCTGGCCACCGAGCGGGAAACGCAGGAACGCGAGCTGGTCAGTCGTGGTGGCGAACAGGAAGTAACTCTGGTCGCGGCCCGAATCCTCGGCCCGGTGCAGCTCGGGCCCGCCCGGGCCCTCCTCCCGGCGCGCATAGTGGCCGGTGGCGAGCGCATCGGCGCCGAGCTCGCGCGCGGTCGCCAGCAGATCGCGGAACTTGACCGTCTGGTTGCAGCGCACGCAAGGGATCGGAGTCTCGCCGCGCAGGTAGCTGTCGGCGAAATCGTCCATCACCGAATCGCGGAACCGGGACTCGTAGTCAAACACGTAGTGGGCGATGCCGAGCCGGTCGGCGACCCGGCGGGCGTCGTAAATGTCCTGGCCGGCGCAGCAGGCGCCCTTGCGCGCCAAGGCCGCGCCGTGGTCGTAGAGCTGCAGGGTGACGCCGACCACCTCGAAGCCCTGCTCGGCCAACAGGGCGGCGGTCACCGAGCTGTCGACGCCGCCGGACATGGCGACCACGACCCGGGTCGCCGCCGGCGCCTTGTCGAAGCCCAAGGCATTGGTGGGAGAGTTGGTGGCTGTACTCATGACCTGGAATATAGGCCGCCCGGGCGATCAAGCAACCAGCCCCGCACTCACGGGCATGTGATGCCGATGACGCGGCCGCCTCGGCTAGACTCCGCCGCTCGCAAATCCATATGAGAAAAAGGGAGAGCGCATCGTGTCACGCAGCTTGGGGATTTTGCTCATCGGGTTCTTGCTCTGGCCCGGAGTCCCGGCCCGGGCCGCGGACTGGCCGGCGCCGGCCGGCTGGTCGGCGATCGGCACCGGCCATAGTTACCAGGCCCTGATCGCGCGTCTCGATGCGGCGGTCAAGGCCAACAAGATGGGCCTGGTCGGCCGCGCCAGCGCCACCCTCGGCGCCAAATCTCTCGGCAAGACGATCCCGGGCAACATGGTGGTCGGGGTCTACCGGCCCGATTTTGCGGTGCGCATGCTGGCGGCCAGCGTGCCCGCCGGCATCGAGGCGCCGATCCGCTTCTACATCACCG
>SMUY01016905.1_pt1 | contig 12605 bp, 9 predicted proteins | sample 2456441 | NCBI WGS metagenome assembly SMUY01 (sample SAMN11095931, study PRJNA526329) | marine sediment metagenome | biome: Marine sediment; feature: Surficial sediment; material: Deep marine sediment; isolation source: Hadal surficial sediment | place: Pacific Ocean | collected 2014-11 | depth 0-1...
CCGCGTAGCGAACGGATTCGCCGATCGTCCTGCACTCCTCGGGGAGGACCACGTGCAGCGACAGGCGCATCTCGCCTCTCGCGGGCACTTTCCAGAGTGCGCTGAAGGTCTCGGGCCCGGCCTGCTTGATCTCGAGGTAGCCGGGGCGCACCTCGTGGGCGAAAGCCGGCGGCGTGCAGGCAGCGCCGACCATGAGCACCGCGGCGAAGCGGACCAGCCGCGAGGGCATTAGTCCGCTCCCGTGGAAGTCGCTTGGGCCTCGGTTTCGGCGAACGGTTCGATCACCACCTCGTATCGATCGAGCAGCGCCCGGTAGAACGCCTCGTTGGCAAGGCGGCGCTGATCCACTTGCCACTCGCGAACGACTTGACCGCGCACCTCGCCCAGCTCGGCCCGTCGCCCCGGCGTCTTGCGTTCGACCAGGACCAGATGCAGGCCATAACCCGACTCGATCGGGCCACTCCACTCGCCGGGTTGGACATCGAACAGCGGCTCGGCGAAATCGCCCCCGAACTGGCGCGACACGTCGGTTTCGGACACGTCCTCGAACGCGCTCGGCAGAAGGAACGGATCGCCCAACCCGGCGAAGTCGTCGGGCGCAACCCCCTCGCGCAGTCTCGCAAGCAGCTGGGCCGCGTCGCGCGGCGCATCCTCTCCGCGCCGGTCCGTGTTCAGATACAGGTGGCGAAACGATGCGCGCGAAACGATGCGGAAATCGTCGGCGTGCTGCTCGAAGTAGGCCCGAAGCTGTTCGTTGGTCGGCTCGGCCACGGCAAGATCATGGGTCAGGAACTCGAGTTTCTGGCGCAAGCGCCGCCGGATAATCGTGTCGTCCACGTCGAGCCTCATCGCCATCGCCTGGCGATACGCCGCCTCCTCGCGAACATAGTCGTCTACCAGCCCGCGCAACTCGGCCTGCGTTGGGGAGCGCAGCCAGGTCCGCGCGAACGCCTCGATCAGGCGATCGATGTTGCCCTGTGTGACGAGGATCGTGTCAGGCCGCCGGGCGCCCGACTCGGTGCCCACGAAGCGATACAGCGCGAAGACCGCCGCCCCCAGCAATAGGAAGTGAATCAGGGGCTCCCGGATCAATCGAGCAACCGGATGACGCCGTGGTGATGCGCTCATTTGCCCGGCGTGTACCAGATCGGCGAGGTGTAGGCGCGCTCCTGCGTGATCATGGGAATCTCGTTGGGCATTTGGACGCCGAAGAACTTCGCGTCGTACGCGGTCCACCGCGGGGTAGGGATCTCGAGCACCCTCGCGTAGTAGAACGCGCGCAGGTTGGGATCGAAGTCCGGATCGGTCCAGACCGTGATGAGCTCAGGATCACCGATGGTGTTCGACCACGTCGCGTTGGCGACGTCCACCGTGTTGCCGACGAGCGGGAGCTTGCCCGTAGCGTCGGGCTGCCGCCGCTCGGCGTCGGCCCACGCGACGTTGTAGATCTTCTCGTGGCGATCGCCGCGACGGTCCACCCAGCCCTTGATGATCTGGATCCGGTCGAGGTTGCCGCTGAGCGGGTCCTTCATTGCCGCGACCAGGAAGTTCGGGGCCTTGCGGTACGGTGCGGCAGGCAGCTCGCCGCCCATCGGCACGCCCTTGCCGTAACCGAGCGCGGCGGGAAGCCGGCTCTCGGCATCGGCTTCGGTGAACTCCCAGCCGCCGAAGAAACGCACGAGGATCCGCGAGCCGGTGGTGGCGTACGTCTCCTTGCGCGTCATCGCGTCGAAGATCGCCGCGCGAGTGTTTTCGGTTGCCCAGACCGCGGCCCATCCCGAAGCCACCGTCGACCAGCCCTCGTATCGCCCCCCGGGTGTCACGGCCATGGGATGCGCCCAGCGTTCCGGGCTCGGCTCCGAGCCCGAATGCTTGCCGAAGAAGTTGTTCTCTTCGGCCGTCGCGAGCCCGGTGTGGCTATCCGTCGAGCCGATCATGCCGAACTTGTACGGGTTGATGCCGAGCCGCTGCTCGATTCGCAGACCCAGCTGCAGCGCGGACCGCGCGTACTCGTGCTGGAGCATCGAGTCCTTTTTCTTGACGCTGAGGTCGAGGTTCCCCTGGTCCCACGTTTCGTAGTCCGCGAACTCGTCGTTCGGTGAGAGGAACGGGTGAGCCTCACCGTCGCCCTTGATCTGCGTGACCTCGTAGAGCGGCTCCCATCGCGCCCGCGTCTCGGCGTACTCGCGGTCGATTGGCTTGCCGGTGAACGACTCGACGAGGGGGAACATGATCCCGTTGCTCAGGTTGCCGTTGTGGGCGATCGCCAGGATACGGCCGCCGGTCTTGGCCTCGTACCGCTGCAGCCACTTCCAGAGGTCCCGCGGGTTGTCGCTGCCGAGGGGCTTGAGGGTCGTGTAGGGGTCCATGAGGCCGGCTCTGAAGCCGCCGTCGCGGTACACGACGACGCGGTGCAGGTTGTCTCCGGCGGTGTTGGACGTCCACTCGTACCCGATGAACGCGGTGTAGCGGCCCGGCTCGTTGTACTTCTCCGCCGCCTCGATGGTCTCGCCCCAGGCGGAGCGGAAGGCGGGCTCCCCGGGTAGTGATTTGAGGGCCGCGGGGAACGCGTCATTAGAGAAGGCGACGATGATCTCGGACGCGGCCTGCATGCCCTTCTGGCCGCCCTCCTGCACCAGGTCGTACCACCTCCTGCCCGTCGGATCGGCGAGCATCGCGGGATCGCCGGCGTACAGTCGCGGGAAGAACCCCAGGTTGTCGGAGTGATCGGCCACCACGAGGAAGTCGAGCGGCCGGGAGAGCTTCACGCGAAGGCCGGTCGAGGAGGTAAGCTCCTCACCGCGCGCGAAGCGGTGGGCATCGTCGGGGCTCAGCCGCGCCCCGAACGCGCCGGCGTCCATGGACATTGCCGTGTGCACATGGGTGTCGCCCCAGAAGACCCGCGTCGGGAAGCTGCGCCCGGCGTAGGGCGAGAAGTGCTTCTGGGCCGGGAACGCGTGCTTCAAGCTCTCTTTGGAGGGTGCGGGATCCTGGGCGAGTGCGGTCGCGCTCAACGGCAGCGCGAGTACCAGGAGCGACAACGACAGGGGTCTGACTGAGTGCATTGGATGTTCTCCTCGGTTTTCTTCTTTCTCGATGTGCTGGTCAGTGGGTCAAATCATTTTGGGAACAGCAGTTGCAGTTGAATGCGCAGTGTCCATTCCGGGGCGAGGTCGGGCTTCTCGACATTGTAAAAGCTCTGGACCTGGAGATTGCAGGGCTGGTCGCCGATTCGAAAGATCTTCCCCACGCCTCCGCCGATGGGAACCGTCCACGTGTCGTCGGAACCGGCTCGCCAGTTTGCCGTGATGATCGGCGACGACGTCAGGTACCAGCCTCCCGGGAGGTTGTAGTTCAGGAACGGCTGGATGAGCAGCTCGTTCACGCTGCGCTCGCCGGAGCCGGCGATCGACCAGACGTTCTGGAAAAGGCCGCCGTAGACCCACGGCCCCTCCATGCGGAGCACGACCGCCGAGGGGCCGGCGGACCACTTTCGCGCGCCGAGCCGGGCGTCCGTCGCCGTGGGGAAGCGTAAGACCGGGCCGCCGCCAAGGATCCAGCCGTTGACGGGCTCCTTCGGCGAGAAGAAACCCGTGAACTGGACGTCGCCGAGGCCGAAGTCGTGATCGTCACCTGCCAAGATCGACGGTTGGTAGATCAGGGGGACGATCGTGCGTGTGATCAGGTTCCAGTCGTCGTTCAAGCTGATCGGGATGACCGGCTGGATGTTGAGCACGTTCTGCACGTGGTTGAACGAGCCGGCGCCGAAGTTGATGTTGTTCTGAAGTGGCAGGCTGATCAGATCGGCCACGGGGTTCTGCACCGCCCGAGCCAGGTCGCCCTCGTCCTGGAGTTGCCCGGTGCCTGCGGTCGCACCCACATCCTGGAATGCGCCCAGCCCGATACTCAGATCCAGGTCGAGGGCGGTGGCACCGCCAAGGAGATCCATCTGCCACAGGCCCGTGCGGATCGTCGTGTCGTCCCGACCGAGGCCCAGGGCCACCGCCTCCCGGCAGAAGACCTCCTCCGTGTAGTCCTGGCCCACCGCAGTGCCGGAGGACCCGATGACGAGCAGCGTGGCCAGCGCCAAGGCACCAAGTCGCGAGTGCATTGTTGCGTCACTCCTAGGGTGGCTACCTGATCGGTTCACACCTCGGTGGGGAGTCATCAGTCCGTCAGCTCGACCACGACCCGGTCGATGCATCCCGGCTTCGAAGTGATTCACCATGTCGGAAGACCTTCCCATAGTTTCATAAAGTCATCCTGTCTGATTCTCTGCTGCAGAGACGCGAACTTGACCACCTGCCTGCCAAGGTTCAAGAGGCGTTGTTCAATGGCCGGGTCAGTCACTGTTCCGTCTTCATTGAACGTCTTTGCTGAGTCAGCAACCGACACCTCCTGGGGCAGCACCCAGCAATGCAGGTTCCGTCCAATCGTCCGCATGGTGTTCAGAGAATTGATCGCGCCGATGTGGCCGCCGGCAATACCCACGAGCCCAACAATCTTTCCTTCGAACTCCTCTGTGCTCATCAAGTCGAGCATGTTCTTCAAGGCGCCGCTCAGACTGCCATGGTATTCCGGAGTTCCGAGGATGATCCCTTGCGACTGCTTGAGCTCTGTACGCAATCGCTGGACATCCGGGGGGTAATCCGTTTCGTCAACGGCGCCACAAAAGACCAGCTCATAATCTCGCAGCTCGATGAGCCTGGTACTGGCTTCGTATTCCGATGCGCCTTTGAGGGCCAGCGACAGCGCCATCTTCGTGGTGCTTTTTGCGCTCAGGCTGCCACAGACGGCGACAACTCGAATCGGAGGCGTCGGGTCATTTTCTGTTCCAACGTCTTTGCTGCTCTCAGGCTCCATGTCCACCGCTCTACTTTCGTCCCAAGAGGTTGATGATATATCCGGCTACAAAGACCGCAATCGCAACCATGCTGATCGGCGGGAGCCCGCCATGCCAGCCGGAGGGGTTCATCCATCCTTCGTAGCCCATAAAGACCAGGTGAGCAGCACCCAGCAACATCGCCACCAGAAGGAATCTCCGTGAGGTGATGAACTGGATGAACGCCTTGTCCTCCCTCAGATGGGTTTGAAAGCTCAGGTTGTAGCCCCAGAGAACGACAAAGGCCAGAACACCGCCGAGCATGCTCAGGCCTGCTGTCAGGGTCAGCGTTCCGTCGTCTTGGAAGTACTTTCCATACACGGCAGGCTTAAAGAGCATGAAGCTCATCAGGGCATGAATGAGCACCAGCAGAAATCCGGTCATGCCCAGCGCTTTGCGTGCATTCAGCCAGCCCTCCGGCACTTTGACACCCAGGTTCCTCAACGGGCCAAGACCAAAATTGAAGGTCAACAGAATAAACGCGCCCAAGGAAATCCCCTTGTTCAAAATGAAGAAGGGGAAGTCTTTCCAGGCAACCGGGCCCACAATGTGGTAGCGCAGGATCGCGTACGCCAAAGAGAGGATCACTGTCAGAGCGATGATCAAGCCTGCTGAATTCCTGGGGCTTCCTGTTTGATTACTCATTGTCCATGTGCTCAAGAGTGTGCGGCTATCGTCTTCAGATCAGTCCGTGAACTTGGTGATCACACGATCGAGCGCACCGTTGGGAGGAATGGCTCAGTCACTTCTCAGGCGTATACCAGATCGGCGAGGTGTAGGCGCGGTCCTGCACGACCATGCGCACGTGCTCCGGCATCCTCACCTTGAAGAACTTCGCGTCGTAGGCCGTCCAGCGCGGCTTCGGGATCTCGATCACACGCACGTAGTAGAACGCGCGTTGTTCGGGATCGAAATCGGGATCGACCCAGTGGGCCGTCAGCAGCGGGTCGCCAATCGTGTTCGTGTAGCTCGCATCCCCGACGTTCACCGTGCTGCCGACCAGCGTTCTGCACCGGCCGTCCGTGCCGATCGTGCGGCCGTCCGAGACGGCCACGTCGTAGATCCGCTCGTGCGTCTTGCCGGACTTGTCCAGCCAGCCCTTGATGATCTGGACGCGGTCGAGGTTGGCGTTGTCGGGATCGCGCAGCGCGCGGATCATGAACGCGGGGGCCTTGCCGGCAGGTGCAGCTGTGAGGTCGCCGCCCATCGGCACGCCGCGAGCGTAACCCTGCTGTGCGAAGTCCTGGCGTTCGACTTCGTCGGCTTTGAAGTCCCACCCCGCGAACAGGCGCACGCTGATGCGTGAGCCGGTCGTGGCATAGACCTCCTTGCGCTTCATGGCGTCCCAGATGGCCTCGCGGGTGTTCTCGCGCGCCCAGACCGCGGCGAGCCCCGCCGCGCCGGTATCGGACCCGAACGCCGAGAGCTTCGGATCCACGGGCGAACGGACCACGGGTGTTTCGACGCGATGGTCGTTGGGCTCCATTTTGGAGAGCTTGCCGAAAAAGTTGTCCTCCCGAGTCGTCGCCAGCGCCGTGTGCGCGTCGGTGGAGCCGATCATCCCGAACTTGAAGGGGTTCGCTCCCAACTTGGCTTCCAGGGCGAGACCGTTCTTGAGCGCCTCGCGCGCGTATTCGTACTGGAGCATCTCGGGCTTCTTGGGGTTCTTCGCAGGCACGTCGGCTTTGTCCCAGGGCTCGAAATCCGCGAACTCGTCGTTCCGCGACAGGAACGGGTGCGTTTCGCCGTCGCCCTTGATCTGGGTGACCTCGTAGATCGGCTCCCAGCGCATTCGCGACTCGGCATAGGCGCGATCGAACGGCCGTCCGTCCAGCGTTTCCAGCTTGAACATCAAGCCATTGCTCCAGTTACCGTTGTGGGCAACGGCCAGGACCTGGCCGCCGGTCTTCGCCTCGTAGCCCGCCATGTATTTCCAGAGGTGTTCCGGGTCCGGGTTCTCGAAGAAGGCGAGAGGCACCACCTGGTTGGCGCGATCGGCCCCATCCCGAAAGATCACGACGCGGTGGAGGTTGCCTCCTTGTGGCGTGGAGGACCACTCGAAACCGATCAACGTCGTGAACCGGCCGGGCTCGTTGTATCTCTCGGCGATGGCGTTGGCGCGTTCCCAGACCGAGCGCTTTGCCGCCGGGTTCTTGATCAACTCCTGAGGGTTTTCTCCGGCGGTGCTGTGAACGATCTCCAGGAAGACCTTGTATCCGCCCTCCTTCGACTCGTTGAACGTGTCGTACCAACGCTTCCCGACGGGATCGGCGAGCAGAGCCGGGTCACCCGTCCTGAGCATGGTCGACAGTCCGAAGTACTCGGCGTGGTCGGCGACCACGAGGAAATCCAGCGGGCGGATCAGCTTGGCGCGCACGCCGGTGCTGGAGGTGACTTCCTGACCTCGCGCAAAGCGGTACGCCTCTTCGGGGCCGAGCGTGGTTCCGACAAAACCGGCGTCGAACGAGTTGGCCGTGTGCAGGTGGGTATCCCCCCAAAGCACGCGCGTAGGGTAGTGCCGGTCGACGAACGGCGAATACTCCGGCTCTTTGGACGCGGCGTCCTTCCTCTCCACGGTGAACTCCTGCGCGATCGCTAGCGAGGAGAGTGCCGCCAAGAGCACTGCGGTCGGAACCAAAATCCGGAGTGCGTTTCTCATTTCTTAGTCCTCGTTCATTCCGGTCTACGGCGTGTACCAGATCGGGCTCGTGTAGGCGCGTTCCTGCGTCGTCATCAGCACGTCATCGCGCATCTCGGTCTTGTAGCGCGCGGCGTCGTAGGCCGACCCACGCGGGGTCGGGATCTCGATCACGCGGGCGTAGTAGAAACCTCTCTCGTTCGGGTCGAAGTCGGGATCCTTCCACACGACGATCAGATCGGGGGAACCTATCGTGTTGGTCCAGGTGGGCTTCTTGACGTCCACCGTATTGCCAACCGGGGCAGCTTGCCGTTGGGCTTCTTTTCCCTCCGACGGATTCGATCTTCTCACCACCCGCAGACCGCTCCTCCACCGCGGGAGGTCGGGTGATCCTTAAGGGCACCCGCGGGCCGCGGAGTATAGCCTATTACGAACCGTGCGGGCAGGTCACGACAGCCCGGTCAGTCAATCCATCCGCTCGATGTCGTTGAGCTCGAAGCTGCCGTCAAACACACCCGGCTCGGGACCGTAGAACCTGAAGAGCAGGAAGAACCGCCGGCCCGGCTTCGTTGGGATCCAGTTGGCTTTCTTTCCCGCAGGTGCCATCGGGCCGAAGTAGACATCGATGCTGCCGTCTCCGTTCTTCTTGAGGTCAGCTTGGTTCGAGTCAACACTTCCCTTGGAGACCTCTCGCACATAAGACGCCGTCTCGAGGTCGTAGACGGTCACCGCCCAGAAGTCACGAACCGGCACGTCCGGCGGAACCACCAGCTTGTAGTTCTTGCTGCCGTCCAGCCACTCGCCATCTGGCGTCTCGGCAAGGTCGAGGTAAAAGGTGGCGGTGCCGTAATTCTTCACGCTCGTGATGATGGCGTAGTACAGCGCGCCGCGGGCGTGGTAGTCGAAGTAGCTCGGGAACTCGTAGGACCAGTCCGTCTCGATTTCACCGGCGGGAGTCAGCGTGCTCCACAGCTTGCCCTCGTACATCCACGGGTTCAGGAAGCGGTGGTACTGCTCAATCATGTACTGCAGGGCGTCAGGGCCCGCCTTGTCGAAGATCGCCTGCGCTTTGGCGTCGGGCTTGAAGGGCTCGCCCTTCTTGATGCCGATGCGAGCGAGCAGGCCCATCATCGCCATGTTCTGCTCTTGGACGACCTCTTCCTGGAGGATCTCGTGGATCTCTGCGAAGATGCCGCCGTCGAGGACCGGCGTCATCTCGTTGAGCTTGCCGTAGATGTCGATGTAGTTGTTCTGTGGTGGGTTGTCCGCGTGGGCGAGCGGGTAGACCTTGATCCGCTTGGCGAACTCCGCAGCCTTGGCGAGGTTCTCAGGGCTGGCGTCAGGGATGATCGGGCGCAGGACGGCAAACCCGTGGTTGGTGCGCTGCTCGTAGACGAGTGCCTTGGGCAGCAGCGGGCCGTCGTAGCCTGGAGGCACCATCAGATACTTGGCGCCGCGCCCCCTGTCGCGCCCGGCCGCCCCGACATCTTCGAGAGGCCGCTGCCAGGCGTCCATGATGGTGCCGAAGATGCCGACGCCGTCGGCGGACGGCGGGATCTCGACGACCATCGGCCCGTCCTTGATGCTCCAGTAGCAATTCACGTAAGGCGTGGTGTTGTTCGGCGTCGCGGTCTGAAACTTCCAGTCCTGGATTTTGGAGTGATAAGCGATGTCGTTGTATCCGACGCCGACCGAAGCGTGACCGTCGCGATAGCCCTTGAAGTTGAGCAGCGGCATTGCCCACACCACCGCCTCGACGGCGCGGCTGTGAAACATGCGCTCGTGGATCGTTTGTTCCTGTGCCGTCGCTGAACTCGCAGCGCCGATCAGCAGGCCGATGCCGACGAGTGCTGCCGTGACTCGCGGATTCATTCTCAGGCGTGAGATGCCACTCATCGTGATCTCCTGTTGGGCTTCATCCCGATGCTGAGTTGGTGTTCGGACTGTCGTTCCCGGTGAACCGAGTCAGCTTCCCGGCGTGTACCAGATCGCTGACGTGTATGCGCGCTCCTGCGTAGTCATGGGCACCTTGGGATCCATGTCCACGTGGAACGCCTTCTGGTCGAAGGCGGTCCAGCGCGGCGTCGGGATCTCGATCACCCGGACGTAGTAGAAGGCGCGCAGGATCGGGTCGAAGTCCGGATCCTGCCAGGTGGTCACAAACTGCGCATCACCGATCGAGTTGGTATAGCTCGCCTCGGCCACGTTGACGGTGTTGCCGACCGCGGCATGACAACGGCCATCGGCGTCGATGGGGCGCCCGTCGGACACCATCACGTCGTAGATGCGTTCTTGCGTCTCGCCATCGCCGTCGACCCATCCCTTGATGACCTGGACACGATCGAGGTTGGCCCCCATCGGGTCCTTGAGCGCTGCGATCAGGAAAGTCGGTGCGTTGGAACGGGAGCCGGCCGGCAGGTCGCCGCCCATCGGCACGCCCTTGTCGTAACCGACCTCGGCCAGGTCGCCGGCCAAGGCGTCGGCATCGGTGAAGTTCCAGCCGCCGAAGAAGCGCACGGTCATGCGCGGACCGGTGGTGGCATAGGTCTCGCGGCGGCGCATGGCATCGAAGAGCGCCTCGCGGTTGTTTTCGGTCGCCCACACTCCGGCGTAACCGGAAGAAGCCATTTCCCAACCCCACGTCGTACGGTTCGGGTCGGTGAGTGACTTGATGACGACGTGATCCCAGCGATGGCCATCGGGCTCGAGCAGGGTGAGCTTGCCCCAGAAGTTCGACTCGTCGGCGGACGCCAGGCTGGTGTGGGCATCGGTGCTGCCGATGAAGCCGAACTTGAACGGGTTGGCGCCGAGCTTGCTTTCGAGCTTCAGGCCAAGCTTCAACGCCTCGCGGGCATATTCATGCCGCAGCATGTCGATCGTCTTGCCGCTTTCAGGAAGTGCGCCCACGAGATTGCCCTTGTCCCAGGTCTCATAGTCGGCGAACTCGTCGGTGGGTGAGAGAAGCGGATGTGCTTCGCCGTCGCCCTTGATCTGAGTGATCTCGAAGAGCGGTTCCCATTTGGCGCGCTGCTCCGCATAGGCCTTCGTGAGGGATTGTCCTTTCCTCGTCGACTCCGCGAACATGTGCCCGTTGCTCACATTGCCGTTGTGAGCGATGGCGAGGATTTGACCGCCAGTCTTTGACTCGTAGCCTTCGAGAAACCTCCACAGGTCTTGCGGGTCCTCACTGTCCAAGGCTGAGAACGGCAGCACCTGATCGGCCTTGGTGGCGTCGTCGCGGAAGATGACGACACGGTGCAGGTTGTCGCCTCCGGGGTGGCTGGTCCACTCGTAGCCAATGAAGGCAGTAAACGCCCCGGGGGTATTCGCAGCGTCTGCTGCAGCCGTCGTCTGGCTCCACGGCGACCGACGCATCGATTCCGTTTTGAGTTCCGGCACACCCCCTTCGGCGAAGGCCTCGTTTATAAACTTGACCGCCGCGTTGTATGCGGCGTCGCCCCCAGCCTTGATCTCCTTGGCAAGATACGCACCCCATTCGGTCTTCAACGCCACGGGATCTCCCTTGCGCAACAGGGGAATGAACCCCATGTATTCCGCGTGGTCGCTAACGACCAGGAAGTCGAGCGGCCGATCCAAGCGCGCCTTCATCCCGTTGTGTCCAGTGACCGTCTCGCCGCGGGCGAATCGATATGCCTCCGCCGGGCCAAGCCTGATATTTCCGGTCAGTGATGCATCCGGGGACAAAGATGTATGCAGGTGGGTGTCGCCCCAGTATACGCGGCGAGGAATGCGCGGCTTCTCGCCGGGACCGTAGTCAACGGGTCTCGTCTCGGCAGCGTGATCCTGCGCGAAAGCCGAGGTTGCCGAGGCGAAGGTCAAGCACAGGGCCAGCGCTACTCGAATCTTTTTCATCGTTCGTGTCCTCTCAGTTCCGGAGCTTGCGTACGACCAGACATTCTGCGTCCTTCCTGCTCGCCGAGCTTCAGCGGCCGTCCTGCTGTAATACCTCGTGGAGTGGCTGACCGCGCGAGCCCGATGGCGGGTTGATACCGAGGTAGGCGGACAGCGACGGCGCAATGTCGTAGGGTGTCACCGGCCGAACAATCCGCGCGGAACCTACTCCGTGCCCGGCGAAGATCACCGGTACATGCGTGTCGTAACGCCACGGCGACCCGTGGGCCGCGGCGACGCTGAGGCCGTCGAAGTCGTTGATGAAGACGTGCGGCGCGAAGATGATGTAAATGTCGCCCGAGCGATCCGGGTCGTGGTTGCGCAGCACGGATCGCATAAGCCACGTATCCGCCAAGTCGCCTTTGAGCAAGGCCTGGCTGGAGACGGCGAGGGCCACGCCGGGGAAGTTCACCAGCTCGGCGGCGACTGCGCGCTCCACCTCTTCCTGATCAAGGGCGTGCTCTCGGATGACCTCACGGTTCAGGTAGAGGTACGGGTGGAAGTAGGTCTCAATCAGCTCCTCGCCGATGCCGAACCGCTGCTTGAGGGCTTCAATGGCCGGCTCACGGGCGATCGACTTGGGATCGAAGTAACCACCCTGGATGCCGAGTTCGTTGAGGTAGCCGGGCACCTCGGGACTCCCATGATCAGCCGACAGCACGATCAGAGTCCGGGAGAGACCAACCTTCTCTTCGATGAAGCGGAAGAGCTCGGCGAGCGTCCGATCGAGACGTTGTTGATTCTCCTCCGCCTCCAGGCTCGACGGCCCGAAGAGGTGGTTGATGTAGTCGGTCGACGAGAAGCTGATGGCCAGGTAGTCGGTGACGGCGTCCTGGCCCACGCCCTCGTTCTCGACCAGCGCCTTGGCGAAGTCCAGTGTCAGCTCATCGCCGGCCGGGCTGAGGGTGAGGAAGGTCGTGAAGTACTTGCTGTCACCCGCGCCGTACGGATGGGGGAACGTGCGACCCCAGGCGGGGAAGTCGATCTCCCACGGCCGGTCATCGGCATCGCCGAACATGTAGGTGGCCACGTTGCCGGTGAGCTTCCAATCGGTGTTCTTGTAGCACTGCGCGTGCGCCTCGGCGTTCCAGGACTCGACCCAGGCCGGGTAACGCTCGGCGTAGTAGTCGCTGGTGACGAACGTACCCGTCGCCTTGGAGAACCAGTACGCCG
>SMUY01046730.1_pt1 | contig 12600 bp, 12 predicted proteins | sample 2456441 | NCBI WGS metagenome assembly SMUY01 (sample SAMN11095931, study PRJNA526329) | marine sediment metagenome | biome: Marine sediment; feature: Surficial sediment; material: Deep marine sediment; isolation source: Hadal surficial sediment | place: Pacific Ocean | collected 2014-11 | depth...
CGCCTGCGCGCGGGCGCCGGACTTCGTCGGCGCCCTACTAGCGCGTTATCGGCGAGCTGAACTCGCCTGCGCGCGGGCGCCGGACTTCGTCGGCGCCCTACTAGCGCGTTATCGGCGAGCTGAACTCGCCTGCACTCCGGCTCCTCGCGCCTGAGCGGGTAGAATGCTCGCATGCGGCACGCGAACAAGAATGGGCACGATCCGCTCGCCGGGGTCCGGATCATCGATTTCTCACGCGTGCTCACCGGTCCCTACGGAACCCGCCTGCTCGCAGAGATGGGCGCTGACGTCATCAAGATCGAGTCCCCGGAGGGCGACCTCACGCGTCGGATCGCTCCCAAGGCGGACCGGGGCATGTCGGGCCTCTACACCTTCGCCAACGTGGGCAAGCGCAACGTCTGCATCAACCTGCGTCTCCCCGGGGGCACCGAGCTCGCGCTCGACCTGGTTCGTCAGGCACAAGCCGTGATCGAGAACTTCAGACCCGGTGTCGCCGAACGGCTGGGCGTGAGCTGGGAGGCCGTGCAGCGGGTGAATCCGCGCGCCGTTATGCTCTCGATCTCGGGCTTCGGACATGACTCCTCGTGGCACGATCGGGGCGCTTTCGCCCCCACCATTCACGCGGCCACAGGCCTACTCGAGTACCAGGCACGCGTGACGGGCCGTCCCATGGCACGTCTGGCGGACGCGCAAGCCGACATGGTCACGGCTCTACATGGGGTGGTCGCGCTGCTCGCGGCCTTGCGTACCGCGGAGGCGACGGGCGAGGGCGAGCGAATCGAGCTGGCGATGTACGACGCGGTGCTCGCGACCTATAGCGAGAGCCCACATGAGCTGCTCGACGAGCCCGAGCCGCGTCTCGAGGCTCCGCCGTTCAACGCCGGCCCCAACGGTTGGATCGCGGTAGCGGGTCCGCCCCAGCACTGTTGGACACTGATGCGGCGTGCTTTCCCCGAGCTCGAGGATCCAACACCCGCAGCTGCCGACATCGCCACCAAAGCCCGCCTGCGTCACCAGGCCATGGAGCGCTGGATGGCGGCGCAGCCGGGTGCCGAGGCTCTGGTCAAACGCCTCGATGCGGTGGGACTTCCCTGTGCCCGCGTGGCCACGCTGGCGGAGGCCCTGACAGGCCCCTTCGCGAAGGAACGGGAGCTTCTGCTCTCCGTGGACGACCGCCGTGGAGCAACCCGGTCCCTCGTGCGCTCGCCCTACCGCTTCTCGAGATCCTCCTGCTACGTGCGCGCCCCCGCGCCGAAGCGTGGTGAGCACAATGCGGAGGTGCTGCACGAGCTGCTGGGGCTCGAGGACGAGCGCATCCGCGAGCTTGAAGCCACGGGCGTGATCTCCGCGGCCCCGGCCGATCAGCCCTGATGCAGCAGCGGGCTCAGGTCTCCAGCTCCGCGCGCAGGGCGCTCTCCAGATCACGATACCGAAAGCGGAAGCCGCTCCGCTCGAGGCGGGTGCAGCGGACGCGCGCGCCCTCCAGCAAAAGCACCTGACCCAGCTCGCCAAACACCGCGCGGCAAAGGAACCCAGGAACAGGCAGGATCGCCGGCCGATGCAGCACGCGTGCGAGCACCCGGGTGAGCTCGCGGTTCGTCACCGGTGCGGGTGCGACCGCGTTCAGCGGACCTACGACATCGGAGGAAGCCCTCAGATGTTCGATCACGCGGATTATGTCCTCGAGAGCGATCCAGCTCAGGTACTGGCGTCCGTTGCCCACGACTCCCCCGACACCGAGCCGAAACGGCGTGAGCATCCGGGCCAGCGCCCCACCCTGCGCCGTGAGTACAACCCCAAGACGCAGGTTGACGACGCGGATCCCCGCCCTGCGCGCCGGCTCCGTGGCGGCCTCCCAGGCCTGGCACAGCTCCGGCAGAAAGCCCTGACCTGGCTCGCTCTGCTCATCCAGCCACTCGTCGCCGCGGTCGCCGTAGTAGCCGACCGCGGAGGCGGCGATCAGCAGTTCGGGAGGCTTGCGCGTGCGTGCCAGCATCTCACACAGCAACCGCGTGCCGCGCTCCCGGCTCTCCAGCAGCACGCGCTTGCGCGCCTCGCTCCAGCGGCGCTCGGCGATGTTCGCCCCGGCCAGATGGACGACGGTGTGCACGTCCTCCAGTGCCGTCGACTCGAGCTCGCCGCGCTCGGGGTCCCAGGCGATCTCGGTGTCGCTTCGAGGCTGCTTGCGCACGAGGCGTAGCACCACGTGCCCCCGGCTCGTCAGCAGCTTCAGCAGGCTACGCCCCACGAGGCCCGAGGCTCCGCTGATCACGATCCGCTGGACGCTGTCAGTCAAGGGTACTTGGCCAGCTGCTCCTCGCGTGCAGATCAACCGCGCCAGAAAACAGCAGCACCAGTCCATTCACGGCACTATCATAGCGCCAGTTCGAGGGGGTCAGGGTCGATGGCTACCATACGTCGGCTCTCAGCAAGCACAGGGGGCGCCCATGGATGAATCGTCTCTGGCCGCGTTCGACCGCGAGTCCTACCTGAGCCTGGCGACCTTTCGCCGCGATGGGCGAGCCGTCGAGACGCCGGTCTGGTTCGCCGCTCATGCGGGCAAGCTCTACGTGTTCAGCGAAGGGACCTCGGGCAAGGTCAAGCGGCTGCGGGCGAATCCGCGCGTTCGGATCGCCGCCTGCAACGTGCGCGGGAAGCTCAAGGGTGAGTGGCTCGAGGGCACGGGCCGCAGGGTCGACGACGCCGGCACGGTCCAGGCCGCTTATGAGGCCCTGCTGCGCAAGTACCCTGTCCAGATGCGCATCACCAACTTCTTATCGCGTCTCTCAGGGCGCATCGGCCGACGCGCGATCCTCGAGCTCGAGGTCTGAGCGCAGAGGGCACCCTATGGACCCCGATCCCGTAGAATAGAGGGTCGGAGTCCCATCAGGAGGTCGCCATGCTGGATCAGCTCGGTCGCGACGATCGCCTACGTCTGATGAAGTTCGTCTGCTCGTTCGCCTGGGCGGATCTCAAGATCCGACCCGAGGAGCGCGCCTTCGTGACCCGCATGATCGGACGCCTCGAACTCGATAGCGAGGAGCGGCGACAGGTGGAGGCCTGGCTCAAGATGCCGCCCAGCCCTGAGGGGATCGATCCGACCACGATCCCGCTGGCGCACCGCAAGACCTTCGTCGAGTGCATCGAGGGCATCATCAGCGCCGATGGGGAGGTCTCCGCAGAGGAGCGCGAGAACCTGAGCCTCTTCATGCAGCTGCTCTCGTAGCCCGATAGAGCCCCGCTCAGAAATCCACCTGGAAGCGTGCCTGGAAGATATTGGTGTCCCCCGCGTCCTCCAGGTCCGCCCGGATGTAGTTGAACATCAAGCGCGTGAAGGGGTTCAGGTACCAATTGATCGCGAGCGTCCAGTCCGCGAGCTCCCCACCGCCGATCGCCTCGTCATCCAGGTCGATGTGCGAGTAGCGCGCCGCGACCTCCCACGCACCCAATCCCCCTCCGCGCTTGAAGTTCCGCTTCGGCTTCACGCGCCCGAAGATCGCGTTGGTGCGCGAGTAGTTCCGGTGCTCGCCGGTCAGGAAGTAGCTCAGGTACGCGTAGTAGCCGCCGAACTCCGGATCGGACCCGGAGTTGGCCTCGACCGAGGAGTACGTGTACTCGGCCTGTAGCGAGAACGGTCCGCGCACATAAGCCAGCTCGGGATTCAGGAGCCATACCGAATCCGCAGGGATGTCGTCTGTGTTCACGTAGTCGGGGCCCAGGTTCGACTCCGGCACCGATGCGAAAGCCACCGGCTCGTTCGACAGAAAGCGGTAGCTGGAGGAAAGACCCAGGTGGAGCACCTCCCGACCCTCATCCCGGTACACGGGGGATCCGGTCAGGCGCGCGCTCACGTTGTAGTCAGAGTCTCCAAACCCGTCGCCGAAATCGTCCGTCTGCCTAAACCCGCCGATGGCCCAGGTAACGCTCTCTTCCCACAGGTTTCCGTTCAGCATGATGCCGGAGTTCCGCGCCGGTGCGAAAGCGTTCGGCAACCCTCGCTCCATGAAAGTAAGGAACTTGGCGCTGCCCAGCTCCTCGAGCGAGAACGGCTCCTTGAAGTGCCCCACCGTTACCTTGTTGACGAAGGGTACGTCGGTAAACTGGAGATACACGTCATTGAAGTCCGCATCGCCTCCAGCGAAATCGTACTCCGCCTTGAAGTTCACGTTCTCCGTCACCTGGCCCTTGACGAAGATGCGCGCCCTTCGGAACTCGGTGCCACTCCCGATATCGTCCATCAGTCCGAGCACCTGGTTGACCTTGCTCTCCTCGTCATACGTGGCCCAGTCGGTCTGGATCCTTCCACCGATCTGCATCTTGAAGTGCTGCTTGGGGTTCTCCAGGTAGAAGCCGTCCTTCCAGCCGACGCGGATGTCGTTGTCAGGCTTTGCAGCAACCTCGGCCAGGGCCTGGCGCTCCGCCGCGGCGAGCCCGCGCAGCTCCTGGTATTTCTCCTCGCTGATGGTCCCGTCCGCCCGCAGGATCTCGAGCAGGTGTTCGGCCAGGGTGGGCTTCTCCGAAGCGGCCGAGGCACCTAGCGGCAGGGCCAAACATGTCGCTATCAGGACAATTCGTGATCTGAGCATTGGTCCTCCTTACACTGAAAAACGTCTCGAGGAATATTTCGTGGAAAGCGTGTGGCAACAGCTGCGCGATCAGTCCGCCAGCGTGATGTGAAGCGGCGCGTGATCGGAGGGTTGCTTCCCCTTGCGCTCGTCACGGTCGACCGCGGCCGAGACACAGCGACGGGAGAGCGTTTCGGTGGCCAGAATGTGGTCGATGCGCAGGCCGTCATTCCGGGGAAAGCCGAGGTTCCGATAGTCCCACCAGGTATAGATTCCGCCCTGCGGGTGATGCTGTCGGAAGCTGTCGACGAGGCCCCAGTCGAAGATGCGCTGCAGCGCAGCGCGCATCTCCGGGTGGCAGAGTACGCTCTCCCTCCATTGCTCGGGCTGGGCCACATCGCTCTCGTCGGGTGCCACGTTGAAGTCACCGCAGAGCAGCAGCTTCTCGGACCGATCACGGCTCCGCTCCAGGTAGTCCACCAGACGGCGCATCCAGTCGAGCTTGTATACGTACTTCTCGGACCCCACTTCCGAACCATTTGGCACGTAGACCGAAATCACCCGTACGCCCTGAACACGAGCCGAGATGAACCGCGCCTGCGGGTCGTCCACACCGTCACCGAAGCCGCGCTCGACTTCCTGCGCTTCCGAGCGACTCAGGATCGCGACCCCGTTATACGCCTTCTGCCCATATACCGCCGCGTGATAGCCGGCCTGGCTCAGTGGCTCGAAGGGGAAGGTTTCGTCCCGAGTCTTCAGCTCCTGAAGGCAGAGGACATCGGGTGCCTCCTTCTCGAGCCAACGCAGGGTCCGCTCGAGCCGAGTCCGGATCGAGTTCACGTTCCACGTCGCAACCTTCATGCCCAACGGTTCCCCCCTTAGTCGGTCGCCGTTCCACGGCGCCGCAACCGGATCCTACTCCGCACCCGACGCCCGCCGCCAGCGCCGCTATCCTGGCCAGATCGCGAGGAGGAGCAGGCAGGAGTTGAGCGAGAAGCCACGTCACCGCTCTCGCGTGCCGACCGGACGACTCGAGCGCATCGCGCGCATCGGATGGATGGCGGGAGAATTCGCGCTGGGGGGCGCAGCGGAGGGGGCGCGCCGCTTCATGGGCCGCCGCGACTCTCGAGCCGGGAGCGTCTTCCTGACGGGGGCCAACGCCCGTCGGCTCGCCCGCCGGCTGTCCCGCATGCGGGGCGCCGCGATGAAGGTGGGGCAGCTGCTTTCCCTGGAGGGGGACGACATGCTCCCTCCGGAGTTCTCGGAGGCGCTCTCGATCCTGCGCTCCGCGGCAGACATGATGCCCGCCTCACAGGTGCGACGAGCCCTGGCGCGGGAATATGGCAAGGGCTGGCAGAGCCGCTTCCGTCACTTCGACCTCGAGCCGATTGCGGCGGCCTCGATCGGGCAGGTGCATGCCGCGGTCGCAGCAGATGGACGGGAGCTCGCCCTCAAGCTCCAGTACCCGGGTGTGGCGCGTAGCATCAATAGCGACGTTGACAACCTTGCCGCGATGCTGCGTGTAACGCACATCCTTCCCGTCGACATAGACGTCTCCGGCATCATTGCGGAGGCCAAGCGCCAGCTCCGGCGAGAGGCGGACTACCTAGCGGAGGCCGCGCATCTCGACCGCTATCGGAAGCTCGTGGCCGACGACCCGCGCGTGCTGGTTCCCAGAGTCCACGCCGACCTGACCACCGCTCGGGTTCTGGCCATGGACTTCATCCGAGGCCGCCCCATCGAAGACGTGCGTGGGCCCGAGCACCCTCAGGAGCTCCGCGACAGCATTGGCCAGTGCCTGCAGCGGCTGATGTTTCGGGAGCTGTTCGAGTTCGGTTTCATGCAGACGGACCCGAACTTCTCCAACTACTTGTTGGTACCCGAGACAGGCCAGGTCGCCCTGCTGGACTTCGGCGCGGCGCAGGAGATTCCACGCGAGCTCGCGGACCTCTACGCCCGCCTCTTTCGCAGCGCACTCGATGGTGACCGGTCGGAGCTGCGAAACGTCGTGACGGAGCTCGGCTTCGTTGATGCCCAGGAGCGCGCCCACCGAGTCGAGGGTCTCCTGGACCTGATCCTCCTCGTCTGCGAGCCGCTTCGACACAAGGGGGAGTATGACTTCGGGTCGTCGGACCTGCCCTCGCGCGCCCGCGAGGCCGGGTTCGAGCTTGCATTCAGGCGGGGCTTCCTGCGCCCCCCGCCCCCGCAAACCATGTTCTTGCACCGGAAGCTAGGGGGCACCTTCTTTCTCTGTGCTCGCATCCGGGCCCGCGCCAACGCGCGCGCCCTGATCGAGCCGTTCCTCGACGCGAGGTGATAAGGTCAAGCGATGACTTCAGACGCGAGGGAACGCTTTGCGGCGCTGGTCGGTGGCTCGGAAGATCGCATCGATCTCGCCGAGGCTGCGCTGCTGGTCGCGGCGGAGGAGAAGCCAGGTCTCGACGTCCCGTATTACCTGGGCCAGCTCGATACCCTGGCCGGAGACGCGAAGGGCTGGGTCGAGCGTGCGGGCTCCGACCTGGAACGGCTCCAGGGACTCAACCGATTTCTGTACTCGGAGCAGGGCTTCAGCGGCAATCACCAGTCTTACTACGACCCGCGCAACAGCTTCCTGGATGAGGTGTTGGAGCGTCGCACCGGCCTGCCCATCACCCTGGGAATCGTATATACGGAGGTGGCCCGGCGCCTGGGCCTGGAAGTGCACGGCGTGTGCTTCCCGGCTCATTTCCTGTGCAAGCTAGCGCGCGGACAGGAGATCATCATCGATCCCTTCGACGGGAAGATTCTGACGCGGGCTGAGTGTGAGGTCAGGCTGCGGCAGGCCCTGGGGGAGCGAGCCGTCCTCGAGGCAGGTCACCTGCGCGCCGCCCGCCCCAGGGAGATACTGGCCAGGCTGCTCGGTAACCTGAAGCACGTCTACGTCGCTCGGACCGACCTCGAGAGATCGCTCGCGTGCTGTGATCGAATCCTGATGTTGACGCCCGATGCGCCGACGGAGCTCCGGGATCGAGGCGTGCTGTACCAGAAGCTCGAGTGCTTTGCCGGCGCGCGGGCGGATTTCGAGCGCTTTCTGCAGCTGGCTCCCAACGACCCTTCGGCGGACGCGGTCCGAGGATCGCTGGTCGACCTGCTCCAACGCACCCGGCAGATTCACTGACGGGAGGCGGCCTTCCGGCCGCCGGTTCCCCGCGCTAGCGGAAGGACGCGCTTACTCGATGCGCACCGTGGCTCTACGGATCGAGAGCGGCTCTGTGGTCTGCCCACCCTGCGTACCCCGCTTCTCCAACTCGCGAACCGCCTCCATTCCCTCCACCACCTCGCCGAAGATGGTGTGCTTCCCATCCAGCCACGGTACCGGGACAAAGGTCAGGAAGAACTGGCTGCCATCGGTGCCGGGCCCTGAGTTGGCCATGCTCAGCAGCCCGGGTCGATCGTGCTTGACCCCGGGGTCGAACTCTCCGTCGTACTCGTAGCCCGGCCCGCCCGTACCATTCCCACGTGGATCGCCCCCCTGGGCCATGAACTCCGGGATCACACGGTGGAACGGAAGCTCATCGTAGAACCCCAAGCGTGTCAGGTAGAGCGTGCTCGAGGCATGCTTGGGCGCGACTTCGTGCATGAGCCGGATGACGACACTGCCGAGACTGGTCTCCAGTGTCCATAGATAGCGCGTCTCCGCTGCGAAGCTCAGACTAGGAGGTTCGGACAGCCGTAGTTTCCAGCCCGGATCCGAAGTATCGACGGACTGCTCTCGTATGAACTGATCGATCGCCGTCAGGGCCGGATCCGCGCCGGCGGAGTTCGGTGGATTCGTCACGAGCCTCTCCTCTGGCACCGCCGGTTTGTATCGGCGGCGCTGGCCCACGTCAAGCGTGGGTCGACCAGCATTGAGGTGAAGGCGAGGCGCTCGGCTGCGCAGCCGCGTTACCGAGATACCTCGCGCTCTCAGTCGCTTAGTAGCGCCCGCGGCCTCCGCCGCCGCCGCGGCCACCACCGCCGCGGCCACCACCGCCCGCGCCACGCTCGTTGGCCTCGTTCACTCGCAGCGAGCGACCGCCCATATCTTTGCCGTCCAGCGCCTGCATGGCCGCATCCGCGGCGCTCTCATCCATCTCGACGAAGGCAAAGCCTCGCGGCCGCCCCGTCTCTCGATCGGTGATCACATTGATCGACTCCACAGAGCCATGCTGCTCAAAGAGGCTCCTGAGTTCATCCTCGGTCGTGGTGAAGGGAATGTTCCCTACGTACAACTTCTTGCCCAACTCGATTTCCCTCGACGCGCCCGAGACTTCGATCCCGTCAGCGGACGCGACACTCGCCAAAATCCGGGCCGGACCGTCCGAACCCGAGATTCCCAGCGAAACACACACCGCCCGACCCTGCGGGCGATCCAGCCCCACAGAACCCAGCGGGAAAGGCAGACTTGATTGGGAACACTAGAAGGCGGGATGGACCATTAAGTCGTGCACCGATCAGAAGACGCCCTTCGCTGCGCAGAATACCACAGCACAGGCCCGAGCCAAGCCTAAAAACCGCTCTCTGGGGGTATTTCCCAGCGCCACGCGCCCGGAGGGGAGCGGCCCGCGGCCGCTGGGCCAAACCGCGCGGGACTGCTACCACTCCGCGAGTGCAACCAGAGAAGAGGACCGAGGGATGACGCGCCCGGCGAGCAAAGAGCCGGCAAACGATCTCGAGGCGGTGGACTGGGCTCGGGTCGCGTCCGGTCCCTCTAGCAAGGGGCGGGTCGAGCTGATCGTGCTGCGTCTGGCCAATGAGGGCCGCGAGCGGCCCCAAGAAGCGTTCTTGACCGGCGAGCAGGGCCTCATCGGAGACCGCTGGTCTCGGGCAGAAGACAGCGAGGGCCTGAGCCAAGTCACGCTTCTAAATAGCGCCGTCGCCCGTGTCATCGCAGGCGACGAACCGCGACTCGAGGAGTTCGGCGACAACTTTCTGGTCGACCTCGACATCGGGACCGCGAATCTACCCACCGGAGCGCGGCTGCGCCTGGGGGAGGCGGAGCTAGAGGTGACCTCCGAGCCGCATCTCGGCTGCGCTAAGTTCGCGCGCCGCTTCGGTCACGCAGCCCTACGGATCGTCAATCGCAAGGAGCTCGTCCCCCTCAAGCTGAGAGGCATACACGCTCGAGTTCTGAAGCCTGGCAGGGTGTGGCTGGGCGCACCGATCGCCAAGCTCGCGGCAGACTGACTCAGTCGCCGCCTTCGTAGCGGAAAGAAACCTTCACCTTCGCACGGTACGTGCGCACACTGCCGTTCTCGAGCTGCATGTCGAGCTGGCTGATCTCGGCAATGCGAAGGTCGCGCAGGCTCTTCGCAGCCCTTTCCACGGCAACAGCAGCCGCCTTCTCCCAAGAATCCGTACTCGTACCCACGAGCTCGATCACCTTGTAAACACTGTCGGCCATGTGAAGTCTCCTTTTAGAAACGTGGCAATGGGTTCATACGGACGTCGGATCGACCCAACGCTCGCGATCGTATCCCGGACGCAGAGCCCAGGGCAACGCTGCACCGACCTGGACGCAGAGAGATTCGGGCGGGGTTCCACCACGTCGGAAAAAGCTCCGAGGGAAAGCCCCCTCCTGAGCGCTCAGAACGGCCCCTTAGGCTGCCTCTACCGGTCCCTTCTCGGGGACGCTTGGAATAACAAAATAATCAATAAAATCAGATATTTATGTTCCAAGACACGACACCGCCAGGGGGTCCGGATGAAGGCGCGTAGAGCGCCCGATCTCGTTCTTGCATAAGTGTGGGGATTCTGACCTAATAGGCTGTTCTCGCGCACCGGCCAGCCAGAGGGAGACTCGAAATCTTGCCCCCCACCCCCCTGGGCGCGACCCGGTTGCCCGGAAAAGGCCGCACCCTCATCCCTTTCCGCCTACTGACCATCCCAACGCAGGCCACAAGCGGCCGGGCACGAAGCTCCCGAGCGAGCGCCTTCACGCTTAAGCCCCAGAACGTTCCGGCAGACCCCTCGCGGCACGTCTCGCTGGACGTAGATCGGTTGCTCCCGTGTATCGAGTTCTGCGGGCCTGCCCGTTAGCTGCTTTCCGGGGAGTGAGTAGCTCACCGTCGAGCACGGGACGCACCCTTCTCGGGTTCGTGGTCCTGCTGCTGTCGGTCCTCCTTTTCAGACCCACTGCGGCGGCGGCGATTGCTTTCGAGTCGGGCCTTACCGTCGATCTATCCTCTGCTGGGAGAGCAGGCGCAACTGTTAGCCACACGTTCCCGTCCGTGAACGACGGTCTTCTGGTCGTGATTGTCGAGCTTGAGGGAGCGGAGAACGCGAGCGCAGTCACCTTCAATGGGAACATCCTGACCCAGGCAGTCGAGAACGGTTCGGGCGCCAACTCAGGTGCCAAGGTCGAGATCTGGTATCGCGCCATGGGGGACGTAGCCGCTCCCATCACGGCGGATATCGTACTTACAAGCAGTACTGGAAACTGGAATCCGAGCGCTGTACTCGCTCTCAACTACAGCGGGGTAGATCAGTCGAACCCGATCGGGTCGACAAACGGAGCCAACGCGGCTTCGGGCACCGACGTCACCGTCGACCTCACCACGGACTCAAACAATTCGGTCGTGGTCGGTGGTGCAACGGGGCACGGTGCGGACACCAATCCTTACGATCCAGATGCGCCACCCCTGCCTGATCTCACGGAGCGTGTCGACACCCAAACCGGAACAGCCACGGGGACGGACGCGGGCGTGTGGGCAGGCGACGTACTTCGAGCAACCGCTGGGCCCTTCACCTTCAACGTCACAGCCAGCGTCTCGGATGACTGGGCGATCGCCGTGGCTGAAATGCATGCGGCTGGATGCATTAGTGATCTCGAGTGTGCTTCCCTGGATGACCAGTGCAACGTGGGGGTCTGTAGTGCGGGCCAGTGCGTCGCACAACCCAGGAACCAAGGGCTCAGCTGCGATGACTCAGACACCTGTACGACTGGTGAAACCTGTTCGGCAGGGGTCTGCGGCGGAGGGACCAGCAGCTGTCCCATCACGTTTGATAACGCGAGCTCCTCTTCATCCAGCGCCGACACGCTCGACTTCAGTCACACGATTGGCGGTGGAGGAGACCGGCTATTGGTCGTCTGCACTGCGGTCGAGGGACCTATCGGTAGCGCCGATGTGACTGGCAACATCACTTACAACGGCGTCACCATGACCAAGGCCATCGACAACATTACAGGTACAAGCTTCGATCAGAACACCGAGATCTGGTACATGCTCGACGCCGATATTCCGCCCGCTGGCACTTACACGGTGTCGGTCACCGTTACCGGTTCAGACAATATCACTGCCGGTGCGGTCTCCGTAACGGGTGCGCAGCAGCAACCTGTAGAGGCAACCGCTTTCAATGATGACGGTCAATCAGGCGCCAGCTCGATCCAGACCAACATCACCACTCTGACAGATGGAGCCTGGATCTTCGACTGCGTCGGATCGGGAAATGCGATCACGGGATTTACGCCCGATGCAGGGCAGACCGAACGCTGGGACACGGTCGCCTCCAGCAGTCGAGGAGCAAGCAGCACAGAAATCAAGGCAACAGCCGGCCTAGCAACACTGGGATGGACAGTGGAGTCTGCCTCCAACCGCATCTCTCACGTCCTGGCGGCGTTCGCGCCCGCTCCTATCGACTCCGATGGTGATGGCGTTGCCGATGCGTTGGATAACTGTCCAAGCGACTTCAATCCCTCTCAGACAGACACCGATGGTGACGGTATTGGGGACGCCTGCGATGCGTGCCCTAACGACGCCCAGAACGATACCGATGGCGACGGGGTCTGTGGCGATGTCGACAACTGTCCCACCACCGCGAACCCGGCTCAGACCGATACCGACGCGGACGGCCTCGGAGACGCCTGCGATGCGTGCCCTAATGACGCCCAGAACGATACCGATGGCGACGGGGTCTGTGGGGATGTCGACAACTGTCCCAACACCGCGAATCCGGCTCAGGCCGACGCCGACGCGGACGGGCTCGGAGACGCCTGCGACGCCTGCCCTAACGACGC
>SMUY01092593.1_pt1 | contig 12594 bp, 19 predicted proteins | sample 2456441 | NCBI WGS metagenome assembly SMUY01 (sample SAMN11095931, study PRJNA526329) | marine sediment metagenome | biome: Marine sediment; feature: Surficial sediment; material: Deep marine sediment; isolation source: Hadal surficial sediment | place: Pacific Ocean | collected 2014-11 | depth...
ACCTTAAAGCGGTTAAATAATGCAAGTCAAAGCCAAAAAGAAAAGTATAACCGTTAGTTCTACCAGAGTATACGTAGATTACGACCGTATTATAGACAAAGCTATCTTAGCTATCCCCGAACCTATCCCAGGCGAGAAAGGCGAACAAGGTATCAAGGGCGATACCATTAAAGGGGTCAAAGGTGACTCAGTAACTGGGTTAAGGGGTCATAAAGGGGACAAAGGGGAGTCAGTACAAGGAGCTAAGGGAGAATACGGCAAGAAAGGCACCCAAGGCGACAAAGGTATACAAGGTAACAGAGGTAAGGAAGGCCAAAAAGGTAAGGAATCAGTAGTAGACTATGAACGTATCTTTAGTACAATAGGCAGAGAGCTATCTAAAGACCGTACCCTATCAGATTTCTCTATAAAGAAGCAAGGCGGCGGGACTCTTGTTATAACTAAACTTTATAAAGACGGACGTAAGACTACAGACAAGATAACCTTACAGACAGGTGGAGGAACTGGAGGCGCGGTAGGGGGAGTTACACAGCTTACAAGTACAGACGCAAGCGTTACTCTTTCCCCAGTAGGCGGAACAGGGATAGTAGATTTAAGTGTAAGCACTTCGGGAACAGGGCTAATGCCTTATAGGGTAAGGCCTGGAGACACCTTAGAGATACCAGCAGACTTTGCAGTAATAGGCTGCGGAACTTTTGAATTAGACGGACAAATAAATCTAAACGGAAGGATGTGTATATAATGAGCGACGGATTAATGATTTGGGCTGATGGAGGCGAGCCTGGGATAGCCGATATCCCCACAGGGAAACTAGCCATGTACAACAATGGTGGCAGCTTCTATGCTAAGAATAAGGCAGGAACAGTAATAATGCTTTCTAGTGGTGGTGACATGACTAAGGCTGTATATGATGCAGCTAATATAGCCGAGCAGCTTACAGGGCTTACTGCCACCCAAACTTTAACAAATAAGACATTGACATCGCCAGTAGTAAACAGCCCTACCGGAATTGATGCAGATGACATTGACGATTCAAGTACTACCAACAAGTTCACCACAGCAGCAGATATTACCAAGCTTTTAGGGATAGAAGCACTAGCAGAGGTGAACAATATTAGCGATGTAAATGCGACAGACCTAACTGATGGGGGAGATAGCACACTGCATTTTCATTCCTCAGACAGAGCAAGAGCCAACCATACAGGAACGCAATTAGCCAGTACTATCTCTGACTTCGACACAGAAGTAAGCAATAATACCTCTGTGTCAGCTAATACTGCTAAGGTAACGAACGCGAACCATACAGGAGATGCAACAGGATCAACAGCTTTAACATTGGCTACAGTTAATTCAAATGTAGGATCATTTACTAATGCCGACATAACGGTTAACGCCAAAGGGTTAGTAACCGCAGCAGCCAATGGCTCAAGTGCTGGCGGGGCTTGGGGTGCGATTTCTGGAGTGTTAACAGATCAAACCGACCTAGAAACAGCCCTTGACGGTAAACAGCCTATTGATCAAGCGTTGACAGACATTAGCGGTTTAACATTGTCGCAAGGTGATATTTTTTATGTTAATGGATCGGGCAATATAGTAAATTTAGGCGCAGGTGTTTTGGGGCAATTCTTAAAAACATTAGGTACTGGTAACGATCCACTATGGGCGAACCCAGCGGGGAATATCGCTTGTTGCCCATTCGGGGCAAAGAGTGACGGAACGGGAAGTTTTTTAATAGCAAATGGGAAAAGCACAGACGGAGACGATTCGACTAAACCGAAAACCAGACAGCCCATTGCAATGGGCGGGACATTGATAAGATTGGCATATAAAACAAAAGACGGGGACACCACGACACAAATGAAAATACATGTAAACGGGGTGGTTGAACAGACAGTTGTTTTAAGTTCCATGAATGCGAATGATGGGGGAGTGGAAACAATATCCGTTTCGGTGACTGCTGGCGATTATGTCGAAATTGAGTACGATGCAAGTCAAAAGCCCGGAGAATGCACGATGTATTTTATACAGGAGTTGAGTTAAAGTGATAGTTGGAATAGTTTTAATTGATACGGGATTAATCCCATTGCAGGAATTTAGAACAGCAGTAGACGAAGCAACGGGGGTTACTGATTTTTGTAATAGTTATACGCCCGCACTTAATCCGATAGACTATTTAGGGATTGATTCAGACTTGATTGATTTACAATTATTATGGGCTTGGGATTTTGCATCTCCTGCACTTGTTGAAATTGTTTACGAAATAGGCGTTCCAGTTCCTGCAAATTTGGACACTTTCAAAAATTCAATTGTAGAGGAAATTGTTTTCAAACGTGCTTGGAGATTTGACAACTTTTTCATACTTGCGGAATATCCTGCGACTACTGGGAAAATGTTCAGTTGTTCAATAGAAGCACAAGATAACTGGGATAAGCTTGAAACATTATTTACGCTTAGTTTAGTAACGTATCCTTTTGAAGTGTGGACGTATGACGAACGGGATACCTACAACATTATTGACATGGCAGACTTGACCAATATATTGGCAGTTGTCGCAACTCAAGTCTTGACAGAGCGAACAATGGCGCAGACTTATATTGATGCCGTTCTTGGTGCGGTTGATGAAGCAGCAGCAACGGCAGCAGCTCAACCATATTTGGATCTATAAAAATGAATTTAATTAATCAAACGCCAAATCTTAGAATGGCTACAACCACATTTTGAATTCGAACTGGAGGATTTACCCTAATGGCTGAAATTATATCAAAGTCAAGTTTTGGAGACCAAGGCTTGATGGAAATAGATTACGATCCTAGGTCAACAAGTATAAATTGTATGAAAGGCTGCTTAATAAAAGACGATGTAGTCACTAATACATGGTATCGAAAAACAACAGACGGAGATAATAGCGACGTAGAGGCCATTTTTTTTAGCAGAACGCTAACCTTAACCGATGCAGTTAATATATCATGGGATCTCGAAATAGGGAATATAGGAACCGTGGTTCTTGGAGGCAATAGAACCTTGGATAATTTAACCAATCTTTTCAATGGAAAGAAAATAGTTCTTTATGCAAAGCAGGATGCGATAGCGCGTTCAAGTTCGCAGGAGGAAGCGCACTGGAGCGAATGCGATAGATATACTCGTATTCATTACAGATGGAACTGATATATATCTTATTGAAATTAAACAAAACTACAGCTAACAGGAGGCCATAATGGCACTATCAAATCTAGTAGGTACAATTACCTCAGAGTTCGGCTTAACAATCGACAAAACTAATACAGCCTTAAGTGATACCAAGCTAGGATTAGCTAAGTCTTATCCTATAGCGTACACCTTCGGTACAGCAGACAATAAGGCTAATAAGATCTACTCGGCTTCCTTAAGTATTGCGGCAAGCGCGACTACTTCATTAGATTTAGACGGGGCAGTACTAGAAGATCCTTACGGAGATGTATTAACCTTTACAGAGCTTAAAGCTTTCCGTATCTACTTAGTACTAGAGACAAATGGCTCTTCAGACGTATCTGTAGCAGGCGATTTCATTACAGATACCTTTGGAGCTAGTACCTCTTATCCTTTAGTTGCTGGAAGCACTTGGCATCACCAGGACACAGAAGGGTTAGCAGTAACTGCTGGTACAGGCGATGTAATAGCTATTACTAACAATGACGGCTCTAATGCAGCTACTGTTATTGTAGATATTATAGGTAACTAAACTAAAATATTGTAGCTAATAAATATAATATACTTTAGTTGCAAAAATGTAACATTAGAACTAAAGTACAATTAACGCACAAAGAAGGCATATTATGGACAACACCAGGAAAGAAACAGTAAAAACGAGCACTTTCTACAGAGAGGCTAATATAAACCTCCAAGAAGACCAGAAAGAAGATAGCAGAACCTTTGAGTTCTCTTTCAGTTCTGAGTTCAAGGTGTCAAGAGTATTTAACGGTAAAGAAGGACAAGAGCTACTAGAGCATTCAGCAGAGGCCGTAAACCTCGAAAGAATGAACTCAGCTCCCCTTTTATTGAATCACGATCCAAGCGATCAAATCGGTGTAGTAGAATCCGCAGTAGTCACTGACGGAACTATGAGAGGGGCTGTCCGCTTCTCTCGTTCTAAGCACGCTGAAGAGATAATGCAGGATGTGAAAGACGGAATTAGAACAGGTATCTCTATAGGGTACTCAGTTAATGAAGTCAGAGAAGAAAAAGAGGGTAACTCCGTTATTTGGCGAGTTATTGACTGGATGCCTTTCGAGGTTTCAGTAGTCAGTATCCCAGCAGATAACACTATAGGAGTAGGCCGTTCTGAGAATAAAGAAGAGCACGATACAGTTATCGAGCTAGAACGTAAAACAAAAATAGAAATAAAGGAATCTCCTAAAATGGAAGATCAAGAAATTAACAAGGTAGATACTAAAGAGATCGAAGCGCAAGCTACCAGAGCAGGTCGTAAGACTGAAACTGACCGCGTAAGAGCTATTAGTGACCTTAAGAAAGAGTTCAGCGTAAGCGAAGAGCTCTATATTGAAGCAATCAATTCAGATTGTACAGCTGACGAGTTCGTACTACGTACTCTACAGAGCAAGCTAGGCGAAGACAATGTTAAGCCAGTACCTGCTTCTGAAGTTGTTGCATCTGAAATCGGCATGAGCAAGAAAGAAGTACAGAATTACTCTATCTCTCGCGCTATTAACTCAGTATTTGAAACAGGCCGCGTACAAGGCTTTGAAGCAGAAGTATCACAAGAAATCAGCAACAAGACAGGCCGTAGCCTAGCTGTTACTGAGTTCCACGTGCCTTACGAAGCTCAGAACCAGAAACGTATCATGGAAGCAGAAGTATTTGCTACTGGTGGCGTACTAGTTGAAGAAGACGCAGCAGGCATGAGCATGATTGAATTGCTCCGTAATAAGCTTGTTACTACTCAAGCTGGTGCTCGTAATCTTTCTGGATTAGTCGGAAACGTACTTATCCCTAAGACTACTGGTGCAACTACTGCGTACTGGCTGAACGAAACAGCGGCTGTTACAGCTTCTGATATGACTCTAGGTAATGTATTACTTAGTCCTCATCGTTTAGCTTCTAGAACTCATGTTTCTAAACAGTTAGTACAACAGGGCTCAATCGACGTTGAATCAATGATTCGCGAAGACATTGCTAGAGATCAAGCTATTGCTTTAGATTTAGCTGCTTTGTTCGGTGACGGTAACAACGGAGAGCCTGAAGGTATCTCTATAGCTACAGGTCTGAATACTATTACCTTTGGCGGAGCTGTTACATGGGCTGACTTGCTCACAATGGAATCTGAAATAGCACAAGACAACGCAGACAACGCTGGAACACTTAGCTTTGTAACTACTGCACAGTCTCGCGCTGTACTTAAAGGAGCTTTGAAAACTGCTGCTGTAAGTGGATACCTTTGGGAAAATAACGAAATGAACGGATACAGCGCTATGAGCTCACAGCAAATGGCTTCTAACCGTCTTCTTTTCGGTGACTTCTCTCAATTGATCCTAGGTTCATGGGGTGGAATGTCTATCCTGGTAGATCCAATGACAATCGCTGAACAGAATCAGACTCGTATTATTGTTAACTCTGAGCACGATGTAGCTGTAAGACATGGCGAAAGCTTTGTTCTCAGTACTGACGCTGCTAATCAATAATAGGAATTAGGTAATGCCAAAAATTGAAATACTAAAGAATACCGCTTGCAACTCTAAGGCTGTTTCAGTCGGAGAGATATGCGAAGTCTCTGAAGCTGTAGCTGTCCAATTAATTAAGGGTGGTAAGGCTAAGATACATGTAGCGGTTCAGGTAGCTCAGAAAGAGGCTGCCCCTAAAGTCGCTAAAGCGAAGGCTTCCAAACGGAAGTCTTCAGCTAAAGCTAAATCTAACACTCTTAAAAAGGATATATAATTATGAGTATTGATGTAAACGGAGAGATCACAGTTGGTGATTTTGATAAACCAGATGTACACACTTCTACCGCGACAGGTACTGGTGTAGACATTTCTTCATACCAGGGTAAAATTAAAGTTACTCTTATTTGTGGAACTGTAGGCGGAACATCTCCTACTAATATCTGCAAGCTGCAAGACAGTGAAGACGATTCAACTTATGCTGATATAACAGGCGCGGTATTTACTTCCGTTACTGCTTCTAACAGCAACGAGTCCATCGCTCTTGACACACGCAGTGCAGGCAAATACGTACGCTCAGTTCAGACTATCGGTGGAACTTCCCCGACTTATGACAGCGTAGTAACATTTGCTGGTATTAAGAAAGTACGATAACACTTTGAGGGGCACAAGAACCAGTTTAAAACTCCATCGTTTTAGTCTTGTGTTCCCTCTTTTTTACCCCTTAAGGAAAGTATGCCAATAACAGTCCAAAAAATACAAGACGATTTCGATGCTTTAATTGCTAAGTTTTCAGGTATGGCAGTTACAGCAGTGATAGACGGGGAAACAATTACTTCAGCAGTTATGAGCCAGATGGCTTCCAATACCAACGAGCTCCTCGATGAGGGAGAATCCAATGAAGTTGGTACATGGTTACGCTTTAAGTACACAGATTTAACAACAGAACCAACCCCTAACGATTCAACAGCGACTATAGATAGCATTACTTATACCATCGTGGAGGTGGTTGTAGATAGTGTTAAGGCAACAATGCGCTGTAGACTCGAAGATGAGTACGCGGATATTTAGATATGGCATTCAAGATAAAGAACTTAAAAGGCTTTAAGAAGAAGCTCAAGCTGATAGGTAAAGCAGGCGATGAGATGCAGAAAGACCTAAGCAAAGAGATACCTATAGACTACATCTTTACACTAGGAAAGAATACCCCTTTAGCACAAGCAAGAGACTTCAAGACAGGTAAGAAGATTAAAGGTCGTGGGTTAGCCAAATCCGCATGGTTCCAGATGTTGCCACGTTTTGGAAAACGTACCAACCTAAATAGAACTTTACCTCCTGAGTCTAGCACAGTGACAACCATAAAGACGAAGAACAGGCAGACTTCTATTTTAACTAACGCTATTCAATACATAGGCTATTTAGATATGGGTGGACGGCATACACCGCCTCATAACATCCTAGCTAAATCAAAGATAGAGATGGATGCGAAGACAAAGAAGAGACTCGATAAGTCAGCCCTCGTATTTACTAAGCTTTGGAAGAGGGGAGGCTTAGGTAGATAATGGCTTTAAGTTTAGACATAGAAGAGACACTAGAGAACGCTTATATCAGCTTGTTACAGGGCAACACATACTTGAACGCTAACTCTATAAGCGTACGCAGGTGGAGAGACGCAAGTGATACTAAAGTATACCCTGTTATAGTTGTACACGCTGACACAGTGAACACTTCCTCAGACTTCGGGAACACCTTTCTAGCTACTCCTGCCTTAGTCACTATAGCAGTAATGACACTTAAGAGAGATGATAAGTCAGGCGCTTTGGTTAATACCTTAAGATCCGAAGTACGCAGAACCTTATCAGATGAGTACTTAGTCCAAGCTTTGAACGCCTTAGAAGCAGGGCTACATATTTACGATAACGGTATCTTCTGGGGGTCTCCAGGACAGGACGAAGATACTTCAACAATTCGAAGAAGAGACATAACACAAGAGGTAACGTGTACAGTTGTAGACGTTCCTTAAATAACAATAAAAAAAGGAGGCTATTATGGCTTCAGCAGCGATAGGCGAGTCAAACCTCGTATTTGGTACAACAGATGATACCTGGGGTCTTATTCAGAATTTGACTTACAGTGACACCTCACAAGTAACAGAAGCTATGGACGCAGACGGAGATATATTAGGCGCTGCTTTTCATGGGAACAGAATAGACGTAAGCGGTACTTATTTATTTAAAGCCGACCTTAACAGTCCTTTGGCTCATGTGGGTGACGGAGTTGCAATTACGTTGTCCGATGCAGACACACCTGGTAGCATCTTTATAAATTCTGCCACTAACAGCGTAACTAATACTGAGTTCAAGTCAATAGACTTCGATGGTACTTTTTACCCTAACTTAGGTTCTTAATAGACTAAAACGATGGAGTACACTTTATTATGCAGCAGACAGTACCTATAACACCAGAGCTACTTAAAGAGCTACAAGACGGAACAGACCACTACGACGCCGTAGGAACTATGGAAACCTTAGCGGATATAGCATCTAGCTATTTCATAGGAGATATTCCTGTCTCAGCCTGTCTGGGTAATATCAAGCTGCTGTACGCTATAGGTTCACCTTTACTATGCCCACCTGAAGAAGGCGAAGCAGCTAAAGACCCAGCCCAATCGACAGTAGAGGCTATCTATGTGCTAGACAAAGGAGAGGATGCAGTACAACCCCTTCAAAGGATAGCACAGAAGCAAACAAGGGTTACTAAGTACATGATACTAGCTAACTCTAACCCTATGTATCTAGAAAGGGTCGGAGCTTTAGAAGACGAGATAGACGAACTCAATCTAGACTTTCAGAGAGCAGCCAGAGAGAACTATAAAAGGTTCGAGCACTTAGACACACAGGAAGTACTAGAAGGAATCCTAAGTATAACGGACGAAATAACAGAGATCCTAGAACGCATTCCAGAAGAAAACAGTGCAGACGGAAGCGTAAAAAAAAAGGGATAACGGCTGACGCTGTAGTCGCTATAATAGGGATACTATCTAGCTCGTATAATATAAATGATGTCGAGTACATACTTTGGAAGATGCCGATAGGTATGGTTTTTAGAATGGTAGCAGCGTACAAGATAGCTACCTCAGAATCTAAAGGGAACTACACGAAGGTAGAAGGCGACAAGATTAACGCATTAATAGACGGATACGGAGAGCTTAAGAATGGCAACCAGCAAGGCTAAATTACAAGTAATAATAGACGCAGACGCGGCTAAGTTCAATAAGAGAATGAAGGCTGTTACTGGTATAGTCGCGGGTGTAGGTGTAGCTATTGCAGGTATGGGTATAGCTGCCGCGTTCACGTTCTCAAAGATAGCTAATTCTATAGCTACCTTTACAAGAGATCTTAATGAGAATAAGTTCGCATTAAATGCAGACGCTAAAGCATTACAGGCATGGGGTATCATAGCCGCTAATGCATCTATAGAGACTAAAGACCTAGTAGACGCAGCAGTAGGTTTTAATGACTTCTTAAGAGACTTCCAGAAAGCACCAGAGATTAAAAAGAAGTTCGACATAGACGGGGCCTTAACATCTATAACTAGATCGGGGGGAGCCTCAGACCAAGCCAAAGAAGCTATGGAAGCTTTAGGCCTAGATCCCGATTCAATCAAAGACGCTAACCCTATGGACCAGCTACAAGCCTTGATAGACGGTGCTATGAAGATAACAAACGATTCTCAGAGGTTACAGACACTTATGCCATTAATAGGCGAAGACGACGCTAAGAAGCTGAATCAGGTTATTAACTCTATGAAAGAGTCAGGTAAGACCTTCAAGGAAACTATGGCAGGCTTTCAAGATTCACCTACCCTTTTATCTGAAGAAGACATAGCGAACATGACGAACCTTACTAAAGAGTGGAAACTCTTTAAGATGAACATGGAGAACATGAAGCTTAAGGTATTTGCTGAAATGGCCCCACAGATGGAAAGAATGGTTAAGGCTGCCAATGAGTTCATAGAGAAACTATCAGAAGATCCAGAAGCACTAGAAAGGTTCTTATCTCAGGTAGAGAAGACAGCAAGCGCCCTCGCAGGTTTATTTGAAAGGATAGACTGGGATAAGCTCTTAAAGATACTAACAGAGCTTATATTTCTAGTAGAGCAGTTCATGGGAGGAATGAAACAGTTCTCCCCAGACGGACGGTTCGGGAATAAGCAAACAGGTGGCAAGGGCGAAAGTGTATCCAGTCTGAGCATGATAGGGAATACAGGTAGAGGACTAGACGCTTTACTAGCTCGCTACGGGCTTTCTTCAGACCAAATATCTCAGACTATGGGCGGTGGAAGTATGAGCGGCAAGCAGGCAGAGGCCGTAACTAAGCAAATAAAAGAGATAAACGAAAAGCTTCCTAACTTGACTAAATAAAGGATTAAATTATGGCAGCACCAATTAATAAGGCGATGTTTGGAAGAATGTCAAGCGCAGGCGGAGAAGTCTGGATTGACCCTATGTATTTAGACTCGCACCAAAGGAACTGGGAACGCAGAGTTAATCCAGATAACACCTCACAGGATACGTACCAAGTTAGATCAATAGATATTATCCAATGTCATGGTACTATTCCTTCTACCGCTGTAGGTGGGGAACAGTACCGCAGTCTAATAGCTGGTACTGCAATTAACTTAGTGTACACGCACAATACAGACGTAAGAGTAAAAAAGAACTCATCCTCTAACCCTCTAGATACTAAAGCACTAGGCAAAGGCCAGAGTAAGATATATTGGCCTGGGTCTTGGAAGAAGCAAAGCGTACGCACTCAAACTAATGGTATTATTACTTCTGTTCATTTAGTACTCCGTAAGATCTCTTCAGGTTCTCCAGATGAGGGCGATAACGGTGGATGGGTCGAGGACTAATGGCAGATCAAGATAATGGTAACGCAGGAGTACCAGGGTACTCGAACACTACAGGAGACGCATATAACGATGCAGGCGGTGGCATGGGCTTCGTTAACAAGGCTAACTACTCTCAGCTCTGGCAGATGGTTACAGGTATGACTATCAACGGCTTCATACCAGAGCTTAACGCTACAGGACTGAACTTCCAGATAGTAGCAGGCGCGGCATACGGAGGCCCTTTTATTGTAACGTACGATTCAACAGCAGACGGGTTCGTAGTAGGAAGCACAAGAGACGCGCTAACGTACAATACAGATATTATTACTTCAGGGCTAAACGAACTAGAGCTTCTTGTCCCTGAGACCATTACAAGAGGCTCTAATACAGACGGGTACATCTATTATACTTTAGTGGGTCAAGTAGCAGCTCCAGAGTTCACACGTACGCTTAAGGTAAGCACAGGCGGAACTATCCCAGCGCAGACTACTACAGACGCTCAAGTGTTACTAGCTAGGTTCTTCTATGATGGTTCAACAGTAACAGTACTACGTCAGCTCCAGTTCGGCAATATTACATTCCCAGGTAGATGGTAATGGCTTGGAATCATAACCTAACGTACACGAACTTTGTAGACTACGACTCAGCTTGCGACGATATAGAAGCAGCTATTACTGAGAGAGCTAAAGCTATGGACAACGCAAGCTTGTACGCATCTATCCCAGCAAGGAATAATCTACAGCCTACCCGCAAGAATAACTCATGGGCAGAGTGGGCTTATGATTCTATAGTAGTACTAAGGTCTTCTGGATTTGGTGGAAATGTATTTATTAACTATACGGACTCTTCGGGGGACTGGGACAATCAAGGAGGCCGAGCCCCGCTATGGACAGACGCGGCACTTTTAGCCAAGATAGGCGATTCTTCAATAATAGACCCCAGTTTTGGAGATCCTATACTAAGCCTATATCATTGGGGATCTTTTGTAGAGCAATCTTACAAGATACTTAATGAACTCATATGGTTAAGGTCTTCTGCTGGTACTACATCACCTGGAGGACGTAAGCAAGAAAGAGCTTCTGTAGGTGATTCTTATGCAACAGCTGAAACAGCATTCAATGCGCTATCATTTGGCGGTAGTGGTGCAGTGGCTACGTCCTCTTCAGAATGGGACAACGGAGACCATTATTTAATAATCAGAGTTTTTAATTCAATTACAAATGAAGCGGATACTAATTCAGACCTACTTACTTATGACTTCGATACTTACATAGTAATAAAGAACGATACCTCACCAGATTCAACTTATTCAGATCCTGACTATAACACCACAGAGGGAAACTATGCTAAAACATTCTCAGGGTCAGCTAGCACACAGAAGGCAGTTGGAACAGTAGGCGATATAAATAACTCTACCCAGCCAGACCCAGAGCCGCTAGGTAGTAATAAACGATACAAATGGTTCATAGACCCAGCAGCAGCGTACATCATAAGTAAGTACGATGTTTCAGGCGGGTTCGTCTATGTTTAACTTGAAAAATAATAACTTTTAACTAATTTAATCTAAGGAGTACATAATGGCTAGGATAGAAGAAGTAAGTATAAATATAGATGAAGTAAGCTTCATCAATGCTAGGAGAGATCTTGTCACAGGGTCGGCTTTTAAGCTATACGATGGAGAAGTCTTAGAGCTCAGAGTAACAGTAAAGAATCAGTTCGGTTCCTTAGTAGTACTTACAGGCGATACGTACAAGATTACAGGTAAGAACCCAGCAGACTTAGCGGGTACTTTACTATTCACAAGTACAGATATATCGCCTTCTTGGACAGACTTACCTAATGGATTAGTCGCTTTCGATATAAGCATGACAGATGTAGCTTTAGGTACATTCATAGCAGATTCTAATAGCTTTAAGACTATCCAAGTAGAGATACTACGAGATACAACAGTAGATGAAATTTTAGTAAACGGAGCCTGTCAGGGCAAAAAGAGCATAACACTCGCATAAGGAAACATCATGGGCAAGAAACTACTAGCAATTATAGATAC
>SMUY01224462.1_pt1 | contig 12589 bp, 12 predicted proteins | sample 2456441 | NCBI WGS metagenome assembly SMUY01 (sample SAMN11095931, study PRJNA526329) | marine sediment metagenome | biome: Marine sediment; feature: Surficial sediment; material: Deep marine sediment; isolation source: Hadal surficial sediment | place: Pacific Ocean | collected 2014-11 | depth...
CCACGCCACTGTTCCAGGCGGCCGGGCTGAGTGCCCAGGCGATCGACGTCTATTTGGTCAACGATTCCGGTCTCAACGCCTTCGTGCTGCCCGGGCTCGACATGTTCATCCACACCGGCCTGCTGATACGCGCCGAGACCCCGCTTCAGGTGATCGGGGTGATCGCCCATGAAACCGGGCATCTGGCGGCCGGCCACACGGTGACCCGCGGCGACAGCCTGCGGCGCGCGAGCCGGGGCGTGATCGCCTCCTATGTTCTCGGCCTCGCCGCGGCGATCGCCAGCGGCCGGCCCGAGCTCGGCCAGGCGGTGATCTCCGGCGGCCAGGATATCGCGCTCAAGGGGTTGCTAAGCTACACCCGTGCCCAGGAATCCGCCGCCGACCAGGCGGCGGTGCGGCTGCTCAAGGGCACCGGACAGTCGCCGCGCGGGCTGTTCGAGTTCCTGCGTATCCTCGAAGACCAGGAAGTGCTGCTCAGCTCCAACCAGGACCCCTACCTACGCAGCCATCCCCTGACCCAGGACCGGATCAACTTCTTGCGGGAGCAGGTCCGGCTGTCGCCCTACGGCGAGGCGCAGGCCAACCCCGGCTTCGTGGCGCTGCATGCACGCCTGCGGGCCAAGCTGATCGGCTTCCTGGAGCCGCGCGACCGGGTCCTGCAACGCTATCCTCCGGAGGACCACAGCCTGCCCGCGCGCTATGCCCGGGCCATCTCCCGGTACCGGGAGTCCGATCTGGACGCCGCGCTATCGCAGATCGGGGCCCTGATCGCCGAGCATCCCGACGACCCCTACTTCCACGAACTCAAGGGTCAGATGCTGTTCGAGAACGGCCGCATCGCCGAGGCCCTGCCGGCCTACGAGACCGCGGTCGGGCTGCAGCCGGAGGCCCCGCAACTGCGCCTCGGCCTGGCCCAGGTCCAACTCGAAGCCAACGACGCGGAGCTGAACGGCCCGGAGCTGAATGCTAAGGCGCTGGGCCACCTGACCGAGGTCCTGCGCCACGAGCCGGGCAATGCCTTCGCCTGGCGCCTGACCGCGATCGCCCACGGCCGCAACGGCGACGTCGGCATGACCGCGCTCGCGCTCGCCGAGAGCGCGCTGGCGCGGGGCCAGGGCGAGGAGGCGCGCCAGCAGGCGGTCCGGGCCCAGAAAATCCTGGCCGAGAACAGTGCCGGCTGGCTGCGCGCCAGCGACGTCGAGCAGGCCGCGGTGCGCATGGCCCGGCGGCAATAAGTCCAAGAATCGCTGATAATGACCCAAGCGTGATTTGCCCTGGGACAGGCGAGCCGATAGAACCAAGTTAGAATATCAGGACGTTAACCGGTGCTCCGGTATAATTTCGGCGCACAGGCCAGGAGGAGCGAATGGCGAGGACCGCCCGGAAACATCCACCAACGCATGCCGGCACCGTAACGGCGGCCGCCTTGTTGACCCTTGGGATACTGGGGCTGGCCCTGGCGCTGTCCCCGGCGATTTCCGGCCCGGCCGCGGCCCAGGAGCAGAGCCGCCCCGGCGGCTTCGACCCGGGGCAGGTCGAGGGCATCGAGCAGATCGTTCGCGACTATCTGCTGGCCCATCCGGAGGTGCTGATCCAGTCCCTGACCGAGTTCCAGCAGCGTCAGAAGGTGGCCGAGAAGCAGCGCCAACAGCAGACGGTGATCGCCTCGCGCGCGGCGCTGACCCAGGACCCGGACACGCCGGTGATGGGCAATCCCGAGGGCGACGTCGCGATCGTCGAGTTCTTCGATTACAAGTGCCCGTACTGCAAACGGGTCGCCGGCACCCTCAAGGACGTGGTCGCCGCCGACGGCAAGATCCGCCTGGTGATGAAGGAGTTCCCGATCCTCGGACCGCAGTCGATCCAGGCGGCGCGGGCGGCCCTTGCGGTAGCCAGGCAAGGCAAGTACGAGGCGTTCCACTGGGCGCTGATGACCGAGCCGGGCGACATGAGCGACCCGCACATCCGCCAGGTGGCGCGCATCGTGGGCGTCGACGTCGATCGCATGGTGGCGGACATGGAGTCTCCGGAAATCCAAGCCATGATCCAGCGCAATCACGACCTGGCCCAGGCGCTCCGGATCACCGGCACCCCGGCCTTCGTGATCGGCGATACCCTGGTTCCCGGCGCCGTCGACCGCAAGACCATCGAGCGCCTGGTCGCCCAGGCCCGCGCCAAGCAGAGTTAGGTTCGCTCTGCGGGATTACGAACTCAGCGCGATCAGAACCACCGAGGGGACCACGACGAAGGTGGCGAGCACGATGCGCGCCGTCAGTTTTTCGCGGCGGAAGACCAGCACGCTCAGCAGCATGGTAAAGACCGGCGAGCAGGCGACGATCGGGACCACGGTCACGATCTGCCCGCGCATCAGCGCGGTGTTCAACGACAGCACCGAGATCCCCATGACCACGCCGGCGGCCACGAACCAATAGGGTCCGCCGCCCCGCCACGGCACGGGTTGCGTGCCCGGCCGTACCCGGTGAACCGCGATCATGACCAGGGCCGAGACCGAGAACCCGACCAGGCCGGCGAAGTACGGATCGGGAATGCCCGCCAAGCCGATCTTGGAGAGCACGTGCCCGACCGAGCGCACCGCCGCCGCCCCGATCGGAAGGCCGAGTGCCCAGAGCGGCCAGGTGGCCGCGGTCCGGGCGTCGCGCCGGGCCATCACGACCACCGCTGCGATGATGCCCGCGGTCCCCAAGGCGGTCGCCCAGGTCAGACTCTCGCCCAGCCAGAGCACGCCGAGCACGGCGCCGAACAGCGGCGAGGTGGAGCTGAGGGTGCTGGCCAGCGTCGGCCCGAGATAGCGCATCCCGGCGACCGCGAGGTTGGCCGAGACCGCGGGGCGAAACAGCCCGATCAAGACGAAAATCCAGACCGCCGATTGGGACCAGTTCGCGCCGACCAACAAAAACGGCGCCATCAACCAGAAAAAGACTGCCGAGGTCGCGATCGAAATCGCCGCGCCGCTGTCGGATTTCACGCGCACGAGCCCGAGGTTCTGGAGATGCGCCCCGATTGCGAACAATAGCGCCGAGGTCAAGGCGAACCAGGCCGAGGGTATATCGCTGAACAACTATCGGCTCCAAGGTTCTGCGCGATAGTTGGCTGGAGAACTTGCCGTGGAACGGCGAATCGCGCCGGCCACGATGTTAACAGTTGGGGCGTCGGGTCGGCAGGGGAATCACGGCCCCGTCCCCCGCGCCGGTCCAGGCCTTGCAGAGGTCCCCGTCCCCCGCGCGCCGCCGCTACGCGCATTGCGCCCGCTCGGTGGGCTGTGATATCGCTTGACCGACGTCGGTGACGGCGGCCCGCGCGCGACGGCGGGCGACCGAGAATGGGGGATGCACGGGTGGCCAAGGCGCCGAAAGTCTTGATTCTGAACGGGCCCAACCTGAACATGCTGGGCACGCGCCAGCCGGAGGTTTACGGCACGGCCACGCTCGCCGACATCGAGGCGGCCTGCGAAAAGCGCGCCCAGGACCTGGGCCTGGCCACCGAGTGCCGCCAGTCCAACAGCGAGGGCGAGCTGGTCGGCTGGATCCAGGCCGCCCGCAACGAGGCCCAGGCCGTGATCATCAACCCGGGTGCCTACAGCCACACCTCGGTGGCGATCCTGGACGCGCTCTTGGCCGTCGATCTACCGGTCGTGGAGGTGCACCTGTCCAACATCCACCGGCGCGAAGAATTCCGGCACCACTCCTACGTCTCCAAGGCGGCGCAAGGCGTGATCTGCGGTTTCGGGGCGCGTGGCTACATCATGGCGCTGGAGGCCCTCGCCGCACAGCTGATCGAAATCCAAGAGGGGTAATACCAAAGGTCCTGGATAATGGCCAAGTTCGAGCCCGACGACGACTTGATCCGCCGGCTGGCGGCGCTGCTGGAAGAAACCGGCCTGAGCGAGATCGAATACGAGGCCGAGGGCCAGCGCATCCGCGTCGGCCGCGGCGGCGGGCCGGTTGCCGCCGCGCCGGCCGAACCCGCGTCGGCGGCGGGCGCTGGCCCGGTCCCGGGCGCTCCCGCGGGCGCCTCCCTGGGCGCTCCCCGGGACGCCTCCCTGGAAGCCGAGGTGGTGCCCGCCGGCGCCGTGACCTCGCCCATGGTCGGCACGGTCTACCTGGCCGCCGAGCCGGGCGCGCCCGCCCTGGTCAAGGTCGGCGACAAGGTCACCGAGGGCCAGACCCTGCTGATCATCGAGGCCATGAAGGTGATGAATCCCCTAGCCAGCCCGCACGCCGGTATCGTCACTCAGATTCTGGTCAGCGACGGCCAGCCGGTCGAGTTCGGCGAGCCGCTGCTGATCGTCGATTAGCCGCGCTCCCGCCGGCGGCATGTTCGAAAAGATCCTCATCGCGAACCGGGGCGAGATCGCGCTCAGGATTCATCGCGCCTGCCGCGAGATGGGCATCCAGACCGTGGCCGTGCACTCGACCGCCGACGCCGCGGCCATGCACGTGCGGCTCGCCGACGAAAGCGTCTGCATCGGTCCGCCGCCGGCCAAGGACAGCTACCTGAACGCCTCGGCGATCCTTTCGGCGGCCACCATCACCGGGGCCGACGCGATCCATCCGGGCGTCGGCTTCCTGTCCGAGAACCCGGACTTCGCGACCATGGTCGAGGAGCATGGCCTGGTGTTCATCGGCCCCAAGCCCGAACACATCGGCCTAATGGGCGACAAGATCGCCGCCAAGCAGGCCGCCGAGACCCTGGGCATCCCGGTGGTGCCGGGCTCCGACGGCGCGATCGGCTCGGCCGAGGAGGCGGCGCAGGTGGCCGAACGGATCGGCTATCCGGTGCTGATCAAGGCGGCCGCCGGCGGCGGCGGGCGCGGCATGAAGCTGGCGCCGACCCAGGGCGAGCTGGTCGAGGCCCTCAAGTTCGCCCAGATCGAGGCCAAGGCCTCGTTCGGCTTCGACGCGGTCTACCTGGAGAAGTTCCTGAGCCATCCGCGCCACATCGAGGTGCAGATCATGGCCGACGGCCAGGGCAACGTGGTGCATTTGGGCGAGCGCGACTGTTCCCTGCAGCGCCGCCACCAGAAGCTGCTCGAGGAAACCCCCTCGCCCGCGCTCAACGCCGAGGCGCGCGACCGCATCGGACGCCTCACCGCCGAGGCGATCGGCCAGCTCGGCTACAAGAGCGCGGGCACCGTCGAGTACCTCTACGAGGACGGCGAGTTCTACTTCATCGAGATGAACACCCGCCTGCAGGTCGAGCACCCGATCACCGAGGCGATCACCGGCATCGACCTGGTGCGCGAGCAGATCCGCATCGCCGCCGGCCTGCCCATGAGCTTCCGCCAGGAAGACATCGGTTTCTCCGGCCACGCCATCGAATGCCGGATCAACGCCGAGGACCCGGTGACTTTCGTGCCGTCGCCAGGCGTGGTGACCGATTACCACGCGCCGGGCGGGCTCGGCGTGCGGGTCGATTCCGGGCTCTACGCCGGCTATCGGGTACCGCCCCACTACGACAGCCTGGTCGCCAAGCTGATCGTCCACGGCCAGACCCGCAACGAATGCCTGATGCGCTTGCGCCGCGCGCTCGAGGAGTTCGTGGTCGAGGGGGTCAACACCACGATCCCGCTGCACCGGCGCCTGATCGGCGAGAGTGACTTCATCAACGGCGACTACGACATCCATTGGCTCGAACGCTACGTCAGCAGCCAGGAGCCGGGCGCGGACTAGCCTATTTCGGCCCACCCGACTATCATTCACCTGCGATGGAACTGACGCCGGACATCCTGCTCCGCGCCTATGCGATCGGTATTTTCCCGATGGCCGAGGGGCGCGAGCACCGCGAGCTTCACTGGATCGACCCGGAACAGCGCGGCGTGCTGCCGCTCGACGCCTTCCACGTGCCGCGCAAGCTGCGGCGCCGCATCCGGCGCGGTGACTTCGAGGTCACCTGCGACCGCGATTTTGCGAAGGTCATCGAGTGCTGCGCCGAGACCGCCGACAACCGGCCCGATACCTGGATCAACCCGGCGATCCAGGAGCTCTACTCCGAGCTTCACGGCATGGGCTTCGCCCATTCGATCGAGTGTTGGCAGGATGGCACGCTGGTCGGCGGGCTCTACGGCGTCTCACTCGGCGCCGCATTCTTCGGCGAAAGCATGTTCAGCCGCGTGCCCGACGCCAGCAAGGTGGCGCTCACGCACTTGGTGCTACGCCTGCGCAAGGGCGGCTACCGCCTGCTCGACACCCAGTTCGTCACCGCCCACCTGGAGCGCTACGGAGTCGTCGAGATCCCGCGTCAGGAATACCGCAGCGCGCTGGCCCGGGCGATCACCAGCCAGGCCCGCTTCACCGGCGCGGTCACCCCGGCCGAGGTCGAAGCCTTCCTGAAAGCCTGTTCCCGCGAAGCATAAGGCCGCGCTTGTGGGCGCCCGGCGCGCGCCGCCCCCCTCAACCGAAGAGTTCGTCGACGGCGGACTGGTCGAGCTTGACGGTGTGGCCCTTGACGGTGTGGCCGTTGATGATCGCCGAGCACCTGTCGATACGGGATCGCAGTTTGCGCGAGACCTCGCTCACGGCGAGTTCGATGCGGCCCGGCTCGCCGGTCGCCATCGACGCCTCGATGGCGGTCAGGCCCTGGGCGACCAGGGCGTTCATCGCGGCCACGGTGTCGTCGAAGGGCTCGCGGAACTGCGGCGGCGCGTTTTGGTAGGCCAGGATCGCGAGGGCCTTGTCGGAGAACCCGCTGTCCTGGAAGTGCTGCTCGTAGCTCTTGGGGGCCCAGGCCTTGGCGTCCTCCATACACTCCGGCATCGTCGGCACCATGTCGAGCAGCATGACGATTTCGTTGAAGTGATTGAGGTAGTCGGTCGCGAGCAGGGTCTCCGGGTTGATGTTTGTGCCCTTGACCAGGAGCCCGAGAGTGCGCGAATGGCTCGGCTGGTCGCCCGCCGGCCCCGGCCCGTTGGTATTCTCCGCGCTGTTCCGTCCTGCACTCATGACCACCCCGTGGTTTGGACCTAGCGCAAACGGCGCCCGAACCGCCGATTCGGACCGACTACACCAAGCTACCCCAGGAATTTTAGGCCGAAGACTTTTTGGATTTCGTTAACCACCGGAAATCAAGGGTTCCCTAGGCGACACCGCCCCGGCGTCACTGTGCCAGCGGCGCGCCGAGATCGGGGGCCGTGGCTTCCCCAGCCTCCCCGGCCTCCGGCGGCGCCTCGATATCTGCCTGGGGCGGTGCGATCGCACGGCAGTCGATAACCCAGACGTCATAGACCGGGTGCTCCATGGCCGAGACCGACGGGGAGGAGGCGAACATCCAGCCGGTAAACACCGGGATCGCGGGTGAATCCGGGCGGATGTCGACGATCTCCAAGAACGCCGTGCTCTCCGGGGTTTCGGTCGGCGGCTTCTTGTGGCAGGCGCGGGCGATGATCTGGAGGGTACCGAAGCGCGCCGGCCGATCGAGCGGCGCCTCGATGGTCGAGACCCGCGCCGTGGTCTTGTCCAGGCCCTGCAGGATGGCGCCCAGGCGCCCGGCCTCCTGGCCCGCGGCCGGGCCGGCGCCCAGCGCCAGGCCCAACCCAATCAGGGGGGCGGCCCGGCACCAGGGGACTGGAGCCGCGCGGCGATGCTTCTCGAGGGTCACGGGGCGGGCCGGCCCTATCTGGATCACGTGCGCCGTTATTGCGCCGTTTTGCCACCGCCCGCTTCGGCCGCGCTGAAGATGAAGCGGCCGAGCAGGTCGACCACGTTAATCGAGCCCTGGGTGAAGGTGATCTCGCCACCGGGCGGAATCATCTCCTCGTCGCCACCGGGCTCGAGGGCGATGAAATTGCTGCCCAGAAGGCCGTCGGCGATGATCCGCGCCGAGGTGTCGCGCGGCAGCTTGACCGATTCGGAGATGTTCAGGGTGACCACGGCAAAATAGGTCTCCGGGTCCAGTTCCTGGCTGTGCACCGTGCCGATCTTGACGCCCGACATGCGCACCTCGCTGCCCGGCCCCATGCCCGAGGCGTCGTCGAACTCGGCGATAACCTGGTAGCCGGACGGCGCGGTCACGGTGCCGCTTCGGAAGGCGATGGCGACGAACATGGCGGCGACGATGAGCACCACCCCACCCATCACGGTCTCGATCACGTTCCGTTGCATGACGGTCTCCTCTGTGCTTCCCGCGCCTTGCCGGTCGCGGCCCCGAGCCCGGGATAGAACCGTGCCGCCCGGCCCTCGCAGAGCTTCAATCCGGCGTCCAGGGCTCGTAGTCGCCGGTGCCGCGCGCGCGCTTGCCGCCGGACAGGGTATGACCGGGCGGCAGATAGGCCGCCCCGGTGCCGGTCAGGTTCGGCAGGTGCTCCTTCTCCCAGGGCCTCCGGGCCGGGCCCCCGGGCGGCGGCGGCTCGGCCACGGTGTGGTGCAGCCAGCCGTGCCATTCCGGCGGCACCCGGCTGGCCTCGACCTCGCCGTTGTAGATGACCCAGCGCCGTTCCTTGCGAATCGAGTCGGGATGCACCTTGCCACCGCCCTTCTCGCGGAAATAGCGGTTGCCGAAGCCGTCCGTGCCAACCGCCTCGCCTTTGAGCCAAGTGTAGAGCCGCGTGCCGAGCGAAGTGCCTGCCATCGAATCCTCGATTATCGTCGCGGGCGCGGGGGAATATTGCACCTCACCGCCCCTCAGTCCATATAGAAGCGGCCATGCCGGATTTTTGGACCGACTCGGGCTATCGCCTGCTGGGCCCTGGGCCCCAGGGACACCTCGCCGTGGGCGATGATTTCCTGCGCGCCTACTTCATGCGCCCGGAGCTGTGCCCGGTCGAGGAGTCCTGTCCTGCCGAGCGGGCGCTCCACGCGGCGCTGCTCGCCAATCCGCGCGAGGCGGTCTCGGAAGCGCGCCTCGCCGAGCTCGCCGACCCCGACGCGCGCGACAACTACCGGGTCGTGCTCGGCTTTCGCGACCGCCTAGCCGCGGCCGGCACCTTGGAGGAGTGCTATCTGCGGCTGTTCCTGCCGCCGGCCGGAACCGGCAGCGGCGATGGCGGCAGCGGCGACGGGAGGAGCGCGGGCGCGAACCCGGTGCCGTCGCTGTTCATCGACCAGTTGGCGCACGTCATCCTGCGCGCCGTGCTCGAGGATTGCGAGGACGGCCTGCGGGCGCGCGCCGGCGAGCTCTTGTTCCGCGAACAGAAGGTCACGATCAACGACGGTCAAATCATGGCGGCCGACGCCGAGACCGTGGAGATGCACGCCACCAGCGGCGGCTTCGGCTCCCTCGGCCGCCTGATCGTGGAGGCCCAGGCGCCGTTGCGCACGGTCCAACTCGATGTGCTCGACGAGGCCAACGCGGACCTCTATTGGACCCGCGACCAGCGCTACGACACCGTGCTCAACCTGAACTTCGCCGGCCCCGGGCTGGACGCCCTGTGCCGGGTCCTGGAGGCCTGGATCGGGCACTTCCTCGACCTTTCGGTCTCGATCCAGCCGGTCCAGACGATCGCCGACGAGAAATGGGTCTGGCACGTCGGCCTAGACGCCGAGGGCAGCGCCCTGCTCAACGACCTCTATAACGGAGTCGAGGTCGGCGAGGCGCGCCTGGCCCGCCTGCTCTCCCTGTTCCGGCTCGAGTTTGCCGACCCCAGCGTGATGGCCGCCGAGATCGCCGGGCGCCCGGTCTACCTGGCCATGGCCATGACCCCGGACGGGAGCCTGCGCCTCAAGCCCCAGAACCTGCTGGTCAATCTGCCCCTCGCCAAGCGTGCGTGAGCGCAGGGCGGGCGTGAGCGCGGGGCGGGCATGAGCGCGGGGCGGGCATGAGCGGGGGCTGGGCATGACCGGGGAAGGACGCCGGCAGGGCGATCCGGGCTTGGTGACGGCCGCAGTCGGGGTTGGGGCCGGGCCCAATCCCTCGCTGGGCTCCGGGCTGATCCTGGCGGCGGTGGCGGCATCCTCGTTCGGCATCGTCATCACGCTCACGCGGGTCGCCTACAACGGCGGCGCCAGCGCGGGCGCCGCCATGGAGATCCGCTACCTGGTCGCGGTCGCGGTCATGTCCACGATCCTGTTGGCGCTCGGCCGCGGTTTGCGCCCGCCGCGCGCGCTTTACGGCGCGCTGCTCCGCGTCGCGCTCGGCAACCTCGGGGTCACCCTCGGCTACATGACCTCGATCCTGTTCATTCCGGTCTCCTTCGCCACCGTGGTGTTCTACACCTACCCGCTGATGGTGATCGCGGCCGCGTCGATCGTCCACGGCCAGCGCCTCGGCTGGGGCCAGTTCGGGGCTTTCGGGCTCGCTTTCGCCGGCCTGGTGCTGGCGCTCGGCCCCTCGCTCGAGGTGCTCGACTGGCGCGGAGTCGCGCTCGCGCTGCTGGCCGCGGTCTCGGCGGCCACGGTGTTCATGGTCTCGCCCAGGGTGGTGCGCGCCTATCACGCGCTCGGCGTCACGCTCTATTCCAACCTGATCGGCGCCGGCATCATTCCTTTGTTCCTGCCGATCCTCGGTGGCTTCGTCCTGCCCGAGACGGGCGGCGGCTGGCTCAGCATGGGCGGACTCTGCATCTTTTACGTGGCCGCCATGCTGTCGATGTTCGCGGCGCTCCACGCCGCCGGCGCCGTGCCCACCTCGCTGATCTTCAACCTGGAGCCCCTGGTCGCCATCGTCGCCGCGGCGCTCCTGCTCGGCGAGCGCCTGATGCCGGTGCAGATGGGCGGAGTCGCCCTGTTGATCGGCGCCCTCATGCTGGCCAGCCTGACCCGGCCGCGAGACTGATCCCGAGCGCACCCCCGAGTCGCCCCCGAGTCGCGCCCGAGTCGTGCCCCCGCCGCCCCCAGCCGCCCCCGGCCGCGCACTGCCAACCGCCCCCAGGATATCCCCGGTTTCGCCCCCAAATTGGGGGTTTAACGATTCGTTGGTCGTTTATCTGGTGACATGCGCCACATCTTGTGGTTAGATCGTTTCCCCCCACAAGATCTATCCGGACAGGCGTCGGGAGACGTTGCGGTGGAGGTTTTGGGGGGGCGCGGCGCTGGGGCGCGGCCGGCGCAAGACAGACACCGGCCGTATCCTCGAGGCGCCTCGGGCGTGGGGCAATAAAATCAACACCTAAGGCAGAGGGAACAGCAAGGTCATGCGGGTCGAACGCCGTTTCACGGATGCGAAGAAGGACGCCTACCAGAACATCGAGTTTCGCGCGACTTCGAGTGAGATTCGGAATCCGGACGGCTCGGTCGTGTTTCAGGCCCAGGACATCGAGGTGCCGACCAGTTGGAGCCAAGTCGCCTGCGACGTCCTCGCGCAGAAGTATTTCCGCAAGCGCGGCGTGCCCGCCACGTCGAAGCGGGTCGAGGAGAACGCGGTGCCGTCGTGGCTGTGGCGTTCGGTCCCCGCCGACTCCGGCTCTGGCTCCAGTGGCGCCCAGCCGGTCGATTCGGAAGGCGGCGAGACCAGCGCCAAGCAGGTTTTCGACCGCCTGGCCGGGACCTGGACCTACTGGGGTTGGAAGGGCGGTTACTTCGACACCGAGGACGACGCGCGCGCTTTCCACGACGAGGTACGCTACATGCTGGCGCGCCAGATGGCGGCGCCCAACTCGCCGCAGTGGTTCAACACCGGCCTGCACTGGGCCTACGGCATCGACGGCCCGAGCCAGGGCCACTACTACGTCGACTTCGAGACCGGCAGGCTGGTGCGCTCGACCTCGGCCTACGAGCAGCCCCAGCCCCATGCCTGCTTCATCCAGTCGGTCAGCGACGACCTGGTCAACGACGGCGGCATCATGGACCTGTGGATGCGCGAGGCGCGGCTGTTCAAGTACGGCTCGGGCACCGGCACCAACTTCTCGCGCCTGCGCGGTGAGAACGAGGCGCTGTCGGGCGGCGGCAAGTCGTCGGGCCTCATGTCGTTCCTCAAGATCGGCGACCGCGCGGCCGGCGCCATCAAGTCCGGCGGCACCACCCGGCGCGCGGCCAAGATGGTCAGCGTCGACATCGACCACCCGGACATCGAGAGCTACGTCAACTGGAAGGTCGCCGAGGAGCAGAAGGTGGCGGCCCTGGTCGCCGGCTCCAAGGCGTGCAACCGGCACCTGAATGCGGTCATGCAGGCCTGCAAAAAGGGCCGGGCCGCAGACGACGCCGCAAACGACGCTACGGGCGACGCCACTGGCGATGCCGGAGACGACGCCGAAGCCGCCTTCGACCCGAAGCGCAACGCCCTGCTCAGGCAGGCGGTCAAGGCCGCGCGCCGCGCCGATATCCCGGAGAACTACGTCCAGCGCGCGATCCGGCTGGCGCGCCAGGGCTTCACCTCGATCGAGTTCCGGACCTACGACACCGACTGGGATTCGGAGGCCTATCTCACGGTCTCGGGCCAGAACTCCAACAACTCGGTGCGGGTGCCCAACAGCTTCATCGAGGCGGTGCTGACCGATGGCGACTGGGACCTGATCCAGCGCACCGACGGCAAGGTCGCCAAGACCCTTCCGGCGCGAGAATTGTGGGAGCAGATCGCGGTCGCGGCCTGGTCCTGCGCCGACCCGGGCATGCAGTACGACACCACCATCAACGAGTGGCACACCTGCCCGAACGCGGGCCGGATCAACGCCTCCAATCCCTGCTCCGAGTACATGTTCCTC
>SMUY01280811.1_pt1 | contig 12576 bp, 10 predicted proteins | sample 2456441 | NCBI WGS metagenome assembly SMUY01 (sample SAMN11095931, study PRJNA526329) | marine sediment metagenome | biome: Marine sediment; feature: Surficial sediment; material: Deep marine sediment; isolation source: Hadal surficial sediment | place: Pacific Ocean | collected 2014-11 | depth...
GATCTGTTCCCCCTTGTGGACGATCAGGTACCTGTGTCGCCGCGCGACATTGATGGTGCGCCTGATGGCGCATTTTCGCCGACAGACACGATGCATCAGCATATGAAAACCTATACGATCGCTTTCGGCGTACAAGGCACGGTGGATCCGACAACCGTTCCAACGGATCCAACTACACCGTTTGCCTGGCCAGACCCGTTCGACGCACCGCAGCACAAAATCGACGATCTGTTACACGCGGCGACGAACGGCCGGGGGACATACCTCAACGCGAGCAACCCGCAGGAATTGAAAGCAGGTTTCGAAGCAGCGTTCCTTGCGTTCACGCAAGCAGCGTCATCAACTTCTTCAGCCGCGTTCAACTCCACCTCGTTAAGAGAAGGTACGCTTCTCTATCGAGGTTTTTATGACCTTCGAGATAATACCGGGGAACTGACGGCGACAGAGGTGGCCACCGACGGAACCTTAGCCGCCACGCCAACGTGGCGAGCATCCGATATGCTCAATCCGGCTAACAAGACTCCCGACGATAGAGTATTGGTCACGTTTGACCGGGGAACGTTGAGTGGTACGCCTTTCCGATATGGGTCTCTGTCTCCTGAACAGCAACTTTCGGTTAGCGCCCAGAGCGTTGATTTCATCAGAGGTGTGCGAAGCAACGAAGCGCCTGCGGGCTCTTTGCGGGAGCGCCCCGTTCTCGGTGGTTTGCTCGGTGACATCGTCAACTCCAGCCCGGTTTTTGTCGGTGCGCCGCGATCGTTCAACCGGGATCAAGCGCCGTTTCCCATCGACGATCTGTACTCGGACTTCGTCGAAGCAAAACGAAACCGGACTCCCGCCGTTTACATCGGCGCCAACGATGGGATTCTCCATGCCTTTCATGGCGCGACGGGAGAGGAACTATTCGGATTTGTGCCTAATAAAATTCTCGACAGTAGTCTGGATTATCACAACAACCTGGGCGACTTTTCCTCCCCGTTTTACCTTCACAAATATTACGTGGATCTCACGCCTAGGTTGAACGACGTATACGTGCGTGCATCCTCGTCAACCGCTACCAAAAGCTGGAACTCGGTTCTCGTTGGTGGTCTCGGTGCGGGGGGTAAAGGATTTTTTGCGCTTAACGTCAATGATCCCGACACCGCGTTTACCAGTGAGACGAACGCGGCACGCACCGTGCTGTGGGAATTCACCGATGAAGATGATACCTACCCCGTTGATGACATGGGAACGCCCCTTGGCGGCGCGGTTGGCGCCATTACCGATCCAGCTGGTCGACCCGTAAAAGACCTGGGATACGCGCTGTCGCTACCGACAGTTGCGATGAGCAACGCGAAAGACGGTGCCTCTCCGTCCCGAAACGAATGGGTGGCTATATTTGGCAACGGAGTCAACTCCACAGCCGGATTCGCCAAGCTGTTTGTACTGTCTATAGATCGGGGAATCGATGGCTGGGCAGCGGACGACTTCATCAAGCTGGATACGGGATTTGGTGTACCTGTTGCACCCGATCAGCGGGCCGGATTTCCGAACGGGTTAGGGCCGCCAGCGGCCGTTGACAGAGATCTGAACGGCACGGTCGACTGGGTTTATGCCGGAGATCGGTTGGGGAATCTTTTCCGCTTCGATATGACGGATTCCGATCCGGCTAACTGGTCTTCGACTCGACTATTTACCGCGACGTACAACGACGGGTCGATTGACCGGCTGCAGCCGATCATGTCCAGGCCCTTGGTGGTCAGACACCCGACTGAACAGGGTTTTCTGATCATATTTGGTACGGGTAGCTTTGTTGCACGAGAAGATGCTGGCAACGATGAGATTCAATCGATCTACGCTATTTGGGATCGTGGTGAGACCAGTCCGGCGACGGCCGGCTCCGATTCGAAAACGTTACGCCTCGTCGAGCAGACGATGACCAACGTGGTCGACGATTCAACTTCACCGGCTCAAACCCGGCGCATCATGACTCGTAACCCGGTGCTTTATACGCCAGAGAGCGGTACGCCTGGCACCTATGGTTGGTACATAGACCTGAACATGACTAGAGCAAGCACAACCATTTCGGGTGGCGCAAACACCGATGCCAGCGGGAATGCACCACCAGACGTGCAATTCCCCGGCGAAAAAGCCGTTCGCCGCCTGCTGTTCAGAGACGGCACGGTGTTTACCACGACCATTTTACCCAGCACCGGCGCGTCTTCGTGTTTCGGTGCGCGTCCCGGCTCGCTTCTGCTATTCGATGCTGCCACCGGAGGTGACCCCACCAGTTCGGTCATCGATTTCAACACGGATGGGGTGGTTGACGCCGGTGATCTCGTCAGCGTCGGGGGCGATGAATTTGCCGGTGGGTTTCTGTTCAATCAGGACGATCTTGATGGATCGTTGGTGGATCTTTCGACTCTCGGAGGTGAAGGCGACAGCGACTTCCTATTCGTTAGCGGGGGTAACGAAACAGTTTCCTATCGCATTCGCGGCCTCAACGATCGGCGCACGGGTCGATTATCCTGGCGAGAGCTCGACAACTGAGGGCAGGTTATGAAGATCGTACAAAAACTGTTACTGGGTATTGTGTTGTCCACCACCGGGCTGTTGACCGCATACGGGGCAATTCAAGGTGGACCTTATCCGGAGCGTCAGAAAGCTGGAACCATCGAGATCGTCGAGTTGCATAAATCGAGCCTCATCGTGGATGGCATTCGCTATCGGGTCGCTCTGGACGCCCAGGTGGAAATCAGTGGATCGTACGGGGCTTTTTCGATGTTGCAGGTCGGAATGAAAATCAATTTCACCTACAGAGACATCTCCAACACCCGCCGAGAAATCGTTCGGATTCAACAGATTCCCAGCCGGTTCCGGATCGAAGAAGTGTAGAAGCGGTCTCAAAATGAGACCGCTGAGAGTTGTCGCCGTCCGGGTGCGCATTTGAATAGTACGCCTGCTCGGGAGTATGTTTGTCGGACATCAACCTTTGGGGGAGGGGGATAAAGATGAAGCACCTACTTGGAATTCTGACTATCGCTTGCGCTCTCGGCGTGAATGCCGCAAGCGACATCGATCCAAACGTCGCCATGGGGGCGATAAGTCTCGATGCCGAACAAAAAACCCAGTTCAATGTAATGATGCGCCGTCTCAACCGAGGCATTAGCGAAGCGATACGCAAAGAACGGATACGTAATTCCGGTACGATGAGTGCTCGTAATATCGAAAAGCGCATTAAGCGTAAGATCAAACGGCTCTATAGGGATCTCGACGAGACGGCTAAAGACATCGTGCGCGAAGATCAGTGGGACGCATACCTCGCGTTCAAAGACGCCCATCATAGCGACACCAATAAACAGGAGTTCGTTCCGCCTCAGAACAGGGAAAATTAGCATCGGCGCGGTAAGCGCACTCGAACTTGGGCCACCGTTTCGTGTCCCTGGCATTAGCTTGCGAGCTGAGCTGGTATGCACGATGTAACCATGGCCACGCAAACGTCCACACTTGCAACACCCACAATCGACTCACAGGTACATGCCTATGAGCGGGATCGTCCTGAGCGACCGTGGTTGGGGACATTACAGGGTCCAGCTGAGGTCACGGGCGACGACATGGTTGCAGCGATGGACGCTGTTGGTGTCGACGGAGCCCTGTTGGTTTCTCCGTGGAGTATGTATCGCTTCGATGGCAGCTACGCGCTTGCAGTGTACGCGCGTCATCCGGGGCGGTTCGGTCTGATCAAGCCATTCGATTCCCGGGTAGAAAGTGTCGCCGACGAGATTGCCACTTGGGCGGCAACACCCGGTGTGGTCGGGGCGCGAATCATGGTAATGGGGACACCAGATGCCGACGATCCGGGTCTGAATCGGATATTCGCTGCGGGCGCGAAGTATGACTTGCCGATCAACGTATTGTGTTGGGGAAAACTACCGCTTTTAGGTGAACTGGCTCGCAGGAACCCGAACACTCAGGTTGTTCTGGATCACCTGGGCCTCATACAACCCTTCGAGCCCCCCGCACCGCCAGAACCGTTTGCCGATCTCGCCAACGTCATCGCACTTGCCCGGTACGACAACATAGCCATTAAAATATCAGGTGCCTGCACGTTGTCGCATCAGCCGTTCCCTTACCTGGATATCTGGGAACCCTTAGGCCAGATCTTCGCGGCATTTGGTTTCGATCGCTGTATGTGGGGTACCGACTGGACCCGGGCTGTCGAGTTGCTGACCTACGAACAGGGTGTGGAAGCTTTCCGGGTCACCGATGAGTTGTCTACCTCTGAGCGATCCGCCCTCATGGGTGGCAGCCTTGCACGCATCTACAACTGGTCGCCTGTATCTGGGTAAGTGGGCAAGGTCCGAAGTAATGCCTTAAAGTGTTATCCGCGAGTGGCTCCCGCTTTTTGACGAGATTACATTTATCGTTCACGTGAACTATGGTTTTGGCATCGTTTACATCAAGTTCATCGGCACCCATACCGACTACGATCGAATCGATCCGGAGACAATCTGATGAATATTCGACCCATTAAGACCAAAAAGGATTACGCGAAGGCACTGCATCGAGTAGAGGCGCTCCTCTCCGCAAAAGCTGGTACGGACCAAGGCGACGAACTGGACGTACTCGCAACGTTGGTTGATGTTTATGAACAAAAATACATTCCAATTGAAGCCGCTGATCCTGTGGAAGCCATCCTTTTTCGTATGGACCAACAAGGACTTGACCGCAAAGATTTGCAGTCATTTATCGGTTCTCGTCACCGTGTTTCCGAGATACTCAACCGAAAACGAAGACTCTCCCTGGATATGATCCGTCGACTACATCGGGGTCTGGGTATTCCTTTGGAAATCCTCGTTGGGGAAGCTGGGTAGGCATCAACAGGTCACAAACGCGGAACTTTCCAGGAATTCCAACCGACCTGTCGATAACAATTTCGCCATCGTCCAGCTCGATGTCCGAATACTCATACGGAATCAGGCGCCCTTCGCTGTTACCGGTGCCGCGGAAATCAACGCTGGCTATAACGTAGCCTCTCGCTAGAAAAAAGGAATACATCGAGTAATTTCGCGACCGGGATTCCATTGCGGGCGGTCGGAGAATGGTGTTTCTCTCAAAAAGCGGTTGATTGAGTTAATATCACCGCAGTCGACCGATTTGGCAACTGATGCGTCGACCTGCTCAAGATTTCCTGCTGCGATATTCGGAGTTTCTCAATGGCTGGTGGTTTTGCAAAAGACGGGGCAGTACAGGATCAGATCGACGCGACCGTCGAGGATGCTGTCAAACACGTCCGTGACCAGTTGCCGTGTGGGATGAGCCTGAACGACTGCGAAGAATGTAACAAGGCGATTCCACCAGCCCGCCGCGAAGCTGTTCCAGGCGTGCGCCTGTGTATGGAGTGCCAAGCGCAACGCGATGCCAAGGCGAAGACTGTCAGCGGCTACAACCGCCGTGGGAATAAAGATAGTCAGTTGCGGTGACAACGTTCGCTCTCGTCTTCCAGCGACCCGACTCTGGCGACTTTGACCGGGGATCAAAATACATTCTTTGACGATATTGTTTGAAACTGCCCTCCTATTTGCTGAGGATTGCGATGCAAGCACAGCTACACGTCAGTAAACATTTCCGGATCGGCGAGGTAAGTCCGCTCATTTTTGGAGGTTTTCTCGAACATATGGGCCGCTCGGTTTATGAAGGCATCTACGACCCCGACAGTCCCCTTGCTGACAGTCGCGGTTTGCGAACGGATGTGCTGGCGGCGCTCAAAGAACTTGAGTTGACCACCGTTCGCTATCCTGGTGGTAACTTCACCTCTGGTTATCACTGGGAAGATGGTGTCGGACCACGAGAGAAAAGACCAACCGTGCGTGATCTCGCCTGGCACAGCCTTGAAACCAATCAATTTGGTACGGATGAGTTTATCGAGTTGTGTCGCGAACTGAAATGCGAGCCCATGTTGGCTGTAAATCTCGGCACTGGAACACCAGAGGAAGCCAGGAACTGGGTGGAGTACTGCAATTCACCCGTCGGTACGAAATATGCCGATATTCGCGCTGCGAACGGCCATGAAGAACCATTCGATGTTAAGTACTGGTGCCTGGGCAATGAGATGGACGGTCCCTGGCAGATCGGCCACGTACCGGCAGAACATTATGCGGTTCGTGCACAACAGGCCGCAAAGATGATGAAGGACACTGATCGCAGTATCCATACGGTCGCGTGTGGCTCGTCCAGCCCTGCGATGCCAACTTATCTCGAGTGGGACCGGACTGTATTGGAACACGTTGGGGCGATGGCTGACTATGTCAGCCTGCACCGATATGTCGGCAACTCCCACGACGATACGCCAAATTTCCTTGCGGTGAGCAATTCAATCGACAAGCAGATCATGGCAGTTGATGCGTGTTGTCGGTATGTTGCTGAGAGACACAGGCTAGCAAAACGCCACTACCTCTGCTTTGACGAATGGAATGTGTGGTACAAGGCAAGAACGCCTGAACATATGAACGGCCGCGGCAAGTTCGCACCGCCTCTGGTGGAAGAAGTCTATAACCTGGAAGATGCGCTGGTAGTGGCCGGCTTCCTGATGAGCTTTATCCGTCACGCGGATGTGGTAAAGATTGCAAACCTGGCACAACTGGTGAACGTGATCGGTCCGATCCTGACGCGCAAAGATGCCATGTTGAAGCAGTCCACGTTTTATGCCTTTAAAATGATTTCGACCCGTAAAGGCGGCGTTAGTCTGCGAGCGAACACCACCAGCCCGACCTACTCGTCGCATACCCGTGGTGAAGCAAGTTATCTGGATCAGGCAGTGACACTGGATGGCGACAAGATAAACCTGTTTCTAACTAACCGATCAAGAGAACGCTTGGACATCAGTGTTTGGACCGACGTTGAGTTAACGGGGGTGATCTCCGCAGAAATTCTGACAGGTGATGATCCCAAAATGGTCAATGACTACGATTCGCCGGATGTTGTTGTCACTCAGCCATTCGATGGTGTAAGTGTCAACGGCACGAGTGCATCGTTTTCGTTACCACCGCTGGCGTTCTCAGCGATAACACTCAGCGTAGGCGATTAAGGATGAAACGACTGACATTGCAGCGCAAAGGCACGGCATGAAACTCACTACATCCGGTATTGCGGTCACGTTGCGTGTATAAGCTAGTCGCCAACCCGGTGGACCATTCACCCTGACCTGAACGCCAGAATCGAAGTAATATCAATCTCTTCACCATAAAGGGTGAAGTCCACTTCTTGTGTTTCTATTGCCAGTATCGACATCCGGTCTGCAAGCTCGTTACCTTCGACACCGACATGACCATTCACATGTAAAACTTGAATCTTATATTTCAACGATTGACATAGCGCAAACATCTCTTTGATAAGATCCAAATTTTTGATTTCACCGTTTTTCTTCCTCCAACCGTTCTTCTCCCAATTAACCGCCCACTGGGTAACGCACTGAATAGAATATTTTGAATCGCAAAAAATCGCGACAGACTTATCCTTACCGATTTCATCCTTTGCCATGATCAACGCTTGGTTTAATGCATTTAGCTCGGCAGTATTATTGGTGCCTTGCGGGTTAAACAAACCGTACCAAAGCTCAGCAACAACATCATTGCGATACACGGCGACACCGGACCCCGCTTCACCGGGGTTTGGTTCGCAGCCACCGTCGGTGAATATTTTCGTCTCTATTCGCATCGCTGCGATTTCAGCAGCGGTGAATGTTTTTACCGTTTGAGCGTTAGACTTATTCTTGGCCGGTAACCTTTCCGGGGCACTATCCGTTTTAGGTCGACTAGTTGCGGTCGGCTGCTTACCCCGAAATGCCGCTTCAGCTTCTTCTCGGGTTGAAAATGACTTGAATTTCGCTGTGGGAAACCGATCAACCTGGTTCTGACAGGTGTTCCAATCTGTAAAAATTCCGGTTTCTCGTCCACGCCATACCACGTAAAATTTTTTAGCCATCTCTATTTATTGACCATTTCCCAGCTCACCATCTGCCACGTCCTCACCACCCAGGCGCAATTTACCGGTACCTCGATAGATACAATACACCGCCTGCGGCGTGTGGTGGTGCAGCTGTAGGACGCCCCCAGGAGGAATCTCTAGAATGCCGAGGCTGAACCCATGGCTTGGTGTGCGCTCGGCATCCACCAGAAGTTTCCAACGCACGGCGTCGTGAGTTACCTCCTTTAAGCTAACGCGATGATTTTTTCTGATGGCGACTAGCGACGCTTCTCAGTATTGTTTCGTGCGCTTGTCCTTTCGAGTAAGTTGAACAGGTATCGACTTAGGAGCTGATTTGCAATGAACTCAACCCACCAGCAGGTCGCAGTTGTGATTGGGGCGACGTCAAAGTGGCAGGCAGATGGCCGCAACACTAAACTTGCCCACGGTAAGGTGCTCGACGACGGCGATCTGCCGGTGGGAGTGCGCTGGGGAGTGGGCGGTGCTGTGTCGCAGAAGTTTGCACAGGAAGGTTTTTTTGTCGTACTGACGACCCGCAACGCCGCTAACGCGGCAACCCTCGCAAGTGCAATCCAGGAACAAGGCGGAGATTGCATGATCGTCGAGTTGGACCTGGTGTCGGAGACTTCGATTGCAAAGGCCTTCGCCACCATCCGAAGCGAGGTTGGTGACCCGGATGTACTGGTTTACAACGCTGGCTATCTTGAGGGGCGCGATCTGCCGCCTGAGAAGGAATTACTTGAACACGTTCCACTCGAAATATTCGAAACTGCGCAGCATATCTCCAGCCGCGGGCCTTTCCTGGTTGCAAAAGAAGTGCTACCCGCAATGCGCGAGAAGGGCGCAGGTTCGTTTCTGATCACTAACAATTCGGCTTCGCTGCGTGGGCGCAAGAGGATGACTGGACAGTCGTTGTACTATCCGAGGGTCATGATGCGCACCCTGGCACAGGTGCTCACGGAGGAATATTCCGAGCATGGTGTGCACGTAGCCAACATTGTGATCGACGGCCTTATCGACTCTCCCGGGACGCGAGCTCTCCCCTTCGCACAGAAGAGGCCGGACGTGGTGATGAATCCCGTCAAGATCGCTGAAGCGTTCTTTTATCTCCACACGCAGGACAAGTCCTGTTGGACACACGAGCTGCAATTGACTCCGTTCCCAACCAAACCGAGCCACTAACGCTTGTAACTGAGGTACTCTGAGGTAATCTGGAATGAAGTATTCAAACCGCATGGTTGAAAATCATGACCACTGAATCTGCCCGAATCCGCGCCAAGCTCAGCCATCCCCTGATCGATGGTGATTCCCACATTATCGAATATACCCCGGTCCTGATGGAGCATTTCAAAGCGGCCGGCGGTGAACAGGCGGTCGCCGATTTTGGCGGTCACATGCGCGGTGGTCGCAGCGCCGGCTGGTATCAGATGACGGACAGCGAACGACGCTACCACCGCACCATGCGTGGGCCGTGGTGGGCGCTACCGACAAAAAATACGTATGACCGTTGCACCGCGATGTTGCCGAAGCTTTATCACCAGCGCATGGATGATTTTGGACTGGACTACGCGGTGTTATATCCAACGATCGCACTGGGTTTTCACAGTTTCCCGAACGACGAATTTCGCCAGCTCGCGTGTTACGCCTACAACGAGTACGCAGCGGCGTCTTATGCGGAATACGGCGATCGGATGACGCCTGCTGCCGTCGTCCCACTCACCACCCCGGAGGAAGGAATCAAAGAGCTCGAACACGCCAAATCTCTCGGGCTCAAGGTCGCCATGATTCCATCTTTCGTTCGGCGTCCCGTACCACGCATTGCCGAAGAACATCCTGAACTCGCGAAACAGATCACCTGGCTCGACAGTTACGCCATCGACAGCGAGCACGACTACGATCCGTTCTGGGCCAAGTGCGTGGAGCTTGGCTTCGCCGTCGCCGCCCACTCCGGCGGCATGGGCTTCGACGACCGCCGTTCCATGTCCACCTATATGTATAACCACATGGGCCACTTCGCCGCCGCCGGGGAAGTGCTGGCCAAGAGCCTGCTGATGGGCGGCGTCACGTACCGCTTTCCCGAACTGCGTGTGGCGCTCCTGGAAGGTGGCGTTGTCAACGGCTCCCGGTTGTACACCGACATCTACAGCCGGTGGAAGAAACGCAACGTCGAAGCTTTGGAGAACTTGAACCCCGCTAACATTGACGGTGAAAAAGCGCGCGAGCTGTTTCTTCAGTACGGCGACGACGCAACCCTTGGAACCATCGACCAGCTCGAACACGCGCTGGGCATCGGTCGCGGCGACGTGCCAATGGATGTGAGAGATGACTTCGCCAAGATGGTCATCACACGCCCGGAGGACATCAGGGACCGCTTCATCCCGAATTTCTACTTCGGATGCGAGTCCGACGACCCGTTGGCATTCGTCGCCTTCAACCGCAAGGCGAACCCGTTCGCTGAGCAGGTGCGCGCGATCATGAGTTTCGATCTCGGTCACTGGGACGTCACCAATATGGATCACGCGGCTGCTGAGGCTTACGAGCAACTGGAGGACGGGTTGATCGACGAAGCCGATTTCAGAAACTTCGCATTTCGCTATTCGGTGCAGCTATACGCGGGACCCAATCCCGGCTTCTTCGATGGCACTCGCATTGAAGCCGAGGCGCGAGCGGAGTTGGCGCAGGCATGATGAGCCAATACGGCGGCCGTCCTGAAGGTCGCCGTTTGGCTTTGTAGCACGTGGATCGCGAGCAAGGCCGTATTCTCTCCACGAGAGAGCGCATCTTCTATAGCGTTTTCAACGGCGCGGATCTCTTAATAAAAAATCTGATCGGGAAATACCTGTTTTTCTTCTATACCACCACACTTGGTGTCAACCCGTTGTGGATCGCGATAGGTCAACCGCTGGTCAAAATTCTGGATGTAGCCACGGATCCACTGGTGGGAGAGTGGTCCGACCGTACGCGATCAAAGATGGGCCGTCGCCGCCCCTGGATTCTGTGGGGATCCATCGCACTTGGCATCGTCTTTCCCATGACCTGGATGCCACAGTTTGTGATGTTCTGGGATCCCGCACCGACGGTAGTTTCCATTTTCGTTTACTTTCTTGTTTTTAAGTTTCTCTACTATGTCTCCCACACACTTGCCGTCGTGCCGTACTACGCACTTGGCGCCGAACTCTCAACCGATTATCAGGAGCGCACACGGATTGTTGCCTGGCGTCATATGATCGGTGTACCGGTTGTTATCCTTGCAACCCTGCCCTACATGCTCGCAACCAATCGCGACCTGTTTCCGGATGAACAGACCGGGATAGCCGTGGTGATGGTCGTGGTGGGTATCATCATCATTTCTACCGGGATGGTTACCGCGCTCGGCACAAGAGAGCGCGAGCGCTCGGATCGAATTCCGCCCATCCCCATCATGCGGGCCATAAAGATCACCCTCAGCAACCGGCCATTCATTTTTCTGGTGCTCACCGTGCTGATTTACGGCATCGGGCAGTACTTTTCGGTGAGTTTTGCGGCCTACCTGATCACTTACGTAATCTACGATGGCGATAAAGAGGCTTTCGCTACGCTGCTGTTTCAAGCCACCGTACTCGGCGTGATTGCGAGTATGGGCCTCAATTTACTGATCCGCCGTCTCGGCCAACGCATCGAGAAGGTCAGGCTGATGAAAATCTGTATGGGTCTGAGCCTGCTGGTGCCGGTGGCGGCGTTTTTCAGTTTTGATCCCGAACAGCCCTACCTCTATTTTGTTTTTCATGCCCTTGCACTGCCCATCGGCAACACGATGATAGAGATCCTGCCGCTTTCCATCGTGGCCGACGTATGTGATATCGATGAAGTCAGAAGCGGACGCCGGCGCGAGGGTGCATTTGTGGGCGTGTATAACGCTGCGTTCAAATCCGGTTATCTATTGGCCCCGTCGTTGACCATGTTCTTGTTGGCGATGACCGGATTCGAAGGCATGGCACCCGCACAGACGGCTGAAACACAGGAACTCCTCAGGTACTACATGATGGCTGGCACCGGTGTTCCTTTCGCGTTGGCCTTTTTGTTGAGCCTTGGGATTGGGTTGCGGCGTTCGGAAGTTGATGACGCGCAGGCTGAACTCACGGCGGTTGGTCTACAGAGCTGAAATAGAATGGAGGCGAAACAGGAACCATGAATTTTTTTAAATCACTATCCAGTTGGGACGCCAAGACAGTTGCTGGCATTGGTGTCAATCAAGAACTAATAGACCTTCAGGCAAAACGAATGAGGCTGCTATTTGAAGCTCTCCAAAAGGAAGGGTTTAGCGAAGATCAGGCATTACAGATAGTTCGCAGTATGGCCATAAGCCCTGGCGCGCAACCTGGTTGGAAATAATCCTCAGTCATCCTGGTTGATGGTTACATGCGCCAGGTACCGAACTCTTTCGTACCCTGAACTTCCTTGCTGTGGCAGGCGGACAGCGAGATGGCGATAACGTCGCGTGTGTCGCGGGGGTCGATCATGCCGTCGTCGGAAACGCGCGAAGTAGCGAAGAGCCCCTTCGAGCGCTCTTCTGCCCAATACTCGGCCGTCACTCGACGTTTGGCGTCCGCCTCCTCGTCAAACTCCAACCCC
>SMUY01231253.1_pt1 | contig 12572 bp, 6 predicted proteins | sample 2456441 | NCBI WGS metagenome assembly SMUY01 (sample SAMN11095931, study PRJNA526329) | marine sediment metagenome | biome: Marine sediment; feature: Surficial sediment; material: Deep marine sediment; isolation source: Hadal surficial sediment | place: Pacific Ocean | collected 2014-11 | depth 0-1...
AAAACGTATCGTCATCGGTGAATGAAAATGGAGCGGCAGTTGCCCACCGCTTCAACCCCTCAATTGCACAAACCACCTTAGCTAATTAGGCCTTCCGTTTCGTCTCCCCCACACGAGTCTTAAACGGAGCCATTGGCCGGCAGAATTGGAACGCTGTCTAACACATCCCGGATTCTAATGCTACCTTTTGTGCGTTGCAATAAAAAATATTGCAACGCAGCATTATCATTTTTTGGAGTTTTCCTGATAAGGGCCGAAAAAGACAGTCCTTTTTCAATGCCCTGGTACTTAATCGATGGCCCTGACTTCGGTTACTTCCGGGATGTAGTGCTTGAGCATGTTCTCGATGCCGTGTTTCAGGGTCGCGGTCGAGCTCGGACAGCCGGCGCAGGCACCTTGCATATGAAGATAAACGATCCCGTCCTCAAACCCCTTGTAGATGATGTCGCCGCCGTCCTGAGCCACCGCCGGGCGCACCCGGGTGTCGATCAGTTCCTTGATCTTCTTGTCGAGGTCGTTTTCGGCTTTCGATTCTACCGCCTCCCCTTGTTCGGCCGATTCGGTCATCACCGGCTTGCCGGATTGAAAGTGTTCCATGATCGAGCCGAGAATCTGGGGCTTGAGGATTTCCCAATCCTTGTCGTCCGTTTTGGTGACGGTGATGAAGTCGGAGCCCAGGAAAATGCCGCTCACCCCGTCAACGCCGAAAAGCCCCATCGCCAACGGTGAATCCTGGGCTTCGCCGGAGGAAGGGAAATTGGCGGTGCCCGATTCCATGATCAGACAGCCAGGCAAAAACTTCAATGTCGCCGGATTGGGCGTGTGTTCGGTCTGGATGAACATGGCTCAAAATTTCCTTATCTAAAACACCGTTCCTTAACATGGGCCGAACGGCCCCCGTTATCAAGGCCCCCGGGGAGGGGAAGGGGGCCTGGCTGGGCCCGGCGGTGATAGTCATGCCCATTATAGGGAAAGACGGCGCTTGCCGGGCAGCTTCTTTTTTCCCCGTTCCATCATATTCCGTTGATTTGCGGGTTCAGCCCCGGCCGGGACGCAGGAAACCTAAGATGTCATGGACCTCGGCCAGGATCGGCTCGGCGATGGCCCGGGCGCGTTTGGCGCCATCGGCGATGACCCCATCCACATGGCCGGGATCGTCCATCAGGCGGCGCATTTCACCCTGCATGGGGGCCAATTTCTCGACCGCCAGGTCGGTCAGGTCCTGTTTGAAATCGGAAAACTGCCGGCCGCCGAATTTTTCGCAGACGTCTTCGATTTCCATGTCGGCGAGCGCCGCATAGATGCCCATCAAGTTGGCGGCTTCGGGCCGGGCGTCGAATTCCTTCGTGCTCAAGGGCAACGAATCGGGATCGGTCTTTGCCTTGCGGATTTTCTTGGCGATGGCGTCGGCGTCATCGGTCATGGCGATGCGGGACATGTCCGACGGGTCCGACTTGCTCATCTTGGCCGTGCCGTCACGGAGCGACATCACCCGGGCCGCGGCGCCGAAGATCAGCGGCTCGACGATGGGGAAGAAATCGACGCCGAAATCGTTGTTGAACTTATTCGCGATGTCGCGGGCCAGCTCAAGGTGCTGTTTCTGGTCTTCGCCGACGGGCACGTGGGTGCCTTTGTAGAGCAGGATATCGGCGGCCATCAGGTTCGGGTAGGCATAGAGGCCGACGGAGGCGTTTTCCTTGTTCTTGCCGGCCTTTTCCTTGAACTGGGTCATCCGGTTGAGCCACCCCAGGCGGGCCACGCAATTGAAGATCCAGGCCAGTTCCGCGTGGCCGGGAACCTGGCTCTGGTTGAAAATGATGTGGCGCTCGGCGTCGATACCGGCGGCCAGCATTGCCGCGGCAACGTGGCGGGTGTTGGTTTTTAGCTCTTCCGGGTCCTGCCAGACGGTGACGGCGTGCAGGTCGACGATACAGAACAGGCACTCGTAATCGTCCTGCAGCCGCACCCAGTTGCGAATGGCGCCCAGGTAATTGCCAAGATGCAAATTACCCGTCGGTTGCACGCCGGAAAAAATACGCTGCATGGACCCCGTTTCCCTGTCGTCCGCTTTCTTTGCAAGGCGCCGGAGTTATCGCCCCTGGCGTCGCCATGGTCAAGTTAGCCCTCAATCCACCCCAGCGCCGCGATAAAGGCTTTTCAGGTCTCGGGGCCGGGCCGCGCCGGTAATCCAACCCAAGGCCCCGAACACCGCCATGCCGCCGACCACCAGCGCCGCCAGTGCCGCGATGCGTTCCGTCATCGAGCCGGCGAGGGCCCCGCCCAGGGGCGTCAGCGCCAATGCCAACGCCGCCGTCATGCCGGCGCTGGCCAAAATGATACGCGGCAGCCTGTGGCGGAGCCTGTCGTCGAGGACGAAATGGCCGCGCCTGTGGAGGACGTAGGCCAACAGGCCGGCGTTGAGCCAGCTTGAGACCACCGTCGCCATGGCAATGCCGACGTGCTTGAACGGACCCATCAAAATAAGGTTGAGCACCAGATTGACCAACAGGCAGACGACGGCAATCTTGACCGGCGTCGCCGTGTCCTGGCGGGCGAAGAAGCCCGGCGCCAGCGTCTTGACGGCGACATAAGCCGGCAGGCCGATGGCATAAACGGCCAACGCCGCCGCCGTCGCCACCGTTTCGGCGGGACCAAAAGCGCCGCGTTCGAACAGCACCCGGACCACCGGCACGGCGATGACCATCAAGGCCGCCGCCGCCGGCAGGGTCAGCAGGAACGAGAATTCCAGGGCCCGGTTCTGGCTGTGCAGCGCCGCCTTTTCCTCGCCGGCCCGGACCTGGCGGGACAACAGCGGCAGCAGCGCCGTGCCGACGGCGACGCCGACGACGCCCAGCGGCAGTTGATTGACCCGATCGGCGAAAAACAGGTACGAGATCGACCCGGACGGCAGAAACGAGGCGATGATCGTGTCGATGACCAGGTTGATCTGGTAGATGCCGGCGCCGACGGCGACCGGCGCCATGCGTTTCAACAGCACCTTGACGTCGCCGGTCAGCCGGGGAAGCCCTAAGCGAATCCACACGCCTTCCCTTACGCAAGCCGCGTACAGCCAAATGAACTGAACCCCACCCGCCGCCGCCACCCCCCAGGCCAGCGCGTGGCTGGGGGTTTCGGTGAAATTCGCCAGCCCCAGGATCGCCCCGATCAGGCACAGGTTGAGCAAAATCGGCGTCGCCGCGGCGGCGGCGAACCGGCCGAGCGAATTCAAGACCCCGGCCATCAACGAGACCAGGGCAATAAACAACAAATACGGAAACGTGATCCGGGTCAGTTCCACGGCCAGGTCGAACTTGGCCGCGTCGCCTATGAAGCCAGGCGCGAAGCCCAACATCACCAGCGGCATGGCCAGCTCAATGACGCCTACGAAAATCAACAGGGCCCAGAAAAGGACGCTGAAGGCGGCCTCCGCGAACGCCTTGGCCGCCTCGATCCCATCCTCCTCGACGCGGCCCGCGAACATCGGCACGAAGGCCATCGAGAACGCGCCCTCGGCGAACAGGCGGCGGAACAGGTTGGGGAACTTGAAGGCGACGAAAAAGACATCCGCCCCGGCGCCGGCGCCGAGCACGGCGGCAATCAGGATATCGCGCAGGAAGCCGAGCACCCGGCTGATCAAGGTAAAGCCGCCGACGGTGGCGATGGAACGCAAAAGCACCATAGGCGCCTCAATACCGGTTTTTTGTGTCCTCGAAAAGGCAGGGGCCTGGTAAGTGAGCGAGCCCCCTACCCCGCCGCCTCGATGCCTTCGGCGGCCGGGGTTTTCTTGCCCTTGGCCCGCTTCGCCTTGGCAGCCGGTTTCTTGGCCTTGTTCTTGGTGGATTTCCCTTTCCCCGGCTCCTCGGCCCCCGGGGAAACGGCCCCCGGAGAAACGGCATCGAGCAGGCGTTGGCGCAACACGGCGATTTTTTCCTCCTGCTCCACCTTCAAGCCGAAAATGTCCCTGACGTAGAACACGTCCACCACGCGCACCCCGTAGGTGGAGATATGGGCGCTTGATATCTGCAGGCCCGATTCGGTCAGGGCCCGGGTGAGGTCGTGAAGCAGGCCGGGGCGGTCGCGGCCGTTGATTTCGATCACCGTCAGGCGCTTCGACGCCTTGTTGTCGATCAGCACCCGGGGCGGCACCTTGAACACGCCGGCGTCCCTGGGTGTCATTTTTTCCTGTGCCGCGGCCAGTTCCCGGGCCGGGTGCAGGCGGCCGGAAAGGGCGTCCTCGATGCGCCCGCAAAGCCGTTTCAGCCTGTCCTTGGCGGCAAAGGCATGGTTCTTGGCGTCCTGAATCCAGAACGTATCGAGCGCCATGCCGTCGGTCAGGGTCATGATCTTGGCGTCAACGACCGACGCGCCGGACAACGCCATGGCGCCGGTAATGGCGGCGAAAAGGCCCGGATGGTCCTGGGCGTAAATGATGATTTCCGTCACGTCACGGGCGGCATCGACCCGGGTTTCGATGTGCAGTTTCTTATCGCGTTCTTCGGCCTCGCGGATCAGGTGGGCGTGGCGCGACAGGGTTTCGGCATCGAAGGACAGCCAATAATCGGAAAACCCGCGGGCGAAATGGGTCTCGATCTCGCTTGTCGGCCAATCCGACAGTATTTCCGCCAACGCGGCCTTCGACTGCTCGACCCTTTCCGGGAGCCGGTCGGCCAGGGTGCCGCCGGAAAGCTCCTCCTGGGCGCGGTAATAAAGCTCGCGCAGAAGCCCGGCCTTCCATTCGTTCCAGACGTTGGGACCGACCGCCTTGATATCGGCGACGGTCAGGATCAAGAGCAGCCTGAGGCGTTCCGGCGACTGCACCACGGCGGCGAAATCGGTGACGGTCTTGAGGTCGTAGACGTCGCGCTTGAACGCCGTGTGGCTCATCAACAGGTGATGGCGCACCAGCCAGGATACGGTTTCGGTTTCCCACTCGTTGAGGCCGAGCCGGGGTCCCAGCTTGGTGGCGATAACGGCGCCGAGTTCGGAATGATCGCCGCCTCGGCCCTTGGCGATATCGTGCAACAGGACGGCAAGGTAAAGCGCCCGGAGCGACTGCACCTCGCCGATCACCGAACACGCCGCGGGGTGTTCCTTCTTGAGCCGGCCGTCCTCGATTCCCTTGAGGATGCCGATGGCGCGGATGGTGTGCTCGTCGACGGTGTAGACGTGATACATGTCGTATTGCATCTGCGCGACGACGCGGCCGAAATCGGGCATGAAACGGCCGAGTACCCCCGCTTCGTTGAGCCGCATCAGGGTAACCTCGGGGTTCTTGCCGGTCAGCATCTCCATGAACAGGCGGTTGGCCTCCGGGTCCTTTTGCAGCTTGGCGTCGATGAGCTTCAGGTTCTGGGTCACCTTGCGCAGCGCGTTGGGATGGATGTCGGCGTCGTGCTCCTGGGCAAGGTGGAAAAGCCGCAGCATTTTCACCGGGTCTTTCTTGAACGCGCCTTTTTCTTCGACCGTCAGGCGGTCGCCGTCGAGAACGAAACCGTCGATCTGGCGCTTTTTGAAGACGAAACTGGGCAGCCGGAAACGCCGCCGGCTTTTCTTTTGCTGTTCCTCGAGGACGGCGCAGAGAATCCGGGTCAGGTCGCCGACGTCCTTGGCGATCAGGAAGTAATGCTTCATGAACCGCTCGACGCCCTGGACGCCGGCGCGGTCGGTATATTTCATCCGCGCGCCGATCTCGTTCTGGATGTAGAAGGTCAGGCGCTCCTCGGCCCGTTCGCTCAGGTAATGCAGGTGGCAGCGGACGTTCCACAGGAACTTCTCGGCCTTGGCGAACAGGCGCACGTCCGCGGCCGTCAGCACGCCCAGTTCCTGGAGCTCTTTTACGTCGTCGACCTGATAGAGGTACTTGGCGATCCAGAACAGCGTCTGCAGGTCGCGAAGCCCCCCCTTGCCTTCCTTGATGTTGGGCTCCAGCACATAACGGGTGTCGCCCATGCGGTCATGGCGGGCGTCCCGTTCGGCCAGCTTGGCCTCGACGAAGGCCAGGCCGGTGTCGGCGACCACGTCCGAGAGGAAGCGGTTCTTGAATTTCTTGAACATCTCCTGGTCGCCCCAAACCCAACGCGCCTCCAACAGGGACGTACGGATGGTCATGTCGTCTTTGGCGAGGCGGATGGCCTCGTTGATGGAACGGGTGGCGTGGCCGACCTTTAGCCCTAAATCCCAAAGCGTATAGAGGATGTATTCGACCACCTGCTCCGAATGGGCGGTCAGCTTGTAGGGCAGCAGGAACATCAAATCGACGTCCGAGAACGGCGCCAGTTCGCCGCGCCCGTAACCGCCGGTGGCGGTAATGCTCAGAAGCTCCCCCGTCGTCGGGTTGGCGGCGGGATAGACGCTGGAAAGGGCGAAGTCGTAAATGCAGCGGACCAATTGATCGATCAGATAGGCGTTGGCGTGCAACACGTCGCCGCTCGACGCCTCGTCTTCCTCGAAGCGCCGGCGGACTTCCGACCAGCCCCGCTTATGGGCGGTTTTGAAGATATCGAGGACCTTGCCTTGGGTTTTCGGGTTGTACCCGGACCACCCGACAAGGTCCTCCAGTTCGCCAAGCAGTGCCTTGCGGTCGATGATGTCGCGGGGTTTGGTTATGTTGGCCATGGTCCTGATGATTATATAACCGCGCCGGGGGACCCGTTAAAGCCCGTTTAAAGAAGGAAAGGCCGGGCCCCGTGGTTATCCTTCCTGGGCGCGAGTCTTGATTTCGGCCAGGGGCCGAAAACACCTGGTTTAATTACGTTTTCGATTCCAATTCGTTTTGAAACCGGAATCTCCGTTGCCGCGAGGCCCCGGCCGGTTATTTAAGTCTCTTCCTCGCCCCTTTTCGAAGAATGGAGCGCTAGACCTTCCAGCCGGCAGAAATCAACATAATATATTGATTTCATTTGCTTAAATTTATTAGAGATAAATGATAATGCTTATTAATAAATCACCGGAAAGCCCTTCTGCCGGTTTTGGAAAAAACATCTTCCAAGCGGGGCCAAGCCGAGTATTTGAATAATTATTATTATTTATCAATAAGTTAATTGTGATTTTTTTATCAAAAAAGAATAAGGGCAACTATTAAACCTTAATTCTAGGCCATTTTAGCCGATTTGCCTTCGGCGTCGCCCGGCGGTGGGGGAAATCGGACCGCAGCCGAATCAATCCGCCGCCTGGAGAAGCCGCTTCAGGCGGTAGATCAACTCCAGGGCGTCTCGGGGCGTCAAGCTGTCGGCATCGATTTCGCTCAAGGCTTCTTCCATCGGCGAAGGACCGCCAGGGCCAGAGCCAGTGCCAGTGCCCGGACCCTCCTCATCCTCTTCCAGGGCCCGGAACAGCGGCAGATCGTCGGCCAGCCGCGTCATCGCCGAGGACTGCTCGCCCTTCTCCAGGGTCTCCAGTACGTCCGACGCCCGCCTGACGACGCTTTTCGGCAGCCCCGCCAGTTGCCCGACATGGATACCGTAGGACCGGTCGGCGGCGCCGGGCACCACTTCGTGCGGGAATACCACGTCGCCCTGCCATTCCTTGACCCGCATGGTATGGCACCGAAGACCCGGCAGCTTCGCCGCCAGGACCGTAAGCTCATGGTAATGGGTGGCGAACAGCGTCCGGCAGCGGTTGACCTCGTGCAGGTGCTCGACCACCGCCCAGGCGATGGACAGGCCGTCGAAAGTGGCGGTGCCGCGGCCGATCTCGTCCAGGATCACCAGCGCCTTTGGTCCGGCCTGGTTGAGGATCGCCGCCGTTTCGATCATTTCGACCATGAAGGTAGACCGCCCCCGGGCCAGGTCGTCGGCTGCCCCGACACGCGAAAACAAACGATCGACGACGCCGATGCGGGCCTCGTCGGCGGGAACGAAGGATCCCATTTGCGCCAGCACCGCGATCAACGCATTCTGCCGCAGAAAGGTGCTCTTGCCGGCCATGTTGGGGCCGGTCAGCAGCCACAGGCTTCCTTTGTCTCCCCCGGCATCTCCCTCGGCATCTCCCCTGGCCCCGTCGCTATTGGCCCCGCCCGAAATCCGGCAATCGTTGGCGATGAAGACACCGTCGCCGGTTTCCTCCAAGGCCGCCTCGACCACCGGATGGCGGCCGCCGACGATATGGAAATCGGTGCCGTCGTCGATCCGCGGCCGGGCATAGCGGCGCTCCCCGGCCAGGGAAGCCAAGCCCTGGGCCACGTCGAGGCGCGCCAGCGCCCGGGCGGCGAGCGCAATGGCCTCGGCCCGCCCGGCGACTTCGCCGACCAGGTCTTCGAACAGGTTAAGCTCAAGCGCCAGGGCCTGGTCGGCGGCCTTGGCGATGCGGCTTTCGAGTTCGCTCAGTTCGACCGTCGAAAAGCGGACCGCGTTGGCCATGGTCTGGCGATGAATGAAGGGCGAGGGGTCCCCCCCTTCCCCGCCGTTATCGAGAGGGATTTTGTCGGCCTGCTTCGCCGACACTTCGATGAAATACCCCAAAACGTTGTTGTGCTTGATCTTCAGGGTCTGGATGGCGGTTTGTTCGGCGTAGCGGCTCTGCAGGCCGGCGATCAGGCGGCGGCTTTCGTCCCTCAGGGCGCGGAATTCATCCAATTCCGTTGAATAATCCTTGGCGATAAAGCCGCCGTCGCGGGCGTAAAGGGGCAATTCCCCGGCCAACGCGCGGCGCAAGCGGCCGATGATCTCGTCATGGCGGCCGAGGTCCTCCCCGGCGCCGGAAATCCCCTCCGGCGCGCTTTCGGTTGCTTCCTTGGCCGCCGCTTCGAGGACTGAGCGAAGTTCCACCGCCACCGCCAGCCCGTCGCCGACGGCGGCCAGGTCGCGGGGTCCGCCGCGCCCGATGGTCAGCCGCGTCAAGGCGCGTTCGATATCGGGGCAGCGTTTGAGGATTCCCCGGAGCGTTTCCGCAAGCCGCTCGCCGTCGACGAAATACTGGATCATGTCGAGACGCCCGTTGATCGCCGCAGGATCGGTCAGCGGCGCCGCCAGATGCGAACCCAGGAGCCGGGCCCCGGCGCCGGTGATGGTTTTGTCGATGACCCCCAAAAGAGACCCTTTCAGCGACCCCGACAGGCTCTGGGTCAGCTCAAGGTTTCGCCGTGTGGCGGCGTCGATTTCCATCACCTGGCCTTCGGCGATCTGCTTTGGCTGGGCGAGGCGCGGCAGCCGGCCCTTTTGCGTCATTTCGACGTAGTCCACCAGGGCCCCGGCGGCGGCCAGTTCGGCGCGCGAAAAATCGCCGAAGGCATCGAGGGTCTTGACCCCGAAAAGGGCGTGCAGGCGCTTTTCGCCGTTGACGCTGTCGAAGCAGGACTGCGCAAGCGGGCTCAGGCGGTCCTTCCAATCGGCGAAAGTCTCATAAAACTTCGGGTTTTGCAGGAAGCCTTCGGCAATCAGCAGTTCGCCGGGGGCGATGCGGGCCAGGGCGGCATCGAAATCGCCGGCGCTCAAGGCCTGGGTCAGGAAGTCGCCGGTCGACATATCGATCCAGGCCATGCCGAGGCCGCCGGACGTTTCCGCCACGGCGGCCAGGTAATTGTGCCGCCGCGCTTCCAAGAGCGTGTCTTCGGTCAGCGTTCCCGGTGTCACCACCCTCACCACCTGGCGCCGGACGATCGCCTTGGGGCCCCGTTTCCTGGCTTCCGCCGGGTCTTCGGTCTGCTCACAGACGGCGACCTTGAAGCCCTTTTTAATCAGCCGGTTGAGGTATGTTTCGTGGCTGTGCACCGGCACCCCGCACATCGGGATGTCGTCGCCCAGATGCTTGCCGCGCTTGGTCAGCGCGATATCCAGCGCGCCCGCCGCGGCCACGGCGTCATCGAAGAAAAGCTCGTAGAAATCCCCCATCCGGTAAAACAGCAGGCTATCGGCGCAATCCTCCTTGATCGCCAGGTACTGGACCATCATCGGGGTGACGGTGTCCGGGGGCCTGTTCGGTTTTGGTTTCGCCCCCGGGGAGGGTTTCTTGCCGGCCGCATCCGGGGGGAGTCCGCCGTCTGGGTTTTTTTCGGTCTCGGGAGCGTTAACGGCGGGCGTTGGGGGCATGGTCAAACAATCGAAGATCGTGACGGACGCCCGATCTTATCACAGGGTTAGCAATCGCGCTTTCATTTTCGGCTATCCTAGGGGCACAATGGAGGAGCCTTGAGCCGGGGCTTGGGCAGGGGCTTGGGCCGGGTAAACTGGGATTTAAAAAACAATGGACGATCAATCAAACGAGGCCCTTGGCCAGGAAGCGCTTCGCATGCACGCCAGCGGACGGCCGGGGAAGCTCGAAATCAAGGCGACCAAGCCGCTGACGACGCAGCACGACCTGACGCTGGCCTATTCGCCGGGCGTCGCCACGCCGTGCCTTGAAATCCAACGCGACCCGACCCTCGCCTACGACTACACGGCCAAGGGCAACATCGTCGGCGTCATTTCCAACGGCACCGCTGTCCTTGGCCTCGGCAACATCGGGGCGCTGGCGGCAAAGCCGGTGATGGAAGGCAAGTCGGTGCTGTTCAAGCGCTTCGCCGATATTGACGGCATCAATATCGAGATCGATACCGAGGACGTGGATGAGTTCGTCAACTGCGTGCGGTTCCTGGGCAAGGCCTTCGGCGGCATCAACCTCGAAGACATCAAGGCGCCCGAGTGTTTCATCATCGAACAGCGTCTGCGCGAAATCATGGATATCCCGGTTTTCCACGACGATCAGCACGGCACCGCCGTGATTACCGCCGCTGGGCTGATCAATGCGCTGGAACTGACCGGGCGGGTGATTCACAAGATCAAGATGGTCGTCAACGGGGCCGGTGCCGCCTCTATCGCCTGCGTCGAGCTGTTCAAGTCCATGGGGCTGCCCGGCAAGAATGTCATCATGTGCGATTCCAAAGGGGTCATCTACAAAGGCCGCACCGAAGGCATGAACCAGTGGAAATCGGCCCATGCCAACGAGACGACGGCCCGCACCCTGGCCGACGCGATGAAGGGCGCCGATGTATTTCTCGGCCTTTCGGTCAAGGGCGCGGTCAGCCAGGACATGGTCAAATCGATGAATGCCCGGCCGATTATTTTCGCCATGGCCAACCCGGACCCCGAGATCACGCCGGAAGAGATCAAGGCCGTTCGCGATGACGCCATTATCGCCACCGGGCGTTCGGACTATCCCAACCAGATAAACAATGTGCTCGGCTTCCCCTATATTTTCCGCGGCGCACTCGACGTTCGGGCGCGGACCATCAACGAAGAGATGAAGATCGCCGCCGCCAACGCGCTGGCGGAATTGGCACGGGAGGACGTCCCCGACGAGGTCGATGCGGCCTATGCCGGGGCGCATCTCAAGTACGGCCCCGATTACCTGATTCCGGCGCCGTTCGACCCGCGCCTGATTACCGCCGTGCCCAAGGCGGTCGCCCAGGCGGCCATGGACTCCGGCGTCGCCCAAAAGCCGATCATCGACATGGCCGCCTACGAAGCCGAACTGGCGGCGCGGCTCAACCCGACGGCGGGGATTTTGCAGACTATTTTCGAAAGTGTGCGCTCCAACCCCAGGCGCGTGGTGTTCGCCGAAGGAGAAGAGGAAAAAAGCATCCGCGCGGCGTATGCCTTTCTCAATGCCGGCTACGGCACGCCGGTCCTGGTCGGGCGCGAGGACCGGGTGCGCGTCAAAATGGAGGAACTTGGCCTGCCGACCGTGGAGATTATTGAAATCCACAATGCCAAGCTGAGCACGGAAACCGAAAGTTATATGGATTTCCTTTACGAGCGGCTGCAACGCAAGGGCATGCTCCGGCGCGATTGTCAGCGCATGGTCAACCAGGATCGCAATGTGTTTGCCGCCTGCATGGTTGCCGCCGGCGATGTCGACGCCATGGTCACCGGACTGACCCGCAATTACCACGTCGCGCTCGACGAGATCACCCGGGTTCTGGACCCGGACCCGGATTGCCGGGTCTTCGGGCTGTCCCTGGTGCTCGGTCAGGATAAAACCCTTTTCGTTTCGGATACCGCCGTCAACGAATTGCCGAATTCCGAACAATTAGCCGACATTGCCCAGCAAACGGCCGCCGTCGCCCGCCAGATGGGCCATGAACCCCGCGTCGCCCTGATATCCTTTTCCAATTTCGGCAACCCGGCGCTGCCGCGTTCGGAACTGGTCAGCAACGCGGTCAAGATTCTTGACCAACGCCAGGCTGATTTCGAATACGACGGCGAAATGGGAATCGATGTCGCGCTCAACCCCGAACTGATGGCGCATTATCCGTTCTGCCGGCTGGCGGGGCCTGCCAACGTGTTGATCATGCCGGGGCTGCATTCGGCGCAAACGTCGACCAAGCTGGTCTATGAACTGGGTGGAACCACCGTGTTGGGGCCGTTGCTGATCGGGCTGTCCAAACCGGCTCAGATCGTACCCATGGGTTCGACCGTCGCCGACATGGTCAATATGGCGGCCTGGGCGGCCCATGCCGCGGAACGCGCCGGGACGCCTGAACGCCGGTCGTTATTCAGCCGATTCCGCTGAGCGCCGCCCGGTGGGCGTCCGCCGAGGCCTCACCGAAGCAGCAGAAAATCACTTTTTCCGGAATCCTGTCATCGGCCAGGAATTGT